>ENA-ORBV01004267-ORBV01004267.1-microbial-mat-metagenome-genome-assembly--contig:-NODE-4267-length-27679-cov-5.871712_pt1 | contig 27679 bp, 26 predicted proteins | sample MGYA00237777_ERZ505514 | MGnify/ENA primary metagenome ERZ505514 (study PRJEB26160, sample SAMN06269048) | microbial mat metagenome | isolation source: Oligotrophic lake microbial mat | place...
TTTTCAAGCAGAAGACGGCATACGAGATTCGCCTTAGTCTCGTGGGCTCGGAGATGTGTATAAGAGACAGTCGCCAAATTGTCTACATAATTTTTAACCAACTCTAAATGATTGTCGCTGATCAAATCTACTATGGCCAATGAACTCTAAACAACTGTCGCTGATCAAATGCACTAATGGCAACAGCGACAAGCAGTCACAATGCAAGAAGACAACAAGAGTAAGAGCAAGAGTGTCAACAAAGACAAGAGCAAGCTGTTAGAACCGAAGCATCAAGAGGAACAAGAGGAAGGACGACACGAGTCGTTAGGAGGGAGAGTTGCATTAGTGGAAGGAAAGACAACAGTGAAAGCGTGTTAGCCGGTAGAAGAAAGAAGTCCCTAATCATCAACAGCAGGACGAGACGAGGATTGAATCGCCACAAGCAAAGGAAAGATTGATTGACAACGAAGCAATCCAAGCACTTCAAGCCGGTTCTGGTTCCGATTTTGCTTAATCCAAGCCCTTCAATCCGTCTCTCAAGCATTTAGCATGGAATCGATTCAAGTCTTCCAACCAAATCAACACCTCGCACAGCCACAAGACGACGCCGCCGCACGATCACAAAGGACAGAATGTCAAGTGAAGAACTGACAACACATCGACAACACATTGCAGCAATCTGCAAAGAAGAGATCAATGCGGACACAGATTAAGCATCGAGTGAGAGTTCAACAGCATCAAAATCGGAACCGCACAACATCAAATCATGCTTGGTGAACACATTGACAGTGGTGGAGAAAGACATGATGAATCACCATTCTGCAGGGGTGATTTGGACGCATTGTCCACTGCAATTGTGGTGGATGATGCCGATGAGCCTTGGATGAAAACACTTGCGGGGAGGCTCAACAAGCATCCAGACTTTCTTGCGGCTCAAAATGGAGACTTTGTCCGTCAGCTAGAACCTTTGCTGCGATTGTTCAACATGCCAAAGCACCTCCATCATGTGGAGACGCATCTTCCCAAGAGAAAGAAATTTTTGATGAGTCTGGCAGAGCCTGAAGTTCAAGAGATGCTGAGTGGGAAAGACCATTGCAATCAAAGATTGGTCTTGTTGGATTCCATGCAGGGAATAAAAAAAGGAATGGGGGTGATTGCAATCACTGAAGTAAAAGAAAAGTTCCACAAGGTTTTCATTGACCTGAAAGACTTGTCATGTGACAAAAAGACACAAGTCAATCTCTTCAGAAGACAATTTGCCTGCACTTGTTGCATCGCATTGGAAGACTTCCAATGCCTGCACAATCACACCGGGAAAACGGGATGTTCTTCACTTGGTCAATGTTTGAATGGAAATGCAAGGCGTCTTGAATCACTGATCCCAAAAGGCGAGACTCTTTAATCAACTACCCTTGTGGGTTTCATTTTTGATCATCTTAGCGAGGACTCGCTGTGCCAAGTTCTCAGTGACCCAGCAAACAACACACCTGTGATGAAGGAGCATTGTGCCTGCCTCGTCGAGCTGTTTGACACACTTTTATTAAATCCATTGTCAATTGAATCTAGAAACAGAAAGGAGATTTGCGGACCGTTTGGACAAGGCAGAACAGCAAACTGGGACAAGATCAACCACATGCTGGATCTCATTGAGTTGTGCAAGAACAAAGGTGGTGACCCATCTTTGTTGACACAGTTCAAGACAATCAATGAAGAAGGTGAGCTGGATGTGTGCGGTGACAAAAATGGAGTTGGTGTGTGGCTAGCATGTCAAAGAACAAACACAAAACAAGCCTTTGGAGAAATCGGGAATGTGATTCGCAATCGATCCTCACATGTCACAGTGTGGAGCAAGTTACAAAAGCTGGGAGTGTCCTTCAGAGACCCTCCTTGAGGCCTGCTTGAGGCTCTGAAGCTGAAGAAAGAAGATTTTGTGTCTTCAACGCACAACCCAAATCCATCAAAACATTATGCAAAATGGTCACACACTTGCCTTAGACTTCATCGTTATTGCGGCAAGCTGAAAGAAGACCATAGTGGAAATTGGTTGGAGGTGGCCAAGGCAGAAATGGCCCAACTGATGAAATTTGATGTGAACCATGACGGCACGGCAGCCACAACGGATAAGTATGAGCCTGCAATGGAAGGAGTGAGACACATGGGCCATTGGATCATGTGCAACAGAACAAGTGCAAAACGTGTGTTCAAGCCCGGAAAAGATGGTGTCAGACACAAAGAAGCCTAGGAATCTTGGGCCCGAAGATGGAATGCCATTGAGTTTTGTTTTTATGATGAGACCATTCTGTCTGACACAGAATTCCTTTGGAATGACATGCCAAAGGAATTGAGGGACATGATGAATGAAATGTAAAATTAAACAAATGTAAATTGGTGTTGCTGTGCTGACAACCGCTTGACGGTATTTATGTGCATCCTATGGATTGGTATCTCTCTGTCGACCTTGAAAGCCACCGAGATGTGATTGAACTGCCGATTGATGATGACCTGGATATCAATGGCTGGGATCTACGCAAGGCCCTTCAGCTCTTTCGCAAGTCCAATCCGGCATTGCTTGAGTGGCTCGGGTCACCCATCAGTTATCGAGAGCAGCATAGTACCGCTCAGAAGATGCGAGATCTAGTTCCCACTTCCTATTCCCCGGTCTCCTGCATGTATCATTACTTCTCCATGGCGAAACGCAACTTTCGCGAGTATCTCCGCGGCGACCGGGTCCGAACCAAAAAGTATTTTTATGTGCTACGTCCCTTGCTGGCAGTGCTGTGGTTGGAGAAAAGGCTAAGTGTGGTTCCAACAGAGTTTCGACTCTTGATCGAAGGTACTCTTCCAGACGGCGAGCTAAAGAATGTCATCTATAGTCTTATTGAGGAAAAACGGTCTGGTGTAGAAATGGATGATGGTCCAGCCATCCCTGTGATCAGCCAATTTATCAAAGATCAAATAACTCGGCTCGAAGCGGAAGGTTTTGAAAAGCATGTACAAGAAGCACCCGCTGAACAGCTGAACCAGATATTTCGAGAAACACTGGACGAGGCCTGGTGTCCATAGAATCGACTCTTTTTACTAGGCCCAAATCGAGATATTTGTTGCTGGAGGCGGGTTTCGAATAAGGGCGTACACAAGCCAAGGGCCACGATAGAAATCTGCGATTAAATACTGGAGAAAATTAGGAAAGCTAACTAGCACCAAAAGAAAGTTTCCTGCTTGCCAGAGTGCAACTCAGGCGCGATTGTAGCCACGGTCCCAAAATGCAGATGGCAATGAAACAGTCCATATATTGTAGTGCCAGGTGATGATATATTTTACAATCGTACAGAAAGATAGTTCTTCTTTTTTGCTTGAAGTAGTTTGACGACTAACATGGCGACAATGATGTGGCCATGGTTACATTCGATCATGGCTTTAATTCTCCTTTCTTAGGCAAATTGGTGGCTAGCAGTAGTGCCATCAGTCGGTGTTGTCGGTGTCGCCATCATCATTTGTATTAGTGTCGTCATCGTCATCGCCTTCCTCATCGTCATCACCATCTGTAGATGTGCTGTTTGTTTGAGAAGGTCCACTGTCATTACTGTCGCTGCTTTCACTGCCACTGCCACTGTTCCTGTCGTTGCTATTGCTATTGCTATAGCTGCTGCTGTCGCTGTTGGTGTCACTGCTGTCGTTGCTTTCACTACTCGTGGTTTCTCCACCTTTTGGCAGTAGGGAATAAGCATCACCAGCATCAGTAACTTTTTGAGTATTTTGTACTTGTTGTTGTTGTGCCCTCGCCGCAACTTCTTGATCAATTTTGTCCAAGGCATCGTAATATTCCAAAAGCATGGGTTCCGAACAACCACAGTAATCGTGCATCTTTGTAGAATTGTCACTGTTCCCACATGCGTCTGCTGCACTTCTCATGTTCATGAACTCGCAATCTCGACATATCAATAAGCTCTTGTCGTATTCATCTTGATCTTTGAGACACAGCGCCAATTCAATAAAGCCAGATCCAACACGTCTTGGTGCTGGATAGGGTCTTCCACCGTAACGAATCCAATTCTTCTTTTGGCGTTCTAGTAAAAAGTCATTGACCAACTTGTTCAGTTCTCCTTCATTGGAATCACAGCCACAATAGTCATGTCTCTTTTGACTCTTGCAAAGATCATAGGCATCCACAAAGGCGTAATCGCGACACTCAAAATTGGTAACATCAAAGACGGAATTCCATAGGGAACATTCAGTGGCTTCTTTTTTGTGGCATAACTCAATGTTGATGGTTGGGAAATTGCTTGCAGTGACATCTTCATCTGTAAGCGTAACCTTGCCACTGCTGCTAGCGGCAGTAGCAGTTGTGTTCGTGCTTGTGCCACTGCTACTGGAAGCACTGGTCGTGCTGGTGGCTGTGAGAAACCGTCCTTGATTCACTGAAGAAACCTCCCTTCGATGGCGCAGCTGCATTTCCTTCCCTGCCAGAGCAACCGCCACCCATAAGGAGGACTGCCATAGTATGGCTCGTATTCTGGAGAAGCGACGGCAGCTCATCATGTTTGTCATGGTCGTTTAAAGTGCTGCATTGATTGTTACTGTATGATTGTTGTGATGAATTGTTCCTGTAACGAAAGATCTCTTCGTGGATATGAGAACATCTGGTGAGATACTGAGTCGTTCAAAATTTAGGGTCAGAGTCATCATCTTCGTTGGGGTCAGGTGTGTGAGGGTAAAACACACAGTACGTATCCTCAGCTCTAATAAAGCTTCAAGTGTCCATTTTTTACATCTTTTTCGCGCGTTGGATGGACAGATGTCTGTTTGTCTGTGGCAAGCAAGCTGCCTTCTCCGTGCACGAAACAGAATTTCAAATGAATGCGTTCGAATGGAAGAGCTATCTAACCTCTACAGGCACAACAATAGCTAGCTAGTAGTAGCTATAGAGTACTATAATAGTGACAGCATCCTCGCCACAACCACTATCACTATCAACAACAAAGGGACATTTGATCGCAGAAGCCAACACAGATCGGCTGAGAGCCTGGAAGCAGACGAAGTCTTCAACCCTTGAAAGTGACACAAGATCTCGCTTGTTGAAATACGTACGAGAAGTCGAGAACCCCCTCTATTGGGCCAGCATGTCATCACTACCTGTTTTCCTCCTCGCTTTCCAATTCTGTCTCGTCGTTACCATTCTACTACCTCGCCAAATCCATGGCGACAGAATCCGAGCCGAGAATGGCGAAATCTCGTTAGTGATTGCAGTGCCTCTGACTGCCCATAATGGAACCGTTACCAAGTACAGTGGTTGGATGCACATGGCAGCCATGGTCATGGCGGTCGATCACTTTAACGAGAGAAATGGCATAATCCTCCCAAAGCTCATGAGTGACCATGGCGACAAGTGTGGCGGACTGCAATTCACCAATGTATCAGTAGTAGACACAGGAACGGACAGTCATTTGGCCATGAAATCCATTCTGCAATTTGCAATGGAGCACAACCACGGCTACCCCGACGCCATTGTGGGTCCTTACGATGAAATTCCCACGTATGAATTGAGTGTCATGGCTACAGCCTTGGATGCTCCTTTTATGGCACTCAGGGGCTTTGATAATAACCTTGTATCTCCCGCAAGGCATCCCTTCTACAACCAAATCAATCCAGATCTACAGGGACAGATGCAGTTCGTAGGGGAATATCTCAAATTCAGAGGTAGAACCAACTATATTGCTATTCTCCATACTTCCGAGGTCAGTGTCCTGCAGATTGTGGAGATTTTACATCGGATACTACAGCAAGACTTTGGTATAAATCAGACCAAGTCCTTTTCGTATCTGGCGGCCAATGTAGAAGCTGACGACCGAGGGATCCGAGAGGCTGTGCACAAGGTAGCACAAACTGGATATCGAACCATTCTGGTCATTACGGGAACGCCAGACACGGATACACCGGAGATGGGGCAAGCAGCTCATGACTTGGAGCTGGATCGCGGAGATCACTTTTGGATTCTGTCCGGAGGTTTGGATGCCAGCAGTGTTGACAAAGATGCCATTCTTTTGGAACATCAAAATACTACCATTGGAGGATTCATTCGTGGTGCTTCCTTCCTGAACCTGTTCGATGGGATTCACCTCGATGAAAATAGCACCTTTCAAACAACCTTTTCGAATCTCAATGCTTCCTTTGTCCAACGTTTGCGAGAACTCAATCCTCTTCCAAATTTCTTTGTGGAAGATTTTTTCGACATTGATTATACGGATTATCCACGAGACGAGCCTTTTCCTCCTGACGATATCTTTCAGAGGTTGCCACATATGATGGAATATATCAGTTTCGCCTACGATTCCGTCATGGCGATTGGAGCGGGAGCTTGCCATGCCATTCAATTGCAACAGCAGCAGCAGCAGCAGGAACAAACCAATGGAACCACAACAACAATATCCACAGCCATGACGGGTGAAGAGCACTTGAAAGGCATCCGATTGGTCGACTTTCAAGGCCTGTCTGGCCAAGTCAAGTTTGGGGAACAGTTATCATCTCCTGGAAGTCGAGTAGGAGCCAGTGTCTATCATGGCGTCCTCAACTTATTGCCTCCGAATGGAAAAGAGAGGTAGGTTCGCTTTGTTGTTGTAGATTTCTGATAAATGCAATCTCTATTTTTTACTTTTCTCACTCCCCCTTGTCTGCAGTGATGAATTACTCAAAGCAACAGATTATCTAGATCCTACCACACGAGAATGGGTGAGCATTCATCCCTACTACTTTGCGGATGGAACCACCACACCACCGGCCCTTCTACGGACCACACCCGAACAAAACTATCTCGGAAAAGGAGTGCAAGTAACAGGTCTGGTATTAGCGTCGATAGCGCTTTGCTTGATTCTCGTCTCGGCACTCTGGGTGTTTTGGTACCGAAATCACACCGTCGTCATTGCCGCGCAACCCCCATTTCTCTACGTTCTCTGTTTAGGATCCATCTTGATGACACTGGTGATTTTCCTTTCGTCTTTTGATGAAGGATCCGGTTGGACCGACGTGATGCTAGATCGAACGTGTACGGCAGTGCCTTGGTTGTTGTCGCTTGGACATATCGTCACAAACTCGGCGCTCTTTACGAAATTATGGAGGGTACGTTGTTAGCACCACAATCCATGTTCCTTTATAGTAACTCAATTTTTAAATGTTTTCCCAGGTCAACAAGGTGTTACAGTTCAGGCGAGCACGCATCAAAGTCCGCCAAGTGGTCTGGCCTGGAATGTTTTTGATCAGTGTCGCTACAGCGATTCTCATTGCCTTGACCGTGTCGGGGGATTACACATGGGAGCGGACTGAGATTGACGATGTGAGCGGGGAAACCCTGGGGCGATGTCAGGGAGATAGCTCCCTTGCCTTTTTGCTGTCATTGGCCATTATTTGCTTCATGTCCACGGTACTGACCGGTGTCATGGCCTATAAGACTAGCGACGTGGACGATACGTACTCGGAAAGTAAATATATCTTCTCTCTGATTCTAGTGCAGCTCCAGGTAAGCCAGCACCATACACTGTTCGTTGGTGAGTTAACTACTGCCTGTACTTGCTGCGATATTCAAGGAAGCTAATCTGCTTTTGCTTTTCTTTTAGGTCATCATTGTGGGGGTCCCGGTGGTCGCTATTTTGCAGGATGTCTCCGCCGAAGGTCGTTATATTGGCATGTCCCTGATCATTTGGACCTTTCCCATGTCGACCATGTCCCTTATCATGGTGCCAAAGATGATGGTGGTTCGAAGTCAAAAGCTAGGAATTGGCAAACACGGAGCAAGTCGTGGCTCACGCGATCACATTACTGTAACTGGTTTGCACTTGGCGGTACCCCAGCCTCCTGCGACAACGCCAGAAGAATCGACAACAGAACCACCTTCCAGCAACGTCATGGGGCGCAGTAGGGGGGTGATGTCACCAAGAATGCAAGTTGTGACCATGGAGTGAGCTATTTTGGTTCAGCAATGAAAAATAGCTTATGCTGGAACTGCCCAAGACCTTCTTAAGTAAGGTACAGTCAGGACCTGCATCCCTAATCGTACGTACGACGTACCGGTTTTTAATTTTGTCCTGGGTAGGTGCTATCATTTATGTCGCCCACCCGGACGACTGTTTTAATTGCGAGAGGCAAGGTTGCGTCTTGTGGAACAATCCAGTCAAGCTTATTACTACTAGTAGTAGTAGTAGCTAGTATGTCCCTGGCTGGGTCTTATTGTTTCGAACCAAAATGCAGGGCAAATGCAGGGCAATTTATCACCTGCACGACTTGGAATGTGGCATTGAAGGCATACTAGTAGGATGGTGCGATTCACAATGGGAAGTGTTAATTTAGGTTCTTGTGATTATCTGGCTAAATTGATTCACAATTAGAACTGAAAACCTGCACCAGGCATGGAATGACTTCCTTCCTGCTATTACAGGCCAGTAGCACTATTTCTACTAGCTAGTCAGTACAGTACTAACTATAGTAGAAAGTAGTGTAGTAGTAGGTAGTTGTACGCCATCGGAATCACTGTTCCGTCTGCGAACACACTTGCGAGTCTGTCTTGCGGAACGAACTCGACTGAATTCGCATCGAGTCGAGTCAAGTCGGGTGAAAGTACCATCGACATCGTATGCATGATTTTCGGCCTCGACTTGTTTGAGGCATTGGCAGGATAGGATATCACATAAAAAGACAACACCAGCCACAATAACGAACCGTATGCAGTACGAACATCCCTATCAGAATATCAAATTAGTTTATTCAGTCATCAACACGCCCATGTCCTCCTTTTGGAAATCCTTGGCTCTCAGTCTGAGTGTCCTTGCTGTGTTGCTTCTGCAAAAAGCAGCTCTGGTTGCAGCGAAACAGGAGAAGAATGCTGTGAGCAATAAATCCTTTCTACGTAAAAGCAGCGATGGAAGACGACTAGAGCAGCAAACTGACTTGGACAATGCTCGCAATCTTTGGGGTTCGTATGCCCTGGACATTTACACCTATTCGTATGCACTTGGACAATACGAATCGGAATCATACTTTGACACAATTCCTTATTTTGTTCAAGTCCGCGGAGAACGAATAAGTGTATGGGACAAACAGGGTGAAATCGTGACAAGCGTTCCTTCGATTTCTGATCTGTTTGACATTGTTCAAGATGCTTTGGATCGTGATGTTGCTAGCCTTATTGTTAGCTATAATTCAGCCTTGGGGTATCCCACACGCATTGATATTGATTATTCTGAGGAAGTTATGGACGAGGAGGTAGACTATACGATAGAGGACTTTGTCCCCCTTTTCAATCATCGGGCTTCCTATGCTCACGCACGAGCCAAGTGGGAATCTCAGAAGATCGACTCGTACAAATATCAAATCAAGCAGCAAGGCAGGGACAATGGCAGGTTGTGGACGGTGAGTGTCAACAACAATGAAGCCGTTGCGGCGACTCCTTTGAACGGTGATGACATTGAACCGAGTCTGGTCACCATGGACGCACTATTTGATACGATTCAAAGGGCTCTGGATGGTGAAGCGCACAGCGTTAATATTGTGTACTCCCAACAATATGGTTTTCCAACCAGCATTCGCATCAATTATGATGCCTCTGTCGCCGCCAGAGATCCTCTCTCGCTCGAAATCAGCGACTTTGTGGGACAAGGAGGCAACAGCAACTAACAACCTATCAAAAAAGTTATGGAACTGACCATGGCTCATAACATATGCACTATAATTATTATTCGTTTCTTAGCTACAGCATAGCAGAATAGTAAACCGCATGCAAAAAGAAACAAATGTCCCAGTTACTGGCTTAGTGGACTAATGAACTAGGGATATCCAGGAGATGACGAGTAGGGGAAATCCAATACGAATACAAAAAGAGATACTTCAGGTTGCGTGACCGCTCTTTCTTCCCGATGAATGCTCTTTCGTTGTATCTTACAACGAAGAATGAACTGTGGCTACTGTCCTAGTAGTTTAAAAGGCAAAAAGTGCCTGCACACTGGACGCGGCATTCACGACCCAGCGTCGAATTCTCTCCGAGCAGCTGTCAGTTGGACAAGCCGTAGTAGGTGAAGCTGTTGGCGCATTCGCAGATGAAGTGGGTGCAGGTGTGCCAGTTGATGTACTCCCATTGAGGACCCACAATCCTGGCTGCTGCTGCTGCGTTCCTGTTGTTCTAAAGTAGAGCTTTCCGTTGAGAGTTACAAAAAATCCGGGATTTCTATCTGCAGCACTCAGCAAAACCAAATCGTCGACGCCATCATATCGATAAAGTCGATCATTTGCGTTGAAGAACAAGCAGCCTTCAAAAACACCATAGGAGTCAACTTGATTTAATGGGACAACCGTAGACGACACCAGTGAAGGTGCATTGGTGCCATCATACACCCACAATCCCTCCCTTATCCCGTCGTATCCTTTAAAGTATGCTTTGCTATTGAAAACCATGAACGTGGGGCGACTGGTCGAAATGCAAAGGGAACCACAACCTCCACCAGTCCCTGGGTTGATGTCAGCAACAAGCGTGGGCGCGTTCACTCCATCATATTCCCACGGCTCATAGTCAGAGAAACCCCCATTGCTGCGCACAGCCCAGAGGAGTAGCTTGTTATTAAAAACAACCATTGCAGAGAATTTCAAAAACCCTGCAGGGTATCCTGCCGCCAAAGTCGGGGCATTGACACCATCGTATGCCCACAAATTCTCACTGGACGTTACGGTCTTGAAGTATAGCTTACCATTGAAAACGGTCAAGAGCTGTGGTCCAGCCACAGTGTCCCATCTGCGCGCGCTGACTCCGTCGTATTCCCACAAGTCATAAGCACCAATAGAATTTGGAATCCTACCGGAGAAGACCAGTTTCCCGTTGAAAACAGCCACCGAACCGGGATCAGTGGCGCTAAAGGTCTCGAGGCTCAATTCAACGGCAGGGGGGTTGATTCCATCGTACACCCACCACTCTCTTCTTATCCCATTGCTAAAGTCAATTGCTTGGAAATAAAGTTTATTATTAAAGACAATCAAATTCGAGGGGAAGATATTTCCCGTAGTCAACCACTTTGGAGCATTCGTGCCATCGTACTCAAACAGTTCAACTCCTGGAGCCCCGCCGATTCCATCGTCGCATCTCCAGTACAGCTTGCCATTGAAAGCAGTGGTGTCACTGACACATGATCCACTGTACACTCTAGAAGGGGCTTCTTTCAAGTGACGAGCCACTGGACCTCGGATCTTTGTTGAAGTAGCAAGTGTGGTGGAAATCGTACCCAAAAGCAAGACGCACAAAACCTGAAACATGTTGAATACACGCTTGTTCATCTGGGAATGAATTCTTTTTTATGTAAACAGCACTGGCCTTTGAACCAGAGTGGCTTGTTGTTTCAGCGCCCGTGATGAAAATCACACAATAGTAAGAACTATCCAAATAAGGATAGCACGTGTTCTTTCTTGATAGTTGCCATGGTAGCGAGAGCAGGGCGAGCGACACTGAAGTCTACTGTACTCAAAACGGAAGACACTTCCGTGTGGTGCACGATCTTCCCCCCGGCAGCACTGGTAGGTATGTGTTGAAGTTCGAAGTGAAAAATTGTGTCTCGCCAGGCGCGAAACCGTTGAACATCATCCGTTTGAAGCGCTGTCAGTGATCTGCTGCTGTGGCTAGCAGCAGCAGAAATGCCAGTTGGCAGTGGTGAGTTGCACTGTTGGATTTTGGTGGTGTGTTTTCTTTCTTTGCTTCCACAGCCTGGGCCCTGTTGCACTGCTGTTGCACTTCTCACATTTGCTTTCACCAAAGGTCCAAAAAGCTGATGGTTTCCGTTTCGTCATTTGTGCCATTGGTGTTCAACGACGTTGCCCAAATGAATTCATGTGATGACCAAGTTGCCTGCCACAGTTTCTTGCAACATCAATGACAGTCACAAACATTGCGAGAACTTGAAAGTTGAAAAAAAAATGTTGTTCTTGGATTGTTGTCACATCCACTGTTCAAAAGATTGTCCCACTGGGTCAGTTTGAGCGCAACAAGTGAGTGGTTGACATGATGAAAACCACAAGCAGTTGGTCTGTGCAAATCAATTCGTCAATGTCTTGACTTGCACGCAAAAATGTGACAACAATTGCTTCTTTTGTTCACCTCTTGTCAGCATGGGAGGCAGTGGTGGCAGTGGTGGAAGTGGTGAAAGAGGACGCCATTGTCTGAAAAACTTGATGAACAAGGGAACGTCAGTGACAACAATGCTGGTGCCAGCATTGGGGGTGGCGACAGAGACTGAACTCGTCAAATGACTGAGACCCACAATTCCAAGTGCATCTTGAACCAAACCTCAGATGACATCAACATCAAAACACTTTTCAAAGCTGTTCCTTTGGCTGTCTGCAAAAGACTGTCCAACCGGACAACAATCATGGAAGCCAACAAAAACCCCACTGCGCAAAATCTGCCCACCAAACTGTCAAACTTTGCAACACACATGCCCACTGCAGTTGCCAAAACAATCCCAACATCAATGGAGGAACTGCAACTTGACAATGAAGCCAAAGCATTCAAACAAGCTGAGGACGAATCCAACAACCAAAAAACAGAAAGAGAACGTCTGTCGGATGTTCCAACATGTGGTGAAAACCTGTCCATTCAATCATCAAAAGCACCAAGACAACTTCAATCTGCAATGGCTGAGAGTGTCTGTGCTTTGACCTGGGAGAGATTTTCCCACGAGAACTGTCCAACAAACACACAATTGGTCCAACATCCAACGTCTTTGAGCATGTGCCTTGCAACTGCATGACAGGAGGAACTTGTGTCAGTGGCGGTGACAGCGTGTGCAGGAATTCAACAGCAATCCACAAAGGCGCATGCAACAACACCGGCAAAGTGCACACAGGAGACACCAAAAAAAGTTCAAACAAAGAATGATTCAGCACCACAACAAAGTCCAAAAACTGGTCAAACTTGGCAAGAAATCAGACTCATGCGCTCAACACTTTGCAACATGACTCGGTCAATGACACAAATCCATCTCCAGCCAATCAATGTGACCGAATCAACTGCTTGCAGCATCATCTGACAAGGCAACCCCATGAGTGCAGTTGAAACCTTTGCGACCAAAAATTGAGCACTGTGTGCTGAAGAAAGAACTGCAATTCTGAAACCTCCCACAACTTCTTGTCAACTGCAAAAACGAAATCTGTGGCACATGCAGACACAAACCTCAGTTCCACAGGCATGCAAAGCAGACAACCCCTAGCGCTGATGTGTTGATTGATGGCAAAAGAGCCAGCCCAAAGCGCAAAGTCACCACAGATGCAAACAGGTGCAATGACTGTCTGGCTTGTGTCCGGCTCGAAGCACTGTGAGGACAAACAAAACAGAAATTGTTTTGTTTTTGTTTCCAATGAATTGTGACAATTTGCTGCAAATCAGCAACTCTTCGCTGTTCAGCATGAGATTTTTCAAATGCAGCGCTTCAACTGATTTGGATGCAGTTCAAATCAATTAGGACCTGAAGATGACAATGTTCTCACAAGAGTGGCTATGATGCAGCAGCTGCTGCTGCCAGTGGCAGCTCATCGGTGGCAGCAGCCACCTGCTGGCACTGCTAGCTAGCTGCCTGCTGCAGTTTTGGCACCAGGTGCCAGCACCCCAGGTGTTCCACATCCTTTTGAATTTCAGGGTCAAAATCACAATTGAAACTAGCATGGAAACTGCGATGTTGGGTGGCCAAACATTCCAAATCTGATTGATTTGATTGAGCAATTCTGTGGCGTCACCGGTTCATGTTCGAAGGATTGATTTTCCCATGGGAAGGCCAATGGGTGTTTTTGGCAACCCCTGCTGTTGATTGCCAAATGTCACAATCACAACTTGCTTTCGAGAGATTTTTTTGTGTTTTCAATGTTGCAGTTACCAAAAAAAATGGTTGCCAGTTTGACTCATGTCCTCCTGCAAACAGCCACCTTTTCTGCATCTCTGCAACCATTGCGTGTGTTTGTGCGGCAGGGTTGGGTTTGGGTTGTGATTGTCCACAATGACAATCAATCCATTCGACTTGAGAAACATTCAGAGAGATTCAACAGACTTCCTTTCTGGATGCCTTGATTGGGAAAAAGACGCCGTCAAGGGACAAAAGTTTTGAGTTAAGACAATCAATTCTTTGGTCTCAGTTCAATTCAATTTTTCCATTTGGAGATTGACTTGCACTGTGGTCAATGTTTGTTGAAGCAAAGCAGTCCAGCATTGACACACCTGAAAAGAAGTTGTTTGGTCGGACTGCCAAAGATGTGCGGAGGCCATGATTTGAGTCTGCTGTGTCAATCCATTTTGGGATGCAGTGGATTTTGAGTTTCTGTTTTGCATGACAAGTCCCATGCAATTCATTCTGACAACCTTTCATTGAGATTCTGAAATTGAACGCAGTGAACGCTGGACCGAACCCACTTTTGGAGAAGGACCAGCATGTGGCTTTGATCACGTTGTTTTGCATGGAGCCAGTGCTGCCAAAGCAGGCCATCACAGTGAAAGAGAGCTCAGCCTCATTGGTGATTGTTGGGACGATGATGAAGTCTTTGATGACTCCCGATTGGCCTGCATGATCACAGTCACCAAGGAATGGACGGCATGATTGTCTTTGTGCCTGATTGAATTGTGTGTGATGTCCCATGAAACTGTTGTGCTCCCTGTCAGTTTGGTTTTGGCCTGCTAGGACCTCTGGATGAGCTTGCAAGCAGCACTCAACTCAGTCTGCTCAACACATGCAGAAAGCAGAGAACCAAAAAGAAATTCTCCATTTTCTCAGCAACCAGAGCAAACTGGGGATTTGTAGCAATTTGCCCAGTGTCTGCTTGATTTGCACGATTTGTGGTGTGCACATGTGCCTGCCATTTTAGGCGCCTGGGCGAGGGCAAGTGACCCAGGCCCCGGTGGTTGCGGACCCGGCGGGTCAAAGAGACTTTGTCACTTTGGTGGGACACGACATTTTTTTCCATGGCGAAACAGAGGCCCCAATGACAGTAGCAAATCATTGAGAAACGTCAAGCACAAGGCTAATTTTTAAAATGTTCTCTGCAAGGTCCCGCAAATGCTCCAATGCACTTCAGTCGTGCCTTGCGAACTCTGTTTGAATCACTCTTGAAATGTGGTCTTGAAACAATTCACAACTCTTGAAACCTCTTGAAATGCTCTTGAAATGTGTTGCTACCTCTTGAAACGCTTGAAACGCTTGAAGCTCTTGAAACGATTTTGAAACCCATGCCTTCTGGCAATTTTGCTAGTTTGTCGGTGCGCGCCGGGCGTTTCAAGAGTTTCAAGAGCTCTTGAAACGTGCTCTTGAAATGCTTGACAACTCTTGAAACCTCTTGAAATGCTGTTGAAATGTGTTGCTGTCTCTTGAAATGCTTGAAACGATTGAAACTCTTGAAACGATTGAAACTCTTGATTCAAACACGACTGCCAACTGCAGTGCTGTTACCGGACGTTGCTGAGCAATTTGTGGCAGTGAAGACCCGCACCAGCGATGTTGAAAGGGGGCGCACATGAGCTCAGCAATTTGAGATTTGACGATCCAGGGTTAAAAACAATGCCGCGTGTTGATTCTCACTTTCCCCCCCGCCTCACACGTTTGGGACGAAAATGAACTCGGGTCTCCTTCAAAGCACCGGACACAAAAAACCAGCCAATGTGAGGGTTTGGAAGTTGCGACAATGTTTGTTCCATTTCCTAGTTCCACATTTTTGTGCAGCCCAAAAGTCCTTTCAGCAATTGCAAACAAAAACCATGCTGCAGTGCGACGACTCTGCGTTCCACTTCTTCGTGCTCAGCACAACGACATGTTGCTTGGTTCCAGCATGGATCTCCTTGGCGTCACGCGCCCACAAGACTTTCGCAGGGAACCAAAAACTTGTTGCAGCAGCCGCCAGAACAAGTGCCGAAAACAGCAAGATTGCACGCATAAAAAAAGACGCAGGCAAATTCACAAGTGGCTCTTCTGCCTTTCTCGCCAACCTTGTGGTGACATCAGTGTTGACAATTGTTTTTCTTTGGACGCTTCGTCTTGTTTTGTCTCGAGATGGTGATGACGCAGATGCGTTTGATCCCTTCTCAACACTGGGAATCGACCCACGTGCCAGTGCCGGTGACATCAAGAAAGCATGCCGAAAACTCGTTCTTCAGTGGCATCCGGACCACTGCGTTCATGGCCCCTTGTGTGTCCCCAAGTTTCACATGATCATGAAAGCGCACCAAGCCTTGACTGACCCAGAAGCCCGTAAAAATTGGGAAGAGAATGGAAATCCTGACGGGGCACAAACCATGGAGCTTTCGTTGGGGCTTCCTTCAACATTGGTTAACCCTGAGTGCAGAAATTTGGTGCTTCTGGTGCACCTGATCTTTGTGGTTGCATTGACACCATGCTTCGTGTGGCTCTGCTGTTCCAACTCTGCCACCTATGGTGACAACAACATCATGTGCGCCACCTGTTCGTTGCACAATGATTCCTTGGCAGAGTGCGCAATGGCCAGGAACATGCCTGAAATGCTCGCAGCGAGTGGCGAATTTCGGTCGATGAGTGCGGCAGCTTCCCAAGAGGAGAATGAATCCATTAAGACATTTTTGCGGCAGTTCCAATCGACAATGGCCAAGCCAAAATGGTGTCACCCGTCCATTGTCCGAAGAAACACTCTCTTGCAGTCCCACTTGTTGCGAAAGACAAATCTTTTCAGCAAACATGGAGTGGGCAAGGAACTTGATGACCTCGATTATATGCTATCCATGTCGAGTAAACTGGTAGACGCCATGGTGTCCGTTTGTAAACACAAGGATTCTTTTCAGACAGCGGCCCAGTGAGTTAATTTCGGCCAACATTTGATTCAAGCAGTGTCGTTCAAGGGCTCCCCTTTGCTTCAGCTCCCACATTTTACACCCGAACACGCTCAACAGTGCAGAGACCACAACATTGCAACGGTTCCAGAGTTCCGGCATGTTGCATTGGACAAAGGCCTGAAGGGAGAAAAGGCAAAAGCCACAATGGCGGGCTTCACAAACGTGCAGAAAAAAGATGTGCACAAATGTTTGAGCTCCATCTGTCCTCAGTTTTTATTGGAAACGCGAGTCTTTGTTGACGACGAAGACGATGACCGCATCTGTGATGGGGACATAGCAACACTGGAAGTTTCCGCGACACGGACAAATTCTGTCCACGACGGCAACCAGGAGACCGCTTTTGTCCATGCGCCACACTTTCCGTTTCTAAAGACTGAAGCCATTTGGATGCTTTTCGGTAGCATGAATGGAGGAAAGGTCATAAGCGCTGAGAAGGTAGAAAGCCACGACGAAAAAGTCGTCCACAAGATTCAGTTCCTGGCTCCAAGCAAGGGCACTTAGGAATTTGACCTCCTTGTGAAGTCGGACAGCTACATTGGTGCTGATGTGCACCAAAAGGTTGCTGTTACGACTTTGGACAAGACCGGTCTACCAGAGTACAAGGCTCACCAAGACGACGCTGATTTGGACAAGGAACCGACTTTGTTCGAGCAAATGCTCAACGACCAGATTGAAGAAGACAGCGACGACGAGAGCGACGACGACGAAGAAGAAACCTTCGTCGAGCCGGCCTTGGCAATGAGGAAAGCACGGTTGCAGCAGATTCGTCAGTCGGAGGACGACAACGGGAACATTTAGACAAGGGCGAGATATGTTTTGAAATACAACCTCGCTTCATAGAAATCGCCTTCTCGTTCATCGATTACTAAGTAGTAAATCATTATGTTTATCAAAGAGGTAAATGAAGTCAATCACCGTCGCGTCCCGTATCCATTCTGTTGCCATCCACGCGGAACCACACATGGACAATCACATCCACAAAATTCATCATTACATCCAAACTCTAGGAGATCAATAGAACAGAAGCTTTCTGGCAAAGTTCCTGTCAATTCAGGGTTGCCATCCACGCGAAACACCTCCAAGGTGTTGTTTAGGGTTAGATTCGCCAATTCAACAGGAAGAGGACCACTCAAATGATTATCTTGCAGCCGCAGATAGATCAGGTTCGTCAGCAAGCCGAGCTCACTTGGAACGGCTCCTGTCAAGTTCGAAGTGGCCAGTTCCAAATCCACCAGCATGCTTAGCACTCCAAACTCGCTGGGAATGGTACCCGACATTTGGTGATCTTGTCCAAGGCGCAGCTCTTGCAGGTTTGTCATGAATTGGATTTGGGAGGGAAGCGTGCTATCGATGTGCGTGGAAGCTAGCCAGAGACCCTTCATTTTGGGCCATGCAATAAAATCAGCAAGATTTTCTGCCGTCTCATCATGCTCCACCATTAGAGGAATTGTGCCATTCAAGTTTGCGTTTGGAAATTGCCGAGATGACAACAAGAGTTCTTCCAAGTTTGAGAGCAAACTTAACTCGGTAGGAACGTTCCCTGATAGTTGATTTCCAAAAAGATAAAGCCCAGTCAAGGCAGTCAATGACCCCACATAGGTTGGTGTTGTTCCCGTGAATTGATTTCGTTGCACACTGAAAGCCGTAAGGTTTGTAAGCAAGCCAATTTCTGTCGGCAAAGTTGCAGAAAGCACATTGCCGTGAAGTTGTAGAACCTGCAAGGATGCACCAACAAGACCAATCTCAGAGGGAATGGTTCCAGTGATTTGATTTGCGGAGAGATACAGTTCCTTCAGGTTGCCGACGGAAAGGAGCTGCGTCGGAATAGTTCCGGTGATTTGCGACTCGGTCAAAGCCAGACTTTCCATCTGACTACCAACGGTGGGAGGAATGAAGGACGGATCAAACTTGTTGTAGCTCAACCACAAGAGTCGAGCATGGGAATAAATAGAAATCGGTATTGTACCAGTCAAAGAATTGTCATACAAAACAATATCTGTCAACGGGAGGTCTCCCAGTTCTGCCGGAACGGTCCCTTTCAGCTTTTGCACACCAAGATCAAGGATCTTGAGAGACGATAGCATGGACAATTCTAAGGGCACGTTTCCGGTTAGTGCAGGATTGGGTGCGTCGGTTCCGATCGTCCACACATCATTGCCCGACAGCACCAATGCGGTCACGTTGTGGTGATCCAATAGGTTTGGTTCCAAATCAGTCGTTTCATTGTGTGACGCACACGCCAAATGTCCTTGCGCCGGTGCCAGTGAAAACCAAGTGCATTCGTGCTTTTCGTAGTTCATCCAATCGGAATTGGGAGCAACCGTGGCTTTGTCAAACCACGCTGGTCCATTGGTGGCAAAGTAGAGGGTCGCAAGCGCAAACCGTTGTTTGATTTGTTCTAAAGAGTACAGGAACAAGCTGGGATCATCCAGCATCCATTCGAAGGCTTTGACTCTGGAATCTTTCCCTTCTCCATACTGAATGGCCACCAAAGTCTCCGCGGGTAGCTCTAGTACTGGGTCGCCAAATACTCGTCGCATTTGAGCAAATCGATCCGTGGTATCGGCATCGGCAGACGATGAATCATCATTCAAAGAAGGACTATTCTCATTTTCTACTTGTTGTTGTTGTTCCGAATCCGATTTTCCTGTCGCCATGGTGACTGCCAACGCCACAATAACCACAACTGCCACCAGGACAACACTGACAAGAATCGTCCAACATATCTTCTTTTTCCGCTTGTTGTGGGTGAGGCGGATGGCGTCATTCTCAAAGCGGTTGTCGTAAGTACCTGGGTAGTCGACACGGGTGACCTCTGCTGCCACGATCATGTTCTCGCTATTTGTTCCCACTTCGAGGTCGTCCATGTGTAGAAGGGGCATGGGTGCCATGGGTGCATCCGCTACAACGCTGGGCAGCTCGGTTGACAAGTACACTTCTTGATTTCTTTCGGGTTGTGTGGGTGGAACAATTTCAACTCCAAGATCGGTATGATTGCTATTCCCCGCCAGACCAGTAAAGGAATCTTCATACGGGTGTGCACTCGTGACGGTAGCTACTCGTCCCAATACATTCCTTCCACCCTTGTAGAGAGAATCGTTGCGTTCGAGTTGCAAACTGTCTCGTTGGGGCGGTGGTTCCAGATCTTCCACGACATCTTCATCCGGGGTATTCGTAGAAGGAAGGAGTAGATGCCGATGATGATAGTCATCATTGTCACTGTTGCTGGGAGGAGCCGGCGCCACAATACTTTCGCGATAGGCGCCAGGACGTCCAGCAGCAGCCGCAGCTGCTGCTGCATAGTCGGTATCAATCAAGGGATCGCGATATCTGCTGGAAACCGTGCTGGCGGTACTGTTGGACCTGGTATTGGTGTTGGTGTTTTGTCGATTCATACCACCGACCGCACGAAACTTGGCGGCCGCATCATCCTCGTTCAGGGAAGCATCGTGCATGAGAAGACTGGCCCGTCGGAGTCCTGGACTCGCGGTGATGGGAGGAAGAGGATTTGCAGAAGAAGATGCGGTTGTCGTCGTCGTTTCACCGGCAAAGCTATGATGACTCGCTTGCCCAAGGCTAAATTCGCGACTTTGCGTAGTAAAGGCATTGCTGTTGTTGTTGTTGTTGGTATGATGACTTTGGCCACAAAAACTGCTAATGTTGCTGTGCTCACTACTCATGGATGGTACATTGCTGGAATGCATGGAAGAATAATTGCTGCGTCGTAATCCAGCTTTGACCCGTGCATCGGAATCCCCGACGTGATTGGTCTGGGAGTAGGACATGTTGTTGTTGGAATCTTGATGATTCCGTACCGCGTGCGCTCCTACCGATTCATCTCCCATGAGGATACTGGGACTGCGTAGGCCCCGTTTGAGTTTGGCATCTTGTTCCAACATGGTGGATGTGGTATGACTGGTTCGAGGTGTAGCCGTCAAATCATCGGGCATGACAAGACTGGGACTTCGTAAGCCTCGTTTGAGCTTGGCATCTTGTTCCAACATGGCAGCCGTGGCACTGTTGGTTCGGGTCGGTGTGGTTGCATACGAGTCGTCGGCCATAACCATACTGGGACTGCGTAGTCCTCGCTTGATTTTAGCCTCTTGTTCCAACATGGCCTTGGTAGCACTGCTGGTTCGAGTGGGTGTTGCAGTGTAGGATTCGTCCAAAGTCGGGGCCATATTGGTGGTTCTCAGTCCACGTTTGATTTTGGCATCTTCTTCCAACATGGCGGTAGTGATACTTTGCCGATTGCTATTGTTTCGATTCCAGGTCATGGGTTGCGGTGTCTTGGATCGACCTGGTACATTTCGACCTGGTACATTTCGAGGGGGTACCTTGTTATTGGTATTTTTGTTGGCATTCCGATTCCATGTCATGGGTTGTGGTGTCATGGACCGACCTGGTACATTGCGACTTCGATTCCATGTCATGGTTCGACTATTATTGGGTGACCGCTCGGGCAAGTGCCGGTTATTTTGATTCTGTTGTTGTTTGGCCTTGGGTTGCGGTGTGGTTGTTGTAGCCAGTGCACCTGCACCTGCACCTGCACCCCGCTTCCAAGTAATCATTTTGGAGAGACGATTGGCCTTGGCGGCTGGAATGGATGACAGGGTGGCACTTCGGAAATGACTCCTTCCTGAATTATTACTATTTTGATGGTTGTGGTTCAAAAGGTCGTTGGTTCCCGTACTGACACGCTCGGTGTATCCATAATTTTGCTGGTGGTCCGGAGTACTGGCATTGGCAATGCCCGTGGGTTGCTGCGGTGGACTGTCACTATCAAATTTATGGTTTGGAATAATTGGATAGGGCAGTGGTGGTGGTACAGGTGTAGGTGGTGTTGGTTGTGATGTTACCAACACTAGCATGTCTCCATTGGGTTCTTGTTGGAGTAGTTTCTTGTCGGGCGTATTGGTCCTGGATATTCCGGCACGTTCCATTTCTTGGGGAGACACCACACTGATGCGTCGTGTATGCCTTGGATTGCTGGGTGTGTTGTCGGCACTGTTGTTGCGACTGTTACTATTGGTGGACGATTTGAGTTGATCGTGAATGGCTTTGGTAAGAGGAGACTTTTTGGGCAAGGCGACATTTTGAATGCTCATGTGAAAATCTTGACTGTGAAAGGGACTGTCTGTATTGTGGGAAGAGTCGTCCCCATTGGTATGGTCATTCAAAAAGCTGCCACTGTTATTGGTACTGGTATCACTGAAATTGGCCGAAGGAGACGCAAAGACGCGCTTGGAAGGTTCTTTGACGAGATTGAAATTCATACTTTCCATCAAGGACGTTCTCGGTAAAGGCAATAAATTGATGGCTTGCGAAACGCGACGTGCCCCAACCGTGTTGGCTCTGCGTGGAGGAGGAAGAGGACTGTCGTCTTTTGCAGAGTCTTTGGAATTACTCGAGGTAGTAAAGTGAGCACTGTCGCCCGATTTCTCTTCTTCTGCTTCGGGTGTTTCTTCCTCCTCCTCCTCTTCTTCCACATTTTGCTCCAGTTGGTTCTTGTCTCCTTGACTCTCTGAACTGCGATGACGATCCAAGACATGAACGCGCTTGGAGGGTTCCTTCTTCATGTGAATTTGACGAGCCGATTTCAAGGAGGGCAAGGCCGTCAACGCCTGAGAAACACGACGAGCACCCATTCGTGTGCTGCCCGTCGTAGACGCCCTGGTAATTGTGGCGGGAGAATCCTTCGAGAGCTCCGTTGTTGTCTCGTTCGCGCCAGTGCCGGCCGGCGATTGAAGCGAGGGCAAATTCAAACCCGCTCGTCCTGGACTTTCACTCCCGTGACCAACGTTACTGGCGGATCGTGTCGTGTGGCTGTGGCTGCTGCTAATGGCACTGCTGGAAAAGCTATTGGGCGAAGTGGGAGACATGGAAGACTTGACTAGAGCACGCTTCAACGAGCTCGTGGCAGCAGGCTGAGGAGGCGTGACAATGTGTGGCTCAGCAGAGGTAGTAGAAGTAGAAGAAGTAGTAGTCATTGCTGTCTTGGTAGTAGAAGGAGGAGCTCCTATCGCACCAATACTACCAGTAGTGGTGTCCTGGACTACGGCTGCTTCTTGGGTCATCATGATGCAGTAGCTTCTCTGTCGCGCTCTTGTTCCTTTTGTCACGATCAATTCGCCACCTTGTAGTACTACTAGCTAGTGGTCTTGTTGTTTTTACTTCACTCAGTACTAGTAGTGAGTTTGTTGTGAGCAATAAATTTGTGATACTCCAAGTGTTTCTGGTAGTAGTACTACTGTTGGTTGAAAATTAAAATTTTGGTTGCGTGAAATGTGTTGCTTTTGATCCATGTTGTACTATTAATGGGAGTACTACTAGCTAGCTAGTAGTACTACTTGCTATTACGACGTACGTCGTACGGGTCAACCAAAAAAATTGAAGCCGTCACACACACTCTACTTCTAGAGTATTTCTATTCCTTTTTTTTTAATTGGCTGGTACGTACTGACTTGTACTGACTGAACGTAGCGTGATCTCATGGAGTCCTCGGACTGGACAGAGCAGTACTATTGAGTTGTCCGCGCTGGACGTGGTAAATAAAGAACTCAAGTACTCGGAGCACATCTACTCCGACTATTTCTGCCGTCATACTAGGTTGCAAAACGGGTTTGATTGTGAGGACAATAACTAAAATATTGTGTATTGTGACCACGGGATCAACTCGAAGTACTCTTGAAGTAACTCTAAAAACGTCAATTGTCACTAATGACAACAGGCTGGATCTTCAGTCATCCTTCCTTAATTGGTCAATATTTCCTTCGTTAAGATTTATTCGTATCGACGAAATTCAATCATTCGTTTTCTTATTGTTCACTTAGCTACTAGTACATAGTAGGAGAAGGCCTTTCAAAAGAATCGACTGGTTTTCTTTGGCGGTATTGAAGTTAGGCTAATATATAGAACAATTGGAATCCGTAACACTTACCAAATCCAGAATTCGAAAAATTTAGTTTAACTGCCCAATGCTTCCACGTCTTCCTTTGCACGAAGAGAATTCCTCACTGGGTTGCCCTGCGTTGAAGAATTTTCTTCATCGCTCTTCAAAAAAATAGTCCGACCTTTGTACGTATTCTCTTTTTTGGTATCTTTATTGTCTCATGCATGTGCGTCCAATTTAATAATGAATCATCAGAGACAACAATGCACCCATTAACAGCGACATCGACGACGATGGCGGCAACTGAATGTCATGCCCTCTTTGTAAACGCATAAATTGATTCATATGCACATTAGCTACTGGTACCAGGATCAGCTAATAGATTCGGTCGCCCCAAGTATTGCTCTTGCATCATCTACCCAGCTAGACCGTTGCTAGTAGATATAGTATCATCTTGGCTGGCTTACACACTCACTGGGCAAGTCAAGATCAATCTTCCTTTCATTGCTCTGATTTTCTTGAATTTTTGAAAAATATGTTTTCGGCTACTCGAATGACAATTGGAATGGCAACGCGTCGGTGTTGTGGCGGAGGCAGAACGTCTGCTACAAGTGCGTTTGGAATGGCAATTTCTGTGCCTATACGACAGACCACACTATTTCAGGCGCGACAATATGTTACTTCCAGCAGCAGAAATACACGTGCTCTACAACCTACTGCATATGGTAAAATTTCACGTTCACGAAATATTCAAATCCGATGGATGTCCAACCAAGCTGGTTCCAAAGCCACCACTACCACAACAACTGCCACTGCCACTGCCACTGCTACCACCAACACTACTGCCAAGAACACCACATTTTTGCAACGATTTTTGGGGCCCAAAGAAATCCCTCCTCGGGGGACTTTGGCCTGGTATGCAGAAATGGTACTCATTTGTACTGTATTTGCCATTACGGGAACATCCACCATGATGCTGGTACGTGCTAATATTTCCCTTGGTTCCATATGCGGAAATTGGAAAGAAACTGCAATTGGATGTTGTTGCTTTTTCCCTCATAATTTCTTCTTCTTTTCTCTGATTTATATACAGGTCCGACCTGCGGTCAAAAATGTCTTGGGCTTGGAAGGAAGTTTCAAAGATGGGCCTTGGGCCTATCGTATTTCGACCATTGTCATCATGTCTCCCCTTTATTCGATATTGCTCGTCATGGTGGGAACCGTCTTTGGAAGGCACGCCTACTTTCGATTCTTTTCCGTCAAAATGCTCAGTCGGTTTGGAATTCCACCCGAACTCTTGGACAAGGAGTTTCATATAACCAAAAAAACCTTTCGAAAATGGTAAAGAAGCTGTGCCATTACAGAGTCACCTAATTTGGAAAGGAAAGAAACAACTAATCCACTTCCAACTATATACATACTAGTATGGAAGAATAGAACGACTGCTATGCTATTTGTGTAAACTTCTGCTACTTTCAATGTACTACATAGGTCATCGCCATTGCAATCTCGGATTTCAACCTTATTGAGGCCCGCTACGGGTTTGGGTGCTATCCTTTGCTTGACCAACTGTTTTGTTCTTGGGTGCGACAAGAAGGGTTTTGGTCCTAGCCCCCCGGTCCTGGGAAGAGAATCCAGGCCAACTTCCTTCATCAAATTTTTATTTCCGGCAACGAATCGACATGTTCAATCATAGCTACTCTAGGAAAGGAGGGGTCCGTGGGACCTTCAATGGGCACAGCAATGGTAGCGCATGTGCTTTTATCACTCCAAGTCAAAGTGAAAAGGGAGAACACAAGACTTGGTCTCTGCAAATCAATGACACTTCTACCATTATCAGTTTCACACCACACCCATACGAAAATAGTCTTCTTGAGTATGTGTGACTGCATAGTCTTCCCTCACATCACAATGTGTTCCCAACAATCGGATCAAAATTCACTCCTGTCCTTGAAGTCAATGAGAATGATTGCTAGATGTTCTCAATGTTTTCTTCTGTTCCGGACTCATGGCTGCAATTGACATTCCTGTTTCCTTCTTTCTTGGCTGCACAACTCAGATGGCCAAGAACATCAGACATGACCTGCATGCAAAGGTGCAAAACAGATGGCCAAAGAAGAATCAAAATTGTTGTTGCAAGGACTTCTGCACATTTTCCAATCCTTCAGTTTTTTTCCCTTAGATTGATCAAAGACAACTTGGAACAAATGGCAACAAAACTAGATCACAACATCTTGTTTGCACATTGCATCACTCTGTCCCATTGTGGTGATTTGTGAAACGATGAAAGATGTTGATTTGTTAGCAACTTGAAGCACTTGTCAATTCAGCAAATAATCATGTTGTCATGTTTTGCCAAATTGATAGCAAATGGGGCTTGTTGTTTCCAGAAGACGCAAAGTGTCTCTTCTCTGCATCATTCACCTGCTGGGAAGAGAGTCAGACAGCAGCCCTAACCCTAACCATCAGCTGACGACAACGTTGGTTTTGTGCAATTTGCAGTCCGCAGATGCTGACAAGCAAACCTGCTCACTGTCAGAATTTTGGAGGCCCAATTTGGTCCTGCCGGTTTTGTCAGGCAAGATTAGTTCCTGTTTTGTCCACCATGAGTCCATCAGAGTTTGAGGGCGGAAACCAAGCAAGACAACTTTCAAAATGAATGTTGTGGAAAAGGCCATGCACACATTGTGATGATGGATGGTTCCCTCTCTGTCAAGGGGTTTGGGCATGTCACATCTGTTGCAGTGGTTAGCAGAAAGTGTTTAAGATTGCTGGTTGTTCAAACTGCAGCATGCTCATGACAATGGCACTTTGCTGGTCATTTGAAGTCTGAACATGACTTGTTGCAACTCATGAACCAGAATGGATTCATTCATGGTCATCACAAATGGTGTTCAAACAAGCAGTTTGACTTTGAGAGCTCTGTTTGCAATGTTCCTGTTGGACGTTGACACAGTCTTCTTGACATGGTGCAGATTTGAAGCATTGTTTGAAAGCTCTTTGAGAGCAAATCACCAGCAATTCATGGTGATCACAAATGGTGTTCAAATGACCAGTTTGTTTTTGACAGCTTTGTTTGCTATGTTCCTGTTGGACTTTGATGCAGTCTTCTTGATAGGGTGTGTGTTTGATGCATTGTTTGAAAGCTTTTTGAGAGCAAATCACCATCACTGTCAATTGCATTGAAGGCATGACTTGCACCATGTCTCTCAATGACAAAGATGGCTGCTCATTGCCTTGGTTTTGTTTGTGTCCATGTTCCAAGAATCTTTGTGGCTATGGATGTTGTGGATGTGGCTGTTGTTGTGGTTGTTGAGATTTGGATTGGAGGGTTCAACAGACAAGAAGGACCTCATTGCAAGTTCTGACCATCCACAAGATTGTCTGTAAAGTGGTCAAGACCCTTGCTGTGCAGTGGTCTCCATCCAAAGACTAAGTGCCAAAGGAAACTCTGGGATTCGCAAAGGCAGTGAGTGGAGCAATGCCCATTAGCAAATTCTCACGGTCCAAAATGTGTTCTTTACAAAGAAAGAGCTCATTGACAATTTGTCAGTGTGGATCTGGCCTTTGTTGCACACGGAATCTTGATTTTTCCAAATGTCTGACCCAGGGTCACGGCCTCTTCCTTTTGACTTAAAATTTTATGATTGACACAATCATGTTGCCAGTGTTGAGATCAGCACTGAATGACACAACATCAGAGAACAATTCTGGACAAACTGTGGGAGATGCAATGTGGCTGCAAACACTGAGAAAGAGTTTTAACTCTTGGTGCTCCTCATGCGAGCATCACGGTCATCTCCATGTCAGGTTCTACTTAGGACGAAGTCATGTTGGGTCAAACGACAGCAACTATAAAATTATAAAAGCATCAGTGGATGTTCACCGGGGTGAACATCCCTAACCAGAACTCGACATCAATGACTGATGACCGATGTCAAGGTCAT
>ENA-ORBV01004268-ORBV01004268.1-microbial-mat-metagenome-genome-assembly--contig:-NODE-4268-length-27669-cov-5.073500_pt1 | contig 27669 bp, 27 predicted proteins | sample MGYA00237777_ERZ505514 | MGnify/ENA primary metagenome ERZ505514 (study PRJEB26160, sample SAMN06269048) | microbial mat metagenome | isolation source: Oligotrophic lake microbial mat | place...
GGTCGACACACTCAAAGGCACCGGACCGTTCACGGTGTTCGCGCCCACCGACGACGCCTTCGCCAAACTTCCGGACGGCACCGTGGACAAGCTGCTCAAGGACGTGCCCAAGCTCAAGTCCATCCTTACCTACCACGTCGTCAGCGGCAAGGTCATGGCCGCCGACGTAATGAAGATGGACGGCAAGACGGCCAAGACGGTCAACGGCGCCGACTTGAAGATCGGCATCCAGGGTGGTGTGAAGCTCAACGGCAGCGCGCACGTCACCAAGACCGACATCGACTGCAGCAACGGCGTAATCCACGTCGTAGATTCAGTGCTGATGCCGCCGGCGTGACCCGGCAATACCTTCGAAACGCTCCGGTGCCATTGCGCACCACATCGCATCCCCTCAAACTAAGGAAACAACATGAAAAAGCATATTTTCGCGGCGGCCGCTATCGCCCTCGCCTCACTGTCGGCCCAAGCTGCGGACATCGTCGACACCGCGGTAGCAGCAGGCAATTTCAAGACTCTGGTCACGGCGCTCAAGGCGGCCGGATTGGTGGACACGCTGAAAGGCCCTGGGCCCTTCACCGTCTTCGCGCCCACTGACGATGCCTTTGCGAAGATCCCGAAAGCTGACTTGGACAAGTTGCTGGCAGACAAGGCGAAGCTCAAGTCGGTGCTGACATACCACGTCGTCTCCGGCAAGGTCATGTCCACCGACATCAAGCCTGGAAAGGTCAAGTCTGTGCAGGGTGAGCAACTGACCGTCGGCACGAAAGGCGGCGTGATGGTTGACAAAGCCAAGGTTGTTAAAGCCGACGTGGCCGCCGACAACGGTGTCATCCATGCCATCGACACGGTGTTGATGCCCAAGTGACGCCGGTCCGGGCTTTCCGATGAACACCCCCTGGCGGGGTGCTGCAGACACGATTCGCTGATGATTGCCTTACAAGCCCTACAAGCCTTGCTGCCGATGGTCCTGCTGGCATTCGGTACCTGGCTGCTGAGCTTGCGCAAGAACGACGTCAGCATCGTCGACAGTGTGTGGCCGCTGCTCATCCTGACGGGTGCAGCGACCTACGCCTTGGCCGCGCCGCAAAGTGGTCCCCGTGCGCTGGTCGTGGTGATACTGGTTGCGCTGTGGGCCGTGCGGCTGGCGGCCCACATCACCTGGCGCCACTGGGGCGAACCCGAGGACCGCCGCTACCAGGCCATCCGCGCTCGCAACGAGCCGCACTTCCGGTGGAAGAGCCTGGTGCTGGTGTTCGCCTTGCAGGCCATACTGGCGTGGGTCGTGTCCTGGTCCGTGCTTGCCGCCGTCGTGAACCCGCAGCCATGGAACTGGCTTGATACCCTGGGTGTGTGCGTGATTGTGGCCGGTGCCTCCTTTGAGGCCGTGGCGGACTGGCAACTGGCCCGCTTCAAGTCCGACACCGCCCATAAAGGGAAGGTGATGGACCGCGGCTTGTGGCGGAACTCCCGCCACCCGAACTACTTCGGTGAGTTTTGTGTATGGTGGGGCTTTTATCTGGTCGCACTGTCGGAACAAAGCTGGTGGGCCATCGCGTCGCCAGTGCTGATGACGGTGCTGCTGCTGAAGGTCTCGGGGGTGGCGTTGCAGGAGAAGGACATCGCCGAGCGACGTCCCGGCTACCGCGACTACATAGCCCGCACGAATGCATTCTTTCCCGGCAAGCGACGCAAGAAGGGCCACACAGAACCGGTCGCATGATTGCGTTTCGCGTGAACAATACGACCAGCGCCCGCTGCGCCTACGCGGTCACCGATTGCGTGAAGGTCGTGGAACACGCAGCCCTGGTGCGAATGGGCCACCGCATCAATCAACACCTGGGTCGGCATGCGTCTGATGCACCGCAAGGCGACGGTTCTGTCATCGACCGCATCGCACTGACAATGCAGATAAGGCAGCCTGATCGACCGTGCGTAAGCCGGTCCCACTGGCCGATAAGAGCGTGGCGCGGGTGTTGAACCAGGAGCGGGCGCAGGCCTGAGCGAACAGGCCGAACGCGATCTGGGCGGAGTGCCGTTTGGTCGCAAGCCAGCACCGCTGGACCCGGATAAAGTGGCTGGCTCACGATGGACACAGATGCCCGAAACCGTTCCGGTTTCGCGCTGCGGTGCCGTACACGGTGCCAGCGGCCTTCCTCCGCGGTCATGGCGCGGCTTGTGACCGCGCGCTTCGCGCTGCGGTGCCGTGCACGGTGGCAGCGGCCCTGGCGGCCCACAACGAGCCCGTAGCGCAGGTCGTGCAGGTCCCAGATCGGGGGCTGCACCTTGGCAGCGGCCGTGGAGGCACACAACAAGCGCTCGATCAAGCGCGCCGTCCACTCTTTCAGGCGCATCCGGCGCGAGCTTGACCGAGGCTTCGATATTGACGGGCGTCGATGCAACCTGCGCGGCAGCGAACATGTCGAGCATCTGTTGCGCGAATTAGCGCTCCAGCACCACGGCATTGACTGCGTCGTTGTCCAGCAAGCTGCGCAAGTCCAGGTTGGTCGATCCTACGCTGGCCCAGACGCCATCGATCACCATGGTTCTCGAATGCAGTCTTTGGCCGCTGGCGCATCGCGCGAGATTCTGGCCCAGACGCCATCGATCACCATGGTTCTCGAATGCAGCAGCGGTCCTTCGCGCTCGAAGATGTGCACGCCACCTTGCATTGGCGGCAGGGAGTGGGCGCGCCCAGCGTGAGAGGGCAGGCTGGAGTCCGAGTGGCCGGGCAGGACAAGGCGCACATCCACTGCGCGTCCGACGGCGTCGTCCTTGATGATGCGGGACTCCAGGATGGTATGGTCGCGCGCGGTGCGGATCGCCCCGACGGGTGACGCTGGCACGATTGCTCTTGCCCTTGACGCGGATCGCCCCGACTATGGCCGCGTATATCTCGGCGCCGTCTTTCAGAAGCGTCACCGGTTGCCCGGCACCAGCGGGTTGTCGCTGATCGACTGCTCGAGCGCGACCTGTTTGTCCAGAATGGCGATGCCGCCCGAGCCGCACTTGAGTCGCGCCAGCAACTCGGCACTTTCGCAACTGCACAGGATGCCGAAGGCGTTCACAAAACGTGCCTGCTGGCCGACGGGGCGTTCGATCAGCGCGCCGGTATCGGGCAAGGTGGCGCATCCATCCACAACCCCGGCGCTGCACAACGACAGGATGGCGCTGCACAACAACAGGATGGCGCTGCACAACCGCAGGCTCGCGGCGAACACCGTTCGCGCAACTGCCGCATCATCTGGAAACTTTCTGTGCTGCGGCCGGCGCGCCCGGCTGCGCGCGTGCCTGTTGCACCAGTTGTCCGCAGTCGCTATCTTTGCCGGGGCCGGAATCGAGCAAGGGGATCAGCGCCAGAAAGGGATTGACGACGCCCAGCGCGAGGGCGCCCAGAGCGCGTACCGCAACCTGTGCCTTGTCCACTGCCACGACGGGGCTTGCCAGGCTGCCCGTCACATGGATCGGGCTGCGCAAAGCTACAAAACTGGTGTTCTTGGTGCGCTGGTTCAGTGTCAGGTCGAGCGTCTCGGCCGCCAGATCGATGCGGCCGCTGCCCAGGATCGTTGTCACCGCGGTATCGAACACCAGGGCTTCAACCTGCATCTGTCCGGCGCGCACATCAAAGTCGGCCACTGCGCAGCGCAGCTTGATGAGACGGTCGCCAGTCAGGTTGAGCTGCAGGATCTCCCACAGGTGCAGGCCGGCCTTTTCCATCAGCAGCTGGCTGATCTCGCCGCCCGTCACCACCAGGCCGACCTTGCCGCTGGCGACCGCCAGCATGCTCCCTACCGATGCGCCACTGCCGGAGAGGTCCAGCTTCCCGTTGATTTCGCCGATGCTGTTCTTGCCCAGCGCGATACCCGGGATGATCTGGCCGAGCTGCAGCTTGCTCACGGCGATGCGCGCCCGTGCCCGGGTCGGGCTTTTATTGCCGTCGAGCGTGATGGCGCCGCGCAGATGCCCTCGCGCCATGCTGAGGTCGAGCGGGTCGAGCGTGAGCACCGCGTTGCGCAGGCTCAGGTGCGTGACGAGCCGCTCCAGCGGCAGACCGTCTGGGCGGCGGATTGATTTCGCCTGCAGCGTGACTTCGGCGTCCAGGCTGTTCCAGCGTTCGGTGTTGAAGGGCAGATCCGGCAACACGCGCCCCCGTTTAGCCCGAGCCGTGGATGCCCGATTGGGCGCCGCCTTTTTTGCTGCCTCGACGGCTCCCACGCGCATGCCGATCAGCGGCCCGAGATCAGCCATGTCCAGCACGGTGGATGTCAAAGTGGCCGTCAACAAGGGGCGCTGCCCACTGGTCTCGACCACGATCGAGCCGGCGAGATCGCTGCGGCCGATGCGTCCGGTGAAATTCTCGTACTGCCAGCGGTTGGCGCTGCGCACCAGATGGCCTCCGGTCACGTATTCGCCACTGCTGGGCAACACGATGCCCAGCAAAACGTAGAGCTCGGCCAGGTTGTCGCCGCTGAGCCCCATTGTCATGTCAAGGGCGCTGGGGTGCAGCAGGCTGGTGATGCTGCCGTTGGCCCGCACGCGTGTCTGGCCGAACGTGGCATCAACGTCCAACGCATACGGTTTGCTTTCGTCGCGGATGGACAGCACCGGGCCACCACGGCCCTGGGCCTGCAGCGGCAGCCCGCGGAAGCTGCCACGAGCCTTGAACGTCAGACCGTCGGCGGCTTCGCCATCGGCTGCCGTCGGTGCCGTCGACAACTCGGCGCGGATGCTGGTTTTGCGCGAGCTGTCGTCGTAGCCCAGCAGGCCCTGGTCGATCCGCAGGAGGCCGACGCGGATGCGCGCGTTTTCATCCTGCTGCCCAAGGTCCAGCAGCCAGCTCTTGCGGCCTTCGGCAGATTGCTCCAGATACAGGGTGGCGTTGCCCAGTATCACTTCGGGCAAGACCACTGCGCGGCGCAGCAGTTGCGACAGGTCGATGCTGATGTCCACACTGTCGGCGGCCAGCATGCGCGGTTCCTTCGCCCATGCCGGGTTGGCAAACTCCACACTGGCTGCGCGCAGGCGCGGGGATGGCCAGCCCCAATGCAGCGTCAGGTCGCCTCGGATTGCCAGAACGCGTCCTGTCTTGTCCAGTGTGGCGCGCTCAATCGGCGCACGCAACCAGTTCCAGCCGAAGATCGCGATCAGGATGACTGCCAGCACCGGCAACAGCAATACGCCGCCGCCGAGCCAGCGCAGGCCTGTCCTTCGCGTCATTCGGCCTCCATCCAAAACTCAGACATATCGCTCCTGGGATCGCCCGGCAGAACTGGGGCAGGCTAAAGGGCGATTGTTCGCTCGGCCTCGCCAAGGTTCTGTGCGTGAACGCACATACGTGGCACGGCAGCGTGTGTAGCCTTGGCAACCTGTTCAATCTATTCACGGGAGTTCCCATGTTTTCCAGTACCCGTTCTTTCCAGACTCTGAGTTTTGCGGCAGCGGCGCTGCTGCTGTGTGCGACCGAGGCCATCGCCGCCGGCGCGAAAGCTTCTGCGGAGGCGCAGACCCGGTATCGTCAGGAGATGGCCGTGTGTGCGAGCGGCCAGTCCAACCAGGACCTTGCCACCTGCCGGTTGGAGGCGCGCAACGCATTGGCCGAAGCGCGTCGGGGCGGATTGACGGGTTCGCCCGACGGCGCCTATTCGATCAGCGCGCGCCAGCGTTGCTCAGCGCACACGGGCATTGATCGGGATGCCTGTGAGGCCCGCATGCGGGGCGAAGGATCGATTGCCGGAAGTGTGGCAGGCGGTGGCATCCTGCGCGAAAGCGTGACAGTGATACCGGCAAAATAGTGCCGGGCCGCGTTCCAACTGAGGAACGCGGGTCCGCTAGTTTACGGATTTGGCACGATCAGGATGGTGCCGCCAGTTCCGGTGGCCCCCGTGGTGCCCCTGGCGCCGGTGAATCCGGTAGCTCCGGTGTCGCCGGTTGCGCCCGTGCTACCGGTTGCGCCGGTGTAGCCGGTCGAACCGGTATTGCCTGTTGCGCCGGTAAATCCGGTGGCGCCGGTATTACCCGTGGCCCCTTGTGGCCCGACGGGTCCAGCAGGGAAAGATATGCAGCCGCTCAGTGCCACAGTGGTGGCGACGGCGCAAAGGAGTGGGGTGATTTTCATGGTGGTTCCTTTATGGGTAGTGGGTCGTTGGCGTAGTCCATGGAGTGCCGCCTGGCGGGTACTGCGCCTGCAGGTACCGCTTCCGTTGCACTGGCCACGACTGCACTCAGGCTAAATGCGGCGCAGCACGGTTACCGTGCGCTGGCGCGCATAGGCCCCAAATACCCATATCCAGTCGCTGCCTCGCCCTGTGTGCTGCAGCGCACAGACCCAGCGGCAGCGCAGCGTCAACATGACTGCTTATGTTGCTATTGGAGATCTCGATGAAAGCCCACCGCACCCTGCGAACCATCCTGCTTTCGGCCTTACTCGCCGTGGGTCATAACGCGTTCGCGCAAGTCAATTTCAATATCCAGATCGGTCCGCCCGCGCCGTTGTACGAGGCGGTGCCTTCGATCGCTCCGGGGTATGTCTGGGCACCAGGTTACTGGGCCTGGCACGACAACCGCCATGTGTGGGTCCGCGGCCGCAGCATCTACCAGCGCGTCGGTTACCGTTGGGAACCCGATCTATGGGAGCAACGCAACACGGGCTACTACCGCCACCCCGGCCGCTGGGAGCGCGATGATGGGCCTGGCAAGGCACGCGGAAACGACAAGGGCGGCAAGTTCAAGAAGGTTAAAAAGAACAAGGATTAGGTGGTTGTCGTTCCTGTGAATTGATCATCAGCCAGGGTGCTATTCGCCCCCTTGGCACCGCCAGAATCCAGCAGCGATGCGCCGGGCGCCAGCGGGGCGAGGGGGTGTTAAGTACTGTGGCGGGAAGCGGGTATAAGTTGGTCATGTGCAACCGCTACACCCCACCTGACGAAGCTGCAATCGAGCGGCTGTGGCATATAGGACGGTCGCAACGGCCGAGCTGGCCCCGTGTCACTTTTCCACGTGCGGCAGGCCCGTTCATACGCCGCCATCGTGATGCGGTGAACCACCAGCGTGAGTTGGTGGTGGGGCAGTGGGGGTTGATTCCCTGGTTTGCCAAAGAGGCCAAGCTGACCTACAGCACGAACAACGCACGCTCCGAGGAGCTGGCCGCAAAAGCCACGTTCAAGCACCCGTGGGGCCGAGGTCAGCGCTGCATCATCCCTGCCCGTTCTTTTGATGAGCCCAACTGGGAGAGCGGCAAGAACGTGTGGTGGACGTTCACACGCGCTGACAGCCAGCCATGGGGCCTGGCCGGGTTGTGGAACACCTGGACCGACAAAGCGACCGGCGAGCAGCACGAAAGCTACACCATGCTCACGATCAACGCCGACCTGCACCCGCTGATGCGGCGAATGCACAAGCCGGACCCAAAACTCGGCCCGGATCAGCAGGACAAGCGATCAGTCATACCGATCGAGATGCACGATGTTGATCAGTGGCTCGAAGGGACGGTGGAGCAGGCGAGTGCACTGCTCAAGGTCGCGCCGGTCGATGTGTTCAGCGCTGGCCCTTCAGGCGCGGCAGTCACGTGACGCCATCGTGGTCAACCGGGTACCCCTGACATCGTTTGACGCCGATTACCACGCTGCCGCACGGGTAGGGCGGTATGTTGGAGCAACACGACCTTCTGTAGATGTGCAGTCGGCTCTCGTCTCAACCAGATTCGTGCCACGCGAGCGCCACAAACACCGATAACTGGTAATGCCTATCGTCGGCGCTTCTTGACTGCGTGAGAAGCCACTGCAATGGGCAAGGCGTCGCTTGCACGCTGCACCCAGAGAACCTTGTGTGCGAGCAGTTCGGCTTGGCGGGCAAAGCCAACAGGCGGCTCCGATGCGCTGCCATGAGCAATCGCGTCGCGCGCGTTCTTCAGCGCTTTGAAGAGTTTGATATCGTCATCGACGAGCAGGGGCCAAGCGCAGGTTGCACACCAGACGAACCGGTCGAAGAGGTTGTCTGTTGACGTCAGCACGCAATTGACCCACACCGCCGATTTCTATTGCCCCTTCCGAACCTTGCGAAAACCGTTTCGCAGCCTGCCTTTGCGGGCGATGCGGCCGGGTCAGTCAATCCCGGCATCCTGGGTCAAAAATCCGCCGACGCCAACAGTTGAAACGTCAAGAAAGAACGTAAATCAACAGCTTAGACACCCATGGAGCGGGTGAAGGGAATCGAACCCCCGCATGCAGCTTCGGAAGCCGCCGTTCCACCATTGAATTACACCCGCATCGCGCCGAGTCGGGCAGGCTCCGTGTTTACTTGAGGATGTCCCCCAGACACAGGAACTTGATCTCCAGGTAGTCGTCCATGCCATGGTGCGAACCCTCGCGGCCCAGGCCGGACTGCTTGACGCCGCCGAAGGGCACGTGCTCCGTGGCAAGGATACCCACGTTGATGCCGACCATGCCGTATTCCAGTGCTTCGCTGACGCGGAAGATGCGGCCCACGTCGCGGCTGTAGAAGTAGCTCGCCAGACCGAACTCGGTATGGTTGGCGGCGTCCACTGCCTCCTTCTCGGTGGTGAAGCGGAACACCGGCGCAAACGGGCCAAAAGTTTCTTCCCTGGCGCACAACATGTCGGCGCTGGCCTCCGACACCACGGTGGGCTCGAAGAACTGGCCGTGCAGGGCGTTGCCGCCCACCGTGACCTTGCCGCCCTTGGCAATGGCGTCGGCCACATGGCGCTTGACCTTGTCCAGCGCCGCATCCTCGATCAGCGGACCCTGCATCACACCGTCTTCAAATCCATTGCCGACCTTAAGCGCCTTCACCTTGGCGCTGAACTTGGTGATGAACTGGTCGTACACGCCGTCCTGCACATAGAAGCGGTTGGCACAGACACAGGTCTGGCCGGCGTTGCGGTACTTGCTGGCCATGGCGCCTTCCACGGCAGAGTCGATGTCGGCGTCGTCGAACACGATGAAGGGTGCGTTGCCGCCAAGTTCGAGCGACATCTTCTTGACGGTAGGCGCGGACTGCGCCATCAGGATGCGGCCCACTTCGGTCGAGCCGGTGAAACTGATGTGGCGCACGATGTCGCTGGCACACAGCACCTTGCCTACCGCAATCGAATTGGCGCTGTCGGCGGTGAGCATGTTCAGCACCCCAGCCGGGATGCCGGCGCGCAGCGCCAGCTCGGCCGCTGCCAGCGCGGTGAGCGGTGTCAGCTCGGCCGGCTTGACGACCACGGTACAACCCGCGGCAAGGGCCGGAGCCACCTTGCGCGTGATCATCGCCAGCGGGAAGTTCCACGGCGTGATGGCGGCGCAGACACCGATGGGCTGCTTCATCACCAGCAGGCGGCGGTTGTTGTCGAACGTGGGCAGGGTCTCGCCCATGACGCGTTTGGCTTCCTCGGCAAACCACTCCACGAAGCTTGCGCCATAGGCGATTTCACCCTTGGCTTCGGCAAACGGTTTGCCCTGCTCGGCCGTCATGATGCGCGCCAGGTCCTCCTGGTTGGCCATCAGCAGGTCAAACCACTTGCGCAGCAGGATGCTGCGCTCCTTGGCGGTCTTGGCGCGCCAGGCCGGCCAGGCGGCGTTGGCGGCAGTGATCGCGGCTTGCGCATCGGTGGCGCCGAGGTTGGCCACATCGGCGAGCACCTGGCCATTGGAGGGGTCCTTCACCTCAAAGCGGCTGCTGCCTGTGACCCACTGGCCGTTGACCAGCGCGTCGGTCTTGAGCAGGCTGGGGTCGCGCAGCAGCGACAGCGGCGAGGTCTTGTTGGTAGTGTTGGTGCTGTTGACTTGAAGTTCCATGGCAGTGTTTCCGGTGCGGTGGCGACAGGCATGATTATCCGGTCTTGTGCCACTGTCGACACGGCACTTGCCTGCGCGTTTGCACGCGGGTGGGCGGCCGCGTGTTTGAACGGGGCGCCAGCGTGGTCGCCCGCGGCAGCCGTGTCGCTAAAATCGGGTCTTCTGCGTCTGCGCCCGACCGCCCGGCCGGACAGCCTGGGCGAGCTCTGGCGCTTCCTTGCGCGCCGCCACTTCCGTAGCCTGAATCCTCATGAACCCATCTGCCATCACTGTTGCCGACATCCGCACGATTTTCCTGGACTTCTTCGTCTCCAAGGGCCACACCGTGGTGGCGTCGAGCCCGCTGGTTCCCGGCAACGATCCAACGCTGATGTTCACCAATTCGGGCATGGTGCAGTTCAAGGACGTGTTTCTCGGGACCGACCGGCGCTCTTACGTGCGCGCCACGTCGGTACAGGCGTGTCTGCGCGCCGGTGGCAAACACAATGACCTGGAGAACGTCGGCTACACGGCGCGCCACCACACCTTCTTCGAGATGCTGGGCAACTGGAGTTTTGGCGACTACTTCAAACGCGACAGCCTGAAGTGGGCATGGGAACTGTTGACCCAGGTCTACCAGTTGCCAGCCGACAAACTGTGGGCGACGGTTTACATCGATGACGACGAGGCCTACGACATCTGGACCAAAGAGATCGGCCTGCCGCCGGAGCGGGTGGTGCGCATCGGTGACAACAAGGGCGCCAAATATGCGTCCGACAATTTCTGGATGATGGCTTATACCGGCCCATGCGGCCCGTGCAGCGAAATCTTCTACGACCACGGCCCGGAAGTGGCTGGGGGCCCACCCGGCTCACCGGATGCCGATGGCGACCGCTATATCGAGATCTGGAACAACGTTTTCATGCAGTTCGACATGCAGGCCGACGGCTCGGTCAAGCCGCTGCCAGCGCCCTGCGTCGATACCGGGATGGGCCTGGAGCGGCTGGCCGCCATCTTGCAACACAAGCACAGCAATTACCAGATCGACCTGTTCGATGCCTTGATTCGCGCCGCAGCGCGCGAGACCGGTTGTGCCGATCTTGCCAACAATTCACTCAAGGTGATTGCCGACCACATCCGCGCGACTGCGTTCCTGGTCAGTGACGGCGTAATCCCGGGCAACGAAGGCCGGGGTTATGTGCAGCGGCGCATCATCCGGCGCGCTATCCGCCATGGTTACAAGCTGGGGCGCAAGACGCCGTTTTTCCACAAACTGGTGGCGGACCTGGTGCTGGTGATGGGCCAGGCCTACCCGGCGCTGGCGGCGCAGCAACAGCGCATCACCGAGGTGCTGAAGGCAGAAGAGGAGCGCTTTTTCGAGACGCTGGTATCGGGCATGGAGATTCTGAACACAGAGATAGCTGCGGCTAGATCTGAACATGCCAAATATTCCGCAAACCCGGGTAGCCCTGCAGCTCTGCCTGGTGTGCTGCCGGATATAGCCCTGTCGGGTGAGGTTGCGTTCAAGCTGCATGACACGTTCGGCTTCCCGCTGGACCTCACCCAGGATGTGTGCCGCGAGCGCGGCCTCACCGTCGACGAGGCCGAATTCAACAGCGCCATGGAAAAGCAGAAGACCCAAGCGCGCGCGGCCGGCAAGTTCCGCATGGAAAAGGCGCTCGACTACAGCGGCGCCAGCAATGATTTTGTCGGTTACGACAGCCTGACGCAGAACACCACCGTGCAGGCGCTGTACCTGGGCGGTGTGGCTGTGAACCGCTTGCAGGCGGGGCAGGCCGGGGTGGTGGTGCTGGGCAGCACGCCGTTTTATTCCGAGAGTGGTGGCCAGGTCGGTGACCAGGGCGCAATTTTTTCGGATGCTGCGATGTTCGAAGTCGCGGATACCCAGAAAATCAAAGCCGATGTGTTTGGCCACCATGGGGTGCTGGCCAACGGTGCACTCACGACGGGTGACGTGGTTACGGCCCAAGTGGACGCGGCCTTGCGCGGCGCCACCATGCGCAACCACTCGGCGACGCACCTGATGCACAAGGCCTTGCGCGCCGTGCTGGGCAACCATGTGCAACAGAAAGGCAGCCTGGTGAACGCCCAGCGCACGCGTTTCGACTTTGCCCACAATGCACCCCTGACGGACGAGCAGGTGCGCAGCATCGAGGCCCTGGTCAACGCCGAGATCCTGGGCAATGCGGCAACGCGGTCGCAGCTGATGGACATCGAGTCCGCCAAAGCGACCGGTGCCATGATGTTGTTCGGCGAGAAGTATGGCGAGGTGGTGCGGGTGCTGGACATCGGCAGCACCACCGAGTTGTGCGGCGGCACCCATGTGCAGCGTACCGGCGACATCGGCCTGTTCAAGGTGGTGGCCGAAGGCGGGGTGGCCGCGGGCGTGCGCCGCATCGAGGCAGTGACCGGGCAGGGCGCCTTGCGCTACCTGCAGGAGCTTGAAGACACCCTGACCCAGGTTGCGGCAACAGTGAAGGCGCCGGTAACCGAAGTCAATGACCGCGTTCGGCATGTGCTCGACCAGGTGCGGCAACTGGAGCGCGAGGTCGCGGCACTCAAGGGCAAACTGGCGTCGAACCAGGGAGACGAACTGCTGTTGCAGGCGGTCGACGTGAATGGTGTGAAGCTGCTGGCGGTGCGGCTCGACGGCGCCGATGCGAAGAGCCTGCGCGAGAGCATGGACAAACTCAAGGACAAGCTCAAGAGCGCGGTGATCCTGCTCGCCACGGTCGATGGGACCAAGGTGCAACTGGCGGCGGGCGTAACTCCGGATCTGGTGGGCCGTGTCAAGGCCGGTGAACTGGTGAACTTTGTCGCCAGCCAGGTCGGTGGCAAGGGTGGAGGCAAAGCCGACATGGCGATGGCCGGCGGCACCGAGCCGGGCAAGCTGGCGGCCGCCCTGGACAGCGTGCGGGGTTGGGTGGCCGGGCGGCTTTGAACCTGGGAGCGTGGGTGGCAGAAATCCGGACCCGCGCCGGGGCGAGTCGCGGTACCGGGCAAGGCGTACGTGAGGCGAGTGAAGGGCCCACGCATCGAGTGTGCAACACCGCCCTATACCGCGAATCGCCCCGGCCCTTCGGGATGGACCCGCTTTGGCGCCCATGCCGTGTTGCACCGCTTGCCCTGGCATCCAGCCCGGGCAAGCCTGTTTGTAAACGATGGCAAGCGTTGCGCCTTGCCTGGACCCCGAAGCGAGTGCAACGCGGGCCTGGATTTCTGTCCCCCACGCTCCGGCGCGTGGCGCTTATCGACCAACGCTTTCCCGGTATTGCGTGGGCGCTGTCCGGGCGCCCGAAGGCGCTTTGCACCGCAGTGCGCAGAACAAAGGTACTCCAGTGAGCCTGTTGGCCGCGGCCACATCGCGTAACCGCCGCTTCGGCATTGCCATGATTTGTGGCACGGCTGTGTGTTACTCGTTCCTCGACGTGACCGGCAAGTGGCTGGTGCTGGCCCTGCCTGTGCTGCAGGTGGTGTGGTTGCGCTTTCTGGTGCATGCGCTGCTGGGGGTCTGCGTGTTGCTGCCAGTGCATGGCGTCCGCCTGTTCCGCGTCCATCACCTGCGGCTGCAACTGCTGCGCGGTGGCATGCTGGCCACCATGACCGGGCTCAACTTCTGGGCCTTGCAGTACCTGCAGCTCGACGTGACCGGCGCGATCCAGTTTTCGGTTCCGATCGTGGTCGCATTGGCCAGTGCACAGTGGCTGGGTGAACGCCTGGACAGGCGGCGCTGGCTGGCGATCCTGACCGGTTTTGGCGGCGTGTTGCTGATCGTGCAGCCCGGCTCACAGGCTTTTCATCCGGCGATGCTGCTGTCGATTGGAAACGCGCTGTTGTACGCCGGTTTCAACATCCTCACGCGGCATCTGGCCGCGACCGAGTTGCCGGCTGCGACGCAGCTGCTGTCGGCGATCATCGCAACGCTGCTGCTGACGCCGTTCGGCATCGCCACCTGGCAAACCCCGCAGAACGGCCTGACCTGGGTGTTGGTGTTGTCGCTCGGTGTATTTGGCGGCGCTGGCCATTTTTTGGCGGCGCAGGCGCACCGGTATGCGTCGGCGGCAGTGCTGAGCCCGTTCATGTACCAGCAGATCCTGTATTTTGCGCTCGGCGGCTGGCTGGTGTTCGGGCACGTGCCCAGTGCCCTGGTGGCCGCCGGCGTTGCCCTGATCGTGGGCAGCGGGCTGTACCTGCTGCTGCGTGAACTGCGGTCCTGACCATGGCGGCAGCTACCGGCTGTGGACCTGTGCCGTAAACCGGTGCGCAAAGACGGTGTTGGCGCAAAACGGCGAGACGCTGGATGTCTGGGCCACAGCAGCACCACTGCCAGCGCGACTGTGCGCGCCCGCCTCTCAGCCTGGGTTGACGATGATTTCGGTCCTGACCGAATTGGCGATGAAACATTCCTCGTGCGCCTCGTGGTGCAAAGCGGCCAGCTGCACTGCGTCGGGCCGACGCGCGCCCGAGAACTCTACAGCCGGATGCAGGATCACGCGGGTCACAAGCAGTTTGCCGACGGCGTTCTTGCCCATCTCGCCGACGGCTTGGTCACAGTAGCTGTCCACGCAGTATGCGTGCCTGGCCGCGATCGACAGGAACCACAACATGTGGCAGCTGGAGATGGAGGCGATAAACATCTCCTCCGGGTCGACAGCGGCTGCATCCGACCAGGGCAGCGGCACCACATGCGGCGAGGACGATCCCGGCACCGCTGCGCCGCCGTCGAAGTGCAGCGTGTGGCGGCGGCTGTAACGCCCCGACTGGAAGTCCTGGTCGCCGCGTTCCCAGCGGATGTCGGCGGTGTAGTGGGCCATCGTTAAGTCCATGGGGATTGTCCGCGCCATGTTAATCGCCGCCCCTGCTCAGCGTGAGCCGCCTGCGCCGCAGCCTTCAGTCAGCTGCACGGCGTTGGCCTGCGAGAACCGATGTTGGGCTTGTGGCGTTCGTGAATATGCATTATCGTGCTCTTTTTGACCATCCAGACCAAGAACTCCGTGCCAAGAAAGATCTTGCATTCCTTCAACCCGTCGTCACCGCGGGATTCGGCACCGCTTGGGTCGGCGGCTGTTTCCGGCGCCGCGGCTCAGGCACAGAGAAATCCCTTCCTGACCGTCCTCGGTGAGCGCGCACGCAGCTTGCGCGCACGCCGCGGCATGACGCGCAAGGCGCTGGCGCTGGCGGCTGGTGTGTCGGAGCGGCATCTGGCGAACCTGGAGTACGGCGTTGGCAACGCCTCGGTACTGGTGCTGTTGCAAGTCGCTGGTGCGCTGCAATGTTCCATCGTTGACCTGGTGGGAGATGTTGCCACGCCGTCACCCGAGAGCTTGTTAATCCGCGACTTGCTGGACCACCGCGACGAAGCGACCTTGCGCCGCGTCCGCTTGCTGATCGGCGACATGCTGGGCACTGGCACCACAGTGGACGCCGGCAAGACCCGCATCGCGCTGATCGGTCTTCGTGGCGCTGGCAAGTCCACGCTGGGTCGTATGCTGGCCGAAGACCTTGGGTTTGCGTTTGTCGAGCTCAGCCGCGAGGTCGAGCGGGTGGCGGGATGCAGTGTGGCCGAGATCCATGCCCTGTACGGCGTCAATGCCTACCGGCGTTATGAGCGCCGCGCGCTCGAAGAGGCGATCCGCCTTTATCCGGCTGCGGTGATCGCGACACCGGGCGGCCTGGTGTCGGATGCCGCCACCTTCGAGCTTTTGCTCAGCCACTGCACGACCGTCTGGTTGCAGGCCGAGCCGCAGGACCACATGGACCGCGTCACTGCACAGGGCGACCTGCGACCGATCGCAGCCAGCCGCGAAGCGATGCAGGATCTCAAGGCAATCCTCGTCGCGCGTGCCGCTTTCTATTCGAAGGCGCAGTACCAGCTCGACACCAGCGCCGCCGGGCTGGCGCCCACCTTTGTGGTGCTGCGCCGCACCGTGCGCGAGGCTTTGCAGTTGCCGGTCTAGTAGTCCGTTTCGCCAAAATGCTTACATGAAATCGCGTCTTTTCGCGCCATACGTCGTTGCCCAGTCTTGCCAGACGTCCAGTCTGGCTGCGGCTGTGCGCCTGGTCTGGCGCATAAATCCATCAACTTCATCTCGTAATCCATTTGGCGAAACGGACTGCTAGATCTTGTACGCCTCCAGCGACTCCGGCGCGAACAGTTCGCGGGGCTCGAGCAGGCGTTTGGACAGGCCCTGTTCGAAGTGGTAACGCAGGAAGGTGCGCAAGGTGGCCTCGTTCTTCTCAAATCCGTAGGGCCAGAAATCGGCTCCCATCTCGCGCCGGACCTGCTCCACATGCGCCGTCAACCAGGGCAGCATGGTCTTGAGGGCGGCGGTCTCGTACAGGTCTGCGTAACTGCGCCGCTGCGCCTCGCGAAAGGCTTTCATCAGCGACTGCGCAATCCAGCGGTTGGCCTCGTACACGTCGCGCCGCAGCGCCACTGTGTGCATGATCGGGAAGATACCGGTTTCGCGAAAGTAATTGCGCTCCACCGGTTCGTAGTCTTCGAACAGGCGTTTGACCCGCCCGGAGCCGGACAGGAAGGTAGAGGGCATGCGCGCCGTATACAAGGCGTCGATTTCGCCGTCCTGCAGCATCTGCGCAAGTGTCTGCTGCGGCCCTATGCTTTGGACCCGGATGTTTGGCGGCAAGTCGAGTTTCAGCTTCTCGGAACGCCCTGGCTCCTCCTCGCCGCCGGTGAAATAGGTGACGCTGTCCACCGGCACGCCATAGTGGTCCGACAGGATGCCGCGAATCCAGACCGGGGCCGTCATCTGGTATTCGGGATTGCCGACGCGTTTGCCGATCAGGTCCCCGGGTTCGCGGATGCCGGCGTTGGCGTTGACATAGATGCACGAGTGGCGGAAGAAGCGCGAGGGAAACACGGGAATAGCGACGAACGGTTGCTGCGGCTTGTGCAGGGACACCGAGTACGACGACAGCGACATCTCGGCCAGGTCAAACTCCTGGTGTCGCAACATGCGGAAAAAGGTTTCTTCCACCGGCATGTTGAGGTAGTTCAGGTCGATGCCGTCGGGCACCACGCTGCCATCCATCAACGCGCGCGTGCGGTCGTAGTTCCAGCAGCCAAAGGTCAGGTTCAGTCTGGACATGCGCGTGCTGGTCTATTCAGGCTTGATGCCGGCGGCAGTGACGGCCTTGGCCAGACGCTCGTTCTCGGCCAGGATGGCCTTGTTGTAGTCCGCCGGGGTGCTGCTCAGCGGGTCGATGCCGGCGAGGTTGAAGGTCTGCATCAATGCAGGACTTTTCGACGCGGCGGTCATCTCCGCGTTGATGCGCTCGATGGCGGCGACCGGTGTTCCGGCTGCCGCCAGCACGCCGACGATGGGCGCGAAGTCAAATCCCGGAATGATCTCCGCGATCAGGGGAATAGTCGGCTCCTGCGTGGAGCGTTGCCCGGCATTCGACGCAATCAGTTTCACCTGCCCGCTCTTGACGAATCCGGCCAGCGAAGGCAGTGCCGAGAACAACACATCCACCTGCCCGCCGATCAGGGCCGGAACCGCCTGCCCGGTGCCGCGAAACGGCACATGGGTGAGTTCCAGGCCGAGCGAGGCCTTGATCGCCTCCATCGTCAGGTGGTGCGTACTGCCCACGCCCGACGAGCCGTAGTTCAGGGTGCCCGGCTTGGCCCGTGCCAGCGCGATGAACTCCTGCAGCGTGTTGGCTGGCACCCTGGGATTCAGCGCAAGGTAAAGCGCCGCGCGGGCCGCCAGCGACACTGCCACAAAGTCCTTCTTGTAGTCGTAACCAAGGTTGCGGTAGACCGCTGGATTGATGGAAAACATCGAACCGTCGGTCACCAGGAAGGTGTAACCGTCCTTCGGCGCCGCCGCCAGCGCCTGCGCTGCAACCACGCCATTGGCGCCGGGGCGGTTTTCGACCACCACCGACTGCCCGAGCCGCTCCGTCAGTTGCTGCGCGTAGACCCGCGCCACTGTGTCGGGAAAGCCACCGGCGGCGTACGGCACGATGAAGCGGATCGGCTTGTTCGGGTACGCGCCCTGCGCCAGCACGCTGCCAGCGAAAGTCAGCGCGAACGCAGCCACGGCCGTGAAAGCAGCCCCTACGAATGTGCGGCGGTGTTGCATGCAAAGTCTCCTTGGTATTGTGTGAACCCGGGGGCCAGCTTAACCCATGGCCGTCTGATGCACCGATCAATTTGGCGGGGTCGAATACGACGGCTCCAGCGCCGGGGCGTTCTCATCCCAGACGTAGCGCGCCGGATGGGTTCGCCAGTCGGTGGTTTTGGCAATGATCGCCTGGAAAGAGCAAACAGAAACTGGAATTCGCAGGTCGGCGGTGCCAATCGCGGGCGCCCCCGCCTGGAAGGCGCGCACGGCATCGAGCATCTGGCGGCGGAACTCGACGATGGCGACGTCACTGGCGCCCAGGCGCTCCTGGCTGCGGTCGGCGATCGGCCCCATCGTCACCCACATCGCAACGTCCTGATTCGGAAACCCGGTGATGCCGGTAAAGTTGCCCGCCGCCATCAGCGCGCGGTCCTGCCAGAACCGGTTGTCACGGTTGCGCAATGGACGGTAGGTCGAGTCCAGATCCACGCCCACTGTCTGGCCCAGGAATTTGCGCCAGCCGGCCGTGTCCGGTGTTTGCTGCGGGTGGCCCCAGGCCATGAAGTAGAAGGCGGTATGGGTGTCGTCCATCGGCACATTGATGTTCGCCACGTTGTACAGGTTGTTCGGCGGGATCAGTGCCGCTGCCGGGGCGACGAAGACCGTGGAGCGCACGTAGTCGTTGGTTGCCGCATTGCTGATCGGCCGTCGGATCGCCGCGTAACGGAAACCGTAAGTGGTGCGCTCCACCTGGAAGCGCGGCGCCTTGTCGGTCGATGGCCGCAACCAGGCCGTGTCCGTGGCCTTCGCCCCATCCACCCGCGCCGGCACCATGTCCGACGAGTGCAGACTGGAACTGTGCGCCGAGTCGATCGCGCCTTCCAGTATCTGTGCCCAATTGCAGTCGATGAGTGCCTTGGCAATCGTGACCTGGGTCTCGGCGGTCGGTGCCCATGCGGGAGGCACAAACTCCGGCTGTGTCGCGGGTGGCCCCATGTAAGCCCAGACAAATCCACCCCACTCGCGGGTCGGGTAGGCCAGGTGCTTGACCTTGCCGACCATGCCGCTGGCTGCCGGTTCGGACACCATTTCCAGCACGTTGCCAAACACGTCCATCTTCCAGCCGTGGTAGAGGCAACGCAGGCCGCAATTCTCGTTGCGCCCCAGCACCAGCGACGCGCGCCGATGCGGGCAATACTCGTCCATCACGCCGACCGCGCCATTGGTATCGCGAAACACCACCAGGTCCTCGCCAAACAGCCGCGCCCGCACCGGTGCGCCATCGGGCACGGCGACTTCCTCGATCAGGCAAACCGGTGTCCAGTGGCGGCGCATCAATTGCCCCATTGGCGCGCGGCCCTCTACCCGGCACAACAGATCGTTCTCATCGGCTGTCAACACGTCGCACTCCTGGTTCGCTGATGCACATCAAGCAACTTGCACATTTATTCTTAGTGGGCTAAGATTATTGGCGCAGGCCCGGTTTGTCAAGGCCTTTTCGCCAGACCCACTGCACACCCGTCGTGAACACCATTACCGCGCCCCACCGCGCAGGCATCGAACCGGACTTCCGCGCGTTGCGCGTCTTGCGCAAGGAGCAACTGGCGCGCGAGGTCTGGCGCTTCTCGTTGTGCCGACAGGACGGCGCGCCGATGGAGCCATTCGCTGCCGGGTCCCACCTCACGGTGCAGGTACCGGCCGGCCCGCGGCGCAACTATTCGCTGTGCAGCGACCCGGCCGACAGTAGCTGCTGGCAGATCGCTGTCAAACGCGATGGCGCCGGGCGCGGCGGTTCGATCAGCATGGTCGACGATGTGCGGGCCAACGACCTTCTTGGCGTCAGTGCGCCGCGCAACAACTTCCCGCTGCACGCCCGGGCCACCGAGTTCCTGTTCATCGCCGGTGGCATCGGCATCACGCCGATTTTTTCGATGCTGCAGCAACTGGCAAGCCGTGTGGAGTGCCGCTTCAAACTGGTCTACTGCACACGCGACGCAGGCCACACGGCATTCCTGGAAGAACTTGGCGCTGCGCGATTTGCCGGTCGCGTGCAACTGCACCACGACCACGGTGACCTGAACCAGGCGCTCGACCTGTGGCCCCTGTTCGAAACACCCGGACCCGCGCAGGTCTATTGCTGCGGTCCACGCGGCCTGATGGAGGCGGTGGCCGATATGTCCGGACACTGGCCTTCCGGGTCGATTCATTTCGAGAGTTTTGGTGCGGACGCCACAGCTCGGGCCAGCAACAGCGCCTTCGACGTGCGCCTGCACAGGTCCGCAACCGTGTTGTCGGTCGGTGCTGGCCAAACCATTTTGGAGGTCTTGCGCGCGAACGGCCACCGAGTGCCGAGCTCCTGTGAAAGCGGTACTTGCGGCAGTTGCCGCACTGGCCTGCTCGGCGGCGAGGCAGACCACCGCGACATGGTGCTGGGTGAGGGCGAGAAGTCCAGCCAGATCATGGTCTGCGTCTCGCGCGCCCGCGCGGGTGAACTGGTACTCGACCTATGACCCTGGAGACCGCGGTTGACCGCTTTCCTGCGCTGGATACGCCCTATGAACTCTAGCTTTCGTGCGCACGGGCAAGGTCACCTCCAAGGCGACACCGCTACGCACCCGCTGCAGCCACGCTGGCGCCTGCTTGCGGCGTTGCTTCTGCTTGCGCTCAGGAGCCCGAAGCGTCGCAGGTCTTGCAGGCCGCAGTCAAGCCGGAGGATTGCCATCTTCGCGCTGTCCAGGCGTGCGCGGGCACACCTGGAGCCGCAGCGCCCAGCCTTGCAGGCCGCAGTCAAGCCGGAGGCTTGCCATCTTCGCGCTGTCCAGGCGTGCACGGGCACACCTGGAGCCGCAGCGCCCAGCCGTGCCAGCGCACCCCATCGCAGCCCACTCGGGCGCGTCCAACTGCGGCTTCCAGGGTGAAGGGCCGCGTGTTGCGCATCGGTGTCGCCGGACTAGGCCGGGCTTTCACCCTGATGCTGCCGACTTTTGTCGCAGACCGCCGCGTTCGACTGGTGGCTGCGGCCGACCCGTGGCAACCGGCGCGCGCACAGTTCTCGCGCGACTTTGCAGCACCGGCCTATAGCTCGGTGCAGGCCCTGTGCGCAGACCCGCAGGTTGAGGTGGTGTACGTGGCCACACCGCACGCCCACCATGCCGAACATGTGGCGCTGGCGGCGGCACACGGCAAACACCTGCTGGTGGAAAAGCCCATGGCAATCACACTGGAGCAGTGCCATGCGATGGTCAGTGCAGCCGCAGCGGCCAGAGTACAACTGGTGGTTGGCCACAGCCACAGCTTCAACCAGCCTGTCCTGCAGACGCGCCGCCTGATCGACAGTGGGCGCTTTGGCGCGGTGCGCATGCTGACCGCGCTGAACTTCACGGACTTTCTGTACCGTCCGCGACGGCCCGAGGAACTCGACACACAGGTCGGCGGTGGCGTCATCCACAGCCAGGCGGCGCACCAGATCGACATCCTGCGCTTGCTCGGCGGCGGCCTGGTGGAAACCGTGCTGGCCCAAACCGGCAATTGGGATGCAGCGCGGCCGACCGAAGGCGCCTACCAGGCGCTGCTGCGTTTTCGCGGCGGCGCCTTTGCCAGCGCGACCTACAGCGGCTACGGTCACTTCGACAGCGACGCCCTGATGGACAACCATGGTGAGCTGGGCCAGGCCAAGTCGCCAGCGGATTACGGCGCTGCCCGGCGCCGCCTGGGCGGCACTGCGGATGCGCAAGACGAAGCGCAGCTCAAGGCGCAGCGTAACTATGGCGGCAGTCTGTACGTTGCCGACGCTGCGATGACAGCTCCAGGAGCCTATCAACATTTTGGCCCGGTCATCGTCAGTTGTGAGTTGGCCGACCTGCGGCCGACGGCAACCGGTGTGCATATCTACGGTCACACGCAGCACGAACTGCAATCGCTTGCCGCCCCCGTCGTCGCCCGCGCCGAGGTGATTGACGAGTTGTTCGCGGCCGTGGTGGATGGGCTCCCACCCCTGCACAGTGGTGCCTGGGCCAGGGCCACGACCGAGGTCTGCCTGGCCATGCTGGAGTCGGCCAGGTCCGGTGTTGTGCAGACCATGCAGCACCAGGTCGACTTGCCGGGGCGCACTTGACGGACGACACCGATCTGATACTGCGCCACTGGCGCGAGGCGGTCCCCAACGACCGCATGGCCCATCTGGTGCGCGACACCGAACGCGCCTTCCGGCGCGCCCTGCAGGGACGGCTGGCGCCGCACGGGGTACCGTTCGGCCACTGGTCGTTCCTGCGCATCCTGTGGGAAACAGACGGGCTGACACAGAGCGAGCTCAGCGCCCGTGCCGGTGTCATGGAGCCGAGCACGTTTGCGGCCCTGAAAATCATGGAGGCGCAGGGGTATGTGATCCGCTCCCAACTGCCGCACAACCGCAAAAACGTCTATGTCCACCTGACCGGCCGCGGCCACGCACTCAAGGAGATGCTGGTCCCTCTCGCGCTCGAAACCAACCGTGTCAGCGCTTGCGGCCTGTCGGTGGCCGACATTGCGACCACGCGCCGCGTGCTGCTGACCATGATCAGCAATCTGGCGCAGGACGACGCCGCGCCAGCACCGGTGGCCCGCAAAAGGAAACCCGTCGCTAAACCATGAGGCCGCGCTCCTGCATCCAGTCGAGGCAGGTCTGGGCGGCCTGGGCCAGCAGTTCGGGTTGCCCGACGAAATAGTGGTTGGCGCCGTGCAGGCAAACCATGGTCTTGTCGGCGCTGCCACAGGCATCGAAAATGCGCTGCGTATGGGGTTGTGGCACCGCGTCGTCGCCGCTGTGTTCGATCGCCAGCATCGGCACAGAGATGCCGCGCGCACAGACTTCGCCATTGGCGTGGGTATCGTCAAGCGACCACTGCGACAGCCAGGAGCGCAGCGTGGAGTAGCGCGCGGAGCCGACCGGGCCGGTGTTGACGGTCTCTGGATGCCCCATGAAGCAGGTTCCGATGGGGCGGTCGTTGGGATCGATGGACGCGTCCAGAAAGCGCGGCTCGGCCATGGTCCGATGGGTTACGAAGCCGCGCTCCATTTCAAGCCCGCCACGCCCACGCAGTCTCGCCAGCGTGTCCTTGACCCAGGCGGTGCGCCGACGCACCCGGGCCAGCTGGGCGGCGCGGTAACGCAGCAGAAACTGCGCGGAGTACGGCGGCCGCAGATCGGGGTGGTACAGATCAAGTCCCGGGTCGCGCACGTCCGGATTGTCTTCGTCCAGCACCGACGGGTCGATCCAGTCGGCCAGCAGCACCGCGCGCGAGATGTGCGCCGCCTGGAAGATGAACGCATCGGCTGGCAGCAGGTTCGAAGACAGAATGTTGCACGGGTCGCCGGCCGGAGTATGGGCGACACTTGGCCGCTCTGCCTGCTGCTGGTAATACAAAGCCAGCGAGCCGCCGCCCGACCAGCCGCCGATCACGATTTTGCGGTAGCCCCAGACCTCGCGCGCGTGGCGCACATACGCGCCAAGGTCGACCAGCACGTTTTCCATGATGAGCGCGGTGTCGTTGCGCGCGTACCGGCTACCCGCGCACAGCACGTGCACGCCAAGCCCGGCCATGGCACGCGGCATCGGCAGCAATTGCAAGGTGGACGCCGGGTGCATGTAGATCAGCAGCGTGCCCGATGGCCGGTCCTTCGGCAGGTAACGCACACCTTCGAGGTTGACAACGCCCTGGTTGCCGGCAAATCCGTACACCTCCTTGAACGCCGACTTTTCGGCGAACTTGACATGCACCCACTCGGCCTGAACTTCAAATGGCGGTGCCGACGCGCTCACTGCAGTGCCTTCGAAGGGCGGCTGCGGTGCGAGCGGCTTGGGAGCGGCCCGGCGGCACGTACTGAAACACCTTCGCGCGGCGCGCTGCGGTGCGAGCTTGCTTGGGAGCGGCCCGGCGCGGCGCTCATGCCACCGCCGCCGTCCGCGTCGTCTTCTCGCGGGTCCATTGGTCGCAAGCTGCCCGTGCATCCCGGCGAAATCCCTGCACTTCCTCTGCACTGGATATGGTCAAAGTGAGTTCGAGGCGAACTCCGTTCGGGTCGAAGAAGTAGATCGAGTGCACAAAACCGTCATGCGACACCGGGCCCAGCACCTCGACGCCCGCCGCAACCAGGCGCAGCCTGGCTTCATCGACTTTGTCGGCCGAGTCGACCCGCAGTGCGAGATGGTTGACCCACAAGGGTGTGTTGGGCGACGGCGCCGCGGCGAGGTTGTCGCCAAGGTCGAAAAACGCGACACAACTGCCGTCCGTCAGCTCGAAGAAGAGGTGCACGAAGGGACAATGTTCACCGGTGCTGCCAACCGTATCGGCACGCACCACGTGCACCAGCGGCAGGCCCAGGATGTCTTCATAGAAATGCCGGGTTTCCTCGGCATCACGGCAGCGGTAGGCCACGTGGTGCAGCCCTCTGACAGGTACAAATCCGCTCATACGATGCTCCTTCACAGTGTGTGCCCGCCCTCGCGCGTTTCCGGCAAGTGCCGGGTCACGTGGTCCAACCAGGCGTGGTCGTCGCTGACCGAGCGCAGTTCGGCCAGTGTTTCGGCACGCGTCTGCGTCCAGCGTTGCGCGACGCGCACATCCTCGCCGTCATCCTCCTGCCAGGAGAACTCAAGGCGGATGCCGTTCGGGTCCATGAAGTAGACCGACCAGGTCTGCGCGCCGACCGGAATCGGTCCGATCAGCGGAACTGCGGCGTCGCGCAGGCGCTGCACCAGTTGTTCGAAGCGTTCCTGCGTGGCGGTGAAGGAGCAATGCTGCATCGCCGCCAGCGCGTTGCGGTCCCCTTGCTGTTTGGCGCCCTTGGGCATCTCGAAGAATGCCACCAGCGTGTCGCCGCCGGCATCGAAGAAATAGTGACGGAGGTTCTCGAACGGCGGATTGCCCCGGTTGCCGGGACCAACACCGACGCCCGGCGGCACCCGCAGCGCATGCACCAACGGCATGCCGAGTACGCCCGCATAGAAGTCGATGGTCATCTTCATGTCATCGGTATTGAGCGCCAGATGGTGGATGCCGCGCGTCAATGGAATCGCATGGTGGCGCGCGCGCAGCGGTTGCTTCGGCATGGTCATCCTTTCAGCGATCTTTCGCAAGGTCGAAATACAGTTGCCCCAGATCAGCCCGGGCCGCAAGCTGCGAACTCGGCTGCTCCAATGCGATCCGGCCCTTCACCATCACGTAAGCACGGGTAGTGAACGGCAGTGCGATGTCCAGTTTCTGCTCTACCAGCAACATCGTCAAGCCGGTTGTACGCAGGGCATCGAGCGCCCGCCGGATTTCGTGCACCACCAGGGGGGCCAGCCCCAGGAAGGGTTCGTCCAGCAGCAGCAGGCGCGGCGACGACATCAGGGCGCGGCCAATCGCCACCATTTGTTGCTCACCGCCCGACAGCGTGCCGGCAAGCTGGTGGCGGCGCTCGGCCAGGCGCGGAAACAGCTGGTAGACGTAATCGAACTGCTGCGCGGCGCGGGCACTGCCTCCCTGCAGCCGCACCGTTCCCAGGCGCAGGTTGTCCTCAACCGACATCGGGGCAAACATGCGCCGCCCCTCGGGCACCTGTACCAGGCCGGCCGCGACGATGGCATGGGATGGCAAGCCGGAGAGATCAATGCCCCCCATCCGAACCGCGCCAGTGCGCTCGCGCAGAGTGCCGGAGAGTGCGCCCAGCAGGGTCGACTTGCCCGCGCCGTTGGGACCCAGCAATGCCACGGCCTCGCCACGCGCGACCTGCAGGTTGATGTCCTGCAGCACGCTGCCATGCCCGTAGCCAGCGCTCAGTCCGCTGACTTCAAGCATGCGCGCCGACTCCCAGGTTTCCGAGATACGCCGACACCACCTGCGCATCCACCTGCACCTGCTGCGGCGTACCCTGAGCGATCTTGCGACCACAGTTGAGGACCACCACGCGCTGCGCCAATGCCATCAGGAAGCGCATGTCGTGCTCGATCAACAGTACGGCGATGCCGCGCGCCGCGATTGCGCGGATGATCCCGGCGACGCGATCACATTCCGCCGGTGTCAGACCAGCCGCTGGTTCGTCGAACAACATCAGGCGAGGCTGCGCCGCCAGGGCGCGCGCAATTTCCAGCAGGCGGCCCTGGCCGAACGACAGGTTGCCGACTTCGCTGTCGCGCGCAGCAGACAGGCCGACGAAGTCGATCAGGCCATCTGCCGTGCGAACCGCGTCCCGCTCGGCCTGCAGCGCTGCACGGCTGCGCAGCAACACCTGCAGCAGCGACAGGTTCATGCGCGTGTGCATGCCCAGCATGATGTTCTCCCGCACCGACATGCTGTGGAAGGGCTTGTTGTGCTGGAAGGTGCGCACAATGCCATAACCCGCCATCGCATGGGTGGGCAAGCCAACGGTGGATTTGCCTGCGAATTCAATGCCACCGGCGGTTGGCGCCAAGGCGCCGGCGATCATGTTGAACGTGGTGCTCTTGCCCGCCCCGTTGGGACCGATCACACCAAGAATTTCACCAGTGTGGACATCCAGATCCAGATCGGCGACCGCAAGCAGCCCGCCAAAACGTTTGGTCAGGCCGCGCGTCACCAGCAACGGGGCTTGCGTCATGCCGCTCTCCAGCGTGCCACCCAATAGTCCCAGATGCCGATCAGGCCTTTGGGCTGAAACAGTACCACCGCCACCATTACCAAGCCAAACACCAGGGCATGGTGATGCCCGATCAGCGGGGACAGAAAAACCGGCAACAGGTACAGCAGCACCGCACCCACAATGGCGCCGGCGTGACGACCACTGCCGCCCACAATCACCATGAACAACAATTGGAAGACGTTTTCGAGTCCGAACGTGACCGGGCTCACCGTGTTGTCAACAAAAGCGTAGACCATGCCCGCCACACCGGCCAGCGCCGACGTGATGGCGTAGGCAATGATCTTGGTTCGCGCCACGTTGACCCCCATCGCCTGGGCTGCCTGCGCGTCATCCCGCACGGCCCGGCAGGCGCGCCCGAACCAGGACTTGTCCAGCCTCCAAAGCAAGGCCAGTGTGCCAAGCATCAGCAGCACGATCACCACCGTGTACCAGGGACCGGTGATGCGCACACCCAACACATCGGGCAGGCGGTAGTTGGCCAGGCCCCCGGTGCCTCCGGTGATTGAGCGGCCTTCGTTGAGCACGACCACGAACAGCTGGGCAAACGCCAGCGTGGCCAGTGCCAGATAGAAACCTTCCAGCCGGGTGGCGGGAATCGCCACCAGCAGCGACAACACGACGCACACCGCGATCCCGACCAGGATCGCCAGCGGCAGCGGCAGACCCACCTGGAACAGCAGGATCAGGATGGCATAGGCGCCAATCCCGTAAAACGCGAAATGCGAAAACGCGACCTGGCCGGCGATGCCGAACAGGAAGTTGTACCCCAGTGCCAGTGTGATCCACAGCAGCAGCTTGCGGTAGACGTCGGTCTGGTACGAACCCAGCACAAACGCCAGCGCCGACAGAACCAGGGCAGCCAGCAGGTACCCCGCCAACGCTTTCACGCACGCGCCTCACGCGCCAACAGCAAACCGGTCGGGCGCAGCAACAGGAAACCGATGAGCAGTACCAGCGGAACCCCCATCGCCAGGCCAGGCGGCACCGGGGCGTAGCGCACCGTGAACTGCTCGACGAAGGCCAGGATCAGCCCCCCCAGCAATGCGCCTTCGACGCGCCCGACACCGCCGATGACCAACGCGGTAAAGCCCTGGATGGCCAGCGGCAGCCCCATCAGGTAATGCGCCGACACGTTCGGCGACACCAGC
>ENA-ORBV01004269-ORBV01004269.1-microbial-mat-metagenome-genome-assembly--contig:-NODE-4269-length-27666-cov-8.946790_pt1 | contig 27666 bp, 31 predicted proteins | sample MGYA00237777_ERZ505514 | MGnify/ENA primary metagenome ERZ505514 (study PRJEB26160, sample SAMN06269048) | microbial mat metagenome | isolation source: Oligotrophic lake microbial mat | place...
ACTTTGCATCTTACCTCCTAATATTAAAGATCCAAAATGGGTTCTATAGACGTGAGACGTGTAGATGCATATTTTTGGACGCGCTAGTCAACTGTCCTATCATCGACAATTTCAATGCGATAGCTGTAGCCTTGTTCTGCTAAAAATAGCTGACGATGACGGGCAAAGTCTTCTTCACAGGTTCGCAGAGAGACTAAGCTGTAGAATTGGGCGCTGCCCCCATTCGCTTTCGGTCGCAGCACTCGCCCTAATCGCTGTGCCTCTTCCTGACGAGAGCCATATTTGCCTGATACTTGAATCAGCACATCTGCGTCGGGCAGATCTAGGGCAAAGTTGCCGACTCGCGACAGAATCAATCCGCTGATCTTGCCAGATCGAAATTCTTCATACAGGCGATCGCGCTCTGGCTGCGTGGTTTTCCCTGTGACAACGGGTAGTCCAGTGATTTCTGCAATCTGCTTTAGTTGATCAAGATATTCACCAATAATCAGAATGCGATGTCCTGCTTGTTGATGTAATAGAGATTGCACAACCTCATACTTGCGCGGATTCTCGGCGGCAATGCGGAATTGATGTCGTTTTTCGGCTAGAGCGTATTCCATCTGGCGCTCTGTATCTTGCGGCACCCGAATTTCAGTACATTCGGCAGCGGCAATAAAGCCTTGTCCTTCCAGTTCGCGCCACGGCACATCGTAGCGTTTAGGACCAATCAGCGCGAAAACATCGCCTTCCTTGCCATCTTCGCGAATCAGGGTTGCAGTTAATCCCAATCGGCGACGGGCTTGCAGTTCGGCAGTAATCCGAAAAATGGGCGCAGGCAAAAGGTGAACTTCATCGTAGATAATCAAGCCCCACGATCGCGCACTGAACAATTGAAAATGGGGAAACTCCCCGTCTTTACTAGAGCGATAGCTGAGGATCTGATAGGTCGCCAGGGTGACGGGGGCTGTTTGCTTACTCTCACCGCTATATTCGGCGATCGCGTCTGCTGGCAGGGTGGTTTTATCCAGCAGTTCCCGTCGCCATTGCCGCACGGAGGTGAGGCTACTGGTGAGAACCAGCGTGTTTGACTGTACGGCAGTCATGGCTGCCATGCCCACTAGGGTCTTTCCGGCTCCACAGGGCAGTACAATTACGCCGCTGCCACCCTGAACCCGTCCTGCCTGATAGAAGGCTGCAACTGCTTCTTTTTGGTAGTCTCGCAGGTGAAAGGGCACACCCGCTTGGCTCAGCGATCGCAACTGGATTTCTAAGGCATCCCCATCCACATAGCCCGCTAAATCTTCCGCCGGATAGCCTGCTGCCAGCAATGCCTGCTTCAGCACACCGCGATTGGCAGCGTTGACTTGAAAGATCAGATCTGAAGGGCGATCGCCCAGAAGTTTTGAAACTGCCGTATTCCGGCTGAGCAATTCTGCTAGGGGCAAGTCTGCCATTTTCAGCAATAGATCTCCGTTGTCTGCCCGCTGAATCACCGTCAGCCCATAGCGACTCCCCAAGGATGCGATTTCTTGGGCAACTGCCTCCGGCATCGGATACTTGGCATGTTCCCGTAGTGCTGCAATCATTTCTGTCACGGGCATTCCCGCTGCTCGTGCGTTCCAAACGCTGAGGGGCGACATCTGATAGGTGTGAATATGTTCCGGGCTTTTGATCAGTTCCGCAAACGGCGCGATCGCGTCACGAGCTGCCTCGGCACGGGGGGAATGGATCTCCAAAAGCACAGAGCGATCGCTTTGAATAATCAGCGCATTTTCGGAAACATACGACATGGCTAATTCAGGCACCCTCATCTAAAGCGATAAACTAAGCACTAACAGCATTGAGCTAACTTTTACCTTTCACTGATTACCCTTCATCAATCAACTCCAATGCAGTGTTAGGCTGTGTGTGGTCAAGGGCTTGGTTGTCCTGCATCACTCTAATTAGAAATTGCAACGCTTGATTGACGGCATCAGCATCTGGAAACATCTCTGCAACATCCGGTTCTAAACGTACAGTTATTGCATTAAAGCTTTTTCGCCCAGACCCAAATCTTCTGACTCGCAAACTCTTTAAGTCGTACTCTGACCGAAGATCATCGTCCATATCTAGGTTATCCCTCTTCATAGTCTTTTCGTTCGCTTAGGGTTACTTCTCTGGCACTGATGAGCCGAATCGAATCCCCCCATTCTGCATACGACATGATCAGCAATCGCCTTTGGTTTGACTCGCCAATAATTCAGATAACGTGCTTCGTCCTCCGAATGGTCTGAATCATAGAAGTCAATGTAGCGTGGATCGTCAAACATCGTTTTAGCTTCCTCGAACGAAACTCCGTGTTTTGCCAAGTTTTTAGTTGCTTTGTTTTCGTCCCACTCAAACTTCATGAAACAATTTTATCATCTACAGGATTTACGCAAATCAACCGAAATTTGCCCCCCAACCCCCAATTCTGGGGGAGTTAGAGATCAAAGTCCCCCAGAATTGGGGGATTTAGGGGGCGAATGCGTAAGTCCTAATCTAGCTTTTACAGAGAATGTAGAACCCCAAAATGTGGTGCGATCGCCGCTAAGTAGATGCTGCACCAACTCTATGAGCGAAGACGGCATCAGGTTGCGATGGGATAGTTCAGAAGGACGAACCCAGAAGAACTCTAGATGATCTTCACGGGATTCAACGGTTGGTAGAGTATCCATCTTGGAGAGTAACGCAGTGAAAACATGGTTAATTTGGTGTCGATGGCGATCGCCTTCTATCCACTGGTGTTCAACTGCACCAAGATAATCGGAAACATGGATACAAAGCCCCACTTCCTCAGCTAATTCGCGAGTAAGCGCAACAGGTAAGGAACGAGAACAAAATAAACCGATAACCTGTAGGGGCTTAGCATACCCTGCGGGAAGCAAGCTACGGGCGAAAACCTTTGCTATGACCGAATGCATACCCGCCGAATGCTAAGCCCTTACGATTGGAGTTGTTGATGTTATTCAATTCGCGATCCTTAATTCAGACCAGGGAGGCTGTAGCCTAGTTTTTTTAGGGAGTTGCGAAATTTGGTTTCAGTTTCGGTGGGCACGACAAGATAGCAGGCTTGTCCGGCGGCGATCGCTTTGGGTTGATCCGCCAAAAAGCAGTAGGCTTTGGTGCGAGAGTCGTTGGCAATCAGGGCTGCTAGTGCTGCATCGGTGCAGCGAATCAATCGGGCGGAACCGAGAGACTGTAGGCTAGTGGTGCGAGTTTTCAGGTCTGCAAGAAATTGTAGGACGGTTTGAGGCAAGGCTTCGCTGCTGTTGGCAATCAGGAATTTTTGCAGTTCATCGACGCTTCGTCCTTGAGCGATCGCATCCAATAATTTAGCCTGCTCTAATTGCCAAACAACATCGGAAATAGGGTGCAAAAAAGCATCTAAGAACAAGCGATCGGCGCGACTGAGTTGTTGTACGGCGACCACTTCCAGGTTTGGTAAAATGCGTAAAACTTGCTTTTGAGGAAGAGTTGTAGGAACATAGCGATCGCTTAAGCCGAGGAAATATGCGCCTAGAGGAGTAATCCGAAAATAGGTTAAGCCATCGTAGCGACTTAAACAAGTCTCATAGTAGTAATCAATATTTCGATTATTTTGAAAATTGAATGTGCCATCATCAGGATGCATATATGCCACATCAATTAGACCCAATGTAGATACATACTCAAATAAGAAAGCGAGACTATAACGAGTTTCTAAAATCATAAAATTTGCATCGTACAAAGAGCCATATCCGTCTAATGTCAGACTTTCTGGATTGCGACTGACTGCAAACTCATATCCAGCCGCGATCATGTAGCGAAAGAAATCAGCCAGTTTCACCCATTGCCCCACCGAACAATCTTTGAGGGCATCAACAATTTTACTGCGTCGTCCGGCAACGGCTGTCAGGCTGCGCTTGCCTTTGCCCGTTTGTCCTTTGATATTATCCACCCGCCGCAATTCATCCAGTACGGTGGTTTTTAACCAGTTTTTCCACAGTGCTTGCAAGGTCTTCTCGGCGGGATCAGTCAGTGCTTTCTGTCCAGTTTTGGTCAAACTCAAGCGCTTGCCGTTTAATTCGACCAGTTTGCCTGCCTGCAACAACATCACCCAGGCAAAGGGTTTGATGGGTCCAATCAGATAATCGTATCGCCAGCCTGCGGGAGATTGAGTTTCTGCCCACTCGCTGTAGTAGTCGCCGGCTTCTAGCACCTCGGCGATCGCGCTTAAGGTCGCGCCTGTGGGATAAAAAGTCTTATCGCTAATGGCAACTTTTCCCAAATCAACTAATCGCAAGACGGTTTGTAAATCTCGCCGTGCTAATTGTTCTGTTTCCTGTGACTGCATCGGCAACTCAACAGCACGAGTGATGCGTTGACGAGTCAGGGAATCATAGTCTTGCGAAGTGCTAGAAAATGTGGCTGGCAAGCTCTCAACACTTTCAATCTGGGTGGTTTCCGGCTGGGGCACAAATGCCTTCAGTTGCGCCTTCACATCCTGAGGCATGGTGTAGCTGTAGAACAACAATCCTAAAATTGAAGGTTTGTATTGGTAGGAATAACTATTGCCCGTTCCCCAAATTGGTTTCTCACCATACTTATTGGTAAATCGGGCTTCCTGGTAGCAGTCCTTGTCTGAATGTACTACTTCTAAAACCACCGCTTGCTGGATGCGATCGCACTGGTTCCAGATTTGTTTTAGCCCTTTACCCTGCAAGTGTTGATGCACATAGCTCACCAGTTCAGCTTTACGGGTCGGAATCTTGCCCGTTGGCAGCAGACCCGCCAGTGCCTTTAACTGATCCACCGTTTGGTTGTTGAGCGCCTCAAGCAAGGTTAGAATGCGATCGGGTTGGGAATAGTACGGCATAAATAACCGGGTTTAATTGACTTCTCATTAGAATACTTGCGATTGCGATGGCAGTCTATTCAGGTTCATCCGCTGGGTTCGACGACTGCGTGAATCTTGGGAGAAAGCTGGTGGTTTGTTGCCAATCTAAGCCCAAGCCTTGGCGGCTCATGTGGTCGCGCACTTGAGAAATTAAGTTTTTTGAAGCAATATCTTGGGGTAATAATCCCGGTTGATTGCGGGTTGTTAGCCAGCCCGCGATCGCCCCAGCCGATGCGCCAATGCTCCACTCGCCCTGGTGAATCCGCGTCATGCCGTTGGCAATATGGGTGACTGCAATGCCCTTGCCGCCAATCAGCAGATTATCCACACCGCGTGGAATCAATCCTTCAATTGGAATCAAGGTCGGACGCACATTTGTCTCTAAAGTCGGTGCGCTCGCCGCTTCGCCATCGTCTTCCGAATTGCGATAGCGGCACCCATGAATATCGATGCTGTAGTGAATCCGGGCGATCGCGGTGGGGCTAAGATCACGCGATCCAGGAAGATCGATTCGTAAGTCCGCCTCACGCACCGCAAATTCTCGTTGATTGTATGCTTTGCGCCCCACAATCCGCCGCCCTTCGCGAATATAGGGCACCATGCTCAAGCCAGATGCAGTACCCAAAGGCGACTCCGTGCCCCACAGGTAAGACATCGGTAGTTCTTTAGCGTGGTTTTCTAATAGCCAATGGGCAAACAACAGGGCATGATTTTCTCCGTGGCGCAGCGCTGCGATCGACAAACCGCCCAGCCAGTTTTGCCGCTGCCCCGATTTATCAATGTCGGTATCGCTCAAAATCAACGGCGGGTTCATAAACTTCCAGTCGTTACCGCGATTCCAGTTCACCAGGGTCATATCGCCGGGTGAAGGGGTTGAGGCGTAAGGATCACCAGGATTAACGCTAACAATCCGGCGGTAATTAAAAAAGCTGCGTCCTGTAAAGACTGGAAACCCCTGCAAATCGTAGTCTTTGCGATGTTCTTCTTTAGAGTAGCCAGATTCTAGTTGAGTTAGGGTTTGCAGGCTAGCGCCTTGATCATCCCGAATTGCCAGCACAAATGGGAACGTGAAAGCCTGCGTACAATCTTGATTGTCTCGGCGAGATGCGTTGCGTTCGCCAGTGGTGGCGATCGAATCCGAGCCGAGGCGATGGGGAACGCCTGCCCAACCGACTAGCTCCGTGGTGTCGGTGGCATCAATCACCATCATGGTTTTACCAGCGGGAGCCTCTAGTCGAATGGGTGTTTTTTCAAACTCATTCGTGGAACTCCAGGCATACCATTTTGACAGTTCGGCTGAAAATCGCCCTTGGGGGAGGTAATTGGGGTCGCGAGGAGTGCGCCGCACCGCATGGATGGCAGTCACCAGCCGACCGCTAGCATCAAAGTCTGCCCCTTTAAACGCCGTGGAAACACTCCAACGGCTGTTGGGCGATCGCGTGGCGGCATTTTTCAAAAGCTGTTCTGAGGCGGAGGCTCCGGCGATCGGCGGGAAGCACAATATGCCCACCCAGCAGCTATTGATTTCATCCACGCGGCGATCGCCTCTCAAGTTCGTCCAGTCTGGCAACCTCACGATTTGCTTAGCAAGCAAGCGCTTAAAGTGCATCCAGCTTTCCGAAAGGGTTTCATCTGATCGCATGGACTGCGATTCATCCAGCGCTGAAACTCCTTGAGAGCTAATCTGCCCGCCTAACCAAGGCGTTAGCTCAATCAAACAGGTGGTAGCACCAGACTGCATTGCATGAGAAGCAGCGGCAACTCCACCCAGTGACCCGCCAATCACCGCTACATCACACGTCCACACTTCTTTGGCAGTCGGCAACGGGGAGAGGTGCGGTCTGCCGTTGCTGTTCAATCCGCCTTCGCTATAGGCAACCGATTGAGCAGAGGCATCGGGCGATCGCCCAAGCCCAGCCCGAATCATGCCTAAACCCGTGCCGATAAAAAAGCTGAGGCACAGTGCGACAGCGGAAATCAGCCAGACAGGTTGACCCGCGATTTTTTTCCGTCCAATTTTGACGGCGCTTCTTAAGATAATGGCAGTTACCCGAATTGAAGCGATCGCCACTCTACGAATAATCGTTCTAAAAATACCGGGCTTGCTTCTACGTGCCGATCCTTGCCGATTCATCTGCAACGGTCGTCCAGACGAATTAATCCGACGCTTTGAACGATTCATGTTTGCAGCAGAAAAACCAGAAGATGCTAAATGCGCCCTCCGAGCAGCCTGTTGACGAGCCGACCCCGATAACTGTGGCTTCACATCAACCCATCCAAGTCACACAACAACGAAAACGTTGTAACACACTCACTGCCCATCGCTGCATTTTTTTAGGAAAACCCCAGGTCAGAGCAGATTTGTGACCGTGCCACAGTTTTATATTGCCGTACTTGGCTGCAAGCACGATCCAATCGCTTAGCACACTCCTGTAGAGTGCAACGCTCACACTAAAAAATTCAGATTGCTTGAAGCATTTTCTCAATTGCATCACACGCTACATTAACCCCATTTTCTGCCTGAATGATTCCTCCGATTTGGGTTGCTTTAACTGCATAAATCGGATTTTCTAATAGTTCGCGCAGTTCCTTAGCGACTCGCGATGCTGAATACTGATGACCACGCTTTTGTAATTCCAGCGCGATCTCAATTTTAGGATGTAGATCACCTAAAGTTCCAATAGTCGTTAGGACAATCCGACTCATATTTCGTCCCTTGAGCAACGTGTCTTGTTGATAATTTATTTACCTGCGATCGCCTTCTTTCAAAATGGATCATTGATTTCTTGGGGCGCTCTTAAAGCCGTGACCGGACAAATTTATCGAGGCGCTCCATCCCTTTTTTGATAGTGTCGGTGTCAGTCGCATAGGAAATGCGGACGTAGCCATCGCTGCCAAAGGCAATGCCAGGAACCATGACGGCTTGTTGTTCTTCCAGCAATGCTTCACAAAATTCGATCGACTTCATGCCGGTGCGTTTGATGTTGGGCAGTAGGTAGAATGCGCCGCTGGGTTCTGCACAGGTGATACCGGGCATCTCATTCAGGTAGCCCAGCATTAGCTTGCGGCGTTGGGTAAACGCTTGCAGCATCTCTTGGATGGAGTCTTGAGAGCCTTCTAAGGCAGCGATCGCGCCATATTGAGCAAACGTACATACGTTGGAAGTGCTGTGGCTTTGAATCAAGCTGCAAGCGCGAATTAGTTCAATGGGAGCTGCCAAAAACCCAATCCGCCAGCCCGTCATGGCATAGGCTTTGGCAAAGCCGCTGCTGATAATAGTGCGCTCAAACGCTTCTGGACTGGCGGCTCCAATGCTGAGATGTTCGGCTCCATCGTAGAGCAGCTTTTCGTAAATCTCATCGGAAACGACGTAAAGATCGTTTTCAAGCACCACTTTTGCCAGAGCGCGAACTTCATCGGGCGAGTAAACCATGCCTGTGGGGTTGGAGGGAGAATTCAACACAAACAGGCGCGTATTCGTTGTGATTGCCTTCTGTAACTGTTCTGGAGTGATTTTGAAGCTCGTGGTTTCGTCCGTTTGCACAATTACGGAGGTGCCGCCTGCCAGAGTCACCATTTCGGGATAGCTAACCCAGTAAGGCGCGGGAATAATCACTTCATCTCCCGGCTGAATCGTCGCCATCATCAGGTTGTAAAGGGAGTGCTTGCCGCCATTGGTCACAATGACATTTTCAGCGCCATAGCAAAGCCCGTTATCTTTTTGCAGCTTTTGGGCGATCGCCTGCCGCAATTTGATCTCGCCTGCCACGGCTCCGTAGCGAGTTTTGCCAGCTTCTAAAGCGTCTGTCGCTGCTTGGCGAATATGCGCTGGAGTCGGAAAATCTGGCTCTCCCACGCTGAAATTACAGACATCAACACCCTCAGCTTTCATCGCTTTTGCCTTCGAGTCGATCGCCAAGGTGAGTGAAGGGTTCACCTGCCCAACTCGTGCCGCCAGTCTCATTTGCATCCCGTTTACCACTGCTGCTTAGATTTAACTCAGGATACCTTAGCTATCTTTGAGTAATCACGTTTTTTCATGCTTTGTCAGCAAATCTAGACGATGCCCTTAAATCACACCGCTGCTCTATTTGCGATCGCGACTCCCAACTTTGAGCGCCTAGTAGACTTTTACAAAGCGCTGCTCACCCAAGAACCTACCGCCTATACGCCCAATGTCTACGCAGAATTTCAACTGCCAGGAGTAAAACTAGGCATCTATCGCCCAAAGTCGAATGACGAATTACAAATGGCGAAGGGCGAATTACGGACTCCCATCAGTCTTTGTTTAGAAGTCGTTAATTTAGAAGCGGCGATCGCTCACATCACTGAGTTGGGCTATCCTCCCATCAATGAAATTCTCACCGCATCTCACGGTAGAGAAATTTATGCTGATGACCCTGACGGTAATAGACTCATTCTGCATCAAGGGTTTGGTTAACCTTTGGGATGTTCAGCAGAATGACAATGGATCATTTATTGCTTAACCTGATGGGCGACTTTCCTGAAATAACGCAGGGCAAATTAGTCGCACATTGCGTTTCTTAGCTTTCTTATACTGATTCATTCAATTGTTTTCTGGATCTGACGAGCAACCCATGCTTGGGTGCAAAGATCATCGCGATTACAAACAGCAGGGTTTGCAGCACTACAATACAGCCGCCCGTGGAGCCGTCAATGTGATAGCTGATGTAGGTGCCCATGACGCTAGAAAATACACCCGAAGCCATTGCAATTAGTATCATGTGATCAAAGCGATCGCTCAACAGATACGCCGTTGCCCCTGGAGTCACCAGCATAGCAACCACCAAAATAATACCCACGGTTTGCAGCCCAGCAACCGCAGTCAGGGATAGCAAAGACAGCAGAACGTAGTAAAGAAAAACAATGTTAATTCCAATAGAACGAGCGTGAGTGGAGTCAAAGCAAAACAGGATTAGATCTTTGCGTAAAATCGCCAGTGTCACTAAGGTGATGACGCTAATGATAATGGTTTGCATAATATCCGAATCTGAAATGCCTAAGACATTGCCAAACAGAATATGGGTTAAATCAATTGAGCTTTTGACTTTAGAAACCAACACTAACCCTAAGGCAAAAAATCCGGTAAATACTAAGCCAATCACCGTATCTTCCTTCACACGGGTTTTTGATTTAATGAACCCGATCGCGATCACCGAACCCACCCCAAACACAAATGCACCAACGGCAAGGGGAATATTTAGGATATAGGCAATCACTACACCTGGCATGACCGCGTGGGAAACCGCATCGCCCATTAAAGCCCAGCCCTTCAAAGTCATATAGCAAGATAGAGCGGAACACACTAGCCCCACCAGCGCACTCACCAAAATCGCCTTCACCATAAACTCGTGCTGCAATGGTGCGGCAAACCACTGAACTAAGTCCATGACTGCTCCTCCTGATTGACTGGAGTTAACCGATTTTTGGCAGACGAGAAATCGCCAACCGAACCGCCAAAGGTGCGGGCTAGATTTTCCTCGGTAAACACCTCGGAGGTATCGCCATATGCCAAGATGCTGCGATTAATTAGCACCACTTGGTCGCAAAATGTGGTGATGGAGGCGAGATCATGGGTTGAGATTAAAATGGTATGCCCCGCTTGACGAAGAGCGATCAACAGATTGATCATCATTTTCTCGGTTTTGATATCGACTCCGGCAAACGGTTCATCCAGCAGTAAAACCATTCCCTGTTGCGCCAATGCGCGCGCAAAAAAGGTTCGTTTCTTTTGTCCGCCGGATAGTTCGCCAATTTGGCGATCGCGCATCTGCCACATTTCCACCCGCTCTAGGCTTTCCCTTACAGCCTGTTTGTCGGGCGATCGCGGAATCCGCAGTAAATTCATGTAGCCGTAGCGTCCCATCATCACCACATCATGAACGCTCACCGGAAAGTTCCAGTCCACCTCCTCCGATTGGGGAACATACGCCACTAGACACTTTTTTTGTATCTGGTGAATCGGCAACCCATTAATCAAAATTTGTCCGGTAACAGGCTTGACAAACCCCATAATTGCTTTGAACAAGGTCGATTTTCCCGCCCCATTCATTCCCACCAAGCCACAAATAGTTCCTGCTTTGAGTTGCAGTGAAGCGCTGTGCAGTGCCACTTTGCCATGATAGGCAACCGTCACATTTTTAACGTCAATACTGATCGCATTCATAGGGTTCCTTTAATTGCCTTGTAGTCCTTTTATCAGAGTGTTGACGTTGTATTCCAGTAGCTTCAGATAGGTTGGTGCTGAACCATCAGGAGGAGATAGAGAATCGACATAAAACACGCCTGCAAATTTTGCGCCGCTTTCCTTCGCAACCTGAAGCTGCGCCTCATTGCTGACCGTACTTTCGCAAAACACCGCCGGGATTTGATTCTCCTTGACGGTATTAATTACCCGTTCTACTTGTTTTGGCGTGGCTTGCTGCTCGGCATTGACTGCCCAAATATAGACCTCCTTCAAGCCATAGTCGCGGGCAATGTAGGAGAATGCGCCTTCACAACTGACGATGTAGCGTTTGTCAGGAGGAACGGCAGCGATCGCTTGTTTCAGTTTGGTATCGATCGCCCGAATCTGCTGACTGTAAGCTTTGGCATTCGCGTCATAGGTTGCCGCATTCGCCGGATCAAGCTCCCCTAGCGCCTTGCGAATGTTATCAGTGTAGATCAAGGCATTTTGGGGTGACATCCAGGCATGAGGATTAGGCTTCCCTTTGTAGGCATCATCGGCAATATTAACGGGTTCAAAGCCTTCACTCAAGGTGACGTGGGGAACTTTGGGCAAACTGTTGTAAAACCGAGTTGCCCAGCGCTCCAGGTTCAACCCATTTTCCAAAATCAGATCCGCTTTTTGCCCCCGTGCCAAATCGCTCGGCGTGACCTCGTAACCGTGAATCTCCGCCCCTGGCTTGGTGATAGATTCCACGATCGCTTTGTCTCCCGCCACATTTTTAGCCATATCTGCCAAGACAGTGAAGGTGGTCAAAATCACCTTTTTCTCTTTCTGAGCCGGACTCGTAGTCGGCTGAGAGCTAGAGACCGCATCCTGCTGGGGCGGTGCCGACTGTGGGGTGCATCCGTACAGCAAAAATCCAAGTAGCAATCCAGATAACGCGGTACAGAAACCCTGTGTGATGAAAGACTGCAAAATATAGCTAAACTTAGTCTTCATTCTCTCATTTCATAAATCTTTCACTCTTCAAAAATTAGCATAGATTACGTGAAATATGAAAATATTATGAAACAAAATGCATGAGCCTCGGAATCAGCAGTGGTGCAAGATTTTAGTTTGGGTCGGACCTCTAAGTTGGCTTGTGATGGCGATTTATGTTCTGATCGGAAATCGTGAAATGTGGGCAGGGTTAGCTGCACTTTATATCAGTATTCCAATCAGCTTGGCAATTCATACGATCGCACCACTAGCCCTGATCGCTTTGGTATTTAATCGTCGCCGTCGCGGTCAACGCATTAGCAAAATGATCGGTTGGGGCTTGGTTTACTATGCTTTAATTCCCTTGATCATTTTAGCTATTTCGATCTGGTTTCAAGGGCTTTCAGGAACTCTCGCTTGGGGTGAGATGATTGTCCGTGAAATAGTGTTTAAGGTTAATAAATAAACCATTACCACAAAGGCAAACCTACTAATATACGCTGGAGAAATCGCTGGAAAAATACTGAAGAGACAAGGAGTATAACCTTAAAAAATATGACTCAGAAAAATGATGTTCCTGCCCTTCTGGTTTCGTTCGTCATCACGGCTGGATTGGTCGGTGGTGGTTTTTGGTGGCTGACTCAAAAATCTGGGCTGAATGTGGGGAATCTGCTTTCTCAAGGCTCCAACTCAACCTCGTCAACTAACTCATCAAACTCCTCTAATTCATTGAGCGTTCAAGGTTTTGCTCAAGTGCAAAACGTGCCGAGTGGGCTGTTTACCTATGGCGGCAGTACCTCTTGGGCACCGATTCGGCGAGATGTGGATGCTGCCATTCAAGCGGCTCGTCCTGAATTTCGCTTGCGGTATGTGAATCCAACCAGCGAAGCACCCGGATCAGCAACAGGCATTCGGATGCTGATGCGCGACGAATTAGCCTTTGCTCAATCGTCTCGCCCTGTGACCGATCAGGAATATCAGCAGGCAAGTCAGCGGGGTACTAACCTGAAGCAAGTTCCGGTGGCGATCGATGCTCTAGCGGTGGCGGTTAATCCCAGCTTAACTATTCCAGGGCTGACTGTGGAGCAGCTTGGCGACATCTACACAGGTAAACTCACCAATTGGAGCCAAGTGGGTGGACCAAATTTAGCGATTCAACCCATCACTCGCCCGGTGACTGCGGGGGGAACGATTGAGTTATTTGTCGAACAAATTATGAAAGGGCGCGGCTTTGGGGCAACGGTGCAAACGGTGGCTACGACCACTCAAGCGGTGCGTAAACTGGCTCAAACTCCCGGTGGGGTTTATTTCGCCTCTGCGCCTGAAATAGTGGATCAATGTACGGTCAAACCGATCGCGATCGGGCGCACTCCTAACGAATTGGTGCCGCCTTACCAAGGCTCACTGGTGCCGCCCTCCCAATGCCCAGCTAAGCGCAATCAACTGAATGAAGCCGCGATTAAAGGAGGGCAGTACCCCATTACACGCAATCTATTTGTAGTGATCAAACAAAACAACCAAAAAGAACAACAAGCAGGAGAAGCCTACACCGATTTTGTTTTATCCAATCAAGGGCAAACACTGCTTGAGAAAGCGGGCTTTGTTCCTATCCGTTAATGCAGGTAATTGAGTTTTGAGTTTTGCAAGTCAAACTGAGAAATAATATATGAACGACTGTTCAGGTGTTATGATGAAATCACTAACCTTTTATGAGGCTGATTCAAAATGGCAACTGTTACTCAAATGAAATGTGCTTGCGAACCCTGCCTATGCATCGTGACTCCCGGTTCTGGCACCGTTGAAAAAGAAAATAAATCCTATTGCAGCCAAGCCTGCGCCGATGGACATAAAGATGGTCCAGGTTGCGGACATTCTGGCTGTGGATGTTAAGAAAAGGTTTAGTTAAACGTTAGGGAGCATATGAGTATGCTCCCTAACGTCTTATTTTTACAGACTTGTCATCACTTCTCTTGCTGCTGCTAGCGTTTCATCGACATCGGCATCGGTATGAGCTAAAGAGGTAAACCCTGCTTCAAACTGTGATGGGGCAAGGTAAATCCCTCGTTCCAACATACCGCGATGGAAACGGCTGAATTTACTCAGATCGGATTTTTTGGCATCTTCGTAATTGTGAACGGGTTCTGCATTAAAGAAGAAGCCAAACATACCGCTAATTTGCCCACCGCAGGCTGGATGTCCAGTTTCTTGGGCAACTTTTAGCATTCCTTCGGCAAGGCGCTTAGTCACGCGATCGAGTTGCTCATAGGTGCCCGGTTTGTGCAGCAACTCCAGCGTTTTGATGCCTGCTGTCATTGCCAATGGATTGCCTGACAGGGTTCCCGCTTGATACATGGGTCCCGCTGGGGCAACCATTTCCATAATGTCGCGCCGTCCACCATAAGCACCTACGGGCAACCCGCCGCCGATGATTTTACCCAGAGTGGTCAAGTCTGGCGTGATACCAAATTTCTCTTGGGCACCGCCGTAAGCAATCCGAAAGCCCGTCATCACTTCATCAAAGACGAGCAGGGCATTGTTTTCACGAGTCAATTCACGCAATCCCGCCAAAAAACCACCGTCCGGCACGATAAATCCTGCGTTGCCCACCACGGGTTCTAGAATAACCCCGGCAATTTCGCCAGGATTTTCGTCGAATAGGGCTTTGACCGCTTCTAGATTATTGAAAGGTGCCGTCAGCGTATTGTTTGTAGTGGATTTTGGCACACCTGGAGAATCGGGCAAGCCGAGAGTGGCAACGCCAGATCCGGCTTTGACCAGAAACATATCGGCGTGTCCATGATAGCAGCCTTCAAATTTGATCAGTTTGTCTCGTCCGGTGAAGGCGCGCATCAGTCGTAAGACAGACATACAGGCTTCGGTGCCTGAATTGACAAAGCGCACCATTTCAATGCTGGGAACGGCATCAATTACCATTTCTGCCAGCACGTTTTCCAGACGGCAGGGTGCCCCAAAGCTAGTGCCTTTCTGAGCCGCTTCACAAATGGCATTAATCACTTCAGGATGGGCATGTCCGCAAATGGCGGGTCCCCAAGTGCCGATGTAGTCGATGTATCGATTGCCGTCTACATCCCAAGCATAAGCGCCGTGGACGCGATCGAACACGATAGGTTGCCCACCCACCGACTTAAACGCCCTCACAGGAGAACTGACTCCACCCGGCATCAACTTTTGGGCTGCCGCAAAAATTTCGTCTGATTTGGTTGTCTTAAACGAACTTGTAATCAATGTTGACTCCTTGGAGTGTTACTCAACGTCCCTTCTATTCATTGTGTAACGATACTTGGTTCGTTGGAAGGCATTTCAATCTAAAGATACAGGTGAATTTGTGTGATCCACATTACTATCTCTCTATATAGCTTATTTGAGGACTTTTAAGATGCCTTATAAAACTCACCACGATTTACCCTCTTACGTTCGCAATTCTTTGTCTGATGCGGCACAGCGTTTCTACCAAGTCGCGTTTAATTCTGCTCTGCAATGGTATGGCGAAGAAGAGAAAGCACACCGGATCGCCTCAAGTGCGATAAAGAGTCAATCAGCTAGTTTGAATAGTGCGATCTAGTAGATCTTTTAGAAGGTTATTCAGGAAGCTTTCTATAGTTTACATTTACAGCATAGTTTTATTATTAGTGCTTCTGTCATGGCGCTCCGCAATTTTTCGTGAGAGCCTACATGATAATAATGTTGATGGGTATGTATTTCTAAATTTGACCAGTGTTGTTCAATATGATCGTTCTTGCGATGACAATTTTCCAGCCACATAGAGGCAGCAAAACCGCAGGGTAATTGTTGAGCGATCGCAGCAAGTTTTTCCGCTTCTTCTAGGTTCCACTGATTGTGATAACCAGTGTGACGACCAATATAGGGTGGGTCGAGATACACAAAATCATCCGGCTGTGTTCTTTGGAGAGTTTCCTGCCAATCGGCAACGCAAAATTCCCAGTCTTTGCCTACCATGCATCGGGCAACCCATTGCACTTGATTAGAAATTTTGGTGATATAGCTTTGAGAAAATCGCTGGGGTTTATGGCAAAAGGGCACATTGAATTTTCCTTTGCTGTTAAACCGCATTAACCCATTGAAGCAAGCGCGATTGAGAAACAAAAAGTCTAACGGGGCTGCGGTTTGATTGAAGCGATCGCGGACCGTGTAGTAATACTCAGATCCCTGTTGCCGTAATATTTCGCCTTCGTGAATGAGAAAGTTTTGAACCGAGGCGCGATCGATTTTTCCCTGCTGAATGGCTTGATAGAACCCGATAATGTGTGGATTAGTATCGGCAAGCAATGCCCGATCAGGTAATCGATTGAAGGCAACTACGCCCGATCCTAAAAAGGGTTCAATCCAAGTTGCATCAATTGTTTCTTGCCAAACAATTTGGCTCAAGATGAAAGGCACCAATTTCGTCTTAATTCCCTGGCATTTGATCGGGGGAACGCCAATGCGCGGCAATTGAGGCAGAGCAGAAGTCATAGAGGAGAGCGAATGGATCAGCAGATGGGATGATAAAAAGATGAAGCGGTAAAAAGGATGAGTAGAAAGAATGGGCAATCAAGCGATTCCGGTTGAAGCCATTAAATACGACGATCGCGGGTTGGTTCCGGCAATTGTGCAGGATTATCTCGATGGCACGGTGCTAATGATGGCATGGATGAATCAAGAATCGCTGCAAAAGACGATCGCAACGGGTGAAACCTGGTTTTGGAGTCGATCGCGCCAGGAGTTTTGGCACAAGGGCGAAACTTCAGGTCATTTACAGCTTGTAAAATCGTTGCGCTACGACTGCGACAGCGATTGCCTGCTGATTACCGTAGAGCAAATTGGAGATGTTGCTTGCCACACGGGCGAACGAAGCTGCTTTCATCGCGTCAATAATCATGTAGAAGCTCCACCTGCGGACACGCTGTCTCAAGTGTATGCCGTGGTGCGCGATCGCCGCGATCATCCCAATGACACTTCTTACACCTGCAAGTTATTTGCCGGGGGCGACAACAAAATCCTCAAAAAAATTGGCGAAGAATCCGCAGAAGTGGTGATGGCTTGTAAGGATGATGACCGTAACGCGAACAATTCTGATACCCAAGCGGCGATCGCGGGTGAAGTTGCCGATTTGTTCTACCATTCGCTGGTCGCCTTGGCTTATCACAACGTAGATATCAAAGCAGTCTACCGCAAGTTGCAAGAGCGTCGTGGGTAAACTATTGGTAACCGTGAAATAGTTTGTACTGGTTTGGGTAAAAGATGCGAACCGATCTACTCATTTTTGCAACGATATGCATCAGCGTTGCATGTGTTCCTTATACAGAAGCACAGCGGGCAAAATGCGCTGATTTTGCCTCCCAGGAAGAGGCTCAGGCTTTTATGCAAACTAGGGGCGCTAACTACCTCGATCGCGATAACGATGGGGTTGCTTGCGAAAGGCTCCCTCGGCGAGGAACTCCCAAGTCTAAGCTATCACCACCTCCCGCTGTGAGATCTCCCCGTACTGAAGCACCGTCCGATCGCCAAAGCCAGTTTGTCGTGCTAAGTGTGGGGGATGGCGATACTTTGAAGGTGCAAGCCAGTCAAACTAATATGACCGTTCGGCTAGCGTGTGTGGATGCGCCAGAACGTGCCCAAGCACCGTGGGGGCAAGCCGCCTCTGAGCGATTGAAGCAGATTTTGCCGATTGGGCAAGTGGTGCAATTGCGAGAGGTCGATCGCGATCGATACGGGCGCACCGTGGCAGAAGTATTGGTGAACGGACAGTCGATTAACCTACAAATGGTGCAGGAAGGGATGGCGGTCATCTACCCTAAATATTTTTACAATTGCGCTGCGACTCAAGGGCAATATCGCCAAGCTGAGGCGATCGCCAAGCAGCAGGGAATCGGGGTGTGGGACCCAAACAACCCCCTGCTAATGATGCCGTGGCAGTTTCGCAGCGCTTCACTTGGTCTCTTTGGCGATCGTTTCTCGCATGTAGTCTATGCTAATCGGGGCAATATAGCGACGATTGGCACGCACCAAACAGGCGGGTAGTTTACCTCCATTTGGATCAGTTGCAATCACGCGCAGCCAAGGTTTGCCTTGTCCCGTGATAATTGCATCGCCATTCTTATCTGTCGGAAACGCCGCTGTCACAATCCACCCGCTGGATAGGCGAGTGGTAACCGTGCCATTCGGCGTAGCGCGGCAGTTCAGTGAGCGACTCGGATCAACCACTAACCAATGAGTGTTGCGATAGTAGCCACGATTACCCATCACTCTTGCGGTAATGAAGTCTCCCGCTTTATTCGCCACAGGTACATCTGCAACTTGGGCATGGGTCGGAGCCGCAAACGGAATCGCTAGGGCGATCGCCGCCGGAATCAGGGCAAAAATTCTGTTCATGACGTGGGTTCCCAATGGGATAAATTGCTGTTAGAGCGTGATCAATGGCTGCACTCTAGATTTTGCTGGTTCTTTTGACGCGATTTCTCCTCACATAGAGGGAGGAAACGCATCTTTCAATTTCATTCTTCGCTCTAAAAGTTGCAAGATCAGGATAGATAACCCGACCGTAGCAGCTAATATTAACCAAAAGGTGTGGGCGATAAATGGAGTTTGATCCAACGCCCAGCCGCCGATTGAGGGTCCAATAAAATAGCCGATCGCCCAACATTGCGAGTTCACCGCTAAATACACCCCCCGCAGCGATTCCGTTGCCATATCTACCACAATTGATGAAGCGGCTGGCATATAAGTCACCGTTGCTAGGGATAAAATGCCCAATGCCAACACTGCCCAACCCAGGCTGCCTGTGGAGGCTACCCCGGTTAGCCAAACGACCCCAAAGCCCAGCCCCCACAGCACCGCAGATAAAATCAATCCACGGGTGCGGCGAAATCGGTTTAGAAATCGAGCGGCTGGAAGCTGGCAAAGAACTGCTACAACAAGGTGCCAAGTGAACAGGGCGCTAATCACGACGGGCGTAAATCCTTTTTCATCGGGTGTTCCCGATACAAAGTTGGTGAAATAAAGCGGTAGGGTGCTGCTAATTTGGACGATGTAGGTGGTGAACAGCACATTCACGACGCAAAAGATCAGCAAGGTGCGATCGCGTAGTGCCAACTTCCAGCCTTGCAATCCTTGATGTTCGCCCGTGGTTTGAAAGGTTTCCCGAATTGCCCACAGCACCACGGCAAACAACACCAAAAAGGAGATGCCATCGATGATAAACAGCGATCGATAGGCTCCCGTGGTGCTGATCACTAACCCGCCCAGCACAACCCCAATTCCCAAACCCAAACTGTCGCACAGCCGATTCAGCGCGAAGGCTTCATTCCGATCTTGGGGCGCAGCTAAATCGGCGACCAGTGCTTCCGCAGATGGCCAAAATAGCCCAATTCCCAAACCCATCAATAAATTGGCTACCACAAAAACTGGAAAATTGGTGGCAAACGCCATCACAAACGCCGCGATCGCAGAAATCACCGCTGACAGCAGCACCGTGCGTTTGCGCCCAAACTTCCCATCCGAGAGCGACCCGCCCAAAAAGCGCCCAAGCACTCCTGAAATGGATTGACTGCCTAAGCCAAGCCCCACCAAAGTGGCGGATATCCCTACCTGGTTTACAAAAAAGATCGGGGCATAAAACAGCGTGAAGCCTGACCCCATTTGTGAGAGCAGTCGCCCGATCGCCAGAATCCAAATCTGATAGCTTAACTGGGGAAGCCAAGAAGTCAATTTCGATCGCCACAATTTCATAGCATAGGAGGCACATCCACCCCGCAATTAACCAGCAAGTTATCATTCTCAGATACTTCCTGCCTTCTACCATCGTGCTATGGGAGCAATTGACTTGATTGAACAGCCGTCAGATGATGCCTCAACTCAAAAAAATAGCTAATTTCTCGCTAACCACACGCTTTTGGGTGCATTTTCAGCGAAATAACTTGGTCAACAAACGCTAACTTGAATCGCTAACAAAATTCTCGTTCTACTGCTTCGCTGGCTCCGGGCTGAGTCTTAATCCAGATTTGAGCAAGACATGATAGAAATAGTTGGAATCGAAAAGACCCAAGGCATTATTGTGGCTGCATTTTTGTTTGTGACGGATTTGGATCATACGCTGGTGGGAGATGACCCAGCCATGACGGAACTCAACCGTGTTCTGGGTGATCATCGCCAGCAGCATGGCACAACCATTGTTTATTCCACGGGGCGATCGCTGACCAGCTATCGCCAACTTAAAGCTGAAAAGCCCCTGCTCGATCCCGATGTGTTGATTGTGTCCGTCGGCACCGAAATTTATCTAGTAGGCAGCGATTCGCCTGATCCTACTTGGACAGAGGTGCTATCCGTCAATTGGGATAGAGATCGAGTAACAGCGATCTCTAGCCAGTTCAACCTGGCTCCTCAGCCTAAATCCGAGCAGCGCCCGTTTAAGGTCAGCTATTTTCTCTCCGCAGCGATCGCTGTGGAACTCTTGCCCCAGTTGCAAACCCTGCTAGATGCTGAAGGCTTAGATGCCCAATTGGTTTACAGCGGCAGTAAAGACCTGGATATTTTGCCGCGTCGGGCAAACAAGGGCAAAGCTATGACTTTTTTGCGAGAACAGTTGAATATATCGCTCGATCGCACGGTTGCTTGTGGCGATTCAGGCAATGATTTATCGATGTTTTGCGATCGTGCCGAGCGGGGAATTATCGTGGGCAACGCCATGCCAGAACTGCTCACTTGGCACCATGACAATCCTTCCCCCAACCGCTACCTGGCTCAAAAAAACTGTGCAGGCGGCATTTTAGAAGGATTGCACCATTTTGGCTTCCTGCCGTAAAACCGTGAAATTGTGAAAGCGCGAATATCTTTTTGGATTGCCTGATAGAGTAACAATGCTCCCATTTCTAATGTTTTATGCCGCTGTTGACTGTGGGCGATCGCGCTCCTGCTTTTTCCATTCCTTCTACTATCAACGCTGCGGCTGCGCTAGATGAGATAGGTGGTCACTACAGCCTGCTGTTTTTCTTTGGCAGTTCCCAAATTGAGCATGTCGGCGAAATGCTAGAAACCGTTTTTGCCCTCCAAGCCCAGTTTGAACAACGCAATCTCCGCTTTTTTGGAATTAGCATCGATCCAAACGATGTCAGGCTAAAAGGGCAGATAGAACAAACCACCCACTGCTGCCTGTTGTGGGACTTTCAACGCACAGTCAGTAGCCAATATGGAGTAAGCGAGTCGTTAGCGGCAGAAGGTATCAGTGGGCATCTACGCTATAAGCTCACTACATTTGTTGTGGATGAAAATCTGCGAATTCGAGCCGTAGTTCCCTTTGAGGAGCCTCTGGGCTACGTGGAGCGGCTACTGGAAACGGTAGAAACCCTGACTGCGCCCACCAATATGTCTAGCAACCTTGCTACTCGACAAGCACCTGTACTGTTTGTGCCCGACGTGTGCGATCGCGATTTTTGTCAATTTTTAATTCATCAATACGAGCGCAATGGCGGACGAGAATCGGGCTTTATGCAAACCGTGGGCGACAAGCTCACCGAAGTGACGAACCCCCAGGTGAAACGCCGAAAAGATTGGGTGCTGAGCGATGCGGAGATACTAAAGCAAGTGAATGATCTGATTTGGCGACGGGTGAAACCGGAGATTGAAAAAGCATTTCAGTTTAACATCACCAACTCTGAGCGCTACGTTGTGGGCTGTTATGACGAGCGCGATCGCGGGTTTTTCAAAGCCCATCGTGACAACACCCTACCGGGAACTGGACACCGCCGTTTTGCCATGACCCTCAACCTGAATGCCGAGGATTATGATGGCGGACATCTTCGCTTTCCAGAATATGGCTCAACGCTCTACCGTCCTGACACTGGAGAAGCCATCATTTTTTCATGCTCCTTATTGCATGAAGCAATGCCCGTCACTCAAGGACACCGCTTTGCCTTGTTGACCTTCTTTTACGGCGAAGCAGAAGCTAAAATTCGCGCCCAAGAACAGCAGCAGGTTTTATTTGGCGGTGCATCAATGGGACAAATTTCCAAGCCAGCGCGATCGCTTACAGGTCAAGCTGCTTTTGGATTTCAGGGCGATCGCGCTAAGAAGAAAAAACGCTAAGCAGAAGCGAACAAATGTGCTAATTTTGAAGTATTCATCACTCAATCCAACGTGTATGAGCGCGATCGCCTCTGTCTCTCAATCACCCAACCCCGTTCACTACCTAAGCTCAGACGGAAAACCTGCGGCTGAAACCTACGACCATCTTTACGCCATTTTGATGATTTTGGAAGTCCTGCGGCAATTCCTGCAAGGGCAACAGGCAACCGTTTTAGCAAACCAATTTTTGTACTATGCCGAAGGCAATTCAAAGCTGCGAATTGCCCCCGATGTCATGGTTATTTTTGGGGTAGCACCGGGTGGACGCGACAACTATAAGATCTGGGAAGAAGGGCAAGTTCCCAAAGTGATTTTTGAAATCACCTCTAAAAGTACCCGGCATGAGGATTTTGAGCATAAAAAAAACCTATATGAACAGCTTGAAGTTGAGGAGTATTGGCTGTTTGACCCCAAGGGCGAATGGATTGCAAAGCAACTCGTTGGCTATCGGTTAATCGATGATGCGCTGCAACCCGATGCAATCCGGTACTATAGCCCCATTGACGATTTCAAAAGTAGAGCGCTCAATTTACAGCTACGAATTGAAGGGAAACTGATCGGGTTTTATCGGTTGGATACGGGTGAAAAGCTGCTGCTGCCCGGAGAATTCGCCCAAGCCCTGCAAGCTGAAACCATTGCCCGTTCTGAAGCAGAGCAGCGGGCAGATATAGCGGCACAACGGGCAGAGGTGGAAGCACAGCGGGCAGAAGAAGCAGAGCGGCAACTGGCTCAAGAGCGGCAGTTACGAGCAGAGTTGTTGCAACAGTTACGCGATTCGTGGAACGTTAGCGAAGCTTTCCACAGGACTCCCTACGGGAATCGCGGCATTGACATTCAAACACCATGATCGGCTACCTCAAAGGCACTGTTGCCAGCATCCAAAAAGTTGGAAATCGCGTAATTCTCACCCTGGAAGTCAATCAAGTCGGCTATGACGTGCAGATTGTGCCGCGTCTGGTGATGCAGTTGCCCACTGTTGGCGAAACCATGCAGGTGTTTACCCATTTGCAAATTCGCGAAGAAGTCGTTACTCTATTTGGGTTTGGAGCCGCCGCCGAGCGAGATTTGTTTCGTCAATTGGTCAGCGTCAGCGGCATTGGTCCTCAGCTTGCCGTGGCGCTGTTGGATACGCTTGGCTTGCAAGACTTGGTGCAGGCGATCGTTTCCGGCAACACTCGCGCCCTCTCGAAAACTCCGGGAGTAGGCGGCAAAACAGCCGAACGAATTTCCTTAGAATTGCGAACTAAACTAGCCGAGTGGCGACAGCAAGCAGGCATCCTCACCGCTCCTGCGGCAGGTCCCGCGATCGCCCTCCAAGAAGATGTAGAGATGACGCTGCTAGCACTGGGCTATACTAACAGCGAAATTTCTCAAGCGCTCCAAGCCGTCGGCACGAGTACCACCCTTTCTAAGCGAGATGATGCCGAAGAATGGATTCGAGAAGCGATCGGCTGGTTAAGTCAGTAAGGTAAAGCCAACAGTTAAGTTTTAAGTTTTGAATCTACAACTCAAAACTCAAGATTGAGAACTCAAAACTTTTTTCTCTTCCCCCCTTACCCTCCATACTGCCAACCCGTGCTTTCTAGCAGCAGCGGTTCGCCTTCTCGGTGAATGCCAGCAGCGATCGCCTCTCCCACAAAAACCGTGTGGTCGCCTTGTTCAACGGAGCCAACGACCCGGCATTCTACATAACCCAGGGAATCGGTGATAATTGGGCAGCCCGTTTCACCCAGATAAAATTCTACATCTTCAAACTTGTTACCAACCCGTCGTTGGGGTTTGAAGAAAGCTTGCGCCAAGTCTTTCTGTCCAGCTTCTAAAATGCTGAGGGCAAAAACGCCGCTGGCTTTGATCATGGCGTGAGATTTGGAATCTTGCTTAACGCAATTGACCACGAGGGGTGGTGTAAAAGAGGCTTGCATGACCCAGCTTGCGGTATAGCCGTTGACTTCATCGCCCTCTTTCACGCCACAGATATATAGCCCGTGGGGAATTTTACGGAGCATCGTCTTTTTTGCCTGTTCATCTAGCAAGGGGCACCACCTAGTTAAAAACTACATCGTTAGTGTATCAAGTCGATCGCGATCTCAACTCCGGAATCCACCTTCAGAAGTGTGTTTTGACTAATAGCGGGAATGCTAGGAGTAACTTCAAAATCGCTTCCGCTTTGGGTGATAAACCAGACAGTTTCAGTCGATCTGCTAATTAAAGTTCTTGAGGAAAATTGGATGTCTGCAACGAAATTTTTGGCTCCCGCAATTGGCGCGATCGCGATCGCCGCAGGTGGAACCGCCGCCTACATGCATTTCAAGAATACGCCGAAAGATGTGATGACTCCACTGGCGATCGCCCAAATCGTGCCCGATGATGCCTACATGGCTGCCTTTATTTCGGCAGATGAACAAGCTTGGGCAAAGCTTAAGCAGTTTGGCACACCGGAAGCGAAAGTGGTGGTTGCAGAGAAATGGAACACCTTGCAGCAGCAACTTTTAACCCAGAGCAACATTGATATTGAGAAAGACCTGAAACCCTGGGTTGGCAATACGATGGTGGCGCTGCTGCCCAATTCAGGCACTACCCAGAAAACCAGTGTGCTAGTGGTGACCAGCATTAAAGACAAAATTAGCGCCATGAATTTTGCCATGAAGTTGGCAAATCAAGGCGGCAGCAAGGCAAAAGAAAGCGATTATCAGGGCAATAAGATTATTGAAAATACAGCCAACTCTGTTTTTGCGGCAGTCGTCAAAGATTACTTGGTAATTGCCAGCGATCGCAAAGGCTTAGAAGAAGCGATCAACACCACTAAAGGGCAACCTTCCTTTGCCTCTAAACCCGGCGCTGAGAGTTTGTTGAAAAAGGGCGTAGATGTCCAAAATTCGATCGCCCAAGTCTATCTGATAGATTACGCTGGTGCGGTTCAGGCGTTGACAAATGGCAACAATCAAACGACTTCGCTCCCCTCTGCCACATTAGAACAGCTTAAGCAGGTCAAGTCTCTGGTGGCTGGAGTCGGGACGGATGAGGGTGGAATACGGATTAAAGCGATCGCCGCGATGAATCCTCAAGCGCCCAAATGGGAGTACAAACCCACTCCTGGTAAAATAATTGCTCAACTGCCTGCCGATACGTTGGCATTGGTTAGTGGCGCGAATTTGAGCCGCTATTGGAATCAGGCAACCCAGCAAGCTAAATCCTATCCAGAAGGAGAGCAAGCGATCGCCCAAGCCCGTCAAGCATTTAAATCAGCAGATTTTGATCTAGACAAAGATATTTTTGGCTGGATGGACGGCGAGTTTGGCATGGCGCTAATTCCCTCCGATCGCGGAATTTTGTCTCAAGTGGGTTTTGGCGGGGTGATGGTGTTTAACACCAGCGATCGCAAAGCTGCCGAAAACGCTCTCAGCAAGCTGGATAATTTGGCAAAAGGCAATGCTGTTCTCGTTCAACAGCGAGACGTGCAAGGCAAAAAAATTACTGAATGGAACAGTCCCATGGGTGCCGTTTTGGGGCATGGCTGGTTAGACAATAATTCTGTATTTGTTGCCTTCGGCGGACCCTTAGCTGAAACCATGGCAACCAATCCCGCGCCAAATCTGGATTCTAACGACACCTTCAAAGGAATCACTGGCAATCTACCTAAGCCAAATCTGGGCTACGTCTACGTTGATATGGACAAAACCCTAACCTTGCTGACTCGCGTGGGTGCCGTTTCCCCAAGAGCGCTTCCTGCCGGCACGATCGCGCTGCTAAACTCAATTCGCGGCATCGGCATCACGTCTACCCAGGCTGACTCCAGCACTGGACAAGTGGATATGTCTTTAGCTCTGAAAAAAGGGAAGTAAGGTATCCGTGTGGTGCGTTTCGCTGCACTCGCATACCTACGCGATCGCGTGTTTTCTAATCGTGATTCACCTATTTGCCATGGGTTTCGCAGGGTGGCGCAGAAATGGAGCGATCCAACCAGTTAACCGCTTGTTGCAGTCGGGGGAGCGCTTCTTCGGGTTGATTTTTGAGTAAAAAGACCAACGCCGCGATCGCCTGCTCAGAAGCTCTGGCTTTCCGGTTTGCTTTAAGGCGATGCCAATCTTTATCGGTAATCGTCAGCTTCGTCATCAACGCCTGCGCTAACTCCTCCGCACTAAAATCTGCGAGATTTGGTGACTCTTTCCGGGGTTCATCTAACTCCGAAGCGGAGACAAAACCGTTCACTATCGTCATGAGCAGTATCCTTAAAGAGTGCTGATAAATTTCACTGTACTATGTCTCAACCTAGCACCGACGAACCGAATTTTGAGCAGGAGCTTGTAGAAGTGGAGCGATCGCTTCAGGAACTTAAAGATCGCCACAGCCAAGTGCAGCAAGCCGAAACCGCACAAGCCACGCTCAAGCAGCATCAAGCGCAAGTAAAGCGACAACTTCAAAACGCTGCTTCGCCAGAATTGAAAGCCGAACTTCAGCACATTCAAGACAGCCTGGATGAATTGGAAGTCAAGCTAGAAAGTCGCTTGTTTAGCTGGGAAAAACCGTTTTGGCAGATTGTTCGCTTTGGGGGCGCGGGGCTAGTGATTGGCTGGGGGCTAGCGTTTACGGTGTTGCGATCGCCCCAACCCCAGCCGCCAAGCTCTGTACCACAATCTCAACAAGCTCAATGAAATGGTTTAAGCCGTTAGAGTGTAAAAATCATCAACTAGCCGTGTAGAACTCTATACTTTGAAGAAATGAGTGCGAGGAATAGATAGGCATGATTGAACTTCTTCCGGTGTGGCTTGGAATCGGCTGCTTTGCGATCGCCTTTGTGGCTGCAAGTTTGGTGGAATATTGGGTGCATCGATTAATGCATAAACCATTGCGCTTAGGAGAGCGGCACCGAGATCACCACCGTCGCAATGAAGCACAGGGCGTTGTTTGGGAATTTTTGGACTATATCAAAAGCACAATCGTTCTACTAGTGCCGATGTTTTTTGTGTCGCTGCCCGCTGGCATTGGCTGGAGCTTGGGCGCGGTAGTGTATGCCGCTTTTTCTTCCTACGCCCATCAGCTTCAGCACGAAAACCCCACCAAGTGCTTCTGGATGAAAATGCCCGTTCACTATGTCCATCACAAATACAATATGTGGCACCACAATTTTGGCTTGGGCGTAGACTGGTGGGATCACGTCTTCGGCACCTATAAAGCAGTGGAATGGCTCACGGATGAAGAGCAAACCCAAGTCAGAGACAGCTATCTAGAACTGAAGTGGTGGTAGCTATAGCGGTTGGCGATCGCGCTAATCAAGGCTAACTGCATTATTGGTCTAATGATGGCAACCACTAAGGCAAAAGTTCTTTTACTGATAAACGCCCTAACTCCAAGTCTTGTAAAAGAACTGGAATAAAATTTGGCGAATAGTAAACCTGCATCGTTGGGTGATGTTCTAGACTTGTGGAAATAAGAGACAATCAAACAGGTGTTATTGCTAAATTTACAGCATGGTTTTGGA
>ENA-ORBV01004270-ORBV01004270.1-microbial-mat-metagenome-genome-assembly--contig:-NODE-4270-length-27666-cov-5.144260_pt1 | contig 27666 bp, 18 predicted proteins | sample MGYA00237777_ERZ505514 | MGnify/ENA primary metagenome ERZ505514 (study PRJEB26160, sample SAMN06269048) | microbial mat metagenome | isolation source: Oligotrophic lake microbial mat | place...
GCGGCGGACTGTCCGATTCTCGGTGGAGACATAACGCGCGGTACGGCGCTGGGTATCACGATCACCGTGCTCGGGTCGGCCGTCGTGCCCGCGCGCCGAGACGCCGCGCGGCCAGGCGACCGTATCTATGTGACCGGAGTGCTCGGAGGCCCCGCCACCGCCCTTCGTGCCTTCGAACTCGGCGAGCAGCCGCAAGCACTGCATCTTGAGCGCTTCGCCCGCCCGCAGGCACGCCTTTGGGAGGGGCTCTGGTTGGCCCAGCATGGCGCGCGCGCCATGATCGACATCTCGGACGGGCTGGTGTCCGAGCTACGGCACCTGGCGGTAGCCAGTGGTATCGAGGTTCGCATCGATGCCGACCGTATTCCTGTCATGTGGGGATGCTCGCTTGAGGATGCCGCGAGCGGCGGTGAGGAGTACGAACTCGTGGTCGCCGTGCCTCACCAGCTCGACGCCAATGCCTTCGCCCGCGCGTTCGCCACGCCGCTGAGCGAGATTGGTGAGGCGCGCGCCGCCGCCGTTCCCGCCGTGCTGGCCTACCGCGGTGCGAATGACGAGCGCGTTGACCTCGGAGTTGGGCACGATCACTTCAGGACTTGATGCTGCACTTCGACAGGAATTCCGTACTTGCGTGTTTCGAGCTCGCAGGGAATAACATTTGTTTAGGATGTATGGCTGAATCAGTGCGCATTCCCGCTGGTGCAAGCGAGTAAGCGAGCAAGTGCGCAAGTGCGCAAGTGCGCAAGTGCGCAAGTGCGCAAGTGCGCAAGTGCGCAAGTGCGCAAGTGCGCAAGAGTGCAAGAGTGCAAGGGTGTACGTCCGCACTGGCGAGGGCCGGCGCGTAACGCAAACGCAAGCGGGAAGGGAGCGTCGTCTCCCCTCTCCCGGTTTGCAGCTTTCATCTAACGACGAACAACAAATATGAGCATTCTCGACATTCACGCCCGCGAAATCCTCGACAGCCGCGGCAATCCTACCGTAGAAGTCGACGTCACGCTGCAGAGTGGTGCGGCCGGACGTGCGGCGGTGCCCAGTGGTGCCTCCACCGGCGAACACGAGGCGCTGGAGCTCCGTGATGGAGATGCCAAGCGCTATCTGGGCCGGGGCGTGCAGAAGGCGGTGGAGAATGTGATCGACAAAATCGGGCCGGCGCTGCGCGGCATGGAGGCCAGCGATCAGGTCGGCATCGATCGCACCATGCTCGATCTGGATGGAACCCCAAACAAGGGGAAGCTGGGAGCCAACGCGATCCTCGGCGTGTCCATGGCCGTGGCGCGTGCCGCCGCCGTCGAGAGCGGACTTCCCCTCTATCGATACCTCGGCGGTCCCCTGTCGCGCACCATGCCCGTTCCGCTCATGAACATTCTCAATGGTGGGGCGCACTCGACCAACACGGTGGATTTTCAGGAGTACATGATCGTCCCCGTCGGTGCCGAGTCGTTCGCCGATGCGCTGCGGATGGGTGCCGAGGTGTTCCATGCGCTCAAGAAGGTGCTCATCAAGCGCAAGCTCTCCACCGGTGTCGGCGACGAGGGAGGCTTTGCACCCGATCTCAAGAGCGATGAGGATGCGCTCAAGATTGTCATCGAGGCCATCGAGTCGGCGGGGTATGCTCCGGGTACCGAGATTGCGCTTGCGCTGGATTGTGCGGCGTCGGAACTGTTCGAGAAGAAGGGAAAGAAGTACACCTTCAAAAAGAGCGGCGGCGGCTCGCGTGACGCGAAGGGAATGGTGGAACTCTACGCCAAGTGGCTGGATGAGTATCCGATTGTCTCGATCGAGGATGGACTGGCCGAAGACGACTGGGATGGATGGGCGGTGCTCACGTCCCAGTTAGGTGATCGCGTGCAGTTGGTCGGCGACGATCTCTTCGTGACCAACACGGAACGTCTGGCCAGGGGAGTGGAGGGAGGCATCGCGAACTCCATTCTCATCAAGGTCAATCAGATCGGGACGCTCACCGAAACGCTGGAAGCCATCGAGATGGCGCGCGCGGCGGGATATCTCTCCATCATCTCGCATCGCAGCGGTGAGACGGAAGACACGTTCATTGCCGATCTCGCAGTCGGCACGGGCGCCGGACAGATCAAAACGGGAAGTGCATCGCGCACGGACCGGGTGGCCAAGTACAATCAGTTGTTGCGCATCGAAGAGCAGCTGGGTGACGCGGCCGAATATCCCGGCGGCGCCATTTACGGGTTGTAGCGGAACAAGGCGCATGAAGCGTGTGGTCGTCGCGTTGGCTCTGGCGGTTGCCGTCTATTTCGCGGTGCAGGGAGGCGAGTATTCCACCACGGACCTGTTCCGGCAACGCACGCGCGAACGAATGTTGCGTGCGTCCATCGATACCCTGCAGCACCGCGTCGATTCGCTCCGGGCGCTGAAGCTTCGCTTGGCGACGGATCCGGCGTTGCAGGAACGCGTGGCGCGCGAGGTAAATGGCATGGTGCGCGGCGACAAGGAACTGCTGTATCGTTTCACCGACTCGGCGACTGCGAGTGGCGCCGAGCGGTAGTTGTTCCGAGCGCTTCCCTTGACTTCATTCTTGCGCGGTCTAGATTTCTCCTTCTGGCGCGGGGTGGAGCAGCCTGGTAGCTCGTCGGGCTCATAACCCGAAGGTCGCGGGTTCAAATCCCGCCCCCGCTACTCGCAGGACTCGAAGCGCCTCCACAAGGGGCGCTTCGTTGTTTCCGGAGGTCGCACGGGTAGGGGTTTGAGGACGGGGCCCGAGTCTTTTAGATTTCGAGGCTGTCAGAGATAGGGCTGGGTAGCTCAGCTGGTTAGAGCACGGCACTCATAATGCCGGGGTCGCGGGTTCGAGTCCCGCCCCAGCTATGTCCCATCGCAACGCGCGCCGACTCCCACGGGAATCGGCGCGCGTTGCGTTCTCACCCCGATGCCAGCTCGCCGATCAGGGCTCGACTACGTTTCCCGCATGTCGTCACATGCGCCACACCCCCCCAACGCGCTCCACGGCATCACGCTTGAGCGCATGCTCACGGAGCTCGTCGAGCACAAAGGGTGGGAGAAGATGGGGCGCCGCGTGAAAATCGCCTGCTTCACGAGCGACCCCAGTATCTCCTCAAGCCTCAAGTTCCTGCGCAGAACGCCTTGGGCGCGCGCGAAGGTGGAGCGGATGTATCTCGACTACCGCGGCGACTTCAAAAGCGCGCCAACGGCGGGGACGTAGAAGTCCCAGAACGCCTGCTCGCCAACGAATAGATCTGGCTGGAAGTCGGAGAGCGCTCGCATCCAACGCGGACCGAGGAGGTCCCAGCGCCCGGGCTGGAAGTCCGTGTCCGACATATCGGCCATCATGTAGATCTGATGCGCCCCATGCTCGGTGATACGGCGCGTGAGCAGCGGCACGTTGCCGGTCAGCCCCTCACGGGCAAGGATCTCGGCGATCTTGGGATTCGCTGGCAGCTCAAGTTCCGCGAGCAACTCGGTCCCCTCCTTCACCGTGTAGATCGGGAACCAGAACTGGTAGGTCGCTCCCCCTTCGGCATCGCCAAGCACACGCGTGCCGGCCGCAGTGACGACAATGCGCGGCGCCGCACGCTCGAGGGTGAGCGCGGGAACGAGCAGCAGCCGACCATCTTGATGGACCAGGATCAGGGTCGGGCCCACGGGCAGGGGACGATCCCCGTAGTGCTGCCGGTGGAGGCGCGGGAGCCAATGCGGGACGTCGGTGGTGTCGCTGAGCGTCGCGAAGGTGCGTCCCACCCATCCCGTCCAGTGAATCCCGAAGAGCGACTCGAGGCGTGCGCGCGCGTCGCGACCCGTGGGATCCTCGATCGCGTTGAATTCCAAGTAGGTGTGACCACCCCGTTCGGCGTGGGCGATCAGCGCGTCGGTGTCGGCGTTCGAGAGGCCACCGAAGACGCGCTCCGACCGATCGAGATGCGCGATCTCATGCTCGATGTCGCGAAGGTCATCCTCGTAGACGCCGTACGCATCTGAGATGAAGAGCCAGTCCACGCGCGAGAGGTCCTGCCCCGCGATGGTGCTCTGCACGTCGCGCTTTAGCGGGTCGTAGCCGACGTGGGTCTTGAGGGAGTCCCAAGGGCGTCCATTGGGACCCAGGTACTTCTCGTGGTTCAGGACCCAGACGGCGCCCCGATGCTCGCGGGCGCTGACAAAGGGCACGGTGTAGTCGACCAGCATCACGTGTTGAGCGGAGGTCGGCGCGGCGCGCCAGAGGAGTCGAGGCAGGAGAAAGATCGTCGCAATCGCCAGCAGCACGAGCAGGAACAGGATCACGAGCGGATCGCGGAAGAATCCGACCTCTTCACGACCCTGATCCTCCTTGGCCAGCTTGGCGATGTCGGAGACGCGCACGGACACCGTCGGGCGCGTTTCGAGTTCACCCTGAATGGGGCGGAGGCTGGCGCTCTCGCGTTTGGTCGGATCGGACACGGTCGAGTCGGGGCGGGCTGAGTGAACTCGAAAGATGGGGGGAAACGGCCCGCGTTGCTCGCCCCTGTGGGAATGTGACGGTGGGACCGCCCTCTGGAGAACGGCGCGTCCGGCGTCGATATTACTCAACTGCCATGCACATCCGGTATCGCTTCACCCTCGCGGATGGGTCTGAACGCAGCTTCGCGCTCGCGCTCGACGAACGGACGCTCGCCCTGCTCTCGCCGGCCGACGCTCCCGAGCCGCCGGCGTGGACCGCGCTCGAGAACCACCAGTGCCCGAACTGTCCATTGGCGACCGCCCCTGGGGCGCGCTGTCCGGTGGCGGTGAATGTCGACCCGGTCATTCAAGCGTTCCACGACTCCATCTCGTACGACGTCGCAGAGATCGCCGTGGAGACGGAGGCCCGCACCTATGTGAAGCGGGCGCCGTTGCAACAGGGGATCAGCGGACTGATTGGGCTGATCATGGTCACGAGCGGGTGCCCAGTGCTGGACAAACTCCGGCCGATGGTGCGCAATCATGTGCCGTTCGCGACCATCGAGGAGACGACGTATCGTGCGATGGCGATGTACATGCTGTCGCAGTTCTTCGTGCAGCGGCGGGGCGGGGAACCCGACTGGGACATGCGGGCGCTGACGCGGGTGTACGGGGAAGTACGGAAGGTGAACAAGGCCTTCGTGCCCAGGTTGCGGTCGCTGCAGATCGAGGACGCGAGCCTGAATGCGGTCGTCAATCTGGACGTGTTCGCGAGCTTCACGAGCATGACGATCGCGGCGAACACGCTGGATGAGGTCGAGGCGCTTTTTGCGGCGTATCTCACGGATACGGAGGCGGCACTGCCGCACACCGTCGCGGACCCCGAGGCGGCGGCGGAACCAGAGGTCCCTGCGGAACCCGAGGCGCAGCCACGATCGGGCGCACCGGCACCATCGGTGGAACGCCGCGCCGCGCCTGCGTCTGGTCGCGCGCCACTGGACGCCCTCAGCCGTCATCTGATCTGGACACCGGAGGAGGATCCGCCGAGTGGTCCTGCTGAGGAGTCCGGCTAAGACCGCGAGGCCGCGCGCTCGCTGACGAGAAACGCGGCGAGCATCTGAATGCCTCTGTAACTACTGGCAGTGAGGCGACCGCGGGGCGACATTTGCCATCGGCCCAAATGGGGCCGTTGTTCACCTGCCCCCAGTCGTTGTGATAACCGCACCTCCGATGCCAGATCCGCCACAGATGTCGCCGTTGGTCGCGTGGTTCTCGAAGCATGGCGTGAAGGCTATCGGCGCCCTGGTCGTGATCGAGTTGCTGTTCCACGTCTACGCCATCACCAGCACGAATCGCACCACTCGCCGAGCGGCGGAGGAGGCCGCGCGCCTTCCTGCCGCGCAGGATACCGTCACCCGATGAGTTCGATGAGCCCGATCCCGATGAGCCCGATCCCGATGAGCCCGATCCCGATGACCCCGATCCCGATGAGCCCGATGAGCCTGACCACATGACCGGCGCCGCGATTGACCGTCTGCGCGCCGCGCTCGCGGACCGGTATCTGATCGAGCGCGAGCTCGGCGCCGGCGGAATGGCGACCGTCTATCTCGCGCACGATCTCAAGCACGACCGTAAGGTGGCCGTGAAGGTACTCAAGCCCGAACTCGCCGCCGTACTCGGCGCCGAGCGATTCGTGGTGGAGATCAAGACCACGGCGAGCATGAGTCATCCGCATATTCTGCCGCTGTTCGACAGCGGCACGGCCGATGGATTCCTGTTCTACGTGATGCCGTTCGTGGAGGGCGAGACCCTGCGCGATAAGCTCAGCCGCGAGACGCAGCTCGACATTGACGATGCCGTGCGCATCGCGCGCGAAGTGCTGGACGCATTGGACTACGCGCACGGGCGCGGCGTGATTCATCGTGACATCAAGCCCGAGAACATCCTGATGCAGGGCGGCCGGCCGATGGTCGCCGACTTCGGCATCGCGCTGGCAGTGAGCGCGGCGGCGGGGGGGCGGATGACCGAGACGGGCCTTTCGCTCGGCACGCCGCACTACATGAGTCCCGAGCAGGCGACCGCGGAGAAGGAGATCACGGGGCGCGCCGATATCTATTCGCTCGCGAGCGTGCTCTTCGAGATGCTCACCGGCGAGCCTCCGCACATGGGCAACTCGGCGCAACTGATCATCATGAAGATCATCACCGAGCCGGCGGCGGCGGTAACGAAGTATCGGAAGTCGGTGCCGGCGAATGTGGCGAGCGCGGTGGCGAAGGCCTTGGAGAAGTTGCCGGCCGATCGGTTCGTGAGCGCGAAGGCCTTCGCGGATGCGCTGGGCAACACGACGTTCACGACGGTGCAGTCGGCGCTGGAGTCGCCGGGAGGAAAGCGCGCGCGTTGGAAGGAGCGCGCGATGATTCCGCTGATGGCCGGGTTGCTCCTCGCGCTGGGCGCGGCGGGATGGGGTTGGTCGCGCGGCGGCTCAAGCAATTTCGACGCGGAGATCCGCGTTCCGGTGACACTGCCGGACAGCGCGCCACTGCGTCGTCAGGCCGGGATCCTGCTCGCGCTCTCGGCTGATGGGAAGAAGTTGGTGTACGTCGGCCCCGGCGAGGGAGACATCGACCTCTGGGAGCGACCGCTGAACTCGCTGGTGGCGACGCGCATTCCCGAAACGAGCGGAGCGGACTCGCCCTTCCTCTCGCCGGACGGCGAGACGGTGGTGTTCTATCGCGCGAGCCCGCCGCGGCTCTATTCCGTCTCGCTCCGCGGTGGGCCTCGGCTCACCTGGGCTGCGGATTCTACGCTGGCGTTCGGTGGTGACTTCGGCCCGGACGGCGCGATCTACTTCACGCGGCGCGACGGCATTCGTCGTGTGCGTGAGCCCGGGGGTTCGGTGGAGCGGGTCACGCAGGTCGATACGGCGCGCGGCGAACGTGGGCACGCGTGGGTGGACGTTCTGCCGAAGGGAAAGGGCGCGGTGTTCACCGTCCTCCGGGGCGGCGACGATCAGCACGATATCGCCGCGGTCGACTTCGCATCGGGGCAGGTGACGGTGCTGGTGCGCGGAACGTACGCGCGATACGTCGCGCCGGGGCGGCTCCTGTACGTGGATGCGACGGGGGGCCTCTTTGCGGTGAACTTCGACGAAGCAACGCGCACGACACGGGGCGCTCCGATTCCGGTGGCGACGGGAATCGGCCGCGGCGAGTCTGGCGTGGCGAACATCACGTTCTCCGAGACCGGAGCGATGCTCTACGCGCTGGGAGACGGCGCCAGTGCGGACGCACAGCTGTTCTGGGTCGACCGCAGGGGCGTTGCATCTCCAATCGATACGTCGATCACCGGGCGCTTCGACGAAGTGTCGGTCGCTCCGGACGGGCGCCGCATCGCCTTTGGATTTTTCGAAGGTGGGACGTCGCATATCTGGACCAAGGAGATGCCGAACGGCCCGGTACAGAAGCTCACGCTCACGGGGGACAACTACTCGCCGTCATGGTCCGCGGATGGGCAGCGGGTCTACTTCATCTCGCAGCAGGGGCTGCGCCCTGCGGCGCTCTTTGAACGGCGTGCGGATGGGAGCATCAACGGGCGTCCCGTGTTCGACCCGACGGCACGTGTGAACCAGGCGATCGTGAGTCGCGACGGCGCGTGGATCGTGTTCGTGGGCGAGGCCGACATCTTCGCCCGCCGGACCTCGGGGGACACCGCGACCATACCGCTGCTGACGACGTCGAATGCGGAGATCTCGCCGCAACTGTCGCCGGATGGGCGTTGGCTGGCTTATATCACCAACGAGACCGGCTCACCCGAGGTGTACGTCAGCCCCTTCCCGGACGTCACGACCTCGCGCACGATCGTCTCGCAGGGGGGAGGCACGGAACCGCAGTGGTCTTCGACGGGTCGCGAGCTCTTCTACAATGGCGCTCCTGGCGTGAGTCTCATTGCCGCACAGGTGGAGCTGTCGCCGACCTTTCGCGTGGTCGAACGCCGCGTGCTCTTTAATCGCCAGCAGTACGGCCGAAATATTGCGGGCGGCTCGTATGCGGTCGCTCCCGATGGTCAGCGCTTTCTGATGTATCGCTCGAATCAGTCGAATACCGAGCGGTTCATCCTCGCGCTGAACTGGATGCAGACGCTCGGCCGCGGGGGCGCGCCGTGAGAGTGATGCCCGCGGCGCTCGTGTCTGCGCTCGCCGACCGGTACCGCCTCGAGCGCGAACTCGGGGCCGGCGGAATGGCGACCGTGTACCTGGCGCACGACCTCAAGCATGAGCGCGATGTCGCCATCAAGGTGCTGCATCCCGATCTCGGTGCGGCACTTGGCGCGGAGCGGTTCTTAAGCGAGATCAAGACCACGGCGCGGTTGCAGCATCCGCACATTCTCCCGCTGCTGGATTCGGGTGCCGCCGAAGGCTTTCTCTACTACGTGATGCCGGTCGTCACGGGCGAGACGTTGCGCGCGCGGATCAGTCGCGAGCGGCAGTTGCCGATGGGCGAGGCCGTGCGGATTGCGAAGGAAGTGGCGAGCGCGCTGGACTACGCGCATCGGCAAGGCGTCGTGCACCGCGACATCAAGCCCGAGAATATCCTGTTGCACGACGGGCAGGCGCTGGTGGCGGACTTTGGAATCGCCCTCGCCGTGCAGAGCGCCGGTGGCGCACGCATGACGCAGACGGGGCTGTCGCTGGGGACGCCGCAGTACATGAGTCCGGAGCAGGCACTCGGCGAGCGGACGATTGACGCACGCTCGGATATCTACGCGCTCGGCGCCGTGACCTACGAGATGATCACCGGGGACCCGCCGTTCACGGGCTCGAACGTGCAGGCGATCGTGGCGCGGTTACTGAATGAGAAGCCTACGGCGCTACGGACGTTGCGAGACACCGTGCCGGCGGCGGTGGAGCAAGCGGTGCTCACGGCGCTCGCCAAGCTGCCGGCCGATCGGTTCGAATCGGCGCGGGCGTTCAGCGATGCGTTGGTGACGACGGGCGGAGCGACGGTGCCGCTGTCGACGCCAGTACCGACCGCGAGTCCGACCGCGAATCCGACCGCGACGCCGATGTCGCGTCCCGTTGCGTTCGCGTCGCGGTTCGGTGGATGGATTCTGTTCGCGATGGCGATGACGGTGGCGTTGATCGAGGGAGTGGCGCTGTCGGCGGCGAAGCGGCGTGAAGCCGAGGCGCCGACCGCACGATTCGACCTGGTCCCGGGGGAGGCACCTCTCGTACCGGGTGAGGAGTATGTGATTTCGCCCGACGGCGAAATGCTGGCATACGTCGGTGGTGCAGGAGGGCAGGGCACGAGTATCTATCTGCGCCGCGTTCACGGGACGGGCGAGTGGCGCCAGCTGGACGAATCGACCCTTGCGGGCACCCCGACATTCTCCCCGGACGGGCGGTACGTTGCCTTCCGTCGGTTCGATGACGGACGGTTGTACCGCGTGTCCGTGACCGAAGGCGCGCGGACAGAGATTCCTGCCCAGGGACAGAACAACAATCCGCACTGGGGAACTGACGACCTGATCGCGGTCTCCGGCCCTGGCGGTTCGTACCTCATTTCCCTGTCAGGGGCCGCGCCTCGCGCCATGCCCGTTGCGCTTGAGGGGCGATTGCATTCGGTGCTTCCGGATGGGTCTGGCGTGCTGTCGCGAGCGGATGGCGGTGTCGCGCTGTGGGATATACGCACGGACAGCGTCCGCGTGCTGGTCCCTGCGGGCCGTCATCCGATCTACGTGAAGTCGGGACATATCCTGTACGTCGGCGCGTCGGGTGGGCTCTACGCAGTCGGGTTCGATCTCAAGGCCCATCGGGTAACGACCGACCCAGTCCGGCTACTGCCCCGTGTGTCGGCGACCGCATCAAGGCGCGGGTTCAGTGTGTCCGACAACGGGACACTGCTGTACGTCGACGGCGAGATGTTCGGGTTGGAGTCGGGCAGTCTGAGCCATCTGGTGGTCATTGATCCACGCGGTCGCACCGACACGCTGCCGATCCCTCCGTCGCGGCAGCAACTGCCGAGAATCTCGCCAGAGGGTCGCCGAATCGCCTTCGTGCAATCCCCGAACGGGAACGACGGCGACCTGAATTTGGTCGTCCACGACTTGGACCGCGGCACAACACGGCAACTCACCTTCGCGGGCGAAGTCGTACGCCCGGTGTGGTCACCGTCCGGCGACCGGATAGCGTTCGGTTTCGACAGTGCGCGGATCACGCGCCGGATCATGATGATGCCGACCGACGGGAGTGCTCCGCCGACGCCGATCGCCGCGACTGGCAGGAATCAGTTCCCCACCGACTGGCCGTCGGCGACGCAGCTGCTCTACACCTCGAACCAATCGGTGAGTGCGTCGGTCTCGGATATCTTCGTGATATCGCCAAGCGCGGTGGGCACGCCGGTCGCGTACTCCGCGAGCCCGGATCACGAAGCCTTGGCGCAGGTCTCTCGAGATGGGCGACATGCGGTCTTCACCCGGGGGCTCGTCGGTGGGAGCCTTGTCGGGCTCACCGTCTGGATTCGCGAATTTCCGAACGCGGTCGGCCAGTGGCAGGTCGCGCGCGGCACTCACCCGCGCTGGTCCGCCGACGGGGAGTACGTCTACTACTGGCGAACCGGGTCTCCACTCGACACGCTGTATCGGACGCCGGTCGAGCGTGAGGCAGGCGTGGTGTTCGGCGTGGAGGAGCGGGTCCTCGCCATTGATGCGTACGGCATCAGCAATTGGGATCTGTTTGCAGACGGGCGCATTCTGCTGACCGTGGTCGCGGTGCCCGCAGACGCGCGCGGGTCAGAGGGCGGCGACCCGCAGACCCGCTACGTGATCGCCACCACTTGGTTCACCGAACTGCGTGCGCTGACCGCTCCGAGGCCCCGCTGAGATGACCCTCGACACGCAACGGCTCACGGGCGCGCTGGCGGACCGCTACCGCATCGAGCGCCAGCTCGGCATGGGCGGCATGGCGACGGTCTACCTCGCCCACGACATCAAGCACGACCGCAAAGTCGCGGTGAAGGTCCTCAAGCCCGAACTCGCCGCGGTCCTCGGCGCCGAGCGCTTCGTGGTGGAGATAAAGACGACGGCCTCGCTGAGTCACCCGCACATTCTGCCGCTCTTCGACAGCGGCACCGCGGATGGTTTTCTCTTCTACGTGATGCCGTACGTCGAAGGGGAGACGCTGCGCGATAAGCTGAATCGTGAGACGCAGTTCGGCGTCGATGAAGCGGTGCGCATCACCTGCGACGTCGCCGATGCGCTCGACTATGCGCACCGCCACGGCGTGATCCATCGCGATATCAAGCCCGAGAACATCCTGATGCACGACGGGCGCCCGATGGTCGCGGACTTCGGGATCGCGCTCGCGGTGAGTGCGGCCGCTGGTGGACGCATGACCGAGACGGGCCTGAGCCTCGGCACGCCGCATTACATGTCCCCCGAGCAGGCGACGGCAGAGAAGGAGATCACGGCGCGCAGCGATGTGTACTCACTGGCGAGTGTGCTCTTTGAGATGCTCACGGGAACCCCGCCGCATACCGGGGCATCGGCGCAGCAGATCATCATGAAGATCATCACCGAGCAGGCGGAGTCGGTGACGAAGTACCGGAAGTCGGTGCCGCCACAGGTCGCGGCGGCCATTGCGAAGGCGTTGGAGAAGTTGCCGGCGGATCGTTTCGTGAGTGCGGCGGAGTTCGCGGGTGCGCTCACTGGGCGCGTGGCGGTCACGTCGCACCTGACGGCCGGGGGCGCGACCACGGTCGGGCGCGCCGCGCCACCACGTACGATTGCGATAGCTGCCGGTATCGGCGCGGTCGCATTGCTCGGTGGGTGGGCATTGGGCCGGAGCGGCAGTGCCGCGCCGTCGGTGGAGCCAGTGACGTTCACCGTGTCGACGACGTCACCGACCAATGGCCAAGGCCTCGGAATCACGCCCGACGGTCGGATGCTGCTCTACTCGGTCGTCGACTCGACCGGTTCGACGTACATCCTCGCTCGCGATCTCGGCTCGCTTGAGACGCGGGTCGTGCGTGAGACGCGCAATGCGTTCCTCGCTGGCTACGGGCGGGACAAGCGCTCGCTCATCATTGCGCGAGAGCAAGGCAGCGTGCTCGTCCCACTCGACGGCTCGCCAGCGGTCGAACTTGGGGCTGGATCGTCGTTCGGTCAGACCCAGTTGGCCGATGGTCGCATCGTCTTTTCGAGTTTTGTCGGTGAGGGACTCTTCCTCCGGAACGCCCCCGGTGACTCGGCGACCGTGCTCACGCGTCCCGATACCAATCGCCGGGAGCTGGCGCACTGGAATCCGGTTGCGCTCCCGACCGGCACGGGGGTGCTGTTCTCGAATTTCTCGACGCCGACGCAGTCGAGTGTCGAGGTGATCGATATCGCGACCGGAACGCGCACGCGGATCGCCGCAGACGGGGCCATCGGTGCGAAGTATTCCACAACGGGACATGTGCTGTTCTGGCGCCGCGGTACGGTGTTCGCCGTGCCGTTCGACGCGCGGCGTCTCAAAGTGACTGGACCCGAAGTCCCGGTGCTGGAGGATGTCGCGGCGGATGCGTCGGGCGCTCTCGCGCACTTCCATGTCTCGGAGAATGGCACCCTCGTCTATCTCCGTCGCTCAGAGTACGAGGAGAACGCGAGGGTCGCGTGGTCCGATCGCGCTGGTCGAGAGTCGCCGAGCGGGATTCGCGAAGGCAAGATCTCGGACGTCACCCTTTCGGCGGACGGCCGCCGTGCCGTCCTGACGATTGTCGACCGATTCCCCGATCTCTGGGTGTACGACTTCGCACGGGGAAGCACCGCGCGGCTGACGACTGCCAAGGCCTCGGCGTTCAATCCGATCTGGTCGCCGGATGGTCGCGATATCTACTTCACGAACGAGTCTCCTGCGTGGGATATCTATCGCGTGGCGGCGGACGGCAGCGCTCCACCGGAGGAGATCATTTCGTCCTCGCCAGACAAGTATCCGATGTCGATCGCCCCGAACGGCATGCTCTGGTTTCGGGAAGTGGGGCCGGGCGGTACTCGAGTTCGCGTGATGGATCCGGTCAAGAAGGATGCGCCGCGGACGGTGCTCGAAGTAGGCCCTTCCGATTTTGATGGCCGATTATCCGCGGACGGCAACTGGTTCGCGTATCACATGGCGGCGACCGTTGCGGGAACTCCGGAGGTCTACGTCCTTCGGGCCGATGGTACCGGTCGTCGGCAGCTCTCGACATCGGGCGGGCGTCGCCCGCGCTTCACGCGCGGCGGACGCGAGATCGTGTATGGTATCGGAGACTCACTGATGGCGGTGCCGTTCGATCCGCGTTCGGGAGCGTTCGGCGCGGGACAGTTGCTCTTCCGGGATGCGAATCCCTTCACCCTGCGCGCGCGCTCATTCGGTGCAGAGGGCGACCGCGTGCTCGTGGCACGCACGGTGCGCCGCCCCGATGCGCAGCCGCTCACCGTTGTCGTGAACTGGCACACCGAACTCCTCCGTCGCATGGATAAGTAAAGCTCCGCTCGACGCGATTGCGTCGGGCATCGGTCTTCTCTCACTCTCAGGCTCACACATGATCCGCGCACTCGTCGTCCTGCCGCTCCTGGCGATGTCACTCGCCGCGCAGCAGCCCGCGCAGCCGCCCGCGCAGCCGCCCGCGCAGCAGCCCGCGCTGCCGAGCGTCGAACAGCAGATCGCCGCCGCCGTGCTCCCACTCCCGGCAGATCTGCGGGCTGGTGCCACCGTGATGGGCTACCGCGAGGCGGGAACGCTCAGCGTGATCCGTCGTGGCGGGAACGGCATGACCTGCCTCGCGCTCTACGTGGTGCGCGGCAACTTCCATGTGGCCTGCTACTCCGACGCCCTCGAGCCGTTCATGGCGCGCGGCCGCGACCTGCGCGAGCAGGGCGTCAATGCGCAGCAGGTCGATACGGTGCGCTTCGCCGAGGTCGCCAGTGGCCGACTCCGCATGCCAGCCATGGGCACGCTCTATTCGCTCTCGGCGCCGAAGGAGAACTTCGATTCCGCGACCAACACGCTGCAGGGCGCGGCCCCGCTCACCGTGATCTATGTGCCGAACGCAACGCCGGCGACGCTCGGCATTTCCGCGGTACCGACCTCAAATGGTCCCTGGCTGATGTTCCCCGGCACACCCAAGGCGCACGTGATGATCACGGGCACGATGGCCCACTGAGTGGGACTAGCGCGGCCCGACGGTCACGGCCACGCCGCTGAAGGCCGCATTGCCGGTGAGGGTATCGATCAGTTGATCGTCCGTCAGATCGTTGATGCTCACACCGGGATGCTGGGCCGCCACGCGCAGTTGCGTCCCCGCGCGTCCGTGGCCCCACCCGTGAGGCAGGCTCACCACGCCGGGCATCATCTCCTCGCTGACGGCCAGCTCGGCCTCCACGTGCCCCACGCGAGCCGCGATGCGCACGACGGCGCCGTCGCGAAGTCCGCGTGCCGTGGCATCGACCGGATGCATCAACAGCGTGCAGCGATTCTTCCCGCGCACGAGCCGTTCGACGTTGTGCATCCAGGAGTTGCTGGAGCGCGTGGCGCGTCGGCCGATCAGGACGAGGTCGCCGGAGCCCTCGCTGCTTGCTGTGGCGGCCGAACCGGCGTGAATGTCCGCACGCAGCCACCGTGTTTCCAGCCGCGTGAGGTCCGCGATGAACAGCGCCGGCGCGGCGTTGATACGTCGATCCTTCGTCCGCAACTTGCCGAGCAGGGACGGCTTCAGCGCACCGAGGTCAATGCCGTGCGGCGACTCCTTGAGCTTGCCAAGTGACAGGCCGCGCTTGAACGGCGAGAATCCCTTGCCGTAGGGGCCAGAGCGAAGCGCGTAGTCGAGCAACAGCCCAGGACCACCGATCGCATATACGGCGCCGCGCACCTTGGCCGGCACCCCACGGCTCAAACGTGTCGTGATGGCATTCATGATCTCCCACTCGTGCCGCGCGTCGGACGGCTTGGGGAACACAGGCGCCGAGTACTTCGCGGTGTCGCGAACAGCGAGCGCGTGGAAGATCAAGTCGTAGTGCTCACGCTCGAGCGGCGAACTCGGCGGCAGAATCAGGTGCGCGTGCCGCGTTGTTTCGTTCACATAGAAGTCGATGGCGACGAAGAACTCCATCTGCGAAAGCGCCGCGTCGAGACGAGCCCCATTCGGCGTGGAGAGGACCGGGTTTCCGCCATGCGTCACGAAGCCGCGCACCTGACCGAGGCCCGGCGTGTCCATCTCCTCGGCGAGCGCCGCGACGGGGAGTTCGCCCGCGAACTCCGGGAGCCCACGCACGCGGCTCTTCCAGCGACCGAAACGCGGCGCGCCGGCGCGCTGTTGGTCCGCGCGCAGGAGATCCACGGCGGGGGAGGTGAACATCACGCCCCCAACGACATCGAGGCGGCCGCACACCAGATTGAGCGCCGTGATGAGCCAGGTGGCGAGTCCGCCGAACTCCTGCATCGAGACGCCAACGCGCCCGTAGGCCGCGGCAGTCTTCGCCCCGGCGAAGTCGCGCGCCAGAGTGCGGATGGTCTCCGCGGCGATGCCAGTGCTGAGGGCCACCCGTTCCGGGGTGAAGCGCGCCGATTCGGTTCGCAGCGTATCAATGCCGTCGGTGAACTCTGCTAGGTGCTCCGAGCGCTCCATTCCCTCGGCGAAGATCACCTGCAACATCGCGAGGACGAGTAGCGCATCGGTCCCCGGTCGGATCGCATGATGCGCATCCGCCAACTCTGCCGTCTCGGTCCGCCGCGGATCAATCACCACCACGCGCCCACCGCGCGCGCGGATGGCCTTGATCCGCTCCGACGCGCCCGGCGCGGTCATCAGGCTGCCGTTCGACACCGCCGGATTGGCGCCGAACACCAACAGATGATCGGTGCGGTCAAGATCGGGAATCGGGATCAACAGGACGTGGCCGAACATGTGCATCGCCGCGACATGCGCCGGGAGCTGGTCCACGGATGTCGCGCTGTAGCGATTCTTGGTGCGCAACGAGCGCAGGAAGTCCCCCACAAAGAGCATCGCACCGAGCGAGTGCACGGTTGGGTTGCCGACGTACGCCGCGATCGCATCGCGTCCGTGCTTCTGCTGTACGGCCTGAATGCCATTCACCGCGAGCGTGATGGCCTCGTCCCACCCGATGCGCTGCCATGCCGTGCCGACCCGCTTCATGGGATGCCGAATGCGGTCGGGATCGGTGTGAATGTCCTGCAACGCCACGGCCTTCGGGCAGATGTGTCCCTTGCTGAGCGGGTCGTCCGCATCGCCGCGAATATCGACCACCCGGTCGCCCTCGGTCGTGATGACGAGGCCGCACATGGCCTCGCAGAGGGTGCAGGTCCGGAGATTCTGTGTGGGCATGGTAGTTCACCAATGGTACAGCCCGGGGACACGGTTTACAAAGTAGTCCGGCAACATGGGTCACACTGGCTTCTCAACTGCACGGCGACTCTCTTTGGCACGCAGGTGCTGATGCCCTGGTCGGAGACCGATCCCATGACCGAAACTCCCAGACGTGTCCAATCACGACACGCTCGCCGCCATCGCCACCAGCATCGGTCTGCAGGAGGATCAGGCGCGGGAGATCCTCGCATCCGACACCTACGCCGCGGACGTGCGCGCGGCCGAACAGATGTTCCAGCGCAGCGGCATCAACGCCGTGCCGGCGATCATCATCAACCAGCGCCACCTGATTTCAGGAGGGCAGCCGGTCGACGTGTTCGAGCGGGCGTTGCGGGAGGTCGCGGCGGGCAGTTCGTAGGTGAACCCGGCCCCGTGCTCGGTTCGAATCGTCCCTGACACCTTTTCCACGGTCCTCAGCTCTTCGCGGGGCCGCCATCGGCGTCCGGCAACGGGGGCTCGACCGTGTCATGGATGGTCATCGCGCGAATGAGGCCGTCGCGGACCCAGTAGGAATCGGCGCCGTCCTCAACGCGTCCGCGATCGGACGAAGCCGTCCACTCGGCACTCCATCTTCACGGAGTGACCCGCCCAGTGTCACCAGATCAGTGAGAGCACAAGGGAGCCGGCCGCGGTCGCGATGCTCTGCGTGGCGTTGTTCTCGAGGATCGTGAAGTCGTCGGCGATGCCGAACTTGGCGAGCAGGCGGAACATCGCGAACGCGACGATCACCGAGGTCAGGCCCACGCCAATGGTGATTCCTGTTCTGCCGGCGATGTAGAGCGCGGTCGCCGAAAGAACGCCGCCGATCAGGAACCCCGTGAGGGCCGCGCGGAGAGTGAGTTGCGGCATGTCGCCGCGATACACCTCCTTGAGCCACCAGATGTCCTTCTGGAGGCGGGACCAAGAGGCGACCTGCTCGTCGGACAGCTGTTTGATCGGCATTGGGGGGATTCGGCGGTGCGAAAGTCGCAGAGGGGGCGCCAACGAGCGAAACGTGGGTCAAGCGGCGGTGGGGCGCCAGCGTTGCGTTGGGCGCGTGCGCGGTCCAGCTTGAGGGAGATCAGTCCGTTCCCCCGACCGAGCCGACATGCGAACCGCAGCAACATGGCGTTGGATGAATCTCGCGGTATTCGTCCTCGTGCTGGCCGCCAATGGAGCCGCGGGCTCCAGCGCCCTGAGCGGCGCGAGCATCGGCGCGCTCGCGAACCAGTACCGGTCGCTCTTCCTCCCGGCCAGCTATGTGTTCGGGATCTGGACCATCATTTACATCGGGCTGTTCACGGTGCTGCTCCACATGCTCGCGTTCTCGGAGCGGGGGAGAGTCGCCGTGGTCCGCCTCGGCCCATGGTGGACGATTGCGGGTGGGCTGAACATCGCGTGGGTCGTGCTCTTCTCGTTCGCGCAGTTCGGCATGGCGTTGCTGGTGATGGTGGCGTTGCTGGTCGCGCTGGTCGTGATCGGTGAGCGCAGTCGCGGCGGGGATATCCTCTGGATTGATCGCCTGCTGTTGCTCTGGCCCTTTGACATGTACCTCGCGTGGATCTCGGTCGCCGTCATCGCCAACGCCTTCCAGTACGCGCACGTGGTGGGTTTCGGTGGCTTTGGAATCCCTGAGGACGTCTGGTCGCCCCTCATGATGTCGGTCGCCTGCGTGCTCGCCGTGCTGATGGCGCGCTTGAAAGGCAATTGGCTCTTTCCCGTGGTGGTCGCGTGGGCGGTGCACGGCATCGGCGTGCGCTACGCCGAGCTTCCCGCGATCGCCGAACGGGCCTCGTTGCTGGTGCCCGCCGTCCTCACCGTCGGCGGGGTCGCGCTGGTGCTTAGGGGGCGGGCATCTCGACGGCCAGGCGCTGCCTGATGGCCGTCCACTGCGCATCGAGTTCGGCCTTGCGAGTGGAGAGCTGGGGGAGCGGACGCCCTTCGGCGCTCCCCGAGCCGTACCCGCCGTCGCCGACCACGGCAGTGTAGAGCGAGGCGTAGTAGGAGAGCAGGCGCGGCGGGGCCTGCAGTGCATTCAAGACGCGCGGTCCACTCAGCAGCCCCTCGACCTCTGCGAGTTGGGCGCGGACGGAATCGGGCTGAGCGCGTAGCCGTCCGAGGGCATCGTTGATTTCGCTGATGGTATCGCGCACGGCGATCGCGAGTGCGTACTGCGCCTCGTAGTCGGCCGGCGTGAAGCCAGCGGTCGGGTTCACCGTGATCACCAGTGGGCGCTCCTGCACCACGCTGTCTGCGGTGAGTCGCACGGTGTAGGCACCGGGCGGCATCTTCACGCCCTGACCGCCACCGCGCGGGCCCGGGCCACGCAGATCCCAGACGACGCGCTGAAAGCCGCGGCGCGAGCGGATGCTCCGTGCGCCGAGGTTCGTGCTTGTTGAGTCGCCACGCCAACTGCGCACCACCATGCCGCGGGCGTCGAGCACCTCAAGCGTGAGCGCCTCAATGGTGCGCGTCAGCGTGAGGTGAATCAACGCCCCCGACGGGAGATCATCGGGCAGGAAGAGGTCCACTTCGCGGAGCGGCACGCCGATCGCGCCGCGTGCGGCGGGGCGGGGCGTGTAGAGCCGCGCGACTTCCACTGTGCGGGCGCGCGCCAACTCGCGCAGCGGGGTGAGATCATCGAGCACCCAGAACGAGCGGCCCTGCGTCGAGATCACAAGATCCCCGCGATGCACCTGCGCATCGGTGACGGGAGAGGCCGGCAAGTTCATCTGGAGCCGCTGCCAGCGCGCTCCGTCATCGAAGGAGATGTACATGCCGAACTCCGTGCCGGCATAGAGCAGCCCCTTCACGACGGGATCCTCGCGCACGACCCGCACCCAATGCCGCGCGGGGATGCCGTTGCGGCCGTCGGTGAGACGCGTCCAGGTACGCCCGAAGTCGTCGGTGCGGAAGACGTACGGCGCTTGATCGTCCTCGCGGTAGCGCTGGACCGCCAGGAAGGCACGCCCGGGTGCATGCGCTGAGACCGCGATGCGATTCACCGTCCCGCGTGCGGGCATGCCGCGCGGGGTGACGTTGGTCCATGACGCGCCGTCGTCGCGCGTGAGCTGTACGCGGCCGTCGTCCGTGCCGACCCAGATCGTACCGACCGCGTGCGGCGACGGCGTGACCGCGAAGATCGTCCCGAAGATCTCCACGCCCGTGTTGTCCGGGGAGATCGGGCCGCCCGGCAGGCGCTGGAACGTCGTATCGTTGCGCGTCAGGTCAGGGGAGATGCGGTCCCACGTGTCGCCGGCGTCACGACTGCGGTAGAGGAACTGACTCGCCCGATACAACGTCAGCGTGTCCTGCGGCGACACCACGACCGGGGCCACCCACTGCCAGCGGTCGACGAGTTGCGACGCCGGCATATTCGTTGGCGCCGGCCATGCATGGATGCTCACGCGCGTGTCCGTGCGCACGTCGTACCGGCTCAACAGGCCGCCGTAGCATCCGCCGTAGACCACGTGCGGCCTGAGCGGGTGTACGGCGACGGGCCCCGTCTCGCAACCGGCCGCGTAGTTCCACTCTTGCTGCGGACGCAACGAGTTCCCTGACCGTCGGTGCAACACACTGATGGCGGTGTTGTCCTGCTGCGATCCGTAGATACGATACGGATATTGCTCATCCACCTGCACGTCGTAGAGCTCTGCGGTCGGCTGATTGTACAGCGAGCTGAAGGTCCGCGCCTCATTCACGGTCACGACCGTGCCGCCATCGTCCGAGACGGCGAACACCTTGTTATTGCGCGGATTGATCCAGAGGTCGTGCACGTCGCCGTGCGGGACGGGGACGGGGCGAAATGTTGTTCCACCGTCGGTCGAGCGCAGCAGCGATTGCGTCAGCACATAGACGCGATCGCGATCCTGCGGATCGGCACGCACATGCGTGTAATAGAACGGACGCGCGCGCACGGCCGCTTCACCATTCACGCGCGTCCACGTCTCCCCGCGGTCATCCGAGCGATACAGCCCGCCCTCGGGTTCGGCTTCGATCATTGCCCACACGCGCGTCGGATCGGCGGGAGACTGCGTCACCGCGACCTTCCCCACGATGCCCTCGGGCAAGCCGCCGCGCACCTTTGTCCACGTCGTCCCCCCGTCGCGCGAGCGGTACACGCCCCCTGCGGGGCCTCCCGAAATGACCGTCCACGGCTTCCGCTCGGCGCGCCACATGCCGGCCCACAACTCGTTCGGATCGTCGGGCGCCATGGTGATGGTCACCGCGCCAGTGGAGTCGTTCAGGAACAGCACCTGCTCCCATGAGCTGCCGCCATCAATGGTGCGGTAGACGCCGCGTTCCTTGTTCTTGCCGAACGGATGTCCGAGCGCCGCCACGAGAACGATGTTCGGATTGCTCGGGTGGATCACCAGTTTGCCGATCGCCCCCGACTCCGGGAGCCCCACATAGGTCCACGTGCTCCCGGCGTTCACGCTCCGCCACACACCGGTGCCGACGGAGACGTTGCCGCGAATCGAGGCGGAGCCAAGCCCCACGTAGATGATGTTGGGATCGCTGTCGGCCACATCGATCGCGCCGACATTGCCGTTGTCGAGGAAGGCGTCGGTGAGTGAAGTCCAGGAGTTGCCCGCGTCATCCGAGCGCCAGACGCCCCCACCGGTCGTCCCCATGTAGAAGAGATTGGGCTGTTCCGCAACGCCGGTCACCGCCGTGGCGCGCCCGCCGCGATGCGGCCCCACCATGCGCCACCGCATCCCGTCGAACAGGCCCGGTTCCACGAGCGGCGCGACCGGCGTGGGTGTCGCGGCCGCCGCCGGGGGCGTCCGTCGAGCCGTCGGTGGTGCTACGGGTCTTGGCGCACGGGCCGCCTTCTGGGCCGCAGCCGAGGCCGGGACCTGGAGTGAAGCGAGGCACAGGGCAATAAGGAGGGCGCGCATTACGGAGACTCGGTCGAGGTCGGGGCGTCAGAAGGCTACGAAGTAAAATGACCGCCGGTCCGAACCGGCGACAGCGTGGCATTGTGGTCGCGTGGCCTCGTGGCCGCGCTTCCATGTGGCCGTGTTGCCTCATGGCCGCGTTGCCTCGGTGCCTCCAAGGCGAGAGATTTCTCGCTCCGACCTCTCTCCCTCACCCCGACGCAGTTGCCAGACCTTAAGAGCATCGAGCGCTGGAAGGATCTCCGGGGCCGCCCTGAGCTGATGCTCGCGCGTCGGCTCGGCCTTGTGCTCGTCATCTATTTCGTGATTCGCCTCGTCTTTCTGGTGGATCACCGCGCCAATTTCGCCGACGCCTCCCTCGCCCAGCTCATCGGCGCCTTCCTGCGCGGGGCGCGCTTCGACCTCTCGGCGATCGCCTACACCAACATGCCGTTCGTCCTGCTCTCGCTTGCCCCCGGCATGTTGCTGGCCAAGGCATGGTATCAGCGTCTCCTCCTGACGCTGTTCATGCTCGTGAACGCGGCCTTCGTGATCGTGCAGGTCGGCGATATCGCCTACTACCCGTTCACGGGAACGCGCGTGACGATGGACGTCTTCGCGCTCACCGGCGAGGCGACGGCGCAGGCCGATCAGCTCTTCCTGAACTTTGCGGGCCTCACGGTCATCGCGCTGACGCTGATTGCGTTGCTGGTTGCGCTGTATCCGCGGCAGCGCGACGCGGCGCGTCATACGCGGTCGTGGATCGGCGCGGCGGCTGCCGTCGTCGCAACGGTGCTCGTCACCGTGATCGCCGCGCGCGGCGGCGTGCAGAAGAAGCCGCTGAACCCCATCCACGCGTTTGCGAGCGGCGATCATGAGCTCGGCGTCCTCACGCTGAACTCGGCGTTCACCCTGATCCAGTCGCCACGCGGGCGTCAGTTGCAGCCCGTGACGTATTTCGCGGACCAGGCGCAGGTCGATTCAATCCTGCAGGCGCCGTATGGCTACGCCGAGTTGGTGGGACGCCAGGCCGCAACGAAGCCGCAGAATGTCGTGTTGCTCATTCTGGAGAGCTTCGGCACCGAGTACTGGGGCGGGACGGAGCTCGAGGAGCCGGGGCTCACTCCTTTTCTCGACTCACTGAGCAAGCAGGGCGTGTTCTTCACCAACAGTTTCGCGAATGGGCGGCGGTCGATGGACGCGCTCCCCAGCATTCTGTTGGGCGTGCCGCTGTACACGGGCCAGAGCATCGCTGTCTCGGCGTATCAGGGGAATCAGTGGCTCGGGTTAGGCCACTTCCTTGAGAACGCGGGGTTCCACACCAGCATGTTCCATGGCGCGGTGAAGGGGACCATGTACTTCGATGCCATCGCGTCGATGGCCGGCATTCGCGAGTTCTATCCGCTCGAGCGCTTCCCAGCGGAGGTGCAGCGCGAGGGTTTTGACGGACATTGGGGTCTGTACGACGAACCGGCGCTGCAGTTCGCGGCGCGTCAGTTGGGGACGCATCCGCAGCCGTTCTTCACGACGCTCTTCACCATCAGCACGCACCATCCCTTCCGCGTGCCTCCGGCGTCTGTGAGCACCCTCCCCAAGGGGTCGCGCGAGATTCACCAGAGCGTGGCGTACGTCGATCACGCGGTGCGCGAGTTCTTCCGGACCGCGAGTCAGGAGCCTTGGTTCGGGAATACGCTGTTCATCATCACGGGCGATCACACGCCGCCGTTGCGCTCACCGCGCTACGACACGCCGCTCGGGCGTTACATGGTCCCCATCCTGCTCTATCACCCGGGGACGCCTTTGCCGGCGGTCGACCCCACGCGCCTCGTGCAGCACGTGGATCTCTTCAAGACCATTCTCGATTACACCGGCGCGCGGCCGCCGCGGGTGCCGGCGTTCGGACGTTCGCTCTTTTCGTCGGCCCCGGGTGAAGCGGTGCTCGCCACGGATGACGTCTATTGGATCGTGCGGAAGGAAGGCGTGCTCGAACGCCTCCCCGACGGCCGAGAACGCACGCTCGCGTTCCGTCGCGAGTTGACGGGGAGCGACCCGGGGACGCTGACGCCACAGCAGTCGGCGGAGATGTCGCAGCGCCTGCTGGCCTACGTACAGCACTTCACGATGTCGATCATCAACAACTCGTTCTATCGCGAGCCCGGATCACGTGCTGGCGCGCGCGGGGACAAGTGACGGCGCTCGGCCCGGACGCCGCGCACGCGCGGCGCGTGTTGTTGGCGCTGGCCGGCGCGGTCGTGCTCTCGCGGATCGCGGTGATCGTGTGGTTGAAGACATATCTCGGCGACGCCGGGGTCTACGAGCACGAGGAGATCGCACGCTCGCTCGTGGCCGGTGACGGGTTCCGGTTCACCTTCTTTGGACCAAGTGCGGAGTTGAGCGGACACCAAGCGCCAGCGATCCCGATGTTGCTCGCCGCGGGCTACGCGCTATTCGGCGTCGGGGCGGCCTCGGGCAAGTTGTTCGCCGAATTGGCTCTGGCGTTGCTCGCCGGCGGCGGTGCCTATGCGCTGGGAACGGTGGCGCACCGTTGGTGGGGCCCGCGCGTGATGGTGATTGCGGTGCTCGGATTTCTGGCCTATCCGGCCTTCGCGTACATGCCGACGCGGGTGCAGGCGGTGAACTGGGCGCTGCCGTTCCTGCTGATGTTCGTCGCGTCATTTGTGGCCCTCGTGGAGGGTCGGGACACCACGCGCCGGGCGGTCCTCACCGGGATTCTTGGTGGACTGGGCGCGCTCGGCGAGCCGATTCTCGCGGCGCCTTTTGGGCTCTGCTGGCTCTGGCTGTTGACGCAGCGGCAGGTGGGTGTGCGATCGAAGGTGCTCGTCGCGGTCGCCTGTGCGCTCACGCTCCTCCCCTGGGTGGCGCGCAACGCGATGACGCTGGGGAAGGCGGGGTTCGTGAAGAGTTCGTTCTGGTATGTCGCGTGGCAGGGCAATCATCCGGCCGCGACTGGGACCGACAAGCTCGATGTGTCGCCCAGTGTGGCGCGGGCGTTGGCGTGGCGCGTCGCCGGCGGGCGCGAGACGGAGGCCCTCCTCGATAGGGCCCGCCGACAGGCCGTGAGCGTCGACATTGCCATCACGGCGGCGGATAGCGCAGCGCTACGCGCGCTCCCGACCGAGCAGGCGCGCATGCAGTGGTTCGGGGCGCGGCTGCGGCGCGAACTCGCGGCCGACCCAGGGAGTTACCCGCGTGTTGTCGCGCGGCGCGCGTGGATGCTCCTCTGGTTCGATCCCACGAACCCGCGGTCGTACGTGGCGGCGTATCGGGTGCCGTATGTGGTGCTGGCGGTGCTGGCGGTGGTCGGTCTCCTGCTGATGGCGCGGGCGCGGGAGTGGCCCTCGAGCTTGGGTGTGTGGGTTGCGGCGGTGTGCGGGCTATATGTTGTACATACCCTCATCATCACCTCCGCCCGCTTCCGATTGCCGATCGAAGCGCTCCTGCTCCTTCCTGCCGCACTCGCGGTGCACCGGTTGCTCGGATGGCGTTCCACGCGCTGACGGTCGAGGAGACCCGGACGCGACTCAAGGTCGCGCCGGATGATCAAGGGCTCAGCCCGAGCGACGTTGCCGCTCGGCTGTCGGAGCACGGCCCCAATACGCTGCCCGCGCCTGAGCCGGTCACCCTCGGTGCGATCGTCCTGCACCAGTTCCTGAGTCCGCTGATCTACATCCTGTTCGCGGCGGCGATCGTCGCGGTGGTGCTCGGCGACTTCGTGGATGCCGGCTTCATCGTGTTGATCGTCTCCATCAACGCGGCGCTCGGTGCGTATCAGGAGTGGCGCGCGGAGCGTAGCGCGGCCGCGTTGCAGGATCTGCTCAAGGTGATGGTGCGTATTCGCCGCGCCGGACGTGAGGACTCGATCGGCGCCGAAGAATTGGTGCCCGGGGATGTCGTGCTGCTCGAGTCTGGGAATCGAGTGCCCGCAGATCTCCGACTGGTGCGCGTCACAGGGCTTGAGGTCGACGAGTCCTTTTTGACGGGCGAGTCGGTGACCGTGCACAAGACCATCGAGCCGGTCGCGCCCGAGGCGCCGCTCGGTGATCGCCACAACATGGCCTACGCTGGGGCGACCGTACTCGCGGGACGCGCGGTCGGGTTGGTCTCGGCAACGGGACGCTCGACCGAGGTCGGCGCGATTGCCGCGCAGGTGACGAGCGGCACGGTGGTGAAGACCCCGCTGGTGCAGCGCATGGAGCGATTCTCGCGGCAGATCTCCGTTGCCGTGCTTGTTGCCTGCGCCGCGCTGATCGGGCTCGGATTGAGCACCGGCATGCCGATCGTCGAGGTGTTCTTCCTCGCTGTTGCGCTCGCCGTTTCGGCGATTCCCGAAGGACTCCCCGTCGCGGTCACCGTGACGCTCAGCATCGCCGCCACGCGTATGGCGAAGCGGAATGTGATCGTGCGTCGTCTGACTGCCGTTGAGGGACTCGGCAGCTGTACGATGATCGCGAGCGACAAGACCGGGACGCTGACGGTGAATCAGCAGACGGCCCGTAGCATCGCGATACCATCCGGGCCCACGTTGGACGTGACGGGTGAGGGCTACAATGACGATGGTGAGGTGCGGTCGCCGAATGGCGCGGTGCTCGCCGAGGGCGATCGTCCGCTGGCCCTCGGTGTTGCGCAAGCCGGCGTGCTCTGCAACGAGGCGCGGCTCGCTGTGGATGACGGGGAGTGGACGCAGCAGGGCGACGCGGTCGATGTGGCGTTCCTTGCCCTCGGACTCAAATTGGGGATTCACACCGCTCGAGTCCGCGCCGATGCGAAGGTGCTTGGCGAACTCCCGTTCGAATCGTCGCGCGCGTACGCGGCCACGTTCTACGAGGCGGATGGGCAGCGACGCGTCGCCGTGAAGGGGGCGCTGGAGACGGTCCTCCCGCGCTGTACGACGATGCGGACGGCGGCCGGAGACGTTCCGGTCGATGCAGCGGCGATTGATGCGCAGTCGAACGCGCTGACCTCACTCGGGCAGCGCGTGATCGCGGTGGCCGAGGGTGCGCTCGACGCGAGCTTCGCACTCGATGGGGACGCAACGAGCGACCATCTGCCGCCACTCACGCTCCTTGGCGTGGTGGGGTTGCTTGATCCTCCACGCGCCGAGGCCGCAGCGGCGGTGGCCCAGTGCCGGGCGGCGGGCGTTGAGGTCGCGATGGTCACGGGCGACCATCCGCGCACGGCGTTCGCGATTGCGCGAGACCTCGGCATCGCCACGGACGAGTCGCGAGTGGTGACGGGGGCAGCGCTCGCCGCGGCAGGGCCGGGGACCCCGGCATTTAAGGCGCTGGTCGCCGAGGGGAGGGTGTTCGCGCGTGTGGCGCCGCTGCAGAAGCTCGATATTGTCGAGGCGCTTCGGGCGGCCGGTCACTTCGTGGCGGTCACGGGCGATGGCGTGAACGACGCCCCTGCGCTGAAGGCGGCGCACATTGGCGTGGCCATGGGCTCCGGCTCGGATGTCACCAAGGACGCGGCATCGCTCATTGTGACGGACGACAACTTTGCCTCCATCGAGGCCGGCATCGAAGAGGGGCGCTTCGCCTACGACAATATCCGCAAGGTGACATACCTGCTGATCTCAACGGGGCTGGCCGAGGTGCTCCTCGTACTGGCGTCCCTTGTGCTTGGGTTGCCGCTGCCACTGTTCGCGGTGCAGTTGCTGTGGCTGAACCTCGTGACGAACGGGATCCAGGAGATCGGACTCGCCTTCGAGGCGGGCGAGCCTGGCGCGATGCGTCGGCCGCCGCGGCGCCCCAGTGAGGGGATCTTTGACGGGCTGATGATCCGGCAGGTGACGCTCATCGGCGTCGCGATGGCGGCCCTGGCAACGGGGTACTGGTCGCTACTCCTGAGCATGGGGGTCGCGGAGGAGCACGCACGCAGTCAGCTCCTGCTGCTCTTTGTGCTGATGCAGAACGTCCACGTCTTCAATTGTCGCTCCGAGCGCGAGTCGGCCTTCCGGATCCCGCTGGCGCAGAACTGGATGCTCGTCGGCGGGG
>ENA-ORBV01004271-ORBV01004271.1-microbial-mat-metagenome-genome-assembly--contig:-NODE-4271-length-27660-cov-10.874198_pt1 | contig 27660 bp, 14 predicted proteins | sample MGYA00237777_ERZ505514 | MGnify/ENA primary metagenome ERZ505514 (study PRJEB26160, sample SAMN06269048) | microbial mat metagenome | isolation source: Oligotrophic lake microbial mat | place...
TCCGGTGAGTATATCACAATCATCATCGGTGCAGGCGTTACCGTCATCACAGACATGCGGAGTAGTAAAACATCCGGTGAGTATATCACAGTCATCATCGGTGCAGGCGTTACCGTCATCACAAACATGCGGAGTGGTAAAACATCCCGAAGCAGGGTTGCAATCATCATCGGTGCAGGCATTTAAGTCATCGCAAACATGCGGAGTGGTAAAACATCCCGAAGCAGGGTTGCAATCATCATCGGTGCAGGCGTCACCGTCATCACAAACATGCGGAGTGGTAAAACATCCGGTGAGTATATCACAATCATCATCGGTGCAGGCGTTACCGTCATCACAGACATGCGGAGTAGTAAAACATCCGGAGGCCGGGTTGCAATCATCATCGGTGCACGCGTCACCGTCATCACAAACATGCGGAGTGGTAAAACATCCGGAGGCAGGATTGCAATCATCATCGGTGCAGGCATTACCGTCATCACAGACATGCGGAGTAGTAAAACATCCCGAAGCAGGGTTGCAATCATCATCGGTGCAGGCATTTAAGTCATCACAGACATGCGGAGTAGTAAAACATCCGGAGGCAGGATTGCAATCATCATCGGTGCAGGGATCGCCATCATAGCATTGAAAAAGGTAAGATTCACATCCGGTATAATAGCAATATTCAATCGTACACAGATTGCCATCATCCTCGCATGTAGATTCTGGTTGAGAACAAATTCCGGTTTGCGGGTCACACGTGCCGTCAATGGTACATGGTAAAAAATCATCACAGGAAACAAATTCATACGAACAGGAATTGTTCAAACAATTGTCAAAAGTGCAGAGGTTGTTGTCATCGCAGTCGAGATATGTCTGGCAGGGACAAGGCTCTTGTGATACACATGCGCGGCATTCTGTTGAAGCCTCAAAATCTGTTTTCGAACCTGCTGTGCATGGCAAACATTCAACTTGTCCGGTAGATGGATTGAACGTATTAACTGGACAAGGAATGCAATGGTCTTGCCCCGCCAATGGTTGATAATATCCCGGAGGACATTCCTCACATTGTTGTGAACCTTCCACATCCGAAAAATATCCGGGCGCGCATACCTCACAGCTAACGCTGCCTGCGTTTGGCTGCGAATAACCAACAGGACAGGCAGAACATTGAACAGCGCCTGTTACATCGTTGGAAGTTCCAGCGAGACACGGTTGACATTCAATCTGTCCAGTCTGGGTGTTGTATGTTCCTTGCGGACAAGGAATGCAATGGTCTTGCCCCGCCAATGGCTGATAATATCCCGGAGGACATTCCTCGCATTGTTGTGACCCCATCACGTCTGAAAAATATCCCGAAGCGCAGGGTGTACATTCAAGACTTCCTGCGTTTGGCTGCGAATAACCAACAGGACAGGCAGAACATTGAACAGCGCCTGTTACATCGTTGGAAGTTCCTGCCAGGCATGGTTGACATTCAATCTGCCCCGTCTGGTCATTGAAAGTGCCTTTCGGGCAGGGAATGCAATGGTCTTGTCCCGCAAGCGGCTGATAATATCCCGGTGGACACTCTGTGCAAATAAAATTTGTACTTGTGTTATTGTAGGAGCCGGGAAAGCAACCTGTCAACGTGATGCTTCCAATAGATGTTTGGAAGGAAACTACATTGCTGAGATTATTCGTGAATTCTAATGCAGTTGGTGTATTGACCAATTTCACATCAGTAAATTCCCCTGCTGCGCCCACCAAATTAAACTTGATGGAAAATAGTATCGAGCCGTTTGCAAGCGAAACGCCTGACGTACTTTGATTCGGAAAATTCACATCATCCCAGGAAAAGGAGATGAATCCTGAAGCGATATTCGCCAAACCGAAGTTGCCAAAACCCATTCCCGGCAAGCCAAACACTTCAATGGTTGAGTATGCTGCCACCGCTTGATTAAATTGAATGCTGCCCTGCGCGGTGACCATATTGGTGAAGCCATCGGCTTTTATAGAAACGACCGCTTCTGCCCCTGCGGGCGCTGAAACATGTTCAACTGTCAGGGTGAGCGCACCGAAAGACGGTTGAATAAGTGAAAGCAGCGCAACGGCAATGATGCTGATGCGTTTGCAACAGAAGAAATTCAGGAAAGTCATAGAACTTGATTTTGGGTTTACGGAGAGAAAAAGCATTTGCTTTTCCTCTTCCTGACATAAAGGTAAAAAATAACACGAAACCGCAAAGCATATTCCAAGGAAAATTATGCGCAGGATGTGGAAAGATTTGTATGAGAAGTATTACCGAAATGAAAAAACCTCCGAAGGTTTTATCCTGCGGAGGTTTTATTAGTTGCACTCTTGCGGACTTGTTCCGCAATCCCCATGCGCGAAGAGGATTGTTTTGGGATGCCGGAATAAACCCGGCAGGACAAACTATTTCGTCAGCACTGCTTTTCCGAAGTATGCGCCACTCTTTGTTTGCAGGCGATAGAGAATCATGCCATCCGCAAGTTTATCGGGAGTGAATTCATATTTCTGCAATTCACCAGCCTTCACATTTCCTTCAAACAATTCGGTGATGCGTTTTCCTTCAAGATTGAAAATTTCCAATTTCACTCTTGAATCTTCTGCGAGTGTAAACTCAATGTTCAGCCTGTCCGTAAACGGATTTGGATAAGCGCTCAACTGTGTTGCTTCATCAGTTACAATGCTGAGGTGCTCTGCTCCATCCATCTTCGCTGCGCTGCCGATAACTGTGAATGTTACAGAAAGGTCAGTTCCGGCTGTGCCCACGCCATTGTTATCACTGTATGGAATTGCTTTGATGGTGTAAACACCCGGCTGTGGCCTCCAGTTATGGTAGTTGCCGCTGTTGTCGCCATAGTATGCGTAAGGAGCCTCGCTTTCAATACGGAACTGATTTCCATTTTGGAGGAAGCGCACACTTTCAACATTTGCTTCAGCGCATACATTCGCGCGCACATTAATCGGTCCTGTTATTGAGAGGTCAATCACCGCGCCATTCACAAGTTCACCAATGTCCGTATCCGTAGTAGCATCTATGAGTGTGAAGGAAGTTACTTTCCGCTCACCTGCGCCACAGCCAACAATCGTAATCGTTATTTCATGGAAAATACCCGGAATCCCTCCTGCGCCATTTCCGCTGTAAGGAATAGCGCGAATGGTATAAACACCCGGCTGTATATTCCACGGCAGGTAGTTGCCGTTGTTGTCGCCAGCAATGGTGTAGAACGGAATGTTTTCAGTCTTGTAGTCATTGCCGTTCAACTGGAAGAGTAGGCTCTCGATATTTTGCTCAAGGCACACATTCGCGCGGATGTTAATCGGTCCGGTGATGGAGAGGTCAATTACTGCACCGTCAACTAATGTTCCGAGGTCGGCATCTGTATCTGCGCTCACGAGCGTGAAGGAAGTGACTTCACGCACACACAATATAGGTTCCTGCGGATAACATTCGCCCGGGCAATCAGTGTTCTGATACCAATGCGCATTGTCTTTTCCTTCGAGCCAGTTCACGATGAACAAGCCTTTCATCACAGTCGGGTCGCCAGCAGGTGAAACTTCGATTGTCATTTTTCCTGCATCCATGTAGATGTCGGCAGTAACATCAGAACTTGCGCCCACCGTTACGTCTAATTCCACAAATGCAACAACGTCTTTTGCATCAGGATTGAAACTGTTGTTGATACCCAACTGGAGTTTTTTGCAAATCCGCAATTTCACGCAGTTAGCCGCGAACTTGATTGTCGCGTTTTCCTGCGTGTAAATATTCTCAAGATTGATGTCGGATTGTGTGAACGTGACAGTCGCATTTTTACCGATAACGACTCCTTTGTAAACAGAACCATTCAGCGTTACGTTTCCGTTGTTCGGCACTGTTACGCTTGTTCCACCGCTGCAATCGGGATTATATTCAAAAGCAGGCAGCGTCAGAGTTGCCGGATTTGGGTCTTGTACCGAAACTGAACTGCCTCCGCTAATTTGAATCACATCTGCTTTCACGAATGTTCCTGCCGCAGTTACAACAGAGCCGTTTTTGATTTCAGCTTTATTAGTCACGTCTAACACGCCAATGCCACCGCTGAATACGGTGTTCATGCTCACAGTTGCGCGTTTCTTCGCAACGATTACATAAGAGGACAGCAACTGGTCGGGTGGGGTAGTGGAGTAAGTTGACGTTCCAAAGCATCCGTTAAGCGCAGTTACAGTTACGCTGTATGTGCCCGGAGCAACTACAATGCTTGCAGTGTTTTCACCGGTTGACCATAAGTAAGCTGCTGCATTTGCAGGAAGCGCTTTCAATGTTACAGTAGCGCCCTGACACCAAACGGGCAACTGTTGTTCTTCAAAAGTTACTGTGAAGTTGTCGCAGTTGCATCCCGCAATCGGATTGTTTGAGCAAATGCCATCTACGCACACATCAACCGTGCATCCGTCATTGTCGTTGCAATTAATCGCTGTGAATGTGCAGCCGCCTGCGCCACATGCGTCAATCGTGCAGAGGTCGCCATCCTCGCACACAACTGTAGAGTAAGAGCAGAGTCCGTTTGCGCACGCATCAATTGTACACAGGTCGCTGTCATCGCAGTTTGGAATGGTGATGTTGTAAATCACAATGCTGTCGCAGCCGTTGGCTTTTGTAAGCGTGTCAAAATATGTTCCCGATGAAGAAACATCTTCACCGCCTATATTGATACTCTCACCTTCACACAAGGCAACATCCAATGTTGTAGTTGGTGCGCAAGTGCGGTCAGCATTCAGTTTCACCACCCAGAAATCGCTCACGCCTTTGTGTCCTGTCACATCACCGTTATTTTTTGAGTTGGAATGTCCGGCAATGATGTAGCCTTCATCTGTAGTTTGCTGTGAAGAGAAAGCAAAATCATCCGCATTGCCGCCAAGTGATTTTTCCCATTCGATTGCTCCGGCTCCATCCGTTTTCACTACCCAAAAATCTCTGCCGCCTTTGCTTGCAGAAACATCACCGTTGTTTGACAATGCGCTTCCCGAGATGAAATAGCCGCCATCGTTTGTTTGAACAATCGAACGCGCAATATCTTCCTTGCTGCCGCCATAAGTTTGTTGCCAACTCAGGTTGCCCGCAGCATCTAACTTTACTATCCAGTAGTCTTCGTTTCCGTTGTTGCCCGAAACATCGCCATCATTTGATTTGGTAACGCCTGCTGCGATGTAGCCGCCATCAGCGGTTTGCTGCACAGAGCTTGCTTTATCCGAAGCGCTGCCGCCCAATGCGTTTTGCCACAGAATATTTCCGCTCGCATCCAATTTCACTATCCAGAAATCATTGCTGCCATTGTTGCCCGAAACATTACCGTTGTTTGAAGCGGTGCTTCCTGCTACAACGTATCCGCCATCGGCAGTTTGCTGAATTGCATTACCAAGGTCGCCTTTCGTTCCTCCGAGCGCTTTCTGCCACAGCAATATTCCCGCAGCATCAAGTTTAATTACCCAGAAGTCGCTTCCGCCATGATTGCCGGAAACATCACCGCTGTTATTTGATGAGGTCCATCCGGCAACGGCATAGCCGCCATCGGCAGTTTGTACCACCGCATTTGCCACATCAGATTTATTTCCACCATACAATTCTTCCCAAACAAGATTTCCATTCACATCCAATTTCACTACCCAGAAATCAGTTTGTCCGTTGTTTGCAGAAACATCACCGTTGCTGTTTGAAGCCGCGCTGCCTGCGAGGATGTAACCACCGTCAGCAGTTTGTTTCACAGAATATGCGGTTTCTGTTTTGTCGCCACCCAACGCATTTTGCCAAACGAGATTTCCAGCGCCATCCAATTTCACCACCCAGAAATCACTTTGTCCGTTGTTGCCTGATACATCGCCATTATTTGACCATGCATAGCCTGCAACAATATAACCGCCATCAGCAGTTTGGTGAACAGAACGCGCGCCATCACCGCTATTGCCACCCAGCGCTTTTTGCCACATTAATTCATGCGCAAAGTTTCCAGCGCAGGCATGTTCGCAAATTCCTACATCGCACCAATCGGTTGTGCAAAAATCTCCGTCATCGCAATCAACATTAGAACACGGAAAAGGACATCCAATGGTTGGCGTGTGTATGCAGCCGATGAGCGGGTCACATTCATCAATGGTGCAAGTGTCTGCATCATCGCAAACAAGCGGGATGAAATCGCAGATGCCCGACACGCAAATATCTTCAGTGCAGAGGTCGCCATCTACGCATGGTATCGGCAGATAGACGCATAAGCCAAATTCGCATTTGTCCGTAGTGCAGAAGTCGCCATCATCGCACACAATCGGGGGAAACACACATCCGATACCCGGGTCGCAGAAATCATTTGTGCAGGGGTCGAAATCATCGCAAATCACGTCAGTGTAAACACAACCCACAGCCGGGTCACATGCGTCAATCGTACACTGATTGAAATCTTCGCAATCAACCGAAGTGTACACGCATCCAAAGAAAGCATCGCAGAATTCTGTTGTGCAAGCATTGAAATCATTGCAATCAACCGGAACGTAAGTACAACCGGTTGCAGGCTCGCAATCATCAATAGTGCAGGCGCTGAAATCATCGCAATTCACATCGGTGTAAACACAGCCTGCTATCGCATCGCAGAATTCAGACGTACATGCGTTAAGGTCATCACAGTTTACAAACGTATAGAAACAGCCAAACACCGGCTCACATGCGTCAAGCGTACATTCGTTATTGTCGTTGCAATCCACATCGGAGTAGAAACAGCCTGTTGCTACATCGCAGAAATCATTCGTGCAGGCATCGAGGTCGTTGCAAACTGTTGTTGTGTAAACGCAACCAAAGAAAGAATCGCAATTGTCCACTGTGCAGGCATCGTTGTCATTGCAATCAACAGGCGCGTAGCCACATCCAAGAATCGGATGGCAAGAGTCAGTAGTACAAGCGTTGAAATCATTGCAATCAACATTTGTGTAAACGCAGCCGATTGCCGGGTCGCAAAGTTCTGATGTGCATGCGCTGCCGTCATTGCAATCAATCGGAGTGTATTCACAACCAACGGCAGGATTACAATTATCCGTAGTGCAGATATTCAGGTCATCACAAAGCACATCGGTGAAGATGCAACCGCTTGTCGGGTCACAGAATTCTGTGGTGCAGAAGCTGAAATCATCGCAAATCACATTTGTATAAACGCAGCCGAAGGCGATGTCGCAATCATCGGTTGTGCAGGCATTATTATCATTGCAATCAAGGTCAACAACAAAACAGCCCGTTGCGGCATCGCAATTATCAACGGTGCAGGCGTTAAAGTCATCGCAAACAGCAGGCGTATAAACGCAGCCTGAAGCCGGGTTGCAGTCATCAACAGTACATTCGTTGTTGTCATTGCAATCTACATCGGTATAAATACAGCCTGACGCTGGCGCGCAAATTTCATTCGTACATGCGTTGAAATCATTGCAATCCACCGTGATATAATAGCATCCGGTGATGATGTCGCAGAAATCTTCCGTGCAGAAATCGCTGTCGTCACAATTCACGGCAGGATAGAAACAATCGGTTGCAGCATCGCACAAATTTTCAGTGCATGCATTGAAATCTTCACAAACAATATCTGTATAGAAGCAGCCTGAAGCAGTATTGCAGCTATCAAGTGTACAAACGCTGGCATCATCACAGTCAACTGCCGGATGCTGACAAGTTCCTATTGCATCACAGAAATCAGTGGTGCAGAAATCGCTGTCATCGCAATTCACCGGCTCGTAGTAGCAACCGGTAATCGGGTCGCACAGGTCAATGATGCACGGGTTGCCATCATCGCAGCTAATCGGAGTGAATTCGCAAATACCTGCAACACAGGAATCTGTTGTGCAGACATTCGCGTCATTACAAGGAATAGGTTCATAAATGCAAACACCGTTTTCGCATTTGTCTGTGGTGCAAAGGTCGCCATCATCACAAACTACCGGACTGAATATGCAGCCGGAGAACGTAGAGCAACTATCAGTAGTACAAAGGTCTCCATCATCACAAATCACATCGGTGTAAAAACAGCCTGTGGCTGAATTACAGAAATCATCCGTACATGCGTTGATGTCGTTGCAGTCGGTAGTTTGCGTGAAGCATCCGAAAGCCGGGTTGCAGAAATCATCGGTGCAGGCATCACCATCATTGCAAATTACTTCGGTATACAAACATCCGATAAGAACATCGCAATCATCAATTGTGCAGAAATCAGCATCATCGCAATCTAAAGGAGTCCCCGACTGGCAGGAGCCGCCAAAGCAAACATCATTTTCCGTGCAAGCATCGTTATCGCTACACGCGCTGATGTTGTTTACAAATACGCAGCCTGAAAGTGGGTTGCAGGAATCATCGGTGCATCCGTTATTGTCGTTGCAAGTAATGGGAGTTCCCGCGCAAGTTCCGCTTGCACATACATCGCTGTCGGTGCAGGCATCGGCATCATCGCATGTTGCATTATTATTTGTGTAAACACATCCCACAAGCGGATCGCAGGAATCATCGGTGCAAACATCATTATCGTTGCAGGTAATTACAGTTCCTGCACAAGTTCCGGCAGCGCATACATCATTGTCCGTGCAGATGCTGCCATCACTGCAAACATTGGTATTATCATTCGTAAATACACAACCTGTAGCTGGATCGCAGGAATCATCCGTGCAGGCATTGTTGTCATTGCAGGTGACGGAACTACCCGCGCAAGTTCCGGCAGAGCACACATCATTATCGGTGCAGAGGCTGCCATCACTACAAACATTGGTATTATCATTCGTAAATACACAACCTGTAGCCGGGTCGCAGGAGTTATCCGTGCAGGGATTGTTGTCATTGCAGGCGATTGTATTACCCGCGCAAGTTCCGGCAGAGCACACATCATTATCGGTGCAGAGGCTGCCATCACTGCAAACATTCGTATCATCATTCGTAAATACGCAACCTGTAGCAGGATTACAGGACTCATCTGTGCAAGGATTACCGTCATCACACGGTGGTATAGCTGTGTAAAAACATCCGGTTAGTGAATCACAGCTATTTGTGGTGCAAAGACTATTATCATCGCAGACAATAGGAGTATAAGCACATCCAATGGGTTCATCACACACATCAGTTGTACAAACGCTGCTATCGTTACATACTACATCTGTGTAGAAACACCCGGTTCCGGTATCACAGGAATCAAGCGTGCAGACGTTCAGATCATTACAATCTTTTGGTTGTATAATACATCCTGTTGCGGGATTGCAGAAATCATCGGTACATTCATTGAGGTCATCGCAAATTTTCTCGACATGAGAACACCCTGTGAGTGAATCACAAAAGTCATCGGTGCAGAAGTCTAAATCATCACACATAAACTCGTAAAAACAAGAGCCCCCCTGACAGGAATCATTGGTGCAAGCACTGTTATCGTTACACACAATTACAATATAGGAACAAAGGAAGCTTATACATTTGTCAATTGTGCAAAGATCTCCGTCTGCGCAATCAATAAATGTTGCACAACAACCGGGAGTGGAGGTAGATGGTGTGTTGGAGCAAATTCCACCGATGCATTCATCCAAGGTGCAATCATTCCCGTCATCGCAATTAATAAGAATTCCGGAACAAATGCCGCCTGTACAAGTGTCATTTTCAGTGCAGGGGTTGCCATCATTACAGGCACCGCCATCATTCGGGTCATGTGAGCAACCGATAGCGGAATCGCAGGAATCAAGTGTGCAGGGGTCGCCATCATCGCAATTTGTTGCATTATGTTCACACACATTCGTGACACATAGGTCATCGGTGCACAAATCAGCATCGGCACATTCGGAGTCCAATTGGCAACAGCCAGATATTGTAAGATAAGCACATTCAAATGCAAGGCATTTGTCAATCGTGCAAGGATTGCTATCGGTACAATCAAAAACAGTAAGGCAACAGTTGGGAATCGGAGTCTGCACACACCCCCCCCCTAAACATTCTGCAAGATGACAAGCATCGTCTGGTGTACAAACTTTCGGAGTGCTAAAGCAATTGTTGTCCTGACATATATCATCCGTGCAAAGGTCGCCATCGCTGCAATCTTTCGGAACGGAAATGCATCCCTGTGCAGGGTCGCAAATTTCATCCATGCACAAATCTGCATCCTGAACGCAAACAACCGGATCATGGGAACATTCCCTCACTAAAGGACCGCAGTAGTCAATAGTACAGAGGTTATTATCATCACAATCTAATGTGTCGGAAATACAGGCGAGAAGCGGGTCACAAATTTCATCCGTGCATACTAAGCCATCATCCGGACATACAACTGATGCGTAGTCGCAAGTGCCCGCATCGCATTTATCAATGGTGCAAGGGTCGGTGTCGCTGCAATCTTTATCGGGGAATGAGCATGCTCCGCTGATGCACGTGTCAATGGTGCAAAGGTCGCTGTCAGCACAGGTAAGAGCATCGCAGGGGTCAACGCAATTCGGGTTGGTGCCGATAATGATACATCCCAACAGGGCATCACAGGCATCAATCGTGCAGGTGTCAAGGTCATCGCATACGAGCGGAGTGCCTGCAACACAGCCTATTGCAGGATTGCATGTTTCAATTCCCGTACACACGCTGTTATCATCGCAAACAGTAGTTGTAGGAAAACATCCGCTCACAATGTCACAACCATCATCGGTGCAGGCATCGGCATCATCGCAATTAGTGGGCAAGTTGGAACAACCTGAAGACGGGTCGCAATCATCAATAGTACAAGCGTCAGAATCGTCACAAACAACGGGAGTATATTCACATCCGGTAATCGTGTTGCAAATTTCAGTGGTGCATTCATCCGCATCATCACAGTTTAAAGGAAGATAAAAACAACCGGATGCGGGATTGCAATCGTCAGTTGTGCAGGCATCGGAATCATCGCAGTTCACGAGTTCGTTTGTGCATGTTCCCAAATTGCAAGAGTCAATAGTACATGCGCTGAAGTCATCGCATTCTGTATTTGTAAGACAGCCTGCTTGTTCAATCTGAATAAGCCCATTATTTGTTGTTGGGGCGAATTCATTAAATGCAACATCCGAATAAAGAGGTGGAGTAGGGGTATTGATAAATGTAACAGGAGTTTCTTCTCCCGCATTTCCCACTAAATTAAATCTGATTTTAAACAGGCTGTCACCATTTGCAAGGCTTACGCCTAAAAGCGTTCCGTCATCCCAAGTAAAGGAAATTACACCGGAAGCTGCATTTGCAACATTGAAATTCACAGCTTGCGACATGCCGGGAAGACCAAATGCTTCCACATTCATAAAGGAAGCAACCAGCGGGTCAAATTGCAGCGAGCCTTTCACGGTAATAAGGTCAGTAAAATATTTTGCGCGCATTGTAACAAGCACTTCAGTTGTGGAAGCACCTGAAACTGTATCAAGGTATAAAACAAGTCCGCAAGTAATTGGCGTTCCCTGCAAGCAGTTACCCGTACCCGCTTCGCAGGTTTCCAGTCCGTTGCATGGGTCGTTATCATCGCACAATTTGGGAGTTGAGAAGCATCCCGTTGCTGAATTACAACTGTCAAATGTGCAGGCATCGCTATCATCACAGTCAATCAAAATGTTTGAACATCCTGAAAGCGGTTGGCAGCCATCGGTAGTACACACGCTGTTGTCATCACAGTCAATCAGAATATTGGAACATCCTGAAAGCGGGTCGCAGCCTTCTGTTGTGCAGAGATTATTATCATCACAATCAATGAGAATATTTGAGCAGCCTGAAAGCGGCTCGCAGCCATCGGTAGTGCAAGCACTGTTATCATTGCAATCCAATGTTGTGCCTACCACACATCCGAGTGCAGGAATACAAGTTTCGATGCCTGTGCAAGCATCGTTATCATTACATGTTAGCGGAGTTCCTGCTTCACAACCGCTAATAGCGTTGCAGGTTTCTACACCATTGCAAGCATCGTTATCATTGCATGTTGGCGGAGTTCCTGCTACACAACCAGTAATAGCGTTGCAGGTTTCTACACCATTGCAAGCATCGTTATCATTGCATGTTGGCGGAGTGCCATTTATGCAACCAAGAATTTGGTCACAGGTTTCAAGTCCGTTACACGCATCGTTATCATCGCAAATAAGCAAATCGCAAGGGTCATTGCAATTTGGATTTGCAGTATATACGCAACCAAGCAGCTCATCGCAATTATCAATGGTGCAGGTATCGCTATCATCGCAATTCAATACGGTTCCAACTGCGCAACCCAAAGCAGGAATACATGTTTCAACTCCATTGCAGGCATCATTATCATTGCAAGGCAAAGGAGTTCCTGCAATGCATCCTGTAATTATATCACAGGTTTCAAGTCCATTGCAAACATTTGCATCATCACAAACGATGGGAGCATAATCGCAGAATCCGCTGCCGAGGCAAATGTCTTCTGTGCATGCATCGCCATCATCGCAATCATCGCTGAAATATTCGCACACGCCATTATTGCAGAATCCCTGCAAACACAAATCAGATGTATCGCACGTGATAGCGATGAAATCACAAACACCTGCAATGCAAGTATCGGTTGTGCAATTATCTGAATCATCACAGTTGATAAGTGGAAACGGGCAGAAGCCGCCAATACAAGTATCATTTGTGCAAGCATCCAGATCGGCACATTCTATTTGTGCATTCTGACAGAACCCATTGAAGCATTGGTCTTGTGTACACGCAACCCCGTCATCGCAATTTAACGCTTGGCTTGCGCAAACTCCATTATCGCAATAATCATTTGTGCAGAGATTATTATCCGTGCAGAAAGGTTCATCAAGCGACATTCTGAAAGTGGCTGTGGTGGAACCTGACAATCCTGCAAACGGACCAGTGGGATTTCCCACGAAATCAATTCTATAAGTAACATCAAAGAAACTGCTTACCTCCCAGTCATTTCCTTGCTTATTCAGCACGGTTTGCCCGGGGCTGAGTAAGCCGAAGTCGGTTCCGGCCGTGATGCGCAATAAGTCAAAATCAGTGTCATTATCAATTTGACCAAACAGTCTGAATAAATCGGTTTCAAATACCTGATAAGGCAGCCCCGGAGTGCGCGGTGCGGTATGCACTTCAAACATCGGAATTGGAATCGTCAATGTTCTTTGGTAGCCGCTGAAGGAGCCTGTTCCTGTTAATTGCAGCATTACCATTTCTGCTTCCACGGTTGTGGAATCACCGCCCAGATTTCCACCCGGATTAATCATCAGGTTTTGAAAATTGTTGAAAATGATTTGTGAAAGCAATGAATCCCCTGCGGCAAAACCATCCGTGATTTCAATGTTCCCATGATACGGACACTGTGTTGGAAAATCTGCCGTGCCGCCATTATCAGGCGCGATGCATTGTGTGGTGAGAGGCGTATTTACGCATGTTCCGGTAACACATTCATCAAGCGTACAGGCATCATTATCATTGCAGGCAGCGTCAAAAGCGCAATCGCCTGTGCTGAATTGCAAGCACCAACTCACAAGCGTGCCGTCATCGCTTGGAAAAGTATCCGTAACAATTACCTTCCAAAAGCCGTTGGGATCTTCTCCGTCAAATGCGGCAAGCAGTTCAGCAGGAATTATGGCAACATTTCCCGAAAGGTTGCAACCATTGAAATTATCCAACCCTTCATCATCAAAGGTTGCGATAATATCAGGATCAAAACCGCAATTCTCAATATATAAAACTACTGAAGTGCCGGAGGGGCTGGTTATTAAAATGCTCAAATCACCGATGTAAGGGTGCGTGATATTGAAAGAGACATTCAGGTCGGTGATTACGCCTGTTTCCCCTGTTAATTCAATTGAATCTTCTACAGGAGGTAATGTGTCTGAAATCAGCACATCGGGGAAAGCGCAAATGCCAGTCAGCGTTTCGCAGATTATTGAAAGTTCAAAATCACCTTCAGCATCAGAAAAACCATGCACATAAAAAAAGTAAGGTGTTCCGATTGAAGATTGGAATGCTGCGGTGGACTGCTCATTAATTCCACAAACAAAATCATCATCGTTTTCAGTTACGCAAACCAAATTGTCGCAATCGCCTTCGTAAACGGTTATTCTTGTATCATAATTTGTATTTCCGCTGCAAGTGGAAACAGTGATAAAATCTCCTGTGCCGGTGAATGCATACCACACGCCAGGCGCAGAAGCATCATCATCGCAGGTTGGAACAAACTCAGGGGTAGCATCGGTCGTGCTGCCAGAAATAGTTTGTCCGCAGAGTACTTCCAACGCGCCACCGCATGTATCATTTTCCGCATAAGCGCATGACAGGCTGATTTGAAATTCGCCCGATGTGCCGCTGGCATTATGCACCAGCGCATAATAGGTTGTTCCCTCGTCTGAATCGAAAGTAACATCAACGGGCAATCCGCAGAAATGCTCGTTTGCACCGATGCAATCAAAGCCTCCTACACAATCTCCCTGGTAAACATTGATGCGCGAATCAAATCCAGGAGTAACGCAGGAAAGGGTTACGGTGAGTGTTGTTCCTGTTCCGGGAAACGTGTACCACACGCCCGGATTTTCTACCAACACGCTGTTGCAACTTCCGATAGCATCAAGCGTAGCTTCAATGGTTGTTCCTTCTAACGTGTCGCCACATACGAGTTCCGTTGCAGCATTGCATGAGTCATTTGCGGGAGGAAGTGCAGCGCCAGAAATTTGAATAAGTCCGTTGTTCGTTGTCGGAGCAAATTCATTGAAGTCAATGTCAGAAAAGAGCGGGGGAGTGGGGGAACTGATAAACGTAACTGCGGTCTGCTGCCCGGCTGTTCCTGTCAGGTTGAACCGGATTTGAAAAAGTGTTGCTCCGTTTGCAAGGGTCACACCTAAAAGACTTCCGTCATCCCAAGTGAAGGAGATTACTCCTGTTCCGGCATTGGCAACATTAAAATTCACTGCTTGCGTCATTCCGGGCAAACCAAATGCTTCCACGTTTGCAAATGACGCAACCGCAGGATTAAACTGAAGCGTTCCCTGCACGGTAATCAAATTTGTAAAACTATCAGCGCGTAGCGTAACGAGTGCTTGCAAGCTGGATGTGCCGGAAACAGTATCAAGGCGAAGCGTGAGCGCATGCGCAGGAGTTGAGAATAAGCTTAATGCAATGGTGCAGGCAAATAAGAACCTACAACAACTTTCGATGGTGGAACGCATGGGAAAATGGGTTTGATGTTAAAATCCGGATTGATGCTTCTAAAGGGGAGTTCTAAAAATTGCTTTTTTATCGCATCACCCCATCCCTCTCCAGAAGGAGAGGGTGACTGTGGAAGAATTTTTAGAACCGCCCAATATTGAATGTATGTCAAATTAACCGACAAGGTATCGCTTCTTTCCCTTAAATGTAAGTAGAATCCCGAAATTTTCAGAAATATTTTCAGTATTTATTTTTCAGGAGTCTGTTTACGGCAATTGCAACGTTGTGAGCGAATTAACTATCGGACTATCGCCACCTTCACGCTTCGTATTGCATGTGCCGCCAGAAATTTCACGCCAGTTGATTATTTTTTCACGCAAAAAGATTTCTTTTCAGGTTTTCTACTTTTCGAGCTTGGCGTCTTGGCGTGAACCTTTTTCCACGCAAAAGGATTTTTTTCTCGCAAAGGCGCAGAGGCGCTAAGTTTTTTGCGGTAGTGAATGCGGTTGTTGTTTGAACCACAGCCCCGCCAGATACACCGCCTTTTTTATTTTGTTTTTTAAACTCAGGGGCGTGATGCCTTCGCTGAGGGGGTAGCCAAGCAGTGCGGTTACTTTGCGGGCGTATTCTCCTTGGTCGTCAAGGTTTCTGTCGGCATAAGGCAAGTGCGGGCTTTTAACTTTCTTCAAGTATTCACAGTCGCGCAGGATTAAAAGCAAACGATAACGCTTCATCTTATTTTTAAGCTCAACAGGTTTTCCATAAATTCTGGAACCAAAACCTTCATATCTCTGCAACAACCATTCGTCACAAATGATGAAGCATATTTTTGTGCTGGCATTTATGCCGCCCTTGTAAGTGGCAATCAGCGTTTCATTTATTACTTGAGTGTTTCTGAAATTCGCATCCACTACTAATCTGTTCACAATGGCTAATTCTTTATGCGGAAAATATTTTTCAAATTCAGCGATGCCAAAGAAATCTATATCGCGCTGCAAAAAGGCGCCATCGGTGCCACGCATAGCGCGAACGGATGAAATCATGTTGCCGTTTTCCAGGATGTAATACAATGCCGAATACGCATCGGCTTCATCGTACATCCTCTTTTGTTCATGGTCGGCAGGGATGTGGTATTTCTTTTTCTCCTCAATGTAAATTTTATAGCGAAAGCGATAGATGGCTTCGCGCTCCTCTTGAGTAGTGGCAAGCCGCACTTCAAATTGACTCATCGGAGTTTGCTTTCCGCATTTTTAGCAGTGTGAGGATGTCAGGAATAAATCCTCGTGTGCTTGCTTTGTATTTTTTGTATGCAGCTTCATTATCGCCTGTGAGCCATTGCTTTTTTTCTTCTCGCGCTGCAACCACATAGACATAACCCATCGCAAAAAAACTGATAAGCAGCCACCAGCAACCAGTTGCCAATGTGCCGCCAAGCCATGCAAGCATATAAGAACTATAAAGCGGATGCCGGATAAACCGGTAAGGTCCCCTCGTGTTCAGGGATGTAACAACCTTTGCAGAGAAAGCGACTGCGGGAGGTTGTTCTTCAAAGGTGGAAACGCTCCACCAAAATAACGCTATGGAAAAAAGAAGCAATGAAAAACCAATGGCGAACAAGTTATCCGGTGTGGAAGGGTAGAGTGTCGCAACTCCAAGATGCGCCACCATGAAAATAAATCCGCCTGCTTTGATAAACTGCAATTCCCATCGTGGCAAAACGGTGGTTTTCACCAATCATGCATGCATCGCCCAAATAAAACTTGTGAACAGGAATAATTCAATTCCAATCAACAGGTATTTGTAAAAGAATGGAAATCCGAATTTTAATTCGCGTATTTCAAAAAACTCACCGCCTTGTGAAAAAAGGAATAACATCCGTTCAGTTTTATGCGTAAGGGTTGATTAACTTTGATTGGATGAATGAAAAATTCACTCCGTAAAAACAGGAAGATTGACCGTTATCATTAAAAAAACAGACAGCGTTGAAGTGATGAACCGAAAAATTGCCCGTGTGCTGCGGGCTAAACGCAAATCGAAAAATATTTTTGACCCTTACAAATATTTGGGTAAAATGAAAGGCGTATTTGGCGACCCGCTTGAATATCAAAAAAAGATGCGCGATGAGTGGGAACGATAATCGTTGAATTAGTTTTCTGTTCAGCCCAGAATTGCATTTTACAAATACCTCACATTCTTTATCGTCTCCTTTGATACACTCAAAGAACCTCCCCATTTGCATATTGCTAAAGAGCGGGGCAAGCGCACCTATTTAGCAAAAATCTGGCTGCGTACGCTTGAATTCTCTGATACAGGCTCACTGACAGCAAAAGAGTTAACGCTTTGTAAAAAGCTGGTTGAAAAATACCGCGCAGAGTTGCTGCAACTTTTCGAGAAGGCAAAAAGAGGGGAAAAGTTTTACTCACGTGAATTAACTTTAAAAAAATAACTATTAAGCGTGGAAGGAATCCATAAAATAAAACCTGTTATCACTAAACTGACTTTCGATACGCCCGAAAAAATTATCGTGCATCTTAAAGATGGGCGCACCATTGCTGCCCCGCTGAAATATTTTCCTTCTATCCGGAAAATTTCACCGGCAAGCAGAAAACAATATCGCATTGTGAATGACCAAATCATTCTCTTTTCAGGCATCAATGAAATTTATCATTTGCAGGATTTTCTCGGCAAAGAGCAGGAATACCGCTATGCGGGATAGTTATTTGAAAACTACCTCCTCGCCCACAGCCCCGCCAGATACACCGCCTTTTTCACTTTGTTGATAAAACTCAAAGGCGGGATGCCATAGCATACCTCGGCAAGAGAAAACTCTTGCGCTGATTGTCACAAACAAGTCAGCTATACTCAAAGCAATCGCAGAAGACATTGCTTGAATAAGGGAAAGTAATGTTAAACTTTATTACATTGCCACTACATATGCTTTTGGAATTTGTACCTTTATTTTAGGTAGCACATTGTCAGCTTGCGCTTTTGTCTTGTAGGGTCCGACATATACCCGATACAGCGTCTTTCCATACGGGTCGTAATCAGGAATGTACAAATAGTCAGCAATAATGCCCATTCCGTTCAACTCGCGGATATTGCTTTTCGCAGTGAATTCACTTACCACGGCAGCACAACTGATGACATAGAATGGCGATTTTAATTTTTTATCATTTACATCATCATTAGCAACTACTGTTTTATCTTCAACCTTTATCTGTGTATTTTCTTCCTCTTTTTCCGCATTAGTTGCCTGAATATTTTCGGTTTCAGCATTCACGGTATAATCTGTCTTGATTTCTTCCGGCTTTATTTCCTTCTTAATAACTTTTTCCTTTTCTTCAGTTTTCTTGGGTTTAACATATCTCTGTTCTGTGGTGGCGGTTTTCTCTCCCGTGGTGAGGGGCTGCCGGAAATTCCTGTATTTGGCAGGATGCCCTTTTACATTCACTGAAATAGTGGCATCTTCTTGTGTAATATCATAGAAAGGTTGCACCAGCACGTCAGCGCCTGCCGTTCTCAAGGCATTGGCTACCGCCATGTTTTTTGCATATTCTTCGCTGATGTTATTTCCGCTGAATGAGCCTAAGACAAGCCTGTCTTCCACGTCCAGGTCAACTAAAAGAGGTAAATGTGCAATGCTTCCTTCATTAATATCGCGCGTGTCGGCAGTTGCGCTACGCCTGGTGGTATGGGTGGTGCGACTCACAGATGTGCTTGGAGCAATGGTGCCACACGACATCCATAAGAGAGTGATAAAAAGCACCGGGATTAATAGGAAGTATTTTTTCATGGCTACGAATTGAAAATTTTTCATAAAATGATTGCTTTAAAATATCATGCTGATACCGGCAGTGTAAGTGCGCGTAAACGGATTAACCTGTGGATGAAAAGCTATCTCAATGCCATGCTGCGGAGCCTCACGCTTCAGCTTGGCGGCTTTCGATAATTTTGAAATGCCAATGGGAATGCTGATGATGCCGAGTGTAAAAAAAAGACTGCCGCCAACAACCATTGGTATAAAGGCAGCAGTATTGCCTTCGCTACCAGTAATCGTGGAGGTAGCTATAAGGCTAACTCCTAATAGTGTAAAAATAGAACCGCGGATTAAAGATTTTTTCCCGCTGCGATGGTATCTATTGTAATTATTCATATAGTCTATTCTATATTTTTCTAAATCCACCTCAGTTTGCTGCGTAACGGACGTAGAGGTCGCTTCGCTTAACGAGCGAGTATTGCCCACCGGAACGGAAATTAAGGTTACTGTTGTATCGCTATAATGCGTGATTAGCCCTATCATCAGCGAGTCGGAGTAGGTGGGATGGCGAAAATTTTTGTAACGACCGGGAAACCCTTCCACCTTCGCGGTGATGTCAACATTATCCCGAATCTCCACCTCGTAAGTAGGTTCTATCAATACTTCAGCGTCAGCTTTTTTCAGTGCATCTGCCACAGCAAGTTGCTTTGCATTTTCTTCGGTCACATTTCTGCCGCTGAAGCTGCCCGACACTTTCCTTTCTTCTACTACCAAATCGGTTACAAGTGAAGAAGTTTCCGTAATGCTACCCTCGGTTATCGTTCGGGTTCTGGCAGTGGCGCTACGCTGTGTTGAATGGTAAGTAGTGGTGGTGGAAATTTTAGGAGTAACGGTGGCGCATGAATGAAGAAGCAACATTGTCGCTGATAGAGTCATTAATTTGATGATGGGTTTCATAGCGTTTTGGGTTGTATAATATTTTTTCAAATGAAAACTGGTTTTCATTTTTTTTATCGGATGATTATTTTTTGAAAAGAAGATGTTCCATCTTGCAACTGCACCCTGCATAAATACATGCCGGGTTGCAGGCTTTCCACAGAAAGTATGGGAAGGTCAGACTCCATTGCGGTCTTTCCATTCATATCATACAGGGTTGCTCTTTTGAATTGAACCCCTTCTGTCTGGATAAACAGTTTATTTTCTGCGGGATTAGGAAATATTCGAACACTTCCATTTAAATAAGTTTCGTGAATCCCGGTAATAGTTTCAACGGTAACCGAATCTTGCCCGGGATTGACAATTATTTCACTGCCAAGCGAATCAATGCTTTTCAATTGCGTTATCACGGCTGCATCGGGCTTCACTTCAAAAGCGCTGCTGCCTGTCGGTGATTTTGCTATTGCCTTTAATGTGGCTATAGTGCCATAACCGCTTTTGGAAGTATGCGTGATTCGGGCAATAGCAGCATTGACGGAAGTGCTGCTAATAAGAGTGGTATCAAATGTCAGAATTTCATTGGCATTACCCAGCCAACTATTATCCCAACTCACTTGCAATGAACCTTCCTGAAAAATGGAAGGGTCAAGCGTTAAGTCAAATGCAATTCCATAGAAGTCAGAAACAGGGAGATCCGTATTCCCAACCTGCAATAAGATTGTAACCGTATCTCCTCCCGAAATAGTGTCGTTGATTATTTCAGGAAAAAGGTAGGGACTGGACGAACTCGCTATTTGGCGAGTTTTGTTGTGGCTAAGTCCATAATTTGAATTTAAAGCGGTAAGGTCGTTGCCATTAAGGATTCCATCACCATTAGTATCGGCATGTTTGTGGTTGATGCTGCCATTAAAAAATGAATTCCAGTTGGTGGCAGGCTGTCCCATCCATTGCTGGGAAGCATTAGCGCGCATTGGTCCTGTGGCGCCATAGGATACAGCGATAGGTAGTAAATCGGAACTATTAACCACACTATTATTATCAGCATCACCGGGCCAAACGCAATCAAAACAACTCGCTGGAATAGTTGAGTTATAAGCCCAGGTGTCTGTGAGAAAGCAACAACGATCTCCTGCTTCGCCTGATCCGACAATTCCCTTTCCATTCACTGCAAATGAAAAAGGATATAATCTTGGTCCGGGTGGAAAATCAGCGCGTTTAGTCCAAAGGTCAGTAGCAGGATCATATTCCCAAAAGGAATTAAGAGAGGTGTTCAATGGTTTAGTGCCTCCACCCAAGTATGCTTTATTATTCAATACAAAACCAAACCCGCCTACTCTGGCTGTGTCTGGTAAAGAAGCCTTATATGCCCATGTATCAGTTAATGGATTGTATTCGAGAAGCGTATCCGTTTGGGTAGGTAGCCAGTCAATCCCCGGAATGTAGAGGTATCCTTTTTGCCTTATTGAAAAACTTAACCCGGCTTCAATCGCTGATCCACTATTTTCCGGTCCATTATTTCTTTGTATCCATTGATTGTTGGCAGGGTTAAACTCCCATACTTCTATTTCAAAACTTGTTGATGATGGTATCAACCCACCAACTACATATCCTTTTCCGTTTAAACTGAACGATTTTGCTCCTTCACGTCCCTGACCCGGAAAGCCGGTGACGGAAGTCCATTGATTAGAATACAAGCTATACTTGTAAAAATCTGTAGGATAGGAATAACTACTGGTTGATAATTCATACTGATGTCCTAATCCTACATAAAAGTCGTTTCCGATCGTGAAGCAAACTGCATGTTCACGGCTTACTCCCGGCAGGTCGGCTATTGATGTCCATGTATCGTTTGTTCCGTCATAAAGCCAAAAATCTTTTAGGGTGGTTGAACTTTTTAAACCGCTGCCTACCAATGCTTTTGTTCCAATGGATGCGCTCAGTACATTGTTCCTCACCAAACCGGGAAAATCGTTTATCTGATTCCAGGTATTTGGTATTTGTGCAACAGCACTTACATACTCCAGTAAAATGACGATTGAAAGAAAGTATGATTTCATGTTTTTAATAAGTCAGATTAATGAATTGGTCATCGCAATCGGAAAGTGTGATAACATCACTCCATGAATTGCCTGAAGACTGCCCATGTGCGCTATATGCCACTGAAACACCGGCACTAACCGTTTGAGAAAAGGCATCGTCCGGCTGTACGGGATCGCCTGTGACACCGTTGATGGTTATTACTACAACCTCAGGCACCTTATTGGCAATGTGCAATTTAGCGGTGTTGTCACATCCTTTTTTACAGGAGTTAATTGCGGTTATGCTGAAAATTGCTAATAGCAGTACTGATATTTTTTTCATGTTGTTTAGTTTTATCATCAAGAATATTAGTATTACTCGCAACCATTTGCTTCTATGTATTTAGCATCTGCAAATCGCACACTTGAACCCGATACACGCGCTGAAGAACAGTTTTCTCCGGTTGGATTGCAATCCAAAGAAGTTGCCCAATCAGAAGTTTCACCGGCTTCGATGATATCTAAGCCGCAAGTCCATGTTCCATTATTCCGTTCATGACACATGTGAACATCAATAGCTTGATTGCAGGTGTTGGTAGCCCTCCAACTGAATTCATCACAGTTGCCGCCTTCGCGTCTGGTTTCTACCATGTAGCAGTGATTGGCATTTTGAGCATAAGCCGATACAGTAAAAAATAATGATAGAGCAATAAGTAATTTTTTCATGTTGTTTGGTTTTGAATGTTAAAATTATTGAGGAAAAAATGGCAATGTGATTGCAACCAATATTTTCAGATACCCTTTCATGAAATTTCTATGGGCAAGTTACTGTTGCGGTGAAGGGATATTTAGGTGCCGCACTGACGGATCCTAAAAAGGCAAAATCGTATATTGTGGCGTTTATAGTTATTGTATTCCCCGCTTTGATTAATGTGCCATTATACGTGGTCCATTGATGAATAACGCTACTGTGTGAATCAACAAAAACACTCACACTCCAGCCAGTTGAATAATTATAGGTGCCGTCATTATGGGGTACATTAAGAATCTCAAAATGGTCATTGGAATAAGGATCAGATGGATTAGCATTATCAAAGAAAAAAACAGAATTATCGCTACATGACCCAGCTACATAGTATAGTTGGTGGGTAGTTCCTTGAAACGTAAATGTACCTCTAAAAGAATAGGTAGTTGTGTCGGTCGTATTTGTTGTGTCAGAAGCACAATTGCCAATGCTGCGGGTAAGAACAAATCTTTCATCTTGGCCTGTACTACTATAGCATGGATAGGCATGAAGATGATCATTATCTTTAGGTGCTAAGTTAACCCTCCAAGCAGACTGATTATTGCATGCGGGAATACAAAAAGATGTATTAAAAGGATTTATTCTAAAGCCTGGATAGGAAGAAAAATCCGGTTGCCCATCATTGTCAGAAATAATTCCATGATTAAGAAAATTAAGATCATAAGAGTCAACTCCAAGACCTCCCGAACAGGTATCTATGCTATACTTGGTATCGCTCCAAACAATCTCATTCCTTGCTAAAAGCTCTACGTTCTGAGGAAAACCACATAAATCGTGCACGTAATTAATAGAACCTGATTGGTCTGTTCCGCATACGGCAGTGCTTTGGTTATATATTATCCCGCTTTTTTCCTGCAGAATACAGAAATTATAAGTGTGCCCCTGATAAGTAGCTGACCACGTGCCGGTAAATGGAAAGGCAACACCTGCATCCCATGACACGGTAAAATCTTTGTATTGTGCTTTAATATTAGTAGAGCCATAAGTTTTAGAGATTAAAGTGCCGCTGCTGCTGCCGGAAATTACCTCGGGGTGATGAATGATTAGTAATTCCGGGGATGTTTGTCTTATTCTTCCACAAAGACCACCGGGGTCAAAAGTGCCGGGAGGACAGTTTCTACGTTCAAATACAGTCATCCGAACCGGGTCGGATTCTTTATTAAATGAAAAAAATACCCCGGGGAAACTCACTAATTCAACCTCACTTACAATCCATCCGGTATCACTTGGATTATATGCTGCGGGGTCATTTATCTGAATATAAAGACTCCCTGCCAATGGAACATTATTGATGAAGGCTTTTACAATGAATACTCCGGTCTTGTTTGCCGCACTGATAGAACTTCCTGAAATTGTTATTCCTGACGCATTACCCATTGCTCGAAAAGAGAGGCTGCCAGAAGCGACTTGTCCTTGCAAATTTGTAGTTGAATAATTAAAGGTGGCGGTTTGATTAACCTCCACAACAACTATCGGAGGATTAAAAGCGATATTCGCAAGTTCCGTTAAAATAGATATGGTATCCGCAATCACTTGTACATTGATGTAAGCCAAACCATGTGACCCGTCAGTAACACTGATAGTTGCATTGCCAAGCGCATTGGCTTGTATAGTTCCCGCACTTACAGTTGCTACTGTCGCATTGTTACTACCCCAAACAAAAGCAGGCTGTGCTGAAAACAGCAAGCCGTTAGAATAATAAAGTTCAGCGGATATAATTACTGAATTATTCAGATGAAGCTGAATTTGCGATGCCGATACTTGTATGATACCAGGCTGCGAAGGTGGAATATAGGCAGGCGTGAAGGATTGAGAAGTATTATTATCGTTACCCGCATCATCTTTCTTGCATCCTCCAATAGCGAGGCAAAGAATTATCATCAGTAAAAAAGGGAATAAATTTTTCATGGCAGCTAGGTTTTTAAAGATTATTAAAAGTTTATTTCAAAGTAAATTGGTCTGCATTAATAATTTCTGTTTTCATTTTTTATTGTTGGTATTATTTAAGGATTGCCGAATGCCTTATCATATCATGAAATTTTAATTGCAATCAGGATAAGTACAGCCATTAGCCGAGAAGTCACTTGCCGGCATAGTAAAAATCTCATACGCTCCGGTTCCCTGACATACATACCAATTCTTGGTTTCACTGGGCGCCATCCCAACTAAGAATGTGCCATCCGGCAAACCATCCCATGTACCATCTGTCCGTTTTAAACAGACATACATTTTTACATTTTGATTACAGATATTTCGAAGTGTTATTTCATAGCTCTGTGGATCGCCACATCTTGTGCCGTGTTCAGAAAGAACTATTGATACACAACTTGCGGCAGAATTCCAATTACAACCTCCACTGCCACCGCTGGTGCCGTGCATCACACTGCCGCTGCACTGCGCATCTGCTGCGCTACATGTTGTATAACATTGATTGGTGTTGGAACAGTAAAAAGGGCTGGACGAGGGACAACAAGTGCCGGATGAAACCAACACATTTCCCGCTGTGCAACTTCCGCTGCCTGTATAATCAGTATAATCGCAATTAGTAGAACCCGATGAACCTTTTACTACGTTTCCGCTGCACTGCGCATCTGCTGCGCTGCATGTTGTATAACATTGATTGGTGTTGGAACAATAAAAAGGGGTGGACGAGGGACAACAAGTGCTGGATGAAACCAACACATTTCCCGCTGTGCAACTTCCGCTGCCTGTATAATCAGTATAATCACAATTACCACTGCCTGAGGTTCCCAATACAATGCTGCCATTACAAACTGTGGCTGCCCCTTCGCACGTGCTGAAACATTGATTGGTGTTTGAACAATAATAAGGTGTGTTGGAAGGACAGCAAGTACTGCTGCTCACTCTCACATCGCTTGCAGCACTGCAACTGCCACCGCTATAAGTAGTATAAATGCAATTGCCGGTACTTGTATTGGTTATCTCAATAGGAGTAAAGTCTCCTTCGCTCAAAGTAACATTGCCTGATTTAGTCGTTCCTCCGGAAAATACCCAAGTGTATGTATATGTTCCCGGACTTAGCTCCACCCTGAAACGGGCACCGCTCGTTGCATCCTCTTTATCCGGAGTAGAACAATAAACCAAGTAACGGTCTATTGTATGCGATTGCCCATTGATGGTTACAACTATTGTACTATAACTGGAGTCGCAATTATAAAAAGTGACAACAGTTGCTGAATCTTTTTTCTTGCAGGAATAAAAGATGATTGAAAATACGAAAGCAAATAATATCAGTTTTAATGTTTTCATGATAGCGGAATCTTTTAGAGTAAGTTGAATATTGGTTAAACATTGAAATTTATTTTTTACAACAAAATACTTCCTGCGGATTTATTCCCGATTGATGAGAATATTTCCCCCCTTTCTCTTCATGAATGCTGTCAGTGCCGCACATCTGTTTCTTGGTTTGTTATATCAGCCGCATTCTCACTGCTTTTACCACTGCATCTACTGTATTTCGCGCTTCTAATTTTTTCACGATATTTTTTTTATGCGTTTCAATTGTGTCGAGACTTCTGAAAAGTTTTGATGCCACTTCGTGTGCCGTCAGTCCCTTTGCCACCCATTTCAACACTTCGATTTCGCTGGGCGAGAGTCGCCCTTTTTTCATCACGGTCATTTCCGGGTCGGTTTGATTTTGCTGCTGTGGTTTTCCTGCGGACCATTGCTTTTGTTTGAGTGCGCTAAGTTTCATATTCTGTTTTTACTGGACAATACCCGAAAACAGGGAATTTTCTCAAAAAAAGATTTTATCATGCAAGCCGACAACTAAATGTTGTGCCCCCCCCCGAAACTTGTTGAGAAGTGCGGGTTTTTTGTTGAATTGCGTGGAAGAAAACCGCAAAGGCGCAAAGGCGCGGAGGATATTTTTTCACGCAGAGGCGTAGAGTCGCAAAGGAATACAAGAAGAAGGCTATACGAGTTTGGCGGATAGCGTGAGATTTTTTTTACACGCAGAGGAGATTCTTTCACGCAAAGGCGGCAGATAATTTCACTCCACTATTTGATTTCGTATTTTTAATTTAAATTGACAATGTGATATCCAACCCGGCAATAACTTCAAAAATTCTGGAAGCAAACTCAGAGGTTGCTTATTATCTTCGTAAAGTAATCGAGCAACTCGACCCCGAAAAGGTCATTTTGTTTGGGTCGAAAGCAAAAGGCGAGGCGAATGAGTATTCGGATACAGACCTGGCAGTGCTGGGAGTGAGGCGGTTTGATACAACGCAGATTTTCGGAGCAGTGGATATCGTGGAATATGAAAATGCGCCTGATACATTAAAAGAAAAAATTCAGAGCGAAGGCATCTTATTATATGAAAAGGGAAACGGAAAGGGTGCTTGAAGATTTCTCACAGGCGGTAAGCAATCTTAAAGAAGGATTGGATAAAACTGTTGACGATCTTGATGTTGACGGCTCCATTAAAAGATTTGAACTCAGTTATGAACTTGCGTGGAAATTAATCAAAGCCTTTCTGTTGGAAACCGGCATTAATTGCAAAAATCCACGCGACTGTTTTAAAAGCGCCAAAGCAAACGGCTTAATAAATGACGAGTTAGGCTGGCTACGCATGATTGAAGATAGAAACCTGCTTGTTCATACTTACACGATGCTGCTTTCCAGACAAATTTTTATAAAAGTGAGGCAAGAGTATTTCCAATTGCTGAATAGCTTGCTGATTGAGATACTGCGAATAAAGCAATAAATGCCTGAGCAAAGCACACGGGATGTCCCGCTTTTTTGATTTTATAGCATAAAAACAAATTTCCTTCCTGCGTCTCAATCATGAAGTGCGGGTTTTTTGTTGAATTGCGTGAGAAGAAAACCGCAAAGGCGCGGAGAAGATTTTCATTTAAGAGCAGGAAGGAATTCCATTAGAAATCTTTGCGCCTCTGCGTCTTAGCGGTGCATAAAAACTTCTAAACTTGCATCATGCAGCAAAAGCCCAAACCTGTTTTTCACAAACGTATCTTTTGGGATGTTGATTTTGAAAAAT
>ENA-ORBV01004274-ORBV01004274.1-microbial-mat-metagenome-genome-assembly--contig:-NODE-4274-length-27641-cov-5.070382_pt1 | contig 27641 bp, 27 predicted proteins | sample MGYA00237777_ERZ505514 | MGnify/ENA primary metagenome ERZ505514 (study PRJEB26160, sample SAMN06269048) | microbial mat metagenome | isolation source: Oligotrophic lake microbial mat | place...
CCAATCAACAACACATAAAACTATTACGTGTACTTCACATACATTAGTAATAGTTGTTGCCAGTATAGTTGCTATCTATACTAGCTAGCTATCTGTTAGAGTATCCAGTCGAGGTGCACACTCTCTGTCCCTTGCTTCTCTCTGGTTCATTCCATTGGATTTATTTGGCGTGACTCCTGTGCAAACAAACAAACAACCAAAAACAACGGTTCCTTGCTTTCTTGTTGCTGTTGCGAGTTCCATAATCATTCCCTACTTCCAACCTACATCTACCATGGCGTCCTCTTCCACAGTACAATTGTCCGTCACAACCTCCTTGCTGTTCTTGGTAGGATTGGCCTCGTCGGCGCATCATCACCACCCACACAGCCAGAGCTACCAACAACATAGTAGTAGTAGTGCTAACGCCTATGAAATTCCAGGACAGTTGAACGAATTGCCACACACCGGTCAACAATGGATTACGCTCGACAATCACGAAGGAGGTGGCATCGAATTCTTGCCGGCCGATGACTTTGCGCAATCCCAATTCGATGTCGATTACTTGGTACAAGAACATCACGCCCGTAAATTGGCAGCTTCCAAAAACTACCTCAGTGGATATGCCAATCAATTTGTGGATGGTGCTGGTTCCTACTACAATGATTATGCGCAGGCCTGGCGTTTGTTGGGGTTTTACATTGATTGCAATGCCCCCTTTAACAACAATAACGAGTGTTATGATGAAGGTGGCGGTGGAGGTGGCCGCGATGGTGACGATGGTGCCGCCTGTCAACGATATTTGCTTTGGGCAGCTGTAAGTACACAAACAGAAGAAGATAGGAGGCGTGGTTGGTTCCCACTGTGTGTCGTTTCTGTTGGCTAACCTTCTGCTTTCTTCCTTTCTTTATGACTACTGCTATTAATTATAGTATGTCGACTTGGACTATGCCGGTGGTGGCATTGGAGAGTACCAGTTCTACGATCGTCATTCCCAACGATGGGATGATTCATCGTGTGTTGCCCAAAATGGGCGATGCGCCAAAATGGATTGTCACTTGAAAGATACCAATTTCAAACTTTTGGGATTCTTCAAGGAACCCAATTATCATGAATGGATGGAACAACTCTTCAAACATCAAGGTGTGTGTCTGTGGACGGACGAAGAATACAACTTCATGTCCACCGATCGATACTTGTGGCCATGCTACTGTAAATCGACCGGACAGTCCGATGAAGATGGAAACTTGTTGTACTTTGATACCAAACCCATGCCCGAAGGACGCATCGGAATTGGCTTGTATACCGATAATAAGTGCAAATTCGATTACATGCCCAAGGGTGGAACCAGTGTCGATGTCCTCAATGTACTGGAACAAGGAGGAGGAGATCGCAACGAGTATGGCAGTGTCGCACGGTTGAAAGAGGGATTGGAGCAGTGGAATGATGCCTTTGATGTCTTCAAGGTTTGTCAACCCTGCAAGGCCTATAATCTTGGATACAACAAGGATGTCAACAAGGGAGATCGCAAGGGAGGTGATGAACAGAACGGAGGATATGCCTTTGCTTGCTATGATGACGCCGACTATGTCAACGTCAATCAATGCATGAAGTTCAAGACCAAGACGGAAATGTTGGCAGCCGACTTTCGTGATCTCATGCTCGCTCACGAACAAGGAAACATTGTCCAATTTGAAGTCATGGCCAAGACCTATGGATACGGTGGATACCGAACGGATAAGGGTCACATGATTTCCGAAAACTTCAATTATACGGCACGAACGGGTGTCCCCATCAAGACCATTGGCTTTTTCGCCTTCTCGCTCGCCTTTTTCCTCCTATCCTTGTGCGTCTTTTATGACTTGTACGCCAAGCGCCGACGAGGCAATAGATCAAGACTCCTCAATGCGCCCCTCATGGGAGGTTCTTCGTCTGGGAACAACCACAAAAGTGAGATTCTGACTCGGTCGTTTGCCTAAAAGCAAACAAGCTGCTAGTAGACCCATCACTCTCCATCGATACGATGATGCCGTGTTTGCCCGTTCGTGCTTGGGGAGCACAAAACACCCTGTAGGATATCTATTTGAATACTCTAAAGAACTGTTACATAAAATGAATAAGATATGTAAAATACTTTCGTTGTCGCATGGGCCCACGATACGGCAACAGGACTTTAAAAATCTTACTCCTACAAAACAGATGAGCTCCAACCTTCACCACACCATTTGCTCACAGCTCAATCACATTGTTGAGCTCTCAAAAAATCAAATCTTCAACGTGCATGCTCTCACCTTCTCCTTTGATGATGCCTCCATTCTTCAGTTGCTGGATTGACAATGCCCGCTATCTTCTGCTCCACAGTCAATGGTTCTTTTTCTTTCGGCTTTGAAGGTCCCTTTTCCTTGTTGAGTTTGGCGACCTTTGCGGATTGTTGCTCCCCTTTACTAGGCGAGCCTTTCTTCACATCCGTCTTGGCCTGAACTGGTTTCCCTGGTTTGGTCTGAACTGGTTTCACCGGCTTGGTCTGAACTGGCTTCACTGGGGTCTTAACTTTGAGACTTGACTGTTGAGGTGTTTTCGCTGTGGGCATCTTAGGACTTGGCTGTGTAGCAACAGACACTTTGAGACTTGTCTGTTTTGGGCTTGCAACCTTAGGCACCTTGACACTGGATCCAGGAATGTGGTGTGGATCTTGGCTACTGCAAATTGTATCCGTGGCTACAACTTCCCGCTTTTTAGGACTCGATTGTAATGGGTGAGGAACTTCGTGTGCCTTGACATTCGTCTGTTTGGGACTTGAAGTTTTGGTTGTATTAGGACTCGCCTGTTTAGGGCTAGAAACCTTGAGAGCTTTGGGACTCGTTGGCTTAGGGGAATTTGTACGGGCTTTGCGATTTGGTGGGCATCCAGCTTGTTACTCTGGTGAATCCACATTCCCGCCTTCTCACACTCACTTCGAGTCATGGCCTTGCTCTCTTCTGCGCCCGTCTGAGTCATTTGTCTTTCCTCAGCTTTGTCATCACTGCCAGAGAACTTCCATGCTCCTTCTTGGGAATAAACTCTTCAACTTGTCGATGTCAATCCTTTTAGCTTTCGGTAAGACCACCCTGAGAGGTGTCAGCTTCTTGTTCACCGACAAAACCTTCATCACCTTTGCCTTCACTGCCTTCATGAGACTCTTCAAGGTCTCCTTCTCCTAGTTTGGATCTAGAAAAGGCATAGGTAATTGGCTTGGCTTCTTTGTCTTCCAAATCATCAAAATGAAGCAATCCTTCAGGCAGTCTTGCCTCAAGGATTCTTGCAGTGACTCTGTGCTTGATTGATTCCTCTACTTCTTCATCGGGATCATCAATCTTGGCTCTTGCATCAATGATCAACGCTTCTTCCACAGTGCTGGGATATCGGAGAGCACAACCGTCGTCGTCTTCTTCCAAGGAATCGAAGTTTAACAGTCCTTGAATCTTGGGCTTGTTGCTTCTCTCCTTCTGGTTATGGGCGTTGACTTCTAATCCAACTACCGACTCTTCGCCTGAGCTGTCCGAGTCAGACAGCTCATGTTGGTTTACTTGGAGGCGTGTGCTGGCTTGCTGTGCTTGAAGAATCATATCAAAATCAACTCCTTCATCCTCATGCATCTTGCAAGCAGAATCCGCATTTGATGCATGAATGACTTTGTGCTTGCTCACCTTGACGAGCTCTTCTTCATCATCGTCTGACTCATCAAAGATCAGGTCGTGCTGTTTGGCCTCCACCTTGTTGACTTCGGAACCTTGAGACGCACACTCTTTGCCTTTGTTAAAATGGTGTGTGGCAATCTTTGTCTTGGCTTCATCCGATAGTCCATCCCAGGCCTTCTTGCATGACTCTTCCAACGAGTTCCATGTGTCACGATCCATGTAGGCTCAAGAACGAGTGAGTGCCTTGCATTTCATTTGCTTGGTGTTTCTGGTTCTGACCCTTCTTGAATCCTGTCCTCCGTCTTCTTGCCGCTCTTTGTTGCCAAGACAACGACCTGTCTTGGGATCTCGCTGATTCATTGCATTTGCCTCCGAAATGTCTTTGAGCTGGGGTTCCTCATCTCCTTTACCATCAAAGTCGTGGACAATGGTCTTGCAGTCTTGTTCTTGTCCGGCGAGTTCATGAGCAGCGGCACTTTGATGACAATTTTGACCAGTGTGTGTCTTCGCGTTGTCACAAAGTTGGGCTTGGTGGGCAAGAAGGGCGATGCATTCTCTGAGGGAGATCTTGATTGATTGGCCAGCGGCCTTCTTGGTCTGGCAATGCAAATTCAGAACATGCACAAGGTTGGGAGTGCCACTAAGGACATTCTGAAGCATGCAAATGGCCTGATCATCACTGATGCGAGAATCATGGCACATTTCATTGAACTTGTTGCCTTGGGTGCCACAGAAGGCACGTGTTCTCCTTGGGTTCTAGTCCATTTGGCCAGGTGCAACTGAACACTTGCTAACCATCCAAGAATTGCATCTCCGTTCATCAACATGGCGATAGAATTGCCATGTGCCTTGCATGCTTGTTCCCAGATGGCACGAGCATCCTTCGTGCTGGCGTGCAACTTGACAAGCAACTTGGCTTTGGGATGGATGAGTGTGTCCTTGAACACCTTGTGCAAATGCTTTTGCTGAGCCATGTCGAGATCCGGATCAACGACAGTGCAGCCCTTGTCCACCAAATGGGTAAGATTTTGGGCTTCGAGAGTAACCACAAATCCTTCCATGTGTTCAACCCAGTTGTTGGCTTCCCGAAAAGGCTTGAAGCCGCGTGCACTTGGCTTGACCATCTTGTTCCAGTTTGAAAGACCTTCGTTCTTGGACAAGACTAAACCTCATGGGACAATTTCTTGCATGGGATTGTGCTCGGAGTTGCGGAAATTCTTGAACTGTCCTGCTGTGCTCGCCAGGATGTTGATGCCTCCACGCTGCGTGTGCGACATGTGGTGACAGCAAAGCAAGCAGTGCTCGGAGTGTCATCATTTCGAGAAGGACAAGTGCGCCAGCCTTCATGTGCTGTGGTGAATTGACATTGGCTGCCGTCACATGGATGAAACTTCCCAGGAAGTGGACGATCCCATTGTGGTTGAAAGAAAGACACAAAGGGTGTCTTTGGGCCGCAGCATGCGGCACACTGCAAACATTCACAAATGCAGTTAACAAATGATCATGATTAGCTTTCTCTTCCTCCGCTGGAGTCAAAGTGACAGTGGATGTCGTTGCGGCGCTCATTGCAGAACTTAACTGCGACAAATGTTAATCTGACAAACAGCAATTCTTCATTGTAAACTCAACCGCAAACAAGGGACAACAAACGATGAAACACCTCAAAAAGAAACTTTCCCACTCTGATGTTTCACCAACGAAGCAAATGCGAGCATTGCACAAATTTGAAAGTTGTGAGTGTTGCAGTGCTCTGGAAACACCTCCATGTTTGTTGAACATTCCAACAAGATTGACATCTTCATTGGCAAGATTGATCACATGGTGTGCATGTTTCGTCATTGCAACATGTTCTTGTTGCCACAAGCAGGTAGGATCAGACAACATCGTGACAGAACACAACGTGGGAACTCATCATTTCGTTTCTTTGGAGTGTTCCACATAAGATCTTGCATCTTGTTCCTTGGGATGCACAGCAGTTCCGGGTCTAGAACTTGGGACACGACTCACATTCTTGGACTGAATCACGGATGAGATCGCACATTTGTCATTTTGTCAGGCAAATCCAAACTGAATGGTCAAGCAATGCATGGCAGCTCAAGCACCCAATCAATGTTTTCTCTTTGTCATGTCTGACCCTGCCAAATGTGACGATTGTCACCTGCACTGAGATTGCTTGCTTTGTCATTGTCTCTGTCCTTATCAAGCCCAAACATGCCTCTTGAAGCAGCAATGATGCAAGCTGGCTCAACCACCCAACCAACATCATCCATGTCTTTTGCATGACATTGTCGTGGTCATCTGTAACAAGACTGAATGTTTTGTTGTTGTTGTGTGTGTCCTTGCAAAGGTCAAAAGACGTGCATGCCAAATCCATCAAGATTGTAGCATTGGCAACTCAGATTGATTGCTTCCTCCCAAATTTGACAAAACAACCTTCACAAAGGCAGAGTTGCAATTGCTTCGCAGCATGTTTGCGGAAGTTGAGTCCAGATGGGCACAGTGATTCTCACTTGCATCTGGTCCCAAATGGGGTAACTTTTTTCTACTGCAAAAGTGTCATCATGTGTCATCCCATGCCATGAGAGCGCGTCCAAACCACTTGGCCGAGTGAAATTCTAGATTCTTGACTTTTGGCAAACACTTTGTGACTCAAGGCCATTTGGCCCCAAAACACTGATGAGCGTCCAAGCTGCTAGCTCCCCAGAAGCCAAAAATGAGTCCCCAAACAGAGTCCCGCCACCTCACAGTCAAAATTCCTAATTTCATTTGACCAACTTGTGTTGGCGCCAAACTGCAGCAACGGCAATTCCAATGACGACAATGTGCATTTTGATAAACGACAATTCTTCACCGTCAAATCGCCAAACAACAAGGGGCGAAATGCAGCAAACAACACCTTAAAAAGAAACTTTCCTGCTCTGATGTTTCACCAACAGAACAGATGCTGTTGCATGCAAATTCGAAAGTCACAAGCATTAAGCTCCCATAGGAACAGCTCCATGTTTGATCGAATGCTTCCAACAAGATTGACATCTTCATTGGCAAGATTGCTTGCACGGTGCATGTTTGGGTGGCAAAGTGAGGCTATTCTTTGTTGCACAAACATCATTTGTGCTGCGCAATGTCCTCATTCGTTTGTTTTTAACCATGATGCACCCTGCACCGCACAACTGACAATGGCAACCGCGATCCGTTACAAAACAGTCGGCAAAGCAGAGCACTGGCAACGTTGTCATGGTGACATGTCCTGTTTGTGGACATGATGAGAACCATGGCACCTTTCTGGACTGTTCCTGCTGCAGTGTCGAACAAGGCTACTGCTTCCCTGCATGTCTGCGAAGCATTCAAGAGCACACCTGGAAACGCAAAAAAGCACGAATGGCTAACTGGCTTGAACACAAAGTGCTTGCTATCTTCTGTCAGTTTCTTGGGATTCGGTGCTAGCCAGTGCGACGTGCGGGCAAACTGCCATTGCTAGCATGCAGACTTTCTTGCCCTTTGCACACCTGCGACGCAAAAGAAGATGCGAATGCTCGCAGCCACAAGAGCACATGTGCGATCAGGCCTTTTTTGTTCGTTCTTTTTCAACCCTGCACTGGCACCACTAAAAAAATCGACGAATGAAATCGGTCAGGTTTCGCTCTCACAATTTGAGCGAGTGACCCACAGTGGCATCTTGTCCCAAGACCATGGATTGGCTTGCTAGCTAGCAGCAGCTAAAATGACATGCATCTTGGACAAACAAATTGCTCATTGCACAAAGTTCCAAAACTTGCCACATTGTGGAAAACGGCGCAGATCAGGTGGGCACTTGCCAATGGAGATCAGAACTGCCGGTTTGTGGCAAAATCTGACAGTTGTTCCATTCGGGGTGACTGGCCTTCTCGGCACGGTGTCGCACATGGACTTTTTTGCGGAGGCTGTCTAAGAAACCCTGTTCCTCTGGCTTGGAACGCAGTTTGTTGGCCTCCTCAAAACTTTCTTTCGAATGCGAACTGCAGTTGGTGCAGTGAGTCGCCTCAAGTGTCAACTTTTGTTGATCCTCCATTGTCAAACCGGACTTGGTCAAGATGCGTCGAAAGTCGTGGACGTTGCAGTTTGGTCTCTTGGGCTCCGTGTCGATTTTAGAGCAAAAGAGTGACCAACCGCCAATCCTCAAATGTTTCTTGGGGTGTGATTCTCCCGCCCGCGTCCAGATTGGACACATCACATCTGCAATCTCTGTGATCTGCAAAAAGGGCACCAACAAGTCAACACCATCCACTTCCACTTTCAAACTCCGGTAGGTGTGGTTTAAGAGGACTTCGACAACAATCGTTTGCACCACATGCAACTCAGGACAACGTTGTCGCAGCGTGTTTTGGGAGGGCCGTGACAATTGAGCTGACAGATGAACCAAAGGAGTGCAATGTTGTTCCCTTCTGAGAGGACAGCTGAGATGTGAATTTGACGGTGCTGAGATCTGCCTAGAGATCTTCTTCTTCGTCTATTGGATCGGCCGTCCAACCAATCCTAAAGAGATGGCACCAATTCCTCAGGCTGGTGCTGCACAGAACCGAAAGTGTCAATGGCTGTGAAGTGCATGGCTCATTTTAAGGATCCCAAGAATTAGCAGGACTGTCATGTCGGGTACAAAAAGTTCCCTCAGGGTGTGTCCTTCCTTCCTTTCGAGGCCTGCCTCTCTTCAACACTGGTGACTTCTCATCCTCCCTCCCTCCATGGGCTGTGATGACATCATGACGTTTCGCCGTTAGGTTGTCCATTCCATGTCTGGTGCCTCGTTGCTCCGCGCGACTATATGTGGTTTGACTCTCAATTCCTTCGATGCACTCTCGCATTTTGGACTGAAGACGATCTGATGCTTCAAACTCTCCTATGTTGTAGATGTATCGTCGCCCCACAGGGTACATCAAATAGGAAAACACGGGGAGGGGAGGGGAAGCTGTGCAGAAGCTAAGATGTACTTGGAACCGTGTAAGTAAGTGGTACTGATCCGCCTCTCTTGAAGAACACACAGAATGACGTCCGCTTAGCCACGCACCAGCGATCATGGATGAGCTACAGCAACATGAAAGCAGGCGATTGGAAGCAGGTATGCTATGCTATCGTTAGGAGCTTTTCCTTCGCGGTACTGTATGGTACCTATATGGCAACAAGACTCCAGTATGATGATAGCTACTCAATAAATTAGTAGAGAATGTTACAGTAGCTAGCTAGCTGCTAGTTTTGCCTGGCCATCGCGGCTTTGGATACACTGTAGGTTTGCCATACACGCTCACCTCATAGTCTACTAATTCCTTCATCGCCTTGCCTTCTTCCCTTTTCGCATCGTCATAGCTCTGAACCTTGATGCCTTCCATCTCCTCCAAGGTAAGGGGCGCGGGCAACCGTGGAAAATAAAACTCGTGAACCGCTTCATCCAACTTTTGGTGTACGTACCACGATATCTCCCGTTTGGACACTGGGGACAGATCAGATGATTTTTTCCGGTATAGCTCCGACGCAAAATCAGTCTCTTCAATTATCAAGTTCCGAATGATCTTGGCTTTGGTTTCTGCGCGCTCCGTGAGTTCGCTTTTGATTAGGGCTTGGCGGCTCAACTCTCGGATTTTTTTTCGTTGCGATAGGGACTTTCCCAGGACGGAGCTTGCCACTGATTGAAATTGCAGAACTCCTAGGGCGAGCTGATGTCCATTGTTCACGACAACAACATAGTCATCAGGGACTTTCCTGGAATTAGATTCTTTAGGAGGTGGCAGGACCACGACAAACACTAAGATTTCCCAACTTCCTTTGCAGTAACCAACTGCAACGGTTGGCTTCTTCGAAAAATACTCTCCAGGACCATAGACCTGGCCTTTTCTTTTTTGGGGATCGAGCCCCTCCAAAAGAATTGGGTATATGCTATTGTGGTCTGTACCGTGGAATGCCACACTGAGACAAGCATTTGATTCTGTCAACTCGGACCATTCGGACTGCAAAGATGTAGCAAACTTGTAGTATCCTTTGTTGTCCCCTGTCATCTGCAAGTAGTCGTTGGGGTGAAAGACCACTTCATCAAATCCCAGAGCAGACATTTCATCGAGAAACTTCTTCGATTGACACACTTCCTGGAAATGCGCAATGATTTCTCGGATGCCACCCCTTTTGAATTCAGCAAGGTGCTTCCAGGCCATGCAACCAGCGACATTCGCCATTTTCGTTGGAGAAGATTTGTCGGCGAAGCTGATAGCCTCTGGTAAGCTTTTGGCGCAGCTTGTCATATCTCATCGAGGTGTGTGGGTGGCAGTTGTCGAATGTCTTTGTACGACAACAGTATAACTTTGTAGGAACAAGCAACTCGACGAGGAATCCAAAGAAAACACGCTGAAATGAAGAAGTGAAGGAGTGTACACGGAGAGCACGCAAGGAAAACTAGATTTTCACGAGAACAATTTCCCGTCCCCAAGCGTTTACTGGCTTGGAGAGTGTGTGCGCCCTAACATTAACCACAGATCCAACCGATCATTGTTATGTACATGTACTCTATCGATAGCTATGAAGTTACCTACCAGGACGACAACGGCAGATCGGCTATGCGATGGACGAACTATTACGGTTGCACAATGTTGGACGTGAATTGTTACATCATGATCTAAAACGTAAATTTGGAGTGGGCTTCCTTCCAAGCCACTTCTTACTACTGCCCGCGAATTGTGATCTCCGGGCAACGTTTTGAGAGAAGACATGTAACCAACATTGACAAACTCGACGACGAAGAGGATCATCCTTTGACAACACTAGCATTGGCCAAGAGACTCTGGATCACATCTTGCGGATGTGCTCCAAAAAAGAAGGACGCATGATTCCCATCTCCCGCCAAGGCTTTGCCCGTACGTTCAATCCTGGCCAAATCGACCGAGACGGGATTGGTCGACAATAAATCGGCCGCTTGTTTGGCGCCTTGGGCTCGCAAAATTTCCGCATCGGCATCGGCCTGGGCCAAAATCATGGTCTGTTCCGCCATGGCCTTGGCTTCAATCTTAATGGCCCGCGATTTGCCTTGGGCCGTCGTTTCCATCATTTGGGCTTCGGCGGCGGCCACGGCTCCGGCCGCCAAACTTTCTTGCAATTTGGCATCGGCCGGAATGGCACTGATAATGTTGATGCTGATAATTTCGACGCCATACGTCTTGGTAATCTCATTGGCGTGACTGACCGCATCATCGAGTTTTTCATTGTTGTAGAGATTGAATTCAATGGGAGTCGCATTGGCGGCAGCTGTAGCAGCATCGCCATCCAAAGGTGAGGGTTGTCGTTCGGCTACCGCCACTGGAACATTGTTGTTATTGTTGTTATTGCGATGGTCTCGTTCATGATCCCGCGATCGTTGATTCATGGCGGCCGCGGCCATGGAATCGGAAAAGTTAATCGTCCCGACAAAGTACGCCAAACTCGCTTCGGCCTGTTTCAAAATATCATTTTCCAATTTGACCAATTTGGCACTGGTTTCATCTTTGGATCCATCGGCATTCATCGTCTTGACACTCATACGGACCGCCGTGTCGACATCGGAGACACGCCACAGCACTGTGGCATCGACGAGCATAATGACATTGTCGGCACTGGCGGCTTCGATGCGTTTCAATTCGTTGGTTTGAATTTTGGTCGATACGAACTTTTCAAACTTGTGATTGCGATCTAAACATAGTAACAGTGTATGATATGATGAATGCATGCGATACAACAAAAACGAAAGAATCCAAGGCACTATAAATGAGCACAAATATAGCAAGTCCACGAAACAACCAACCAAGCCAAACATATAGGATATACGTACGTGTCAACAAGTACACAGATCCACCTTCCAAAATGACTTGTCGACCATTGTCTTGTGTGACGGCCATGTATCCTTGATCAATCGTCAACAAGGTCCACGGTCCCAAATTGATGACGGGTTGATTGAGATCAATCATAGTGACAAATTTGAGAGTGGCACTCTTCCATTGATGCATTCCGGGTGGCAACAAGATGGGTTGTCCCAGTTCCATGCAATATCCAATAAAGCCTTGATCGACCGTGACAATGGTGCGATCGCCATTGACAATGACTTGCGAGGTTATGGGCAGTGTATGTGTCTCCACACGATAATAGGGATCCAGGACTTGATGAACGCCAGGACCAAACAAGACATAATCGCCACGCCCATTGTATCCCAGTTTCAAGGATCCATTGGGAACTTCAAAGCCGTGCGAGAGTTGTCCCAAACAAAAGAAGGGACAAGTGACCAAGGCCAAAATCGTGTTGCGAATTCTTGTAGAATTGGGAGGTTCCAAAATCAAATCGGCTTCGGAGGCCACTCGATATTTGGTCGTCAATAAACTGTGTTGCCACAAAACTTCGTACGAGGGAGAATCGTCCGAGTGGGAAAGAGTGTTGTTGTTGTTGTTCTGTACAACACCATTATTGGCAGGGCCATCTGTGACAGATGGTGTGGAGTACTGATGATTTTCCATCATGAGCAAAGGTTGGGATTCCTTGTTGTTGGAAGGGACGTCCATTATGGATGGAATTTGGAAGGATTTGTGCCTTTTGCTATTGCAAATTATGGATGCAGTCAATCGGGCTACTCTTAAAAACAAACGACAAAGAAACTAATTCTTGGGCAAAGTAGCGGTGGATCTTGGATACATGCGACAGAAACGTGTCGGTTCACATGTGTAGTCTTGTAATAGTAGGCGGTGTTCTGTTGTGGACCTCTTATCGATATGAAGTAATCAACATGACCCGTCACAATGAATCACGACACAGGACACCATCACTTCAATGAATTAATCAATCAATCAAATGGCATTCTCATTGATTGTTGGTTATTATTATAATGGAGACCGTGACTGAAATCGGAACCTCGTCTGGCCGGCCGCCAAAACGAGAACCATGTAGATCGCTTCAGAAGAGAAGAAAAAAAACACAAAAACTGATTCCAACAACAGATGGCTACATGCACTGACAGAACTCAAGAAAGACTAAAATCCTAACAAACAAGCAGTGTCTTTCACAGCAGCTTGTGATGGCAACATGGAACTGAAAGGAGGCATTGAATTTTGTGGTTTCTTAGGAGTTCAGACACTCACAGAAAGAGGGTGTGTGTCAAAGAAAAATGAAAGCCCCGACAATCGTCAGCAAATTCACATCACAGTTGTTGTCATGATTGACCTCCGTGTTGTTTGAAACCAGTTGCAAACAAGTGCAAACAAGGTCTAAGATCTTGAAAGAATCACAAGACAATGGTGCATTGGTTTGCAAATTGTCTTCAGTCTGAACTTTGTGTTCAATCGCAGAATTGATCAATGAGGGTTGTCTTTGTTCATTGAAGATTTCAATGGATGTTTGATCCACAACACGCAGGCCTGATCCCCAACATGGTGTAGTCTGCAGCACAATACAAAAAGCATTGCAATTGTTTCATTGCATGTGGCAACATCTGGGTTTCAAAATGATTTTGTTGCAATGCTACAAACAATTGCAATGCAGGCAAAACAAAACATTGTCCACCTTCTCTTCAGTCATCCTTGCCTTCTTTTTCACCAAACTGCTCCCAGTCTTTCCACCATTCTGCTTGTCTGACAGTTGTTTCCTTCTTTGTGAAACGCTTGAGAGCATTTGCCGAGTCAATGTCATTCCACAATTGTTCCTTCAAATTAGCCTTGAAGAACGTCAATGCTTCCAAAGTTTTTGGTGCCATGGATCTGAGGTTGTCAGCAAGCACAACCCTGCAAACACTGAACAGCTGCTCAACAATGTCACTGGTTCCAACAATGCAGTCAAATGTCAATGTGTTGTGTTTCCTCTTTGTCTGTGTCACTTGCATTGACTGAACATTGTCGCAACATTTTGTTGAAACAATTTGTTGCAATGGCATTCAGATCATGTGATTGTGTTTCTGACATGTGCATCTCGTGTTTGTGTTTGCTCTTTGTGATCAAATTTGAGCAATGTTTTCCATGCAAAAGCATCAGGTTTCTCAAATCTTCAGGTTTCTCACATCTTCGGGTTTCTCACATCTTCGGGTTTCTCACATCTTCGGGGGTTTCTCGCATCTTCGGGTTTCTCGCATCTTCGGGTTTCTCGCATCTCCCAGTTTCTTGCATCTCCCGGTTTCTCGCATCTCTGGGATTCTTGAATCTTTGGGTTTCTTGCATCTTCGGGTTTCTCGCATCTTCGGGTTTCTCGCATCTTCGGGTTTCTCACATCTCCGGGTTTCTTGCATCTCCCGGTTTCTCGCATCTTTGGGTTTCTCACATCTCCTGTTTTCTCGCATCTTCGTGTTTCTCGCATCTTCGTGTTTCTCAAATCTCCAGGTTTCTCAAATCTCCAGGTTTTCTGCATCTTCGGGTTTCTCGCATCTCCGGCTTTCTCACATCTCGGGGTTTCTCTCACCTTCGGGTTTCTCGCATCTCCGGGTTTCTCCCACATCCGGGTTTCTCGCATCTTTGGGTTTCTCACATCTTTGGGTTTCTCGCATCTCCACGTTCCTTGCATCTCCAGGTTTCTCGCATCTTTGGGTTTCTTGCATCTCCGGGTTTCTCGCATCTTCGGGTTTCTCGCATCTTCGGGTTTTTTGCATCTTCGGGTTTCTTTGTTGAGGTCTTCTTTTCGGATCCATCCAACATGATGACCACATCCTAAGTTTGCTTTGTTCTGCTCCACCAACAACAAAGAAGTCCCCAAAGCAAACATCCGTGGCGCTGGTCTCCTCTGCCATGGGGCTGGGCATGCATGAAAACTAACAACGGGGAGGAAAAATCCCAAAACAACCCATGTTGAGGTCTTCTTTTCGGACCCTTCCAATGTCATGACAACATCCTAAGTTTGCTTTGTTCCACTCCACCAACAACAAAGAAGCCCCCAAAGCCATCATCTGTGACTCTGGGTTTCTTGCATGTTCGGGTTTCTTTGTTGAGGTCTTGTTTTGACCACTGTGTTTTGGTGAAGAGACAGTTTGTTCAAAGGTCTTGGATGGAAAATCTCCCCACCAGCATCTTTGAGGTCACCTCAATCAAAGGCATGTGATTTCCAACAAAAAGGGTTTGGTTTTGGTGCAGATCAATTTTTAGACAACAAGGTGCATGGTGTTCATTCTTTGGACACAGTCTTTCAGAATTCCACATCCTCCTGAAGTTGTGGCTTGTCATTGTGCACTCCATTGAGGAAGATCACTGCGCGAGAAACTTAAAACCAAACAATTGAGCATGGGTTTTTTCCGGCTTCAGGGCAGGTCAAGCAAGAGACAGAAGACTCCTGTTTTGTTTTGCTGTGTTCTGAAATCTTGCCAAAGTTGCCCCCTTGCATTTGTCCTTCTGCTGACAAGTTGATGTTGTCATCAAAGAGTCCCACAGTTTACAAAATTCTAGCTTTTCTTCTCTTACCTGTTTTCTTGGTTTTTTGTGGCATGAAGTCCACATTTCTTTTTGTAACATTGAAGAGCTCATCATGCCTGCAGTGTTGTCTTCTTTCATTTCACTTTTGGGAGTTTTACTCTCTTTCTTATGAAGGAAGTTTGAGCTGTCACCTCCTTTTTGGCTTTTTTCTCCTTCATTTCAAAGAATGCATCAAAAGAGTTTTACACTAAAAGTTTTGTCACTCTCCATTGGTTTCGACTGAAACTCTGTCTGTCAAAGCTAACAGAAAGGGAGTCATGCCAAGTCTCTGTTTCATCATTCTTGTTCTTCTGAGTCAAATGCTATGACAGGGCAGGACACAGTGCAACACAAAATGAGACCCTCAGGTTGACAACATTTCGCCCCGTCACAACATGCATGCATGTGCATTCCAGTTCAAAAGACAGCAGTCTAGCTTTTGTTGTGATTTTGAAATGGCTCCAGCAAAGGTGGCACACAGTTTTTCTGTTCTTTTGCTTTTGCATTTCAATTCCTGGAAAAGTCGTCCCATTCTTCCTGTCATTCTTGGGCATTGACACATCTGTCCAGTGGTCGTCCACAAGGCGTGGAAAGGGGAATGACCCTGAGGTGATGGGTGCGCCGATCGATGCGCAAGGGGCAGCAAGGAACCAATTGCACATTCTCAACAACCAGTTGCCCTTTCTTGATGGCCAAAGCCCAGTCACATGTCCAAAAAGACCCCTTGCTACGACCAAACGGAGTCGCAAAGAATGCCACATTTGTGACAACATTGCGTGCCAACTTGGCAAGAAGCAACTGTGACTTTGGCCATTGAAGTTAAGTCGTTGCCCATTGTGCAAGGCCATGTCAACAGAAAAAAATGGCTTCAACAAACAATCACACTCAACTTGCCCATTTCAAACGCATCAAGCTAGCATCAAAATCCACAAGCTGCCGCTTATGCGCACCAAAACAATTTCATCCCCAAGGCCAATTTGAGGTTTGCTAGACTACAAATGAAACAAAATTGCGGCTAATTTGAGATTGAGTTGTCTTCAGATTGAAACACTTTTTGATTAAACAGGGCATGCATTGCACAGTTCAAACATCATGTTGGGATCCCAATCATAAAGATCCAACCCCAAACTGGGCGCCAAAGCTGATGTTGTTTGGCCACAAAAAGCACTCATTCAGCCACAAACAAAAGCGGAGCATGGGGTTGCCCAAGGTGGTTGATGATCTAGTTTGTTCTCAAAAAAAAAAAATCCTTTTCATCTTTCCTTCAAAGTGAGGTTCCAACAGGAATGGAATAGAAACAAGCAATGTGTGCATGTGCTATGCCTTTTCAGTTGCAGCAACACCTTTGCTGGTAGGGGTTAGGGTCAGTGTGTCCCAAATGTGCCAGTGCAAGGCATTGCCTCTATTCCTCCTGCAATTTAGCAAGGTGGTGCACCACATGCCCAGTTTCAGCCATGCATCAAAAGAAAATCCCCAAGCAAAACAGTGCATTGAATGAAAACTTCATCTGGGTTCAGTCAAAAGGAAAAGAATAGGAGGAACACAGAAAATCCTTAGAGGAAAATGAAACCTAGATCTAGACTCTCACAGCAAATTTCCTTGCAAATAAGATAAGTTTTTGCTTTTCAAGTTGTTTTGGTTTTCAAAAAGCAGAAGCACGACATTTCTTCCTTCTTCTCACAATGCTCTCAATCTCATTTTCGTTCTCTGCTGAATCAGGGTGCTTCACAGCCCAAGAGCAAGCAAAAATCTCAGTGTCCTTGGTTTTTTTAGTGCATGCCTGGCGCTTGGACATTTTCCTTTTTGCTTTTCACCTAGATTGAAAAAGTCCAGAATTGACCATCACCACTCTTGAGGACTCCCAGCATGTAGTCAAGTCTTTCCCTTTGGTTTTAGCCTAGGTCCAACAGCAGAAGGAAAGACACGACTTGTAATTTTTGACTGGGCAGTGTTCAGAATCATGAAAGCAAGTGATGCCAAAGCCAACCCCCTCTTTTTGTTCTTTTGCTGCATAGTGAACTGTCTCACATTGCTGTTGCGGCTGCAGAGTCTGAAAGCAAATTAACTTGCTAACAGAATAACTTCTGCTTCAGCTTCCTTGTGTGCCCGGCACTGAAGTAGAAAGTAGACACAAACCATTTTTCTTTACCATTAGCATTCCCATTGAAGCTCATGGAAATCAAGGCCTGAACCTTCATTTTGCATTTTTGCTGCATTGCTGCTGCTCTAGCTAGTAGGGCTACCAGCACCCAAGCCTTCTGCTCTTGCCACAAGCAGGTCCAGCAGGCAAAGTAGACACATACTTGTTGTTTTTGCGTCTTACGGTGTTCCTTTAGGCGGATGGAAAAATTAAGGATAGCAAAGCAGTGTGACTATAGCTCGAATATGATTATTTGTTAAGGTGTATTATTTCGGTTATTCTGCTCGAACGAACTTCGTACTACTACTACTAATATGCAAGATTGCGGGGCGCAGTCGTCTTAATCGCGGTCTCAGGAATTGTCTTGTCTGACCAGCCCCGCATTAAAATATTCATTGATCCACTAAACTCGGTCGGTATCCACATAAAAAGGGGATGGATGCATGCAGCTGTCATCCCAAACTAGATTGATGCCTTGTTTCCACTTTCAACAGGCAGCAAAGACCATCTCATGATGATCCTCGTCATCGGCATTACCATATGCTGGAGGTGGCAACAAGAGGGGAGGTGGAGCAAGCTTCTCCGTGACTCCAAACACGTCGTCATGAGATGGAGCAGAATGGTTGCAGCCGCCAACACTGTGATAGCGACCACTGTCATCCGCTTCCATGGCATGGCGTCCATCAAAAAGTCACTCAATTCGACATCATCAATTTCGTACAAAGGATCATGGTGGTGGAGGTGAGGATATAGCGCCGTAGTAGTATTCGTAGTAGGAATCGCCGTCGTCGTTCCGTGATGCATCACGGGAACATCGGTCACCGTCGCAGCCGCGACGGTCTTGTCCAAGCCGGCATGGTCGTCATAGTTCCAAGAAGCGGCCAGAGAAATCGGACAGTCGTCCTCCTCCTCGGCCTTGTTCTGGTTAGCACGAGCTGCCTTCAAGGTCTTGTTTGTCGTTTCAGCGTCGTTCGCGGTGGCACCGTGCGAAGCGGTAGCGGCAGAGGCAGCATGGGTTGGAAAGGTTGTATCGTCAACAGTTAACATAGGGATCTTCACTGCTGGAAGGGTATATTAAGTGGGCCTTGTCTTTAGAGTCTACCAGTGGTAGACATTAAACGACATCATCAGTCAATCATTGTCCTACTAGGATTGCTGACTGCTCACGCAGCCGCAATCAAAGCAGATGATGGCATGGGTGATGATGGCAAGAACAAGGCCCGGGGTTGATTAGGGATCTTGACACAAGCATTGGGTCGAGAGATCTTAAAGTTGTTAACTTGGCGTTGTTGATACTTCCTTGGGGTATTCGTGCTGCTGCTGCTGTCACCGTTGGCGGGTGCTTGCGTTGCCACAAACTTGAGAGACAAACAATCTTGAGGGCAGTCTTGAGGAGGACGAGAATACTCGGAAGGCTCGTCGCGTGGACTCAAAGGAGGAGACACGGTATGAGAGGACATCAAGACAGGCGACGTGGCGCCACCACTGATCTTGGGGGTCGTCCAGACATCGCGGCTGCTTCTGGTACTAGCACTATCTTGTGGACGGCCCACAGCCGCTGCTTCGAGTTCGACGATACGCTTCAAAGCGGCTTCATACTTCTTGGTCAAAACCGACACTTCTTCTTCGAGTTCTGTGATGCGTGATTGCGTCTTTTGGCGAGAGGCCGCGGCACTTTCGCGATTGCGAACACGACGGGCTTCCTTGCGCCACATGGTGAGTTCTTCCTTGGTCATGGGCACCGCTGGGACGTACCGAGCTTGCTGTTTGACACCGGGAATCTTGGCGAGAATGTCCTTGGTGAGTTTCTTCTTGTCGGAGGTTGAAAAGGAGGAGGAGGAGTCGATAGAATCGTTACTCATGTTGTCATCTCGATCGAGACGCGTGCGCTTGTGGGAATAATCTTCATCCTCGTAGTCGGATGCATCATCATGGTCACTGCTACCGCTTAAGCTGTCACGGCGTGTTGCCTTGTGACGACGTGCCATACGACGCTTGCGTGCTTGGGCCGAAGACACCAGTTCATCCACGGCACCTGCTTCCACCTTCATTGTTGTTTGATGCTCTTGGTGATAATAATGGCTTAAAGGTATCTTCTTTGCTTGTTTGGCAAGTTTCAGTTTATGATGCCAAGAGAAGGAGGTATGCCCAACAAGAACTTTGGTTCGTTTGTTATTTTTTAGGTTTTCTGGTGAAGATACCGCGTTACTTGTACTACTACGTCGTACTATGCATGCAGCGGATGGTTAACTCGTGTGATGGCCGAATTCTTCCATGCGTGTCGTTTCCCTTCGAAAATTGCCAGTTGTCGATTTTGCACCGAAGTCACGACTCACATGGTAGGCAGACAGACCACTTCTTAGCATATACAAAACAGTGCTGTATCACTAATTAAGTTTTCAGATCAGAGCGATATTGCTGAGTGCAGCGCTGCCCAAACCCGCGCACCTATCCTTCGGCAAGCTGAGTCAGCAGAAGAACGAATCAACTTTCAGAGCTCGTAGTACGAGAAGTGGAAACTGTGCGGCGTGATGCAATCGGGAACAGGGTTGTAGTTTTTAGCCGTCATATTTTTGCAGAAGAAGATGCCAAGGTGGAGCCAATAAAGGATCACCATTTGTACGAATGAATTACTAGAAGTATTAGCTAGCTAGCTTGTAGTGTTATCTCCTAGCTAGCTACCATGATAGTGCTACCAGAGGAAACGCTCTGACTGAGTCTGACAAGGGAGAGTGAAGAAGGAGCATGTCAGGTTGTCTCCTGATCGGATCACTGAACACGGGGAGAGGGCGGGCTGAGGTTCCAAAAGCCAAGGTCTTGCTAAGGATGTATTGCGTTGATTGGCCCTCCGAGACTTGCAAGGAAGGGGCATCTGTCTGTGGTTAGACTGTACGGCGCGGGATGCTACTTCATGCTGCTTGCTACCGCTCCGAATCTCTGGCAATCTGGACCGGAAGCCACCAAGATCTCGAAGGCTACTAGATGTGCGTCTTTTGAGCTTGTTGATCTCTTGCTTTGTTCTTCTTGTCAAGCATCAGTATGCACTTTCATACAGCATTGTCATCTTTTCGTCGAGCAGGTATCATCATGTATTCCTCAAAACCACCTAGAAACATATTCAAAAATGACGCGTTTGTTTGCCCGCCAGATAAATCTCTGACAAAGACACTGCTTAAAAGTCAGCTCGACTCGACTCGACACCCACGTTTACAGCTGCGAAAATTCGTCCACGTCAATAATGTCCAGACTATTTCGAAGTTGCACATCGGTCGGCTTTTGTTTCTTCTGCTGCTGGTCGTGTGACTTTTCTCCCGCCACTCGTTCTCTCGCTCGTCCTGCTTCCGCTTCCCAATGGATCATCCCGACGACCGCCATGGCCAAAAGGATCATGTGAACCCAGGTCCCTATCGTCATTCTACGTACAGGCCAAATCAACATTTGTCAAGTAAAAAGATGAGCAAAACATTGACGCATGTCCATGACCTTTCAGCGTCAGCAATCAAGGAGGCAATTGTACTCACCCCGCCACCAATCCTACATCGCCGCATAAGATATCATCCCTGCACATTGTTCCGTTGTTTCGTACAAAAGCAAAATAGTATGCCAGCGGAACCCCACAAAGCCAATAGGCAACGCCAACTATGGGAACCGTCACGCACTGCCGACCGCTTTGTGTATTGTAGAAATGTAGCAAGAAAAGAGTCAATCAGCAAGACACACATTGCCAAAAAAATATCCATCAGCACATACGTATACAGATACGATTCGTACCATCCTTTGATGATACCATTCAGCGCTACTTGGATTCCATCCGCAAACACATAGGTTGCCAACAATGGAATGGTTCGGCCTGTTTCTTGCACGACCGCTTCTTCCGCTTGGAAGAGTGACGGGAAAAAGGAGTGTGGCGTAAAATAGAGAATGCATCCCAGCGCCAAGCTGACCCAAGCGGCACTCAAGACGCTCACTTTGGCGGCTACCTTGGCCCCTCTGGCATCGCCGGCTCCCAGTAGATTGCCAATGCGTGTCGAACCCGCCACGGCACATCCCACTGGAAACATGAAACAAAAGGTATTCAGGCTTTGATACAAGGTCATTCCTCCCAAGGCAACCTCGGGTGATGGCGTCAATCGTCCCGACAAGAAAATACTCAATTCACTGGCCCACCACTCAGAAATGACAATGATGCCGGGAATGGCCAATCCCAAATAGGTTCGAATGCCTTGCATCGAGGATACGGCCAGATGAAAGTCCGCCAGAAACCCTGAGGAGAGGCAGGTGCGTCCAATTGCAGCAGCGCCTGTATTTCTCAAAACCCTCGCTTGACCCGCCAAAGTTCCAAACAAGTAGATAAACATGAGTGCAGGTTGTATCAGTTGAAAGACTACCGTTGCCATTGCAGCACCGAGATATCCCCAACCCAGGGTGTACATGAAAAAGATATTGCAAGGAACATGAAGGATCATTCCCACAGCTGCGGCATATGCGGGAACATTGGCCATTTCCATGGTCTGTAACCATGTGGTCAGGGTAAAATTCAACGAGTAGGACCATAATCCGGGTGTCAAGATTCGTAGATATACCTTTTTTTGTATACAGTTTAGGTTGGTGCAAATTGTTGTTCCATGATAATGGATGCGATAGTAGGCGAGAGGATGGGCAATGATGATGGGCTGAGTGAGCTGTCGACTTCCACCCAATCATCGATATAGACAATATCAAAGCGAGAAAGTAGACCCCCCAAAACAACCTGTGTCGAACGAAACGTACCTCGGTCATGGCGGCCAAGGTTTCTTCTTGTCCCAAATGCAATAGGAATTGCTGGATACCCGAAATCCACCAAAGACCCATGGGTATCACAAACAAAAGTTGAATGAAAATGCCACGATATAAAAATACCATGGGCAGCAACACTTTTGGGGGCGCGTCGTCGTCGTCATCATCCCTACTCGCATCCAAGACACAAGTACTAGTATAATTGGTTGTGGCACCACCATTTGGTCCATTCTTTTTGGACGACAATAGCAAAGGTTGGGTATCTTCTTTGGTTGTCTTGCCGTTTTTTGGCCGGATTGTTGAAATTGTATGGGGAGAAGAGGCACTCGCCCTTGTGCTTTCACTTACTTTTTGCAACAAATCCCCACGAGCTTGTCCTGCCAAGGTGGTCATGGCACTGCTCAGTCCCACCGATAAACTCAAGCCCGTGACATTGCAGAGGGTGGTCGCCAAGGCTGCCGCCGCCAACTCTTGGGCGCCCAAGGCTCCCACAAATCGGAGGGAAACAAGCCATGGGAATTTGTACAAGAGCATTCCACACCAGGTGGGCAAGGAAGTGTGAAGTTGTTCTTGGAATTCCTTCCCATAGATGGACCAGGTGGATGATAAGGGCATGGTTGTAGCAGTCTTCTTCGTAGCACCGCCGCCAATTGGACTTTGTGGACTGTCGCTGTTTTCCCTTTCGCCACCATAGTCCTTCATGATGCTGCTGCTGTCATAGTTATTCTGTTGGGCTTGAGAGTTGGCGGTGCACTTTTGAGGATCCGATCCATTCGCAGTGTTAACACAAGTGGTGGTGGTGGTGGTGGTGTCCATGTTCATTGATTCGGTCTTTTCGTCGGAGAACTATTAATTGTGACACATAACTTCTTGACACACTCCAGATCGTACTTGCTATCAAGAACAGAGGCAATTCTTTCTGCTTTCCTGGACATCGTTGTATTACAACTAGCAGCTAAACTAGGATAGCTTGGATTAGTTGCTATTCGATAGCAATTGCACGATTATTTTACTCCACCTTTCAAGGCATTCAGGTTACTGCCGAGATCCGGTGTGCAAAGATGAGGAACTCCTTTCATGAAGATGAAGATAGGCAGAAATGCACGCATATGAGAGGTCGCACATGATTTCGGCAATAATAAGAGGCGCACACTTTGCCATTTCGTTTTCCATAGGTGCAAACAGGCACGCGTTTGCATCCTTCGTTGTTGGTGAGATTGCAAGTACGATGGCAGTACAAGCTAAGTAGCAAGTAAGCAACTCCTATTTTGGTAGCCTTTTAGCTAGCTACTAGTAGTAGAGGTCCTACGGTACCGTAAAAGCGGCAGAATGAATCTCTCTAGCGAATTGCCGAACTGTCTGGTGCCTGAAATATTTTTCAAATAACGAGGGGTTTATTATCGTTTTCACTCGAAAAATACATTTTCTTTGGGTTATTAATTCTCACATGGAAACAGTTTGGGTTTACTCTGACAAGTCCCATCCGACTCCGCGATCAATCACATCGAGACGGTTAGGACCCACACCAATCCAACGAATAGGAATTCCCATCAGTTCTTGAACACGAAGGATGTATCGTTGGCAATTCAAAGGCAGATCTTCAAACGTTCGGCACTGCGAGATATCCTCTGTCCATCCCGGCAAAGTTTCGTATTCTACCTCTACCTTTCCAAGAATGTCCAAAGATGCGGGCATGTATGACATGTATTTGCCCTTGTACTTGTATGCCTTTCCTATCTTGACTTGTTCCAGTCCTGTAAAGACATCAATCTTGGTCAAATTCACAGCCGTATATCCATTGATCATGGCAGAATATTTGAGTTGTGGAATGTCGAGCCAACCACAACGACGGGCACGACCCGTGGTGGTTCCATACTCGGCTCCAACCTGACTCAGGTGCATGCCGGGCTCGCCCTTGGCGGTAATTGGCAACTCGGTGGGGAAGGGGCCTTGTCCCACTCGCGTACAGTAGGCCTTGACTGTACCATAGATGCCACGAAGTTTTCGGGGACTCACTCCCAATCCCGTCATGACCGACCCAATACTAGGATTGGAAGACGTGACAAAGGGGTACGTACCAAAATCAATATCCAACATGGCGGCATTGGCTCCTTCCACCAAAATCTTTTTGCCTTCTTCGAATTGTTGATTGGTCAAGGAAATGGTATCGGCCGTAATCTCTTTGACACGCGGCGCAATGCCCTTGTAGTACTTTAACTGTTCGTCGATGTCAATGACTAATCCAGGATAGGATCGCATATTGTGATCGGCAAGTTCACGGAATCGTCGTTCAAAATACTCAAAGTTGTGCAAATCACCGACACGAATTCCATTGCGTTGAATTTTGCTCGAATATGCCGGACCGATTCCTTTTTTGGTAGTACCAATTTTGTGACGGCCTAATCGGTCTTCGGTTTTTCCATCCACATCTTGGTGAAAATCAAAGACCAAATGGGCTCGATCCGATAAAAAGACGCGTCCCTTGTATTCGATTCCATGCGTGGCCAAACTATCCAATTCGTTCAAGAAGGAAGGAAGATGAACCACAACACCATTGCCAATGACGCACACGGCCTTGCGGTTCAAAATTCCAGACGGCAAGAGATGGAATTTATATTTGACTCCGTCCACCACAATGGTATGACCGGCATTGGATCCACCTGCGACGCGGGCGCATACGTCATAGTCCTGCAGGAATGATTGGGAACACGGAAATAGAAATAGAAATTATAGAATGTATTGTAAGATGACAGGATATCCTGCAGTAGAAACCACAAAGATCGTAATAGAAGCACTTCCGAAAAAAAAGAACAGAAACGTACCTGACTCAAAATATCCACTAATTTTCCTTTTCCTTCATCGCCCCACTGTGCTCCCAAAACAATATCAATGCCTTTATCTTGACTGGGTACTTTGGTAGGAAAGGACGACAGAGAACTACTGGCCCCCAAAAGGACTTCAATGTTGCTGACTTTACGAGCAATATCTTGCAACAAACCAATCACCGTCAAGGAATTGGGACTGTTCGCTTCACAGGATGTGGCCGTCGAGTTGGCATAGTTGGATTCGGGAAGATTGTTCTTGACATTGGTATAAATCTGAGGGAAAGGAGAGAAAGAAAAATTGGACGATTGTGAGCAAGGACGGTCGTCATACACAATCATGCGTCGGCTGCTGAAATTGTTTCAACTTCCAAGCCACTTCCACCCTTACTGAGGTGTGTGGCAACCACAGATTTATAAGGGAAGATATCCAGAGAGTCCTCGCATGTGGTATATCCCATATCCATCTGATGCCAAACACGCATATCGCCTCTCCTGAAAAAAGTAGGCCATCCATCGAATGATTCCGTCAGTCCTCGATCTATAACTCACCATTCCGGTACCAACCGCTCCGGCGGCACCCATGAGGGCCCTGGTGGCATGCTTCGAAGCAAACACCCGTGAAAACATGACTATTTTTTGATAAGTATCTTCAAGATTTGGTCTCTAGCTAGTAGATGAAACCTCTTGATATATGTCTGCAACTATTATCCTCTTCTAAAAGCTAAACGACGTGGTGGTGCAACTACCTTCCGTCAATCCACAGTGGGTGTTTGTAGGCAGTAGTCTCCGGTAGTACAGTAGTGGTGTTGTCGATCGAGGAGGAAAAGGACCTTCCGATGAAGCGAGAGCCTGATAGCTAGCTAGCTAGAGCTAGCTAGCTACTAGCTAGCTAGAGCTAGCTGCTCAATCGTTGTTACGTTTTCGTTGTTGCCTTCTTGATGGTTGCAGGGCAAGATCTTTCGTCGCTCACGTATGCGCGTGTGACACTAGTACTAATAGTTTAACTTTATCCCTTATGATCCACAAAATATGCGGCTGAGAACCCTTCCGCGAGGTTCTCGTCAACACGTCAAAAAAGCATGGCCCCCTATTGCAGCAATATTTTCAATTGAAAAGGGCCGAAGGTTCTTTCCATCGGATGGACCCACGAACTCCAAAGCAGAGCAATTTCACTGGTAACTACTGAGATCTCAATGAGAATGTTTCAAACCAAGTCAACATTTCAGAGATTATTTACAATCCTAAGACCTACATTGATCCTTTTGAAAAACACATGCTGCCAATGTTCAGAAGTTGTGTGTCAAGAATTGTTCTGGTCTGGGGGTCATGTGACTCTGCCTCCTCAGTTGAGATGCTTCAAGTCAAAGTCTCTCAATTTCCAGTTTTGCTTTTTTCAATTGCTTCTCTTCTACTAGCAGGGCATGGTTAAATCGAATTTGCTAATTTGGAGACATGCATTTGCTTGCTGTGAAATGCTCCACCGCTTAACATTCAATTTCTCCCATCAATTGTTTTTGAGGAATGACGAACAAGCTGTTTTGCAGTCGTTCTTTGCATGCTGGCATGCCTCAAGAAGGACATTTTTATGATCAGGCAGTTTGAAATGACTAAACAAAAGTTTTATAGAAATTACAATTGTTAGAACAAGTCTGCAGAGAATCAACTTGAAAGTCTGTCGTTCATTTGATCAACAGCGTCAGGCAGGTTTCAGCTGCCTCATGCAATCCCCAGAAGTGACTTTGGTTGAAACCTGCACTGATGAACAAAAAAACATTTGTCAATGTTTCTTTGATTTAACCAGATGCATTGGACAAACAGATTCCCTTACTTTTGAATTTTATTCTCCTCACGATTGTGGGACCGATGCAGTTTTTGTTGATGCAGGTGATGACCACTAAGCCACCATGACGTCATGGTGGCTTAGTGGTTATCACCTATGTCAACAAAAGTGAAGGACACCCTGAGGTCATGGGTTCGAATCCTCTCTCAAGACAGACTGCCGAGCAAACAGCTCCCCAACAACAATGAACAGTGTGGCAACCAGCACAGTGCTGTGATGTCATGCCAGCAGCCACTGGTTCAACAAACGTCAGAGTGCATCACTCGGGGTGTCATTGCAGGTGACAACCACTAAGCCACCATGACGTCATGGTGGCTTAGTGGTTATCACCTATGTCAACAGTTTTGAGTGGAAAGGAATGCGGAAATGAAGAACTTGATGATGACAAAAAAGGCATGACTGGCACGGGCGCACGGCCACATTGATAAACCACCTTTCAGCATTGCACTGAATCTCACAAAGGTGAATGGGGAGATCAAATGGCATGTCTTGCAAATCTCTGAGAGCAATTGTGGTGTAGAAGGAAAACCTCTCTGTCTTGCAATCAGTTCAGAGCTGCTAACAGATGACAAATGACACAGCTGTGGAGCGGCATGAAGGCCAACAAAGCATCAATTTTCATTAGGGACATGTCATGACCTTGCACTGTCATCTGCTAGCAGGGTGTGCCACATGAAGATCTATTCTGCAACATCAAGACCCAGTGGCACCTTCAGCGATCAGAGACATTTGTGAGTTTGTGCCGAATTGACAATGTTGCATGATTGTGCAAAGCTTTGGGGCCCCATCATGGCAGAACTTGAAACAGAAGCAAAGATCAATTGTGCTTGCCAAAAAAACAATTAATTTCATTTTGCCCTGATGCAATTTCAATCCCCTGGTCTGTCTGTTGGCCTGTGCACGACCAACCGCAAAATGCACACCAAAGACATGTTGATGGGGCCATTTTCTGACTTTGACGGACAACATTTGTGATGTGATCCAACATCGTGATGATGATGTAGC
>ENA-ORBV01004277-ORBV01004277.1-microbial-mat-metagenome-genome-assembly--contig:-NODE-4277-length-27591-cov-11.835138_pt1 | contig 27591 bp, 23 predicted proteins | sample MGYA00237777_ERZ505514 | MGnify/ENA primary metagenome ERZ505514 (study PRJEB26160, sample SAMN06269048) | microbial mat metagenome | isolation source: Oligotrophic lake microbial mat | place...
AATTCTTGATGGTTTCCAGGTTTTACAATACACAGCAACCTCGGACTGCCGGGAATTGCCGGGTTAAATGTATCTGCTATTGTTTCTTAATATTAAAGCTATTTGCTGGGGTCACAAGCAGCCCGATCGCCCGCTTGTTGCCCTTGACTCCCGATACCGTACAGTTAGCCTAGCAGGAATCGATCGTCGGCTGGTAGCTAAAATTAGCATTAAAGTTCCAGTACACTCAGGGATAGATATCATACCAAAATCTCATGGAAACTTTTCCGGCGGACGCTAAACCGATCGCCAGCTTAGCTAACCGACAGCAGCCAGGTACAAAACAACTGGACAACAGCGAAGTTCAAGAGTTCGATCGAGCCATGATGCGCCGCTGCATAGAATTGGCCCGCCGTGCTCTCGGCAAAACCGCACCCAACCCCCTTGTCGGTTCTGTAATTGTCCGAGACGGCAAGATTGTCGGCGAAGGGTTTCATCCCGGTGTCGGTCAACCTCACGCCGAAGTTTTTGCGCTCCGGGAAGCGGGGGAACTCGCCGAAGGAGCGACTGTCTACGTGAACCTGGAACCCTGCAACCACTACGGCCGGACTCCCCCCTGTTCCGAAGCTTTAGTTAAGGCCAAGGTGGCAAAAGTAGTGGCTGGCATGGTCGATCCGAATCCTGTGGTAGCTGGAACTGGGCTGGCCCGGTTGCGGGACGCTGGCATTGAAGTGGTGGCGGGAGTGGAAGGGGAAGCTTGCCAAAAACTCAACGAGGCTTTTGTGCACCGGATTTTGTACCGCCGACCTTTTGGAATTTTGAAATATGCGATGACTTTGGACGGTAAAATTGCTACCACTAGCGGCCACAGCGCTTGGGTGACAGGCGAGGAGGCTCGCAGCGAGGTTCACCGGGTGCGCGTCGGCTGCGATGCTGTGATTGTTGGGGGAAATACGGTGCGTCTGGACAATCCCCTACTGACGAGTCACCAACCTGACAGGCATAATCCCCTGCGGGTGGTGATGAGCCGCACTCTGGATTTGCCGAAGTCGGCTTGGTTATGGGAAACCTCTGTGGCGGCTACTTTGGTGCTGACTGAACCTGGGGTTAACCCCGAATTTCAGGAATTTTTGATCGCCAAAGGGGTGGAAGTTGTGGAGATCTCGCCGCTGACACCGACGAATGCAATGGCTTATTTGTACGATCGATCTTTTCTTTCTGTACTGTGGGAGTGCGGTGGCACTTTGGCGGCTCAGGCAATTACTGAGGGTGCAGTTCAAAAAATTATGGCTTTTATTGCTCCTAAAATTGTCGGCGGCCAAGGAGCTCCAACTCCTGTGGGAGATTTGGGGTTTTCGGCAATGACTGATGCTTTGACTTTAGAGCGGGTTTCTTGGCGCACAGTGGGTGCAGATTGTGTGGTAGAAGGCTATTTGAAAATTAGAGATTGAAAGTTAAAAGCGAGTCTTTTGAGTTTTTAATTTTTAACTTTTAACTCCTTTTATGGTTGAAATTCTGATTTGGAGTTTGATGATTGGCAGTCTCGGCTTGGAGGCTGCGCTTGTGGGTCTTTTGGTGAACCACGAGCAATTGGATGCGGGGCAAAAATGCGAGGAGGAGGAGGAAGTTTTGACTCGGTACGAATCTCAAGAAGATAATTTTACTGCGCCTGAAAATGCGCGATCTAATGGCAATCCCAAATCCGATCCCAATCCTGTTGATTTGACGGTTTGGGAGTACAAGATTGTGCGGGCTAGCAACGATTTGTTCCGCAATCCTGCGATTTTTCACAAGCTGTGTCGGGAAGAGGCGGAAGTTGGCTGGATTTTGCTCGAAAAGCTCGACGACAGGCGGGTGCGCTTCAAACGTCCGATCGCGCTGCGGGACGCCCCGATGCCTAATTTACCAATGTTTGACCCTTACCGCACTCATTACGGCCCGATCTCGAATGCGATGACTTGGGCGGGGGCGATCGTGTTTCTGAGTGCGATCGTGCTTCCTGCGATTTTGGGCTATGCTTTGGTGTCTACTACTCTAACCAGAAGTCGTTCTAATTGGCCTCCGACACCGGTTCAATCTTTGCCCTCTCCCGGCGGGCCAGAAAGTCAGAATTAGTTAGTTGGCAATTGGTAAGATCATTTTAGTAATGATTGCTGATATTTTAATATACAAAAGTTAAAATATCAGGATAATTTACTAACAGGTTAGCAATATTATGACAGTTGAATTGAAAGATCGGGCGCGAGCGCTGCTCCAGATTGCCCTCAATAACTCACAAGCTGACTTTTGAGAGGGACAGTGGGAAGCGATTGCCTCTTTAATCGAAGAGCGATCGAAACTGCTCGTAGTACAGCGTACAGGTTGGGGCAAAAGTTTAGTATATTTTCTCGCAACTCGGCTGCTGCGCGATCGAGGAGCCGGCCCCACAATTCTGATTTCACCTCTGCTCGCTCTCATGCGAAACCAAATTGTCGCTGCCGATCGTATTGGCATCAAAGCAGCAACTATTAATTCCTCCAATACAGAAGAATGGCAACTCGTAAAAACTCAGTTGCTCACAGGAGAAATAGATGTTCTCCTAATTTCCCCGGAAAGACTAGCCAATGAAGAATTTACCAACACCATTTTGTTACCAATTTCTCGGAATATTGGGTTATTTGTTGTCGATGAAGCCCACTGCATTTCTGACTGGGGACATGACTTTAGACCGGATTATCGGCGGATTGTCAGAATTTTGCAAGCCCTCCCTCAAAACATACCTGTTTTAGCCACAACTGCTACAGCAAACAACAGAGTTGTGAGCGATATCATCGAGCAATTAAATTCTAATCTTCGCATCATCAGAGGAAACTTAATTAGAGAAAGCTTGCAACTCCAAAACATCGCTTTGGGAAGTTCAGCAAGAAGAATGGCATGGTTAGCAGAACAATTGCCCAACTTACCGAGAAGTGGCATCATTTACACCCTAACTGTGAGAGATGCCGAACGAGTGGCCGACTGGTTAAAAATTAAAGAAATTGATGCTAAAGCCTACCACAGCAATCTGGAAAATCTAGATAAGCAAGCCTTAGAAGACCAACTTCTCAACAACGAAATCAAAGCTTTAGTTGCGACGACAGCTTTAGGAATGGGTTTTGATAAGCCCGATTTAGGATTTGTCATTCATTACCAGCGTCCAGGTTCCGTCGTTCATTATTATCAACAAGTAGGGCGAGCGGGTAGAGCCGTAGAGCAAGCATATGGTATCCTTTTAAGTGGCGATGAAGATGACGAAATTACAAACTATTTTATCAGAACAGCTTTCCCTCCACAAGCCCATACGCAGGAAGTTTTAAGCGCGCTAAACCAAACTGATAACGGCTTATCTGTTCCCCAATTAGAGCAAAAACTCAATTTTTCTAAAGGGCAAATTGAGAAGGTTTTAAAACTGTTATCCCTGGAATCACCAGCCCCGGTGAGCAAACAAAGTTCCCAGTGGTACGCTACCCCAGTTGACTATCAGCCCGATCATGATAAAATCGAACGTCTGACACAAATTCGTCGCCAAGAACAAGACAAAATGCGAGAATACATGGGCGAAAGCAAGCAATGTCTCATGGCTTTTCTCGCAGCAGAATTAGATGACCCAAACCCAACTAACTGTGGCAAATGTGCTGTATGTTTGGGTAAACCTTTACTGGCAGAAACTCCTTCGCTGGAAAAAGTAAATCAAGCAATCCAGTACCTACGACGCTGCGATCGCCCGATAGAGCCGCGCAAAAAATGGCCTCCTGAAGCATTTCCAACTTATCGTTTTTCAGGGAATATTAAACCTAATTTAAGAGCAGAATCCGGCAGAGCTCTATCTTTATGGGGTGACGCAGGTTGGGGAGAATTAGTTAAACTGGGTAAGTATCGGGACAATAATTTTAATGATGCACTGGTGGAGGGCGCTTTTGAAATGATTCAGCGCTGGCAACCTCAACCTTTTCCTACTTGGGTGACTTGCGTACCTTCTTTAAATCGTCCCGACTTAGTACCGAATTTTGCTCAAAGACTGGCCGATCAATTAAATTTGCCATTTCAGCCAGTTATTCGGAAAATTCACCAAACACCACCTCAAAAAGAGATGAATAATAGTTACCAGCAAGCTCATAATTTGGATGGTGCATTTGCGATCGACACTTGGGAAGGAATCAAAGGAACAGTTTTCTTAGTTGATGATATGGTAGATTCCCGCTGGACTTTTACAGTCATTGCGGCACTTTTACGTCAAGCTGGTAGCGGGTCAGTTTTTCCTCTAGCATTATCCCTCAACTCTCTCGCCGATTAGATATATGAATCATATACTGCCACCAGATACTCAAGCAATTTTACTTTTGTGCGCTAGCTTCGGGCAAAATCGGCAAACAGAACCACAGCCCCTAACACTTGGCGAATATAATTATTTGGCTGGTTGGCTGCTCGAAAATCAGAAGCGCCCAGCGGATTTACTGCATCCAAATTGTTTAAATTTGTTACAATCAATTCCGGCAAGTAAGCTTGATTTTAACAGAGTTTCGGCATTATTAGAACGAGGGGTAATGCTGAGTTTAGCTGTGGAAAAATGGACGAATCAAGGGCTGTGGATATTGGGAAGAAGCGACTCTCAATACCCCAAGCGCCTCAAGCAAATATTGAAACATTTAGCACCAGCAATTCTCTATGGGATTGGCAACATAAAATTGCTATGTCAGGGAGGATTAGCGATTGTTGGTTCTCGCGATGTTGATGAAGAAGGACTCGATCGCACTCAGAGAGTTGCACAGATTTGTGCCGAACAAGAAATGCAGGTAGTTTCCGGCGGTGCGCGTGGGGTAGATATGGTGGCAATGTTAAGTGCGCTGGAGGCGGGAGGAATGGCTGTTGGCGTGCTGGCTGACAGTTTGGCTAAAGCTGCTGTTGCTGGAAAATATCGCGCTGCGATTAAAGAAGACAGACTAACTTTAGTATCTGCTTGCGATCCGAATGCTGGTTTTAATGTTGGCAATGCGATGGCGCGAAACAAATATATTTATGCTTTAGCCGATCGCGCCCTTGTCATCAGTTGTTCAGTCGGTACGGGCGGCACTTGGGCGGGTGCGGTGGAAGCGCTAGAAAGGATAAAAGATGTCCCGGTTTTTGTGCGGATAGAGTCTGCTGTACCATCCGGCAACCGACAACTGCTGAAACGGGGAGCAAAACCTTTGCCAGCTATACCTGCTAGTTTATTAAAGGGACAATTCAGGGAACTTTTGGAGGTGGCTACCTCAGAATTTGGAGCGATCGAAACTGCAATAGAAATAAATTGTTATGAATCTGCTGATGCGAAGGAAAACCCACAACCACAAGGTTCGCTGTTAGAAATTGAAGCCGCAGTTACAGATGTGGAAGTGACACACTCATTAACATCGGAAATTGCAGTAAATCAAGTGCTATCAAACTCAGTGTCGGAGACTGTATCTGCAAAAACAGAAGTGGAAGCGCCAGCCTCTGAAGAAACAGATGTTGCATCTAATGGAAGTATGCAAAATGCGATTCCCTACGGGATAGCTTCGCTTCACGCACATCGGCAAACACCTACGATCGAATTTCGTCCAAAAGATATTTACGAAGCAGTTTTACCCTTGATTCTCAGTCATTTAGATCGACCGTTAGATGATAAATCTCTTGCGGAAATTCTGGATGTCCAAATAGGGCAAATGCGACAGTGGCTAAAAAGAGCAGTGGCAGAAGGTAAGGCGATAAAAACTAAGAATCCAGTAGCTTATGTAGCCCATCAAAAAGGAGATTTATTGTCTTTACTGGATGAAAGTGCATAACCCACGGTGTCTTAAACTTCCGTGGGTAAATCCTTCAATTTTCCCTCTAAAATTTAAAATTTCAAATCGATTGACTCCTTAAGTTTGGGGCGGTATTACTGAGGGAGCGGACAGCAATCTCAAGTTGTAATCGGTATCGCCTTGAAATTGAGAAACGCGGACGAAATAAGTCCCCGAAGGCAAAGCTCCATTGCTGACAATTGTTTCGGAAGCTGTACCTAAATTGTTAGATGAAGCAATAATATCGTCTAATCCAACTGCACCGTTGCCGTTGAGATCCTGAATTAATTCTACATCAACATCTGCACTCAAACCGTCAACTGTTGCACTGAAAAGGCTCGGGGTATTCAGGATGAAACTGTAAATGTCGGTTGGTTGGGCAGCGCCGACAAAATCGCTCGCAGTTTGAATTTCTCCAAGAGTTCCTAGGTTTTGTGCTGCGTTCAAATTGTCTGCGGGCTCGGGGAGTGTGCTCAACAGTCCTTCTTGTTGGCCGAATTGAATGTAATGGTCGATCGCACTTTTAACTGCGCCGCTATTGACTGCTGCTGCTACCAGCGGATATTTTTCTAGATAAAAGCTGGGATCGAAGAAAACGCTGGCTTTGCGGTTTTCTAATTGACCGACTTTGAAGTAGTGTTCAAATGGGGTAAATTGATTGGCTTGGACTGCTGTCTGAACGTCTGGGTTGCTTGTTAGATAGAAACCCATATCGAAGAAAGGGTTGGGGCTGCGAACTTCAAATTGACCGAATCTGATAAAGTGATCGGCTGCTGAAACGCCATTGAGTTTGGCTGATACCGCGACATCTGTATTGGTGTCTAAATAATAGCTGGAGTCGAACAGGGCATTGGGGTCGCGATTTTCAAATTTGCCAATTTTTCGGTAGTGATCAAAGGGACTCGATACCGTGCCTCTGGCAACTGCTACGGCGACATCTGGGTTGTTTTCGAGATAAAATTTGCTGTCGAACAGTGTTCTGAGGGTTAGCATTCTTAAAAAAAATCTCTTTGTACTTTAGTCTGGAAAGTGCATAATCAAATTCGATCGAGAATCCAGTTTACATCAATTTTTTGTGAGGGCGTCTCAATTATGGCTAAATCTGCACTGATGGCAATGCTGCGCCGCGCTGCGAGTATTGCCCAAAAGTCAAGGGAAACGGGCATTCCGGCTGATGAATTGCTGGGGATGCTGACTTCGCGCACTTCCAATTTTCCCATATCTCGGCGCGGCTTGCTGCACGGGGGTTTAGCTGCTGCGGGGGCTGTAGCTGCTGCGACTTTTACCAGGGAGGGAGCTTTTGCTCAACAAGGCGGACGATCGCCCATTTTGGTTGTGGGTGCAGGGATTGCGGGTTTGACGGCGGCTTATCGCTTGCGCCAAGCGGGTGTGCGCGCCGATATAATCGAGGCAACTAACCGCGTGGGGGGGCGGATACGCACTATTCCCAAGGTGGCTGGAACGCTGATTCCGGCCGATGTGGGGGGAGAATTTATTGACACCGGCCACACTACTTTGATTTCGCTGGCGACGGAATTGGGTTTGCGGGCGATCGACTTAGCCCAAGTGCAGAGTGGATTGGTGAAGGATACTTTTTTCTTTGAAGGGCGACGATTTCCTCTTGAGCAAATAATCGCGGATTTTGCGCCGCTAGCAACTAAAATTAATGAAGATGTGGAGGCTATTGGAGATAACATTAGCTATCTTGATTTTACGGAAACAGCGGAAAGATTGGACAATCTTTCGATCGCTGAATATCTAGACCAAGCTGATACTAGCACGCTACTGCGACAATTGTTGCGGGTTGCTTATACGGTATTCTACGGTCGAGATTCCGAGGAACAGTCGGCGTTAAATCTGCTGTTTTTAATCGGTTCTGAACCTGGCAGTTTTGAATTGTACGGCAACAGCGATGAGCGTTATCAAATTGACGGCGGCAACAGTCAAATTATCAACCGTTTGGCGGGTCAATTGTCTGGTTCGATCGAGGCGGGGACGGTTTTGGAAGCGATTACTCTTTTGCCAGACGGCCGCTATCGGGTAAATTTGCGATCGGGACAAAGCGCCTTCGATCGCACTTACGAGCGAGTTTTGTTAACTTTGCCCTTCAGCACTTTGCGTGACGTTAAAATTAACGTACCTTTGCCCCAACCAAAGCGTAGGGCGATCGAGCAATTGGGTTACGGTACCAATTCTAAGTTAATTACCGGCTACCGCAGCCGCATTTGGCGGGAAATTTATCAATCGACAGCTTCTGTTTATACCGATTTAGGATTCCAAAATAGCTGGGAACCTACGCCTTTTGCTCCTACTGGTAACGGTTTAGTTACTAATTTTACAGGAGGAAAGCAGGGTTTGGCGATCGGTAGCGGAACTCCCGAAGACCAAGCACAAAGATTTTTGGGACAATTTGAAAGAGTTTTTCCCGGAGTGAGCAATTTGCGATCGGGCAAAGCTGTGCGAGCTTATTGGCCGGGAGAACGCTTTTCTAAAGGTTCTTATTCCTGCTATTTAGTCGGGCAGTGGACGCAAATGTACGGCGTTGAAGGCGAACGAGTTGGGAACTTATATTTTGCCGGGGAACACACTTCGCTGGAAAATCAAGGTTATATGGAAGGCGGTTGCGAAACCGGACAAAGGGCGGCTTTTGAAATTTTACAAGATTTGGGTTTGACAAGTTCTGTAGATGCTTTGAATACTCGCAGTGCGAGCAGTTTGAACAATCGCCGTCCCAGCCGAAAAGTTCCCGGATCTCGGAATCTTAGGAATAGGAATCCGAGTATTAGATAATAACGTAAGGTGCGCCGCAGCGCACCCTACAAATATCGCAGATAATTCATCAAACAATCTCGTCCGGGTTAATTCCCTGAGCGCGTAAATATTCAGCAAGGCGATCGGCTCGTTCGCATTCGCGATCGGCCCGTTCGCGTTCGAGTTCGGCCCGTTCGCGTTCGAGTTCGACCCGTTGTCGTTCCGCTGTTATCTGTTCTACACCCCACAAAAGCAGATTTCCTGCTTCATCCCACCAGCGCAACCAATAACCAGTACGCTGTTCTTTTTCCCCCCGCCAAGTTCCCAAATACAAACCAAAATCTGCTATCCAATGGCGACCTTCCTCATCAGGAAATTCTAATTCATAGTTGCCATTTTGCAAGCGATATACTTCCAGCAATCCACATTCTGGATCAAAAATGATGTAAGTTGGCACTTGCAGAATTTGTTCGTAAAAAAACCACTTTCCGGGAGGAAAAGTACGTCTAATAGAATATTCCTCGCCGTCCGTTTCAGACAAAAACTCCATCACAATGCTTGGAATTTCTCCTTCCAAGTTTGGGGTGTAGCTTTTGCGGTCTCTTCTCGATTCTACCGGGAGTACCGAAGGTACATAAACCCAATCTGGTGCTTTGATAACTAACTCGCCGTTGACAGTAGCGCAAATGCCAAAGTTGCTAGCAATCAGCATTAGCGGGCCGATTAATCCTCTCAGTTCTAAGATTTCTCGCAGTGCTCCGGCAATTAGCGGTTGACCTGTATTCTCCACGGGTTTTTCTTCTAATTGGAAGTCGTCTGGCAACTTCTCCCAAGTTACGGTCATTGCTACCGTTTTTTGTTTTGGGTGATCTTGAGTCGCGACCATGACTTTACTTTCTAAAGTTTGATATCTTATCATAACATACTGTAAGATAAGACGGCGGTTGAAACCTATACAAACAAAACCCGCCTCCGCGGGTTGAAGAGTGGGCGGTTTAAATTACGTTTTGCGTTATTTTATTCAGATGCAGACGGCGGTTGAAACCGCGTCTATACAAACAAAACCCGCCTCCGCGGGTTGAAGAGTGGGCGGTTTAAATTACGTTTTGCGTTATTTGATTCAGTCCACGAAGGTGGACTTTGTTTTTGTAGGTGCGGTTTAAACCGCCGTCTGGATATGAGAAAAAATATGAAACATTTACAGTTAACAGTAACTTTATCAACCTTGCTAATCTCGTCAATTTCAGCTAGCCCTTTGCTGGCAAATTCGACAAATACGAAAATTCAAATCTCACAAATTGACGAGCCGTTTTGCTACATGAAAACTCCCGACGGCAAAACAGTAGATTTGGGCAAACTCTGCGAAAAATCACCAAATTCGGAAACTTCCCAAACTTGCATTACTGGTTCCAATATTTCTGCAAAATTATCAATTGCAGGAGCAAATTATGACGGCAGTTTTTTCAGCGGTCAAGTGATCAATCAAGGCTGCAAAACAATCAAGAATGTGAAAGTCAATTATGAAGTTTTGGACGAATCGGGTAATTTAATTGATAACGGATTTATTGACGCTCAACCAGCTACTATTGCACCCGGAGAGTCCGCTACCTTTCGGGGTGCAGTTGTCGCCGGGGCTAAAGTACGGGCTACTCATGCCGAAGGTGAAGAATGATTGTGGAGATTTGCCCGATCGCTGTTATCATATTTGGGCTCAGATATCTGTATTACTTACGCAGAGATCCCCCTAAATCCCCCTTCAAAAGGGGGACTTTGAATAATAATCTTGTCCCCCCCTTATTAAGGGGGGTGAGGGGGGATCGAAGTTTGAATATTCTTGCAGAGATCCCCAAAACAGAAGTTGCAGGAGTCAAATATCTTGAAAAATCGATCGACATACTGGCAAATTTTACCCTACCTCCGCCCCCAAAAACAAACCATCGGTAAAGCATTAGCTTGTACCGTAGTATTTACCATATTTTGGCCGATAATCGCGTGGCTGGTTGGCGAAACAGCAAAATTTATAGGAAAAGGAGATTTACAAGGATTCGGTCAAATTGCTGCACTCAGCGCCGTTATATTTCTGATTCGCGGTACAGCCCAGTACGGTCAAGATACGCTGATGGCCAAAGCAGCTTTGACTATTGCTTTAGAAATCCGTAAAAAAGTTTACACACACCTGCAAAAACTCAATATCGGCTACTTTGAAACCGCCAAAACCGGAGATTTATCCTACCGCCTCACCGAAGATATTGACCGCATTGGCGAAGTCGTAAATAAATTTTTTCATCAGTTTATTCCTTGTGTTTTGCAGCTAATTGCCGTCCTGGGATATATGATTTATCTCAACTGGCAATTAACTTTAGGTGCATTAATTATCGCACCGCTGATGGCTATTTTAATTGGCTGGTTTGGCGAAAAACTGCTAAGTTACTCGCGCCAAAGTCAAAATCGCATTTCTGATTTATCAGCTTTGCTGACAGAAGTATTTAGCGGCATTCGTTTAATCAAAGCGTTTGTAGCTGAAGATTACGAAATTGCCCGCTTTGCAGAAGAAGCTGAACAAAACCGCCGTGCTAAGTATTTGTCGGAACGCATAAAAGCACTTCAGTTCGTTGTAGTTGGCTTTTTGGAAGCGATGAGCGTAATTTTGCTGTTTTTCCTGGGAGGTTGGCAAATTTCTCAAGGAAATCTCACAGGTACTGAATTTATCAGTTATATCGCAGGGGTGGCACTGTTAATTGACCCGATCGCGATTACAACCGCAAATTACGGCGATTTCAAGCAGGGAGAGGCTTCTAGCGATCGCATTTTTGAACTTTTAGCCATTGTACCCGCAATCGTCGAAAAGCCAGGAGCGATCGAACTTCCCCATGTTACAGGTAAAGTCGAATATCGCAACATTAATTTTGCCTATAATTCGGAAACACCAATTTTGCAAAATATGAGTTTGCTGGTGCTTCCCGGAGAAATGATTGCCCTTGTTGGTGCATCCGGTGCGGGGAAAACTACGTTAGTAAATTTGTTGCCGAGATTTTACGATCCGCAAGCGGGACAGATTTTAATTGACGGTATTGATATTCAAGATGTCACCTTAAATACTCTGCGGCGGCAAATCGGTATTGTACCGCAAGAAACGATTTTATTTTCGGGTACAATTGCTCAAAATATCGCTTTCGGCCAATCTTATTACGAACTAAAAGATGTGCAGAAAGCTGCGGAAATTGCTAACGCCCATCAATTCATTTCTGAGTTTCCCGACGGTTATCAAACTTGGGTTGGGGAAAGGGGTGTCAATTTATCTGGCGGACAAAAACAAAGAATTGCGATCGCCCGTGCAGTTCTGCTCGCTCCCAGAATTTTGATTCTCGATGAAGCGACATCGGCGCTGGATTCGGAATCTGAAGGTTTAGTGCAAGAAGCGCTGGAAAGATTGATGCGCGATCGCACGGTGTTTATCATAGCTCACCGGTTGGCTACTGTGCGGAAGGCCGATCGCATTTTAGTGCTCGAAAAAGGCAGAGTGATGGAATCGGGGACTCATGAGGAATTGCTCGAAAAGGGCGATCGATATGCGGGCTACTACGCACAACAGTTTAGTCAGTAGGCTACATTAGAAACCGGGTTTTTAGCCGTTTCTGCTGGCTTCAACGAAGTATTCTGGAAAAAACCCGGTTTCTGATCAACCGCGCGTAACTCATATCAAGAATGGTACAATAAATTATCAGATCGATATTTACTGATTCCAGTTAAAAAGAAGAGGCCGTGTCAGCATGATTCAAACCACAGCCAAACTACTAACATTTGAGGAATTCCTAGAGTGGTATCCCGATGGCAAAGGACGTTTCGAGCTACGAAATGGAGTAATAGTTGAGATGAATCCAAACGGCGACCATGAGGAAGTTACAAGTTTTCTCATCCGCAAAATTAACGTAGAAATCGATCGCCTCAATCTTCCTTACATAACACCATCAACCTATTTTGTCAAGCCTCTAGGAGCGACGACAGGATATCAGCCAGATATCATAGTATTAGACAAGCCAGCGTTGATTTTGGAGCCACTTTGGAAAAAATCATCGATTATTACCCAAGGTAAATCTGTTAAACTTGCGATCGAGGTAGTTAGCACCAATTGGCAAGATGATTACTTGGTAAAAGTGGCTGATTATGAAAGATTGGGTATCCCGGAATATTGGGTTGTGGATTATGCTGCGTTGGGTGGCCGACGCTTCATTGGCAATCCGAAACAACCTACAATCTCGGTTTATCAGTTAGTTGAGGGGGAATATCAGGCTAGCCAGTTCCGAGAGGGCGATCGAATTTTGTCGTTTGCTTTACCCGAACTTAATTTGACTGTGGAACAGGTTTTTGGATCGATCCAAAGGGAAGAATAGGATTGTTTTGGAGATGGAGATTTAGACGCACAATGGCAAATTTAGACCTTTATCGGCAACATATCCAAAATCTGCTCTCCCAACACGCTAGTCTGGTGTGGGATGAGCGGATTCAGGCTCAAACTATCTTTGATGTTGAGCGCGATCATTATCAATTAATCTATGTGGGTTGGCGCAATCAGCGGCGAGTTTATGGCCCGGTGTTGCACCTGGACATTATTGACAATAAAATCTGGATTCAGCAGGATGGTACCGAGGTGGGTATTGCTAACGAACTCGTAGAATTGGGAGTTCCCAATGAAGACATTGTACTTGGGTTTGACCCGCCGATGATGCGGAAATTTAGCGAATTTGCGATCGGATAAGTTTTCGGGTTCTTGCTATTTGATTGTCGCCCGAATGCTTCTCCCTTACGGTTTGCGCTGCAACGGAAAATGCGATCGCTAATCAACCCAATTTTCTAAGGTTAATCCTGGGATACGGGACAATTCTCTAACATTATTCGTCACCAGTATCAGCCCCAAACTGATTGCTTGGGATGCTATCAGCAAATCCATTGGGCCAACAACAATACCTTGACGTTCTAATCCCGCTCTAATTTGTCCATAAGTTTGCGTGCTTCTTTCATCAAAAGGGACTACGGGTAAGGTTATTAAAAACTGAATGAGTGCAGCCCGATTTTGTTGTTGACGCTGACTTTTGTAAACCCATACTCAAGTTCGGCAATAGTAACAGATGAAATGCCAATATCAAAAATTTCAAGTGTTTGGAATTTATCGAATACTTTTTGGGGTTTGCGCTTGATGATGTAGATACAAATGTTAGTATCTAGTAAAAATCTCATTCAAAAGCCTCTCTCGTCTCCAAGGACAACTGCTCCCTGACTAGCATAAAGTCGTCGGAGAACATATTCAAACTATCAAAAAAAGTTTTCCAAGGGTTTTCTTTGGAGATTAGGACAAGAACATCTCCTATTTTTTTGACATACACTTCATTACCTGGAAAATGAAATTCTTTGGGTAATATGACTGTCTGGTAGTCATCCGCGATCGATAATTTAGCAGTATTCATTGTTTTGCCTCCTGGTGGTTCAATTTATATTTTAGATTGACCGTCCACTTGCTCCCATTAAATTGTAGCAGAGGATGGTAGGTTTAGTTGTCCCATGAGTTTTTTTCTTCTTGAAGTTCCCGATCGATTTCTTCAACAGTTCTGGAGACATGACGGCTGCGGATTTCTGTAAGCAATTCCAACACTTTACGCCGGCACGGAGGCTTTTCTGGTATAATCACAAACACTTCAACTTCTTCACCCACAGAACCAGGCGGCACTTGAATTTCAAGTTTATTTCCTGCAAGAACTTTCGTGGTAATCCGTATTGCTGACTGCATATTTCCTCCTTTGCGACGATCAATTTTCCACAGCCCCTAAAGCTTTGAGCGTCGCTTTCTCAACTTCCGTTAAACCCGTAACACCCGTGATATTCATCTCCTCATAAGGTCTTTCACTTCTGAGTGTTTTTAGACATTCACCTGTATTAAAATCCCAAATTTTAAGAGTCTCATCGAAACTTCCACTAACTAAAATTTTGTCATCTGAACTAATTGCTATTGACCTGACCCCATTGGTATGTCCCTGCAAAGTTCTCAAGCATTCTCCTGTAGAGACATCCCAAATTTTTACTGTTTCGCTGCTACTGATTATAGTTTTACTATCCAAAGTAAAAGCTACTGACCATACGGAACTTGTACGATCGTGAAAAGTTTTCAAGCATTCTCCAGTGTGAATATCCCATAACTTTATTGTTCGATCGCTACTACCGCTGACTAAGGTAGTGCCATCAGGACTAAAAGCAACTGAATTTACTGTATTGCTATGTCCTTGTAATGTTTTGAGGCATTCTCCAGTGCGGATATTCCATAACTTCACAGTTTGGTCGCTACCACCACTGGCTAAAGTTGTATTGTCAGGACTAATTGCCACTGACCACAACCAGTCAGTATGTCCTTTAAGAGTTTTTAGACATTCTCCAGTGTGAATATTCCATAACTTAATATTTGCATCAGCGCTAGCACTAATTAAGGTTGTACCATCGCGATTGAACGTTACTGAATTTACACAGCCAGTATGTCCAATCAAAGTTTTTAGACACTTTATTGTAGCAATATTCCATATTTTAATTGTGCGATCGTAGCTACCACTAGCGACGATGCTACTGTCAGGACTTATTGCTACTGAGTTTATCCGACTGGTGTGTTCGTCAAAAGTTTTCAGGCATTTTCCGGTGCGAATATCCCATAGCTTCACTGTTTGGTCTTCATTACCGCTAACTATCGCTGTACGATCGGGACTGATGCTTACTGACCGTATAGAGTTGATATAACCCCGCAAGGTTTTCAGGCATTCTCCGGTGTTGATATCCCATAATTTTACTGTTTGGTCATCACTGCCACTGAGCAAAGTTGCACCATCGGGGCTAATTGCCACCGACCTTAGCCAATCAGTATGTTCCTGTAAAGTTTTCAAACATTCACCAGTCTTAATATCCCATATCTTCACTTGCTGGTCATAACCAACACTAGCTAGGATGACACAATTAGAACTAATAGCTACTGACCGTATTCTATTGGTATGTCCGCGTAAAGTTTTTAGACCTTCTCCACTACGGATATCCCATAGTTTGATAGTTTGGTCGCTGCTGCCACTGACTAAGGTTATATTATCAGGACTAATTGCTACCGATAGAACTTTATTTGTATGTCCGCGTAAAGTTTTCAAACATTCTCCACTACGGATATCCCATAGTTTGATAGTTTTGTCACTACTACCGCTAGCAATGATTCTACCATCAGAGCTTATTTCTACCGATCGTACCGTGTCAGTATGTCCTTGGAAGGTTTTTAAGCATTCTCCAGTACGGATATCCCATAGCGTCACAGTTTTGTCATGACTACCACTGGCTAAGGTTTTACCGTCAGGGCTGATTGACACAGAATTTACTCTGCCGTGTCCCTGCAATGTTTTTAGACATTCTCCAGTACGGATATCCCATAATTTCACTGTTTTGTCAAAACTAGCACTGGCTAAAGTTGTACCATCTGGACTGAATGTTAAAGACCTGATCCAGTCAGTATGCCCTTTACAAAATACAATTTGTTGACAGTCTGAAACTTTCCACAATCCGATGGCGCAACCAGAATCACCCGTAGCAAAAAGTTTTCCATCTCGACTAAATGCCACTGCAAAAACTGCACCGAAGATTTGAGAAAAAACAGAATTAGTCAAATTTGCGTGAGACAAATTGACGCACCGTAGACTAGCATTTGTAAAATCAGCACCTAAAATAACGGCACTAGAGAGGTCTTTACCTTCTAAAGCAGTCTTGTCCTTTTTTAACAACAACGTCGCCGCATTCCCTCCCACATAACCCACCTCGCTTTCAGTTTTGCCTCGCGTTGCTTCCAGAATTTCCATAAGCGGCAAAACCCCGGTTTCAGAAACCATCGGTAACAACAAATCCATCACTGCTTTCGTCAGCACAGCTTGTCCGAAACTGTGGCTAAGTTCACCTAAATTTTCAGCAACAAATCCTTTCAAAGGCGCGATAAGTTCGTTGTTATTTCTCTTCTGGGCCTGAAGCCGACAATAATTAGACCAAGTGTATAATTGAGCCTCAATATCAGGATTTACACAAGACTGTTCCGGCGCAACTAATTCGGTAAAATCTGCCGCCAAAACTCCCAATTCCGCTGCAAATTTGTAAGCGACAAAAAACTCTAACAATGAACGATGCGCCGGAGTATAATCCCCATCTGCATTGCGGATTAGCATGGTTTGACCCATCATGTCATAATGCCAGTGGTCTAAGTCTTTTTCCTCTTGCACGATGGAACCAAACAAGCTGCGGATGCGATCGGGAAAACCGCGATAATTGAGACTCATTTGGTCGGTAGACAGCATTTCCCAAGACAGTTCGCACAAAAAGTAAAGCTTATCTGCTAACGAAGTAAAAGTCCGTTCAGCTTTGATATCTCTCTCTATCTTCCGCCGCACCGCATACAGATAAATCCGCGACATATCGACTGGTTTTCCTGCTTCAATATCGGGCAATGCTTCCAAAATTAACTCTGTCATCACTGGGCGACGCGCTAAATCCAATAGTTGGGGGTTTCCCATCACTTTTTCGACAGTAGTCGCTTCTGTTTGAAATGACAGCGCTTGGCGAATTTGCTCGTCGTTAAATTTCTCTAATTCTAATACTTCAAATTGGGGAGTTTCGCCTGTTAAAATAGTTGTTGATGCTTGCAGTTCGGCATTTAATAATGCCCGTCCTTCCTTGGCTTCGGGGAAATGTTCGGTGCGGCAAGTCAGGATAACTTTTGCGCCGGGAACGACCGCTTTTGCTAGTTCCCAGAAGTTATTAATGGTTTGTTGCCGATCGCACTTAGCGGCCATTTCATCAAAACCATCGAAAATCAACAGAAACTTACCCATCCGATTCAGTTGTTCAAAAGCCGAATAACCCGCCAAAGGTATCTCGTGTTTCCGAAAGAAAAACTCGGAGAATAGCGACTCAACACTAACCGCTTTAGCATAATCTCTGAGGGGAATTACTAACGGCAAACGCGGACGTTCTAAGCCGCGACTTTTAGCATCTCGGTAGCGTTGTAGCGCCATCCAAGCATAGTGCATGGCAAACCAAGTTTTCCCCGTCCCAAATTCTCCTAAAACTGAAATATGTTCTTTTACAGGGTCATCTAACCACAGGTCAATATAACCTTCGATCCAGCCATCTCGCCCGTCATAATGACTCACGCCTATCTTGCGCTGAGTATCGGGGTCGATTTCTTCTTTCGTACAAGCTAGTGGCACATATTTAGTATCAATTCCTCGGCTGGTGATTTCAGTTTCTAGCCAATCCAGATAAGCGGTAAAATCAGCATCTTGGTCGAGTAATTCATCAAAGGTATAGCAAGCTAAATTACGATTTTCGGCTTTCTCTACTTCATCCCGCGCGGCGCGACTGATGCGGCGGGCTGTGACTAACCACCCTTCATCGGTGCGCTGTTTTTCCACCGACTCGCGCAGGGCTGAGATATCTCTGAGTCCAGCTTCTCCGGCAATTCCGCGCACTAAAATGCGATCGTACTTTTTGCGTCTCACCGGAACATTGATAATCCATTCAAAATAGTTATCTTCCGAGATTTGATGTGGCTCGAACTGATAATTTAATGTTTCAAACCAACCTCGAACTTGTTGCGATAAAATAAAAGCTTGAGACTTTTGAATATTTGTTGATGCTGCTGCGGGAAGTGCGGGATAATCTTCTGCTTCCAATCGCGCAAATTCGGTGCGGATTCCTTCGAGAGTGGGAAGGCGTTCGATTCTTTCTAGGACTATCGACAGGTGTTTTTGTAGGGAGGCGATCGCATTTCCCTCGATCACCTCCGCAGGTGTCCGCGTCCGCTTGGCAATTTCCATAAATATGGCTACAAATGCCATGAATTCCCGTCTGGGGTCAATCCCTAAATCTCGAATTTCTTTACCCAAAGCAGACTCGTTGAGAAAGTCATCGCCTGCTTGAATTAAAATGGCTGCACTATCGCAGTCGAAGGCTTTGCGAAATGCTTGTTCAATCTCTTTTTGGCGAAACAGTTCTAAAATCTGTTTGGGTTTCCCAGCGCCATACTCTACTAAAGTATAAACATAGATTCCACTGAAATCGGCTGGCGGCGCGTCAGGTTTGAGGTTAAATCTTTTTAATAATTTGATGACTGTTTCGTTGCGCTGAAACTTGTCTTTGATAGTGCCGAAGGGAATTGCCGTCAGGAGGCTGATAACTAAGTCGAGACTAATTGGGATCATTGAGGCTTTCCTATTTATCGGTGGGAATCATTCTCGAATCTCAAAATCGCAAATTGCTTTCATTCTATGTTAGCGCATTAGCCTACTGTCGCGCACCGACAGTCCGAGATTTGCCATATTCCGATAGTCCGACAGGAGTTGAAACCCCCATCTCATAGCGAAAGTCCTCTCAAGAGGACTGTGGAATCATATTTTATTTAGTTATTTGATTCAACCCAGATATTGAATGATATCAAACCCGTTAACATCGGAATTATTCATCTCTCCGATCCTTCTCTGTGTTCTCTGCGCTCTCTGTGGTTAAATAATTCCGATCCAACCGAAATAGATATAATACTGTTGAACTCTTACAGCAAATATTAGCATTATTTACTAAATTTGACAACAATAAAATAGAGAAAAAACCGACATATTTTGTAGTAATATTGTCTCTAATATTAGTTGTTATATCATAGTTATAAAAGTTAAAATATAGATAACTTACAAATAAAACTTGCTATCTATGAAAATACAATCTTCCGTCTTAGTCCACCTCGGATTTGGCAAATATGTACGCTCCGATCGAGTAACAGCCGTAATCCCAATTGAAGATGAACGTGGGCCTGGTCGCCGCACTTTCGTACACGTAGACGGCGAAGCAGACCCGATCGTTGCTTCGCGCGCCGAAGATACAATTGTTCGCGATTTGGTGCAGGAACCACGCGAAATCACTCAAGCTCGTCAGCAACAAGAAATCCTCCAAGATTTGCTGGCAGATTTGAGCAATGTTAACGTCACCGTGCGCCGCATCAGCCGCGATGAAGGTGGACTAGACCTCGAACTTTTAGAGCGTCGGATTCGCCAAATTTTAGAAGCCTAAAAACAAAAGACCGCCCCTGCGGTCTTCTGATTATTTGTGTCGCTAAAAAGTTTAAGTTAAGGGTTTAATTGTAATTTCGATGTCCGCTAAACCGGTGAGTTTTTCCACGACTGGCGGTTCTTCAACTCGCGGTACAAAAATAGTTAAACCTCCGGGAACGCACTCAATAGTAATCGGAGTCATGCCGAAAATTTCACCGTCTACAACTACTTTCTGAGGCGGATCGGTAGTAATTTTTATTTTTTTTGCCCGCAAATAACCGATGTCGTCGCGATCGCTAGGATTGCCACTCAAAGCTGTTTGTAATAGGTGATAAGAGGCTGCGATCGCCCCAGCTTTATTCTCAGGTGCCACCAGCGTCACGTCCAGCAAGCCGTCATCAAAAACAATCCCGGCAGGCCCTTGAGCTAAAATGGAAGTAGGCGGCGCTGCATTCGCTACCGTCACGGCCACAGCAGTAAGGCTGATAATTTTCTCTTCGGTTTCGATTTCCGCTTCAAATCTTTCTAAATTGTTTAACTGTTTAATTCCTGAGAGAATGTAAGCCAGCATTCCCCAGCGATTCTTCATTTCGCGATCGGCTAATTCGACAGTTTCCGCCTCAAAACCCACTCCAGCTAATAAAACCATCGGCATTTCACCGTTGCAAATCGCCGCATCCACCACCCGCGTCAATCCTCCCAAAATATTTGCGCAGGCGGTGTCGATTGTATTGGGAATTTCTAAAGCATTCGCAAAAGCATTCGCAGTTCCCCGCGAGATAATTCCTAAAGGAATATTTGTGCTGACAATGGCACCAGCAACTGCTGATAATGTACCGTCGCCCCCGGAAGCAATAATTTCCTCAACTCCTCTAGCAACTGCTTCGCGGGCGAGTTGATCTGCATCTAATTCTGGCGTTGTCAACCGAATATCTAAGTTAATAAACGGCTCTAAAAGTTCCCGGATTCTAGCTAAGTCTTGCTCTGGGTTGCTGTTGCCGGCGACTGGATTGAAAATTAGGCAAGCTGAACGTTTCATATTTGGTAATTGGTAATTGGTAATTGGTAATTGCTCATTGCTCATTGATAATATTATGTCCGGTCAATCGGCAACAATCAAATTGGTTTGTAGTGAGAACTTCAGTTCTCATAAAACTCGCTGGGACTTAAGTTCTCGCTACAAACCTAGAACGGTGCAGTATTTGTGCTAGAGGTTTAATTAAGACTTGACAAAAGTCCACTCTAAGACTTCGCGCGGTGCTTTTGCCAGCGCTTCCTTGATTTCCTGGTTGCTGTCGAACTTGACTTTATCCAAATGGCACGCTTCGACGTTGACAGTAAATTTATCGTCTTCAAAAGGCCAAGGAGTTACAGTCACCAGTTCGTTGCTGTTCTGTACAATATCGTAGCGCTTGCCGTCGGGGCCGACACTAATTTCTAAAGCTCGTTCTCCGGCGGGTAACTCGCCGCTGCAAAGAATTAATGATAGCCGATCGCACCACTGGAAAAAAGCATAAGCTGATTCGGCATCTTTTTGAGAAATCTTCAACTCCTCGCGCCACTTTTTTTGGTTGGCGAGTTGTTCGTCCAAAAATTCATCGAGTTCCTTCGACTCTCCCCGCTTTCCTTCATTCAGAAAGCTCATGTGCATAGAAATCAGCATTGCTACCCACCTACCGCGATATAGGGAATTCTGCGTCAATCCTCGCATTTTAGGCAGAGAAGTTTCCGTGCTCAAGGTAAAATCTAAGGGCGCGCCCGCTTCAGTCAAAATGTTTTCTTCCCACTCTTTCTCTAAATCGTCGTGGTGGGAAATCGCGGCTATGGTTTCGTAGAGGCGAATCGGAGATTTTGAGCGCTTCCACTGTCCGCCAAGTTGGGCGGCGAGCAAAGCGTGGGCGCGGTGGTAAATAATTTCCCAGCCGGTGGCGGTTAAGTTAGCAATCATTGAGTTTTTCTCCTGAATTAAGTTGGGTGCAAAGATGAGACTTGTATTGCATTAATCTTTGATTGATAGATCGACCGCAGATGCAAGGCAGATTAACGCTGATTAACGCAGATAATTTCCTGTTATGGCGATCGAATGAATGCAATGCGAGTCTATTGAAGTTTTCCGGGTTTGAGAGAGAATCTTGAGAGTTTCAAGCTGAGGAATTAAGCCGTTTGCTGCGGCAAAACCCGATCGTGACGGCAACTTCATTCGTTAAATTACAAAAGGTTCGATCGAGATCTCGTGCCATTTCCCCTCAAATCGTTCGACAACCAAAGGTCGAATGCGGAACTTGGGGGGGCACCCGTCGAGAACATCAATCCGCAAACACGAATAAGGACGGCGTTTGTGGGAACCTTGGCCGCTGCGGCCGACAAATAGCAAAGATTCCGCTATCGGGCGATCGCCTTTTTGCGATCGCCCGCCCTCACGCGCCAACCGATCAGCTTCTGGACTCGATGGTTCCTGCAACATCGGCCCTTCCGGGCGCTGGCGGCGGAGACTGTGGCCGCTTCCCCCGCAGACAATCCAATTAATCCCAGAGTCGCCGTGTCCGGTATTCCCAGTCCGCAGGTATTCCAAACAGTGAGCGTGGCCAGTCAGCACCAAATCTACTAGCGGACGCCCCCGCGCTACTTCCCCAACTGCATCGGCCACCCCGTCGAGCACCTCGCGCAATCGCAACCGAACCGCCAAAGTTTGAGCTTGATTCCACTTTGTCGCCTCTGTCACGTAGGGGGGATGGTGCAGGTAAATTACCCGCCCCCGCACCTCGGAATCGCGCCAAGAGTCAATCAGCCTTTTTTTCAGCCATTCGAGCTGTTCAACGTCGGTGGCGGCTGTTTTGTGGGACGACAGTTGTTTGTCAATATCTATGAGCATTTCGTCAAGTTGCTCTAATTTGGCGCTCAAGTCGTCTAGCTGTTCGGCTTCAGAAGGAATTTCGGGGTTCAGCCGATCGCACATTTCGAGCATTGCCAATTTTTCTTGTTCCAATTTCTGGCGATCGAGTTCCAAATTCTGGCGGCGAATGTCGCCCTGTTTGGTTTTCGGGATCGGTAATGGTTCGTTGAAGGTGTTGGAGTCGAGGGCGAAGAAGTCTATGCCGCCGCTGCGGAAGGTGTAGTAGCGGTTGGGTAAGCGGGTAAAGCGTCCGGGTTGGTAGCGGAGGCAGCGGCCTGTGCTGGTGCTGGCGGTGTAGTGGGCGTCTAGGTGGCGATCGAGCTCTCCCGGCATTTTGTGAGCTTGCAGGTAGTCGAGAAAGGCTTTGGCGTAGGCATTTCCGCGATCGGAACCGTGCCAGCCGACATCGAGATCCAATTTGGCACCCAACAGCCGGCGCAGTGGCAAAGCTGTCGCCGACAGCAGGCCGTAGACTATGGGCAAGTCGTAATAGTCGTGGTTTCCCGGTACTGGCAAAAACGGAAAGTTGAACACCATGCGATCGTACGCAATCCGAGAGGGATGCTCGCCGCCGACTATAAATTCTCGGTAGGGGCGAATAAAGTTTTGCAAGTAATATTCGCTGGAACCTACGAGATAAACTACATCGCCCGTGTGGAGGACGAAACGGCAATTTTCGCGTTCCGAGATCATTTGTTGGGCAACCTGCCGCTGGGGGTTGTGGCCGCGGTGGTTGCTCGTGCCGCTGTCGCCTGCAACTAAAAACGAAAACTCTGGAGAGTCTGTGGTTGGAGATTCCAAAACCATCCGAGTTTGGTCGATTCCCCGATCGACGATCGACTGTTCTTGCCACCGCACCCGCTCTTTCATTTTGCGGATTTTGACTGTTATTTGCGGGTCGGAAACGAATTTCAATTCACCTCTTCTCCAAAATTGCTGAGTTCCTAGTTAATCATAGTGTAGCGATCGGGCGAGTTTTTACATCTCTCTAAAAGCTGAAAATCGACGCGCGGGCAGTCAAAAACCCGGTTTTTGACGAGAATACAGCGTTACAACTCACATCTTGTCGCATTCTCAATAAGCCTTTTATGGGCGGGCTCTGGGGTTCACACCACAAGAAAATTCACTCTTTGTGGAACAGGTCGTCGGGCCTTTTAAGCGAGAATGGTGCAATATGTGAGACGATCGCACTCCCCAACTCCAAGTGCGATCGATCCCTACACCCTGCCCCAAGTGGGCAACATCAGATAGAACGCAGTAAAAAACTAGAAAATGGAAGCAATACAACTGTCTTTATTCTCAAATGAGTCAGAACCAATTCCTGTCAAAAAGCAGAAGAAAGCAAAATTAGGGCGTTACGAACGCATCCAACGCGAACTAGAAGCAAATGACTGCGACCCCTACAAGATATTCATTGATATTGAATCTCAGTCACTGCCAAAATCAGACTATAGATTTGTAGATCTTTTCTGCGGTGCTGGCGGCATGACCCAAGGTTTATTGCAAGCAGGTTTTCGACCAGTAGCAAGCGTTGAAATTAATCCCATCGCCTCGGCAACTCATACAAAAAACTTTCCCGATTGCCATCACTTGTGCGACGATATAAAAAACTTAAATCCCCAAAATTTGCTCGCTGAAATTGGTTCGCCAGAAGTTCATGTTGTTGTAGGCGGGCCGCCGTGTCAAGGCTTCTCAGTTGCAGGAAAACGCGACCCCAACGACCCCAGAAATCGCCTATTTAGAGAGTTTGTCCGCGTTGTCTCTGAAATACGTCCTTGGTATGTTGTCATGGAAAATGTACCAGGAATATTGACTATGCAAAAAGGAGCTGTTAAACAAGCAATTTGCGAAGCTTTTCAGGAAATTGGCTATCCCCATATGTCCGTTGCGGTGCTGGAATCAGCCACCTATGGAATTCCGCAAATCAGGCCGCGAGCTATTTTTATTGCTAACAGATTTGGGATGCCAAATCCCTATCCGAAGCCGCAATTGTTACCCGAACAATACAAAGCGATTGAGTCAGCAATTGATGATTTACCACAGTATACTCCCATCCCAGAAATCAACCACGAATGGACTCGTCATTCTGTTCAGTACATGGAAAGACTTGCTAAAGTTCCACCAGGCGGTTCTTTGTATGAAAGCTACGCCGATGCTTTCAAGCGACAGTATCCGGGAAAACCGAGCATGACTGTGAAAGAAAATCACGGCGGCACTCATATTCATCCTTATCAGAATCGCGTTATTTCAGCCCGCGAAATGGCTAGATTGCAAAGTTTCCCGGATTCATTTATTTTTGAAGGATCGATGAAAAAGGCAATGTGGCAAATTGGAAATGCTGTGCCGCCCCGTTTAGCAGAGTGTATCGGCTTGGCACTTATTCCATATTTGACTGATATTGCTTTCAATAAACCTAGTAAAGTTACTCTTCCAGGCAAAGCCTAAGAATTAGCAAATAAGATATTACTGATTTTCCTCGCGACGCTGAACTTTTAATAATATATTACTGGCAAACTTTGGTGTACCTGCTTTTTCACCTAAAAAATTAATTAATTCAGTAAAAGTCTTTGGGGGATTTTTGTACTTTTGAGACTGTTGCTGTAATAAATCAACTATTGAGTCCGGGTATTCGTCCAATAAATCGCTCAGAAATTCATCGGGCGACTGTGCTATAATGTTCCAAGGAGCTAGATCGTTTTCTCTAAAATCCTTGAGATTATTGGTGACAATGATATCAGATCCAGCCGTTACGGCGGCGGCAAGAACATGACGGTCTTTAGGGTCATTTGTCATTGCTTCCTCTAGCCCGACAGGCACTTCAACCATCGCTTCAGGAAAAGCTAATTTGATTTGATTTTCAAGATTCTTTGCTTTCTCCTGCGAAAGCTTTCCTCCACCGATCAGGTTGTCTATTGCCTCATCGAGGATTTTCTGAGACCAATATAGTAAATACAAACCTTCATCAGCAGTGGAAAGCAGAGTATCGCGCAAATACATCGGGAACAGGACACAAGCATCAAGTAAAACACTAAGTTTAGTCATATTAGGGATTAAATTAGTCCTATTCCTCGTACAAGCCAGCTTCTTCAGTCATCTCGATTAGCTCATCCAAGAGTTGGCGGCGCTTGACTTTCCGCTGTTCTTTGTAAATCATTAAATCTTGGAAAAGTATGCGCCGATGGGAACCAACTTTGATATGGGGAATTTCTCCGTTTTCCAGTAATTTGACTAAAAATGGTCGCGAAACATTCAGAATATTAGCAGCTTCCTGTGTTGTCAGTTCGCGATTGTGACGCATTATGGAAATAGCTTGACCTGATGCCATTGCGCGCACAACTTGACCGAGTAAACTATAAACTGATTCGGGAATAGCAATTTCTTCTCCGTTACTTGCCACTAATTTTAGTTGCGAAGATTCGAGGCTGAGAATCTGGTCTAATTGCGCTATTGCTTCTTTTTCTTGATCTGGAGTCAAAACCGACTCTGGCGACTCTTTTTGTGTCAACATAGCAAGTCTCTCTTTTAATGTGTTTTTGTCTGATTTATACAGTGTTGGACGCACTTCGAGCAAAGAAACCGGGTTTTCACGAAAATATTTCGTTGCAACCGACAGATTCGCGAAAAAACCCGGTTTCTGGCTACCCGCGTGTAAGTCTCCGGTACATACTCGGTTGTTTTCACGATAACACTTTTCGCGCTGTAAACGCAATATCCGCAACAAGCGAAATATTCAAACTTGTATGAAGCAAGGTGTGCAGTGCACTTCCTTGCAGTAGCTTGGGAAAATTAGCTTTGTATTGGCTTACGATTCAGACTTTTTGAGTATTTTTACTATTTCTTCCAGCAGTTTATCTATAGCTTGTGAGCTGTTGACTTGAGTTGCGTTGGGGAGAGATTCGGTATTTCTAATGTGCTCATGCAGATAACCATCACTTATGTTTTTTTGGATACTATATAGTCCTTTCATTGCATTTTTAAAAGACTGGGTGCCAGAATAATTATTTGCTACTTTCTGGAAGTTGTCTATGCCTACTCCAAATATAGGAGGTACATGATCCATGATTGCACGAGTAAGCATGGCAGTCGCATAATAGTTTTCATGAGAATAGCTACTGTTTAGTTCCTCACATAATTTGATAAGTTTTGAACAGTCAAACTTTGATTGTCTTGATGAAATATCTTTGAGTTCCTGTAGTCTTCGTTCATTAATAAAAAGGGGATTAGGTGACACAGTTAAAGTTTGAGAAACCTGATTTTTAGGTTCCTTTGTACTTTCGATTTCAGATATTCCTTTAGGTGTAATCCAAACAGGGCCACAATTAGGATCCAGACCAAACAAGCTATCACAAGCTATAAAACCTTTCTCTTCTAGTAAGTAAGTTGCGATACTTAAAACCTCTCCTTCAGATAAGTGTGTATCCTTAGTAACATCACTAAGATTAATATAATTTTCTGTGTTAGCTCCAGTAGATTTATAAATACAACATAGGACTTGAAAACGCTTCTTTTGTTGTTCTGCTGCGAGACGCCTAGTTGAATTCAATAAATACTCAGTGGGATCGATATTATTTTGAGTTACCTGATTCTTTACTTCAGCTATTCCTTTAGGTGTAATCGAAACAGGGCAATCAATCTCATCCAGGTTATAATTATCAAATCTGTAACTATATATTTTTATTAAATCCTGCGCGTATAAGTATTTTGAAATACTTATAATTTCACTTTCCGATAAATTTAGAGACTTAGCAATATCACGAATAGAAATATTTTCCTCAGATATATTGCGCTCAGTCGCTTTACAAATACAATACAAAACTTCAAGATGCTTCGGGTTTAGTTGTTCAGTATCTTGGCTATCGACGTTCATAATTAACCTCAATAAAAGCTTAGTGCGATCGATCGCTCACATTCAGTATATCTCAACAGAGTATTATATACTGGATTGTACAAATACGCCCACGTCGTGCGAAGGAGCCTGAAATAATCGTTCTAGTTTCTTAGTTGCTGGTAATGGTTTGCCTTCAGCTTGACAACTCTCGATTAGTAATTCTAT
>ENA-ORBV01004278-ORBV01004278.1-microbial-mat-metagenome-genome-assembly--contig:-NODE-4278-length-27575-cov-4.986981_pt1 | contig 27575 bp, 31 predicted proteins | sample MGYA00237777_ERZ505514 | MGnify/ENA primary metagenome ERZ505514 (study PRJEB26160, sample SAMN06269048) | microbial mat metagenome | isolation source: Oligotrophic lake microbial mat | place...
TCATCGCCGTGGGCCTCAATTACCAGACACATCTGGGTGAGCGCTCGTCGGCAAAGTATCCAGGGCTGTTCGCCAAGTTCCCGACGTCGATCATTGCACACGAAGAGAACATCGTGCTCCCGCCGGACGCCACCAACGCGCACTACGAGGGCGAGATGGTGATCGTGATCGGCAAGAAGGCGTCGAAGGTGTCTGTCGCCGATGCGAAGTCGTATGTGTTTGGCATCACCACGGGGAACGACGTGTCGGAGCGCGATTGGCAGAAGAGCGATCTTCAATGGTTTCGCGCCAAGGCGTCGGATACGTTCGGTCCGCTGGGTCCGTACCTGGTGACGGGGCTGAACTACGACGATTTACTGCTGCAGACGCGACTGAACGGTGAGGTGGTGCAATCGCAGCGCACGAAAGACCTGATTTTTGATGTCGCGTCGCAGGTGAGCTACATCAGCCAGTATATCACGCTGATGCCCGGCGATATCATTTTCACGGGCACGCCCGGTACCACCAAGCGCATCAAGGCCGGCGACGTGGTTGAGGTGGAACTTGAGAGCGTTGGTGTGCTCCGCAACACGGTCACGCAGAAGAAGTGAACGGGCACGATCGCGCGTCCACCGAAATCTCCGAGGCCGCTCAGATCGCCCGAAACTGGCGCGAGTAGTTGTCAGTCTCCTCTTCGGGCTCCGCGCGCGTGACGGCGTCCACCGCGCCCTGCCCGACCTCATTCCTGGATCAACCCCAGCCCCGGAGACGCCCATGTCAGCCCCAGCCCTCATCGCCATACCCATCAGCGACGGCAAGGTGGATCCCCACTTCGGCCACTGCACCGCCTTCGCCTTGCTGGAGACCGATGGTCAGCGCGTCGTCCTGCGGCGCGATCTGCCGCCGCCCAAGCATGAGCCGGGCGTCCTGCCCCGCTGGCTGATCGCACAGGGTGTACGGGTGGTGATCGCTGGCGGCATGGGCGAACGCGCCCAGCAACTGCTGGAGCAGGCTGGTGTCATCGTGGTGCTGGGTGCCAGCAGCGGCACACCAGAGGAACTGGCTTTCCGCTACCTGACCGGCGCCTTGACCAGCCAGGGTGGCGCCTGCACCGCGCACGAAGGACACGGATGCGGTGGGCATTGAGATGACCACGGCCTAGCGCAGCACCCGCATCACCCAGGAACCGACCCAGCGAAGGACTCCGACGAATCATGACCGTATCTACGATGGATGACCCCGACCACCACGAGGCCTGGCAGCCCTCGCCAGCCGTGATCGACCATATGCAGCAACCGCGGAACAACGGCTGGCTGCTCTATCCAGATGGGCAGGCCTATCTGGTCGGCGCCTGCGGCGATGCGATGGCGATGTGGGTCAAGGCCGATGGCGACCGGGTCGAGCGGATCACCTTCGTCACCAGCGGCTGCGGCACCTCGCATGCCGCCGGCAGCATGGCCACCGTGCTGGCCACTGGCCGGACCATCCGCGACGCCATGCGACTGACCCAGCAGGAGGTGCTGGACGGTCTCGACAGCCTGCCCAAGGACCACGAACACTGCGCCCTGCTCGCCGCCACCACGGTGCAGCTGGCCTGTGAGGATGTGCTGATACGGCGGCTGGCGTCCGCCGAGGCGAAGCCATGAGCCTGCCTGGACTCGTTGCCGATGCCGATCCCGACTTCATCAACGATGCTGCCCTGGAATCCCTGCTGGCGCAGCCCGTCCCCGATCGAGCCGAGGTGGCCGACCTGCTGGTCCGTTCGCTGGCCAAGGAACCGCTGACGGTCGCGCAGACGGCTCGGCTCTGCCTGGTGCGGGATCCGGACCTGATCGCCGCGATCCACGACGCCGCCCGCCGCCTGAAGCGCGAGGTCTACGGCAACCGCATCGTGCTGTTCGCACCGCTTTACATCGGCAACAAATGCGTCAACGACTGCGCCTACTGCGGCTTCCGCTCGACCAATGACGCTGCTGTCCGCCGCACCCTTGACCATGACGAACTGGTGCGGCAGGTCGAGGCGCTGGAGGACAAGGGCCACAAGCGCCTGGTCCTGGTCTATGGCGAGCACCCGGACTACGACGCCGGCTTCATCGCCGACAGCGTGCGCACCGTCTATGGAGTGAAGCGCAGGCACGGCGAGATCCGCCGAGTTAACATCAATGCAGCGCCGATGGACGAGGCCGGCTATCGCATGGTCAAGGAAGCCGGCATCGGCACCTGGCAGGTCTTCCAGGAGACCTATCACCATGCGACCTATGCCTGCATCCATCCGGCCGGTACGCGTAAGGCCGACTACCACTGGCGGCTGAGTGCCCTTGGCCGGGCGATGCGCGCCGGCTGCGACGATGTCGGCCTGGGCGCCCTGTTCGGCTTGCATGACTGGCGCTTCGAGGTGCTGGGCCTCATCGCCCACGCCACGCATCTGCGCGAGCGATACCGTTGCGGTCCACACACCATCTCCTTCCCACGACTGCGGCCAGCCTCCGGCATGGATATCGATCCACGCTGGCAGGTCAGCGATGCCGATATGCTACGGATCATCGCGATCCTCCGTCTGGCCGTGCCCTACACCGGATTGATCCTGACCGCTCGCGAGCCGGCGGCTCTGCGCCGGCAAGCCATCGCCATGGGTGTATCGCAGATCGATGCCGGCAGCCGCATCGAGATCGGCGGCTACACCGAGTGCGGTGACGCCCAGGTCCAGGAACTCGCCCGTGAACAGTTCCAACTCGGGGACCTGCGAAGCCTCGACGAGGTGATCGCCGACCTGCTCGGCCAGGGCGAGATCCCGTCCTTCTGCACCGGGTGCGATCGTCTGGGCCGGACCGGTGAGCACTTCATGGAATACGCCGTCCCCGGCTTCATCCGGAAATTCTGCACCCCCAATGCCCTGACCACGCTGCAGGAATACCTGTGCGATTATGCCAGCCCATCGACCCGGCAGGCCGGTCAGGGGGTTATCGCTCTCGAACTGTCCCGCCTGCCCAAGCGGCACCAGGGGGCCATCCGCAAGCGGTTGGAAGCCATCCGCTCCGGCACCGCCCGCGACCTCTACGTATGACCCAGGAACCCACCATGGACAGCTACCAGACCAACCTCCACCGCCTGCAGCAGTTCGCCATCCAACGCGGCTTGAAGCTCAACCCCGACCCCGCCCGGGTCGAGAAGGTCGTCGGCCTCATGGCCAAGAACCACGAGGCGGTCGGCGAGTGGATCTGCCCGTGCAAGCAGAAGCACAAGCCGGCGGTGAAGGGCGGCGATATCGTCTGCCCCTGCCCGACTCTGGACGCCGAGATCGGCGTGGCCGGGCACTGCATCTGCAAGCTCTTCTTCAAAGCCTAAACGGAACCACCATGCCCATCGACGAACTCACCATCTCCCGCGCCATTCTCGATGCGCATCACCGCAAAATGACACGCTGCCTCGATAGCGATGTACTTATCGTCGGCGGTGGCCCCGCCGGTCTAGTTGCCGCGGCGCATCTGGCCACGCAGAACCGTCGGGTCGTCATCATCGAGAAGCAGTTGTCACCCGGCGGCGGCATCTGGGGCGGTGGCATGGCGATGAACGACGTCGTGGTGCAGGAGGAGGCCAAGCACCTGTTGATCGCCATCGGCCTTAAGCCGCGCAAGGTCGATCATGATCTCTACACCGTCGACGCCATCGCCTTGGCCAGCGCCCTGATCAGCACTGCGGTGCAAGCCGGAGCGATCCTGCTCAACCTCACTTTCATGGAGGACGTCTGCATGCACGATGGCGTTGTGGACGGTCTGGTGGTCAACCGGACCCGCATCGGCGATGTGCTGCCGGTCGATCCCATCGTGTTTCGCTCCAAGGCGGTGATCGACACCACCGGGCACGAGGCGGCGGTGGTCGAGAAGCTCCGCAAGCGGCACCTGCTGCCGCCCGAGGTGTCCCTGGCCGGCGAGCAGCCCATGCATGCCGCCGCCGGAGAACGCTTCGTGGTCGAGCGCACCGCCCAGGTGATGCCGGGTCTTTATGTCGCCGGCATGGCCGTCTGCGCCACCTTCGGCGGCCCACGCATGGGGCCGATCTTCGGCGGCATGCTGCTGTCGGGCGAGAAGGTGGCGAAGCTGGTAGCCGCTGCCGTACCCGAACGCGCCTGCTGCTGTCAGCCAGCGCCGGGTGGTTCGCATGGCTGATAATCTCGCCGTACTGGCGTGGCCTATCGGACAACGGACGTGTTTTCATGCCTGACAGCCAACCAACCTTGCTCGGCCAGACCCGGGCCCAGGCCCACCCGGATTGTGCCTTTTGTAGTCCGCATGCTCCTGGTTGGCTCGCCATGCACCTGCATGACGACGGGACCGGCGGGGTTCAGGGGGCGTTCTCCTGCCCGCCAGTCTCTGCGGGATACCCAGGCTTGGTGCATGGAGGCGTCGCCTCCGGTCTGCTGGATGCCGCGATGACCAATGCCCTTTTCGCCCGAGGGGTGGTCGCTCTGACGGGTCGCCTGACCGTGCGTTACCACCATCCCCTGCGTTTTGCGCGGACGGCCACGGTCACGGCCCACGTCTCCGAGCAGCGCGGTGCCTGGTGGATCGTCCAGGCGGAGATCAGCCAGGACGGCCGTGTCGCCGCCACGGCTGAAGCCTGGTTCAAGGACAACGCGGACCTGCCTGACGAACCGGTACGTGCATGAACGGTATCGGCGGCTTGATCCTCATGGCGGTACTCGCCAGCCATGGTGCCGTCCTGGTAGCCGCTGCGATGCTGCGGCTACCGGAGCGGATCCGTCGCGCTGTCGTCCCGTCCGCGGTCGCCTTCGCCGCCGGCACCATGCTGGGAGCAGTTTTCCTGGGGATGCTGCCGCATGCCCTCGAAGGCCGATCTCCGCACGACATCCTGCCCTGGACGCTTGGCGGCATCCTGGGATTCTTCGTCCTGGAACGCCTGCTGCTCTGGCGGCATTGCCATGACGACCAGTGCACGTTCCATAAACAGACGGCCGAACTCATCCTGATCGGCGACGGCCTGCACAATCTTATCGACGGCATCGTGCTGGCCATTGCCTGGACCACCTCGCCGACCCTCGGCATGGCGACGGCTATCGCCATCGTCGCCCATGAGGTCCCGCAGGAGATCGGCGATTTCGCCATCCTGGTCGATGCCGGGTGGAGTGTGCGCCGGGCATTTATCTGGAACCAGATCAGTGCAGCTACGACCCTGCTGGGGGCCCTTGGCGGTTGGTGGCTGATGTCGTTTCTGACACCGGCGTTGCCCCCGATGATGGCGATCGCCGCTGCTGGATTTCTGTATGTGGCAGTTGCCGACATCCTGCCGGGGCTCCATCAGCGCGGGCGTGGCCTGACCGGCTGGCTGCAGATCCCGCTGATCCTTGCCGGGATCGGCACCATTGCCGTCTGCGATGGGCACGCGGGGCATTGAACGGCATGCCTCCCCATCCTCGCACCGATCAACCAGCCGCCAGCCTGGACGCGGGCATCCGGCCTGCTCGCCTGCCAGACATCCCGGCGATCCGCGAGTTGATCACCGGGTTCGCAGCGAAAGGCCAGATGCTCGAACGGTCGACCGATGCGTTGTGCGATCGGATGCGGGAGTTCCTGGTCATCGAGGACGTCAATGGACGTATCGGCGGCTGCGCGGCCATCCACATCTACACCGAATCCGTGGCCGAACTTCGCTCGCTGGCGGTTGTGGTCGAGGTGCAGGGGCGCGGATACGGGCGACGGCTCGTGGAGGGCTGCGTATCCGAGGCCCAGTCCTGGGGACTGCGTTGCCTGATCTGCCTCACCTACCAGGTCGACTTCTTTTCTCGACTCGGCTTCGTCCGCGTCGACCGCTCCCGATTCCCGGCCAAGGTCTGGAGCGATTGCGTGCGCTGCCCCAGCTTCCTGGACTGTCGTGAGGTGGCGATGTGGCGGCAATTGCCCAGGCGGGCTGGCGCATGAGCGACCTGCATCTGCGTATACACCCGGATCCGGTCCTTCGACAACCGTGTGCTCCCATCATGCGCTTCGACCATGGCCTGGCTGACCTGGCCGACCAGATGCGGCAGATCATGCTGCTGCATCGCGGGATCGGCCTGGCGGCACCCCAGGTTGGAGTTCTCCGGCGATTGGTCGTGGTGCTGGTAGACAATGAACCCCATGCCATCGCCAATCCGATGATCGACTGGAGCAGCGGTTCGTCAGTCATGGACGAGGGCTGCCTGTCCTGTCCCGGCATCCTGGTACGGGTCCGGCGGGGCGCCCTGGTCCTGGTTGAAGGACGGCGTCTTGACGGCAGTCCGGTGACCTACCGATTCAACAAAATACTTGCCCACTGCATCCAACACGAAATCGATCATCTGGATGGGCGGCTGATTCTGGACCAGGGGCCGGTGTTGCCGGTCGAACCACGCTTAGGAGTCTTCTGATGCGCCCTGGTCCATCAGGAGATCCGTCATGAGCCTTGATTGCGCCTGCTCCATCGGCCGTCGCTGGCCGTCCTACGATACGGTGCCTGGCCTGCGCCTCATCGTGCTGGTTGAGAACCGGCCAGGTCGTGGATGCGCCGCCGCGCATGGGTTCGCCGCCTGGCTGGAGATTGGCGACGTGGTGGTGCTGGTGGACACCGGTCCCGATCCCGACCTGCTGGCCAGCAATGCCAGGGTCCTCGGCCTAGACCTGAGCCGAGTCGAAGCGGTGGTGCTCAGTCATGGACACGACGACCACAGCGGCGGCCTGCCCGCCGTGGTGGACGCCCGCCGTGGTCGTCCTCTGGCCGTCGTCATGCATCCGGCGGCGACCCGGCCCCGGTATAGTCGCCGGACGGGAACGGCCCGTTTCATCGGCATGCCCGAGGCCAGCCAGGCGGCAATGAAGGCGGCCGGGGTGACGGTGGTGCCATCAGCGCAACCGACCTGCGTGCTACCCGGCGTCTGGGTCACCGGAGCCATTCCACGCCGCCACGTGGACGCCCGCGAGGCTCACCTGGTCCTGGATGTCGAGGGACGGCAAACCGATCCGCTAGACGACGATCAGGCCGTGGTCGTGGACACCATGCACGGCTTGGCGGTGATCTGCGGCTGCGCCCATGCCGGGATCGTCAACACTCTCGACCTGATCAGCGAGGTCCGCCCCAATGTCTCGTTCGCTCTGGTTGTCGGTGGCCTCCACCTGGGGAGCGCTGATCCAGCCGCCATCAGCCGCATCGGTGAATGCCTACTGAAGCGCCGAGTTGGTCGCTGCATCCTGGGCCACTGCACCGGCGAACGCGCCAAACTGATCCTTGCCGAGCAACTGGGCGACAAATTAACGACCTTGACCTGCGGCAGCCGATTGGAGATCCCGTGAGCGAGTCCTATTCCATCCATCCCATCGGCCTCTTCCGCACGCCCTACATCACGCCCCAGGGCATGCGGATCCAATCCTGCGAGGCCAGAGGCGTCCGGGGAACCGCGATCGTCGATGAAGCCTGGCGTGTCGGGTTGGCAGATCTGGCAGATTTCGACCGCGTCTGGCGGCTCTGGGCCGCTCCGCTGAGGCCATGGTTGTTCCGTTCCGCGACACGCAGTCGTGCGGCGTCTTCGCCACCCGAGTCCCCAATTGGCCGAATCCCATCGCCATGTCCTGCGTCCGCCCGCTGTCGGTCGCACACGACCGCATCGAGTTTAATGGCGTCTATATGCTAGACGGCACAGCCCTGGTCGACATCAAGCCCTACGTCTGGACCTGGGATGCGTATCCGGGGATCCGATCGGGTTGTGAAGCTGCCCCGGTTCGGTTGAGTCCCAGATAGGCTCGAAAAGCAACTGCCATATGTCGTGCTGGGGATGCTTAATATTTTCCTCATGGTCGTGCTTGCGGTCACCGTGTTTGGGGTCGCGGTCAAGGGCAGCTTGGTGACGCTGACGTTGGCGGCGTTCATATTCGTGGTCTGCTCGACCGGATTCGGCTTGCTGGCCTCGACGTTCACCCGTAGCCAGATCGTGGCCATGTTCGTGACCATGATCGGCACCATCATCCCCTGCGTCCAATTTTCCGGACTTCTCAATCCGGTATCATCGCTGGAGGGGGTTGGCGCATTCATCGGTCATGTGTATCCGGCGACCCATTTCCTGACCATCAGTCGGGGCGTGTTCAACAAGTCGCTAGATTTCCAAAGTCTCGCAGGGTCGTTCTGGCCACTACTACTGGCCGTTCCGGTGATCCTCGGTCTTGCGGTACTACTACTACTACTCAAGAAGCAGGAGCCCTCATCGTGACCCCGTGGGCTGCAAACGTCTACCGCCTTGGCATCAAGGAACTGTGGAGTCTCGTGCGCGACCCAGTGATGCTGGTGCTGATCGTCTATACCTTCACGGTGTCGATCTATGTGGCCGCCACGGCGATGCCCGAGAGCCTGCACAACGCGCCCATCGCCATTGCCATTGCCATTGCCATTGTCGATGAGGATGGCTCGCCGCTGTCAGCCAGGATCATCGCGAGTTTTTACCCGCCCCATTTCAAGACTCCGATCCTGAACTCGTAAGACGATGGCGATGTGGGCATGGACCACGGTGTTTACACCTTCGTGCTCGACATTCCGCCTGGATTCCAGCGTGACGTGCTGGCTGGGCGTTCACCGGTGGCGCAACTTAATGTCAATGCGAAACGAATGTCGCAGTCGTTCACCGGTAGCGCATACATCCAACGGATCGTTGCAGGCGAGGTGAATGGATTTCTATGGCATGCCCGCAGTAGAATCAGCCGTCCGGTCGACCTGGTGGTTCGGATGCGATTCAACCCAAAGCTCGAACAGTCGTGGTTCGGGTTGCTGATGGAGATCATCAACAACGTCAACATGCTGTCGATTATCTTGACCGGAGCGGCGCTGATCCGCGAGCGTGAACACGGCACGATTAAACACCTGCTCGTGATGCCAGTTAAACCATTCGAGATCATGCTGTCCAAAGTCTGGTCCATGGGCCTGGTCGTGCTGCTGGCGGCTCTGGTGGCATTGGTGTTCGTCGTGCAGATGGCTTTGCACGTACCCGCGCAGGGATCGATCGCGCTATTCATGCTGGCAGCGGCGCTGCATCTGTTCGCCACCACAGCAATGGGGATTTTCCTTGCCACTTTCGCACGTTCCATGCCGCAGTTCGGCATGCTGCTAGTGCTCATCCTTCTACCGTTGCAGATGCTTTCGGGTGGTTCGACGCCTCGCGAGAGCATGCCTCGATTGGTTCAGAATGTCATGCTGGTCGCCCCAACCACCCATTTCGTCGCGGCCAGTCAGGCCATCCTGTACCGTGTGGCCACAATTGCTGGCGCTGCTTGCTATCGGTGGCGCCCTGTTCACCGCCCCTTGCTTAGATTCCGCAGAACCATCAGCCAGATGGCGTGATGTCTGGAAAAGATGACTCTGAAGCTGCTGGGTTCGGCATAGTCCCAGATAGTCGGGAAAACGGTATTGGATGCATCCTTGAAGACCACCCAAACCGAGATGGCTCTTAGCATAGCATAGCAGGGCATAGCAGGGCATAGCAGGGCATAGCAGGGCACGTTTCGGCAGGCTTCGCTACTCTCAGCCACATGGTCCAGGTTTGCAATCCGGACCATGGGCTGAACACCCCATGGCTGAGTCGAACCCACAAAAGCATAATAATCAGCGTCACCCCCCCAAGGAGCCCAACATGACCCCATCACCATTAGCTGCCAAGGCCATCGTGAACCTCAAAAGCGATGAGCAGATCAAGACCGATGTATTTGCTGAACTCGCCTACGAACCATCGGTCAAGGTGAGCGATATCGGCGTCCAGGTGAAGGACGGTGTGGTCACGCTCCTTGGATCGACCTCCGACCATGGAAGAAAGTGGCAGGCGGTGCGCGCCGCAAAGCGCGTTGCCGGGGTGAAGGCTATCGCCGATGAGATCAACGTCAGTCTGACCGAGCCGTATCTGCGCTCCGACGTCGAGATCGCCACCGCTGCCGTGCATCAGCTGGAATGGTCGACCACCATTCCCAAGGGGACGACGACGGTAACCGTCCGCGATGGCTGGATCACCCTAGAAGGCGAGGTGGAATGGTGGTACCAGAAAATCGCAGCCGAGGACGTGATGCAGTACATGATTGGCATCAAGGGGATCACGAACCAGATCAACATCAAGCCGCTGATCTCCGCCACCGACGTCGAAACGGGGATCCGGACCGCCTTCAGTCGCAATTCCATGCTCGATGCTAAGAGGATCCAGGTCTTGACGTATGGCAGCAGGGTTGAGCTCACCGGTAAGGTCGCCAACAACGCCGAGCGCCAAGTGGCGGAGCGCGTCGCCTGGGCCGCCCCCGGAGTACTCTCGGTCGATAACAGCATCACGTTGGAGTGGGGCTGGAGGATGTTTCAGTAGTAGCCTAGGGGCACGGGTCCTCGCCGAGCGCCACTCCGATCGGTCACATCGCCATCGGTCGGAGCGTGGCCGTGGAGTTGCTCTGGAGACGCTCACCGCTTGGCCACCAGGGCGCACCTCGGTAAGGATTGACTCCCCTTCGCGTCTTGGAACATGTGACTTCAGTGCGTCGCCTTGCCTGCATCCTGATCAAAGGACTTCGCCATGCCGCTGTCGGCGTGGCCATTGTGGCTGTACTGATGACGCTGTTCCAAGTTCATGTGCATCACCAGCAGGCCTACGGCCACGTGCACACGGACGGGCTGTCGATGAGTTGTGCCTTCGACGATGTGCCCGCTGATCCAGCTATGCCCCAACCGACTGATGGGGATGGATGCGGCTGCTGCAGCTGTCCGCCTACACATGCCCTGGCGGTGGACAGCGAGCGCATACCTCTGCACGCCACGGTCGAAATTATTGAGCCGATCTCGCACACCATTGTTGTTCCGGACAGCCTTTCCTATCCCCCCGATCCTCCGCCTGCCCAACTGAGCTGAGCCTGCCGTACGCGCTATGGGCGCGTGCGAACGGAATCCGTGCCTCCACGGGTTCCGCCACCTCAGCCCGGGGATCGTCATGTCCACGTCCACGCCGTTCGTATTCCGTGCCCATTTTGGGGCCGGGGTGCTCGCCTCCACTTGCGCGGTTTTTCTAGCAGTAGCCGTTGCCGTTGCCGTCGCGGTAGCCGTGTCCGGTTGCGCCGGCCCGGCCATCCGGCCGCCAGACACCCAGGCGGCGGCGCCGGTCGTGGCGTCTCCACCCCCGACGGACCGGGTCGCTCGACCAGCTCAGGACTGGTCGGGATCTGTCACCATGGCCCGGTTGGTCGAGGTGGCCGAGCAGGCCCATCCGAGCCGGGCCGCCATCGCCGCGGCTCGGGCCGCAGCCGTGGCACAGGTCCGACAGGCTGGCGCCTGGGACAACCCGGCATTGGAACTGAATCTTGGCCAGACGCGTGCCCGGGTGGATGATCTCGAAGGTGACCAGCCCTACGGAGGCAGTCTCAGTCAGCGCCTGCATTGGTGGGGAAAGCGCAACGCCCGCATTGCCGCCGCCCAGGCCCAGCAGCAGGTGGCCGAAGCTGAGGCACAGGTCGCACTCCTGGGCCTGCGGGCCGATGTCCGCCGCGCCAGCATCGTCTATGCAGCCGCCACCGAGGCGGTGAACCAGGCGGTGGAGGACGCCCGGCTTGCGGCCGAACTGGCTGCGCTGACCGAGACCCGGCTGGCCGTCGGCGAAGCCGATCGATCCAGTGTCGCCAGGGCCAAGCTGGAAGTGACCACGACCTCGTTGCACCGCGATGCCCGCATACGCGAAGCCGCCACGGCACTTGCGGTGCTGCGCACCTGGTGCGATCCGGCCTTGCCCGATGGACTGCGGGTCGCCGATGCGTTCACCGCCTCCACGGTGACGACCGACACGGCCAGCCTGGCGCAGGCAACGGAGCGTCATCCGCAGTTGCGCGCCCTAGCCGAAGCAGCAGCAGCTGCCGGGGCGATGGTGAACGCCGAACGTGCCTCGCGAATGCCCGACCTGACGGTGGGCGTCTTTGCCGACCGCGAGGCGGAGAAGGACACCTATGGCGTGACGCTCGGCTTCGAGCTGCCGCTGTGGAACCGGAACGACGCCGGCATCGCCTCCGCCGAAGCAGCCCAGGCCCAGGCCCGCGCGACCGCGCGTAGCGAACGCTTGCGTCTGATCCGTGATCTGGTGGAGGCTTTGGGCGCCGCCCAGACCGCCCAGGGCGAGGTCGTGGCCCTGACCGAGCTGGCGGTGCCGGTTGCCGACGAGGCGATCAACCTGCGCACGACGGCGTTCAAGGCCGGCGAAGCCAGCCTGTCCGACCTGCTGGAGGCACGCCGCGCCGCCAATGCTGTTCGCGCCGAACTGCGAGATGCCCGACGTCGCGCCGCTCTCGCCGTGGTCGATCTGGGTATGGCTGTGGGCGATCCAGCGCTGGGCGTCACGCCCATGGACGCACCGCTACCCTGACCGGCGCGGCGGCTCGGGACGCATCACGGGATGCTGACCCGAGGCTCGGACCTGCTCGGCAGGTTCCCGCCAGTCGCCGGCCCCTCCTCCAACGCACATCCGAAGAGCTTACCATGAACCTACGCCAACTGATCGCCCCCACCCTTGCTGCCCTGCTGGCTGGATGCGGCGGTAGCAACCATCCGCTGACGCCAGGTGCTCCCGCCGCTGATGGCCATGGCCACGGTCACGGTGCCGTACCAGCTGTCGAGGCCGGCCATGAAGGGCACGACCACGGCACAGGTGGCATCACGCTGCCGGCCACCGTGCAGACGAATCTCGGCATCACCTGGGCCACCGCAGAATACCGTGTCGTCCAGGGCGTTGTGCGTATGCCCGGCCGCTTCGAGTCGGAGCCGTCGGCCCGGCGCATGTACCAGGTCCCGCTGGCCGGGCGCGTCGAGGTGTTGGTCCAGCCGTACCAACAGGTCGCAGTAGGAACCATACTCTACCAGCTGCACGCGCCCGAATGGAAGCGGCTCCAGCAGGAGATCGCTGATGCGGTTGGCGCTGTCATGTCCGCTGACGACCAGTTTGCTGCTGCACAAGAGCATGTGGCCGCCCTTGCCCAGGCGTTGACCCTGTGGAGCGAGCGGCTCGACACCCTTGATCGCCTGGGCAAAGACCTCGGTGGCAAGGCGGCAGAGCGGGTTGACGTCGCCTATCGTGTCGCGGAACTGCGGATCAGCGCAGCCGAGGCCAAACGCGAACTGGCCGAGGCCAAACGCCAGGCGCGCGGCGGCGATGGCACGCCAGAAAGCGGCCAAGCTCAGGTCAGGCTCGACCTCCTGCTCGCTCAGGCGGCCCAGCTCACCGGTCTGACGGCAGAAACCTTGCTCGCCGTCTCGAACGGCAAGCCCGCCTGGGCCACCATCGCCGCCATCGAAGTGCGTGCGATCTCCGCCGGTGTGGTCGAAGGCGAGGTCGTCTCAAGCGGCACCTGGATTGGCGCCCACAGCATCGTCCTCATCGTCACTGATCCGGCCGGCGTGCGCCTGCGCGCTGCCGGTCTTCAGGCCGACCTTCCCCGCCTGAGCGATGGTCTCCTGGCTCGTATTGTCGCCGCCGACCCGGCGGTGACGCAATCGCTGCCGGCGACCCTGGTGATCGGACCAACCGCCGACTCGATCGACCGGTCGGTAGATCTCATCGCGCGGCCCGCGGAAGGCACCCGCCTGCCCGCCTGGGTACGGCCGGGAGTCATTGCCAACCTGGAGGTCGTCCTCACCGGTTCGCCCGAGGAGGAACTCGCCATCCCGCTCGGCGCCACCATCCGCGACGGGCTGAAGACGATCATGTTCCGTCGCGACCCCAAGCATCCCGACCAGGTCAGCGTGCTTGAGGCTGATCTCGGTCCTAGCGATGGTCGCTGGGTGGTTGTGCAGTCAGGTCTGAAGGAGGGCGATCAGGTGGTGCTCGGCGGCATCTACCCGCTGAAGCTGTCGCAACAGGCGGGTGCGACGCAAGCCGGCCACTTCGAAGCCGATGGAACCTTTCATACGGGAAAGCACTGAGCCATGTTTACTTGGCTCATCAGCCTGTCTCTTCGCCACGCCAAGGCCGTGATTATCGTCGCTGGCATCTCGCTGGCGCTCGCCGGCTGGCTCATCCCACGGATGGCGGTCGATGTCTTCCCTGAACTCAATGCTCCCACCGTCGTAGTCATGACCGAAGCCGGCGGGCTCGCCGCCGACGAGGTCGAACAGTACGTCACCGTACCGATCGAATCAGCGGTCAACGGCATGCCCGGCATGCGTAAGCTGCGTTCGTCGTCGTCGCTGGGCCTGTCCATCGTCTGGGCCGAGTTCGACTGGGGCGAAGACATCTGGCGTGCCCGCCAGCAGGTCGCCGAACGGCTGTCTGCAGTCGAAGCCAGTCTGCCGCCGGGCGCCCACGCCGAAATCGCACCAGTCACGTCAATCACTGGCGAGGTCATGCTACTGTCGGTCACTTCGCCGGACGGGACGCGCACGCCCAAGGAACTGCGGTCCTTCGCCGAATTCGATCTGACCAACCGTCTGCTTGGCGTAGCCGGCATCGCCCAGGTCGTCGCCATTGGCGGCGAACTGCCGGAATATCAGGTGCTGTGCCGCCCTGACCGCCTGCGCCTGTATAATCTGACGGTTGCGGACGTGGTCGGGGCGGCGCGCAAGGCGCACTCCACAGCCAGCGCCGGATTCCTGCCCAATCGCGAAGGCAAGGAGGTGCCGATCCGCCAGACTGCGCAAGTGACCAGGGCCGAAGACGTCCAACGCACCGTCATCGCCTATCATGAGGGCGTACCGGTGACGATCGGCGATGTGGCCGAGGTCGCACTCGCCCCGGCGCCAGCACGAGGGACCGCAACCGAACGCGGACGCCCAGCAGTGATCATCTCGGTGCAGAAGGCCCCAGGCACCAACACCCTGACCCTGACCTCGGCGCTCGATCGGGCGGTCGCCAGCATGGCTGTTCCCAGCGGTATGACGATTAACAACCACGTCTTCCGCCAGGCCGAGTTTATCCAAGTCGCGGTCGACAACCTGTTGAAAGTGCTGATCGAAGCAGCGCTCATTGTCTCCGTCGTCCTTATCCTCTTTCTGCTCAACGTGCGCACGACGCTCATCACCCTCACCGCACTGCCGCTGTCGCTGGGCGCGGCCTTTATCGTCATGGCCTGGATTGGCCTCTCGATCAACGTCATGACCCTGGGCGGTCTGGCGGTGGCGCTCGGAGGTTTGGTCGATGATGCGATCATCTACGTCGAGAACACCTTCCGCCGGCTACGCGAGAATCGGCATCTGCCGGAGGGCCGGCGGGTCGCCGAGCCTGAGGTGGTCGAACGCTCCAGTCATGAAATCGCCGGGCCGATGGTCTTTGCGACCATCATCATCGTCCTGGTGTTCATCCCGCTGTTGTTTCTCGGCGGTATTGAAGGCCGCTTCTTCCGGCCGCTGGGCATCAGCTACATCGCCTCGACCCTCGCCAGCCTGCTGATCGCGATCACCGTCACCCCGGCCCTGTGTCAGTTGCTGTTGACCGGTCTCAAACATGCGGGCGAGGAACGCGACAGCTTCCTGGTGCGTTGGCTCAAGGCTGCCTACCGGCCGACCCTGGCCTTCTGCATCCGCTGGAAAAAGAGTGTCGTCCTCGGTTCTGTGGCCCTGGCTGTCGCAGCACTGGCGCTGGCGACCACCTTCGGCTCCAGCTTCCTGCCCAGCTTCAAGGAAGGTACCTTTACGGTGATGATCATGACCCCGCCGGGCACCTCGCTGATCGAAAGTGACCGCCTAGTGCGCGGGGTCGAGGAGCGCATCGCAGCCATCACCGGCGTGCGTGATGTCGCCCGCCGCACCGGCCGCGCCGAGCGCGATCAGCACGCCGAGCCGCCATCCACCAGTGAGATGAACGTAACCATGGAGCCTGGCACCCAGGACCGAGTGCAGGCCGAGATCGACAAGATCCTGGCGCAGATGCCGGGCGTGGTGACCTCGATCGGACAGCCCATCGAACACCGCCTATCGCACACGCTCTCTGGCACTCCGGCGGCGGTGTCGATCACCGTCTTCGGCGATGATCTCGACCAGCTCCGCGCCGTGGTGCAGGATATAGAGGGCGCGATGAAGGGCGTGCCCGGAGCCCGCGACGTGGTGGCTAATCGCGAGATCATGATTGAGACCCTGCCGGTGCGTTACCGGCACGAGGATCTCGCCCGCGCCGGCCTGACGCCGGCCGATGCGGCCGAACAGGTCGAACAGGCCCTTGCTGGGGTGCATGTTGCTTCGGTGAACCAGGGCATCCGCCGCTACGACCTGACCGTGCGGTTGCATCCGGACGAGCGCCAGAACGAACTCCAGGTCGGAGAACTGGTGCTCAAGAGTCCCTATGGCCCGCAGGTCCGCCTGCGCGAAGTTGCCGAGATCGGTCTGGAGAAAGCCTCTAATCTGATCGCTCGTGAGGGTGCTCGGCGTAAGGCGGTGGTGAGCTGTAACGTCTCCGAGGGCCAGAACCTTGGCGACCTAGTCGTTTCCATTCGTCGGGTTGTCGATCCGGTGGTCGCCAAGGCTGGCCTGTCCGTCCACTACGGCGGCCAGTTCGAGGCTCAGCAGGGGGCCAGTCGGACCATTGGCCTGATGGGCATCGCCGTCGTCGTGGTGGTGTTCCTGCTCCTGGCCGCGGCCCTGTCCTCGGCCAAGGCGGCTGGCCTGGTGATGCTCAATCTGCCGCTGTCGCTCATCGGCGGCATCGCAGCGGTCTACCTTGCCGAATCGCCATCGGTGGTCGGCAACACCGCAGCGTTACTCGGACTGGGTGGAACCTTCACTGCTCCGGTGCTGTCCATCGCCAGCCTGGTCGGCTTCATCACCCTGTTCGGAATCGCGGTCAGGAACGGCATTCTGCTCGTCAATCAGTACCAATCGCATGCTGAGGAGGGCCGGCCGCTGATGCAGGCGATCATGCATGGTTCAGAGGAGCGTCTGGTGGCGATCCTGATGACGGCGCTGTGCGCCGGCATCGGCCTTATTCCGCTCGCGCTCATGACCGGTCGGGCCGGGGCCGAGATCCTCGCTCCGCTGGCCATCGTCGTACTGGGCGGCCTGATCAGCTCGACCGCTCTCAACCTCGTTGTCGTCCCCGCGGCGTACGCCTGGGTCTTCGGCCACGGCGACCGACCGCACAGCTCGGCGCTCGATGACGACGGCCCTCCGCTCGCTACTCCCGATGCTCAAACACCGCAGAATCTCTAGGAGATCCCATGTCCCGAAACCACATCACCCCCGCCATCCTGACCGCGCTGCTGGCTCTCGGCGCCCCGCTCAGTGCCGCCGACGAGCACGCAGGTCATAACCACGCCGCCGAGGGTACGCATGCCCACGGCAAGGCCGTTACGCTTGGCACCGTTGACATCAGCGTCTACAAGGTCGCCGTCAGCGCCTCCGGCGAGGTCGCCGCTGGCAAAGAATGGCATGTCGAGCTACGTCTGAACCCGGAGCAACCGGTTCCCAAGGCGATCCGCGTCTGGGTCGGAATCGAGAACGGCCGCGGTTCCACCAAGGCCAAAGCCGAAGCGGAGAAGGACGACAAGGGCGCTTATGCCGTCCACGTCGAGGTGCCCAATCCCATCCCCGCCGACCGCAAGCTGTGGATCAGCATCGAACCGGATACCGGCCAGACTGCCAAGGGTTCGCTCGCCCTGCCGACAGCCGAGGCCGCCCACCATGAAGGCGACGGGCACAAGCACTAAAGCGCTGTCGAGATATCCTTCTTCCAGTCATTGAATGCAAAAACCACGGCTTTTACGTGGTTTTTGCATGTCGTGATTCTCATCGTCCAGATCGGCAGAGCTGGGAACTGACACCCTTCAGCATTGGGCAGAGTCCCGCGAGCTAGACCTATATCCGCTGCAGCTTGATGCCTGCGACGCTGCGGTCGTCGAAGTGCGATAACACGACGGCGTTCTGTCCATCGCGCACGAAGCCGTGGGCGATCGCGGCGTCGATGCCGCTCTCCAGCAGGGCTTGGAGGTCGGTAGCCGGCTCGACCAGGACGGCGGCGATGCCCCAGTACATGCAGTAGGCATGCCACAGGCGCTCGTCAGTGCAGATGCAGATCATCGGCACGCGGCCGCGACGCTTCGACAGCAGCAGCGCGGGTTCGGGTGAGAGGCTGCTGATCAGAATGGCGTCGGCGCCGGTTTCGACGCTGATGCGATGCGCCGCGCCAGATAGGCTCATGATCTGGCGCGAGAAGGTCTTCGCCTCCGGATCCGGCTCGAAGGTCGGCAGATAACGGCTCTTCTCAGCTTCCAGCAGGATCGAACTCATCGCCGCGACGGCCTGCACCGGGTGTTTGCCAGTGGCGGTCTCGCCGGAGAGCATGACGCAACCCGTGCCGTCGAACACCGCGTTGGCGATATCGGTGGCCTCGGCGCGGCTGGGCATTTCGCCATCAATCATCGACTCCAGCATCTGGGTCGCGGTGATGACCAGCTTGCCGAGCTTGTTGGCACGCAGAATCAGTTCCTTCTGTACGATCGGCAGGCGTTCGATCGAGATCTCGATGCCGAGATCACCGCGGGCGACCATGATACCATCTGACTCGGCAAGGATGCCGTCGATATTGGTCAAACCGTCGGGAGTCTCGATCTTGGCGATGACTGGGACAGTGCGGCCGGCTTCCGAGATGCGGGCCTTGACGTGGCGGACATCGCGGGCGGTACGCACAAATGACAGGGCGATGAAGTCGACGCCGTTGGCGATCGCCCAGGCCAGGTCTTCACGATCCTTGTCGGACAGCGAGGGGGCGCTGACGTTGGTACCGGGCATGTTGATGCCCTTGCTATTCTTCAATAGTCCGCCGACCTCGATGCGCAGGGTGATCTCGTGGCCCTCAATGCCTTCGACGCGTAGGCGCAATTTCCCATCATCGATGAGCACCTTGTCGGAGGCCTTCAGATCCTTACTGAGACCGGAGTAGGTTGTTCCGACGCGATTGACGTCACCTTCGGGGCATTCCGCGGTGGTGATCACAATGGTGTTGCCAGGGATCAGTTCGACCGGAGTCCCACCCTTGAGGCGTCCGGTGCGAATCTTGGGGCCCTGCAGATCCGCAAGGACAGCGACGGGGCGGTCCATCTCCTTCGACAGTTCACGGACTCGCTTCAGTCGCTTCAACTGATCCTCGCGGGTGCCGTGGCTCATGTTCAATCGGACGGCGTTCACGCCGGCCTCCAGCATTGCACGTACCGTGACCGGATCATCGCAGGCCGGACCCAGGGTGGCCAGGATCTTAGTCCGTTTGCGCGCCCGAAGAGGCAAGCTGGCGTCGGGGGGAATGGGCAGAGGGGTGCGGAGCGAGGTATCCATCGGCGGCAGAGGGTACGGCTGCGCGCCGAAGCGCCATGCAGTATAGCTGTGCAGCTAGGCGCTTTCCCGATTCTTCATCTGGACAACATGATCCGCAATGTAGCGGCAAGTACCGTCTCCACGGCTGGGCCGCCTGTATCGATAGGGCCGCCATGGCAGATCATGTCGACCCTGCCAGGGGGGGCATAGATCTCTGGGTCGGCGGTCGAGAACAAGGCTAGCACCCGTACGTTCAGTCCCGCGGCTAGATGCATCGGTCCGCTGTCGCCTGTCAGGCAGACATCTGCCGCAGCCAGCACTTGAGCCAAGCCGAGCGGCGAGGTAGGCGGAGCCAAGCTAGCACCCGAGGCGGCGCAAATCGATGCGGCCAACTCGCGTTCGTCTGGACCCCAGACGACCACCACCCGGCAACCCTGCTGCCGCAGGGCGGTAGCAACAGCGGCGAACCGCTCCGCTGGCCAGCGCTTCGCCGGGATGCTGGCGCCAGGGTTGATGAGAATTCGTGAGCCTTCGCCTAATGGCCATGGCGTCTGGTCGGGCTGGATCCGGGCGAGGTGGTACCTGCGATCCGTGCCTACGCCACCAACCTGAGCCGCGACGGACAGGTAACGATCGCAGCCGTGGCGGATTGCGGCATCGGTCACGCAGTCATAAGGAGGGCGGGGATCAGAACGCGTGCTGATGGCCACAACCGGGGCCACGCGGCGGACCAGGCGCATGACATTGGCTCCGCCACCAAGGTCGAGGACGATGTCCCAGCCAGGTGCGGCCAGACGGGTAAGGTCGGCGGGGCGTCGCCACAACAGGCCGCCCAGCCCCTTCCAGGTCTTTGGTCTGACCGGTACGATTTCATCCGTGACCGACCGATCGTCAAAGAGCGGGGCCCACGACGCATGGCACGAGAACGCTAGGTGGGCCTCGGGCAGCCCTGCGCGCAGCGCGCGCAGGGCCGGAGTCGCCATGATGGTATCCCCCAGCAATCCCCACGAGACCACCAGAATGCGCCGGTGTGCAGGCAGGGTGCGGAGGCGCTCGTCAACCGTTGGCTGTGCCATGCGTCGGCGCAGCCTAGATGCATCGGCCGGTCTGGGCAATGATACGGCAGGGCGGCCCGGACACTTGCGTCTGTCGCTCTGGCTGACCAAGAGATCCTCCAGCTTCAACCGGCGTTTGCCTTGCGGAAGCAAACCCAGCCAGAGCTGACCAAGGCGGTGCAGGCGGTGCAGGGAGCTGACCAGATCTCATCGGTCTCGCCCGAAATGCTCGTTGACGACAGTGAACAGGCCGGTTGCGACAAGTATAACAACCACGGTGGCAAGCGAGCGCCACAGTGCATCGCGGGCCATGTAGTCCCAGATGGCGAGGAGCGACATCAACGTGCAGGCCGCGATAGCAGTGGTGACGATGGCGAAGGCGATCTTGCGAGCGCGCCTGGGTGGGATGATGCCTTTAGGTTCGCGGGCTGAATCGTAGGTGGTGGGATCAGGCATGGGGTTTCCTTGGGATACAGTGGTGGGTGAGGACCGAAGGCAGGCGTAGACAGGCAAACCAGCCGACCAGCAACCCGACGGCGTGGGCAATCGGAACGGGCTTCCAGCTCTCGGCAGAGGCGAAGACCGCCTGGCCGACACAGACCTCGTAGGCCATTTTGCCCACCAAGCTTAACAGCAGGGCGATGGACACGGCGGCCGCGGTTGCGTCCCTGTCAGTTCGTGCCGTGCGCCAAGTCTGGAAGGCGGCAACCGCGGCAAGCGCGAAGGCGATGCCCGACAAGCCTCGAAATGCCAGATCGGTATGGGAGACCACCACGATCGGCGGGATGGCTATCAGGCTAAGTACAATGGCCAACCGCGCCGCCCGCGGCCAGCAACATTCGGACCACATCCCCAGCAGCAAGACGGCAAGACTGTCCCAAAGCAGATGGTTGCCGTCCCAGTGGGACAACTGGCTGGTGCAGAGTCGCCACGGCAACGCGTCGGGCTGCCAGCTGAGGGCGTAGCCCGCCCCTGGGATCAGCCAGACAACCAGAGCCACCGCCGTGATGGCGAGGGTGAACCATGGCGGATCCAGCCGTGGGGCCAGGCGAAGCATGCACAGACTATTCACCGCGTCTTCCGCCGACGCAGTAGCAGGAACCCCGCCATGCCTCCCAGGGTCAACACGGTGCTCGGGTCGATTGCGCCACCACCGCCACCGAAGCTGGAGCCGGAGGATCGTTCGCGTGGCGCCGATGCCTGGGGCAGAGGTGTGGTGGCGTCGCGCGGTGCTGGCTGGACGATCGGCGCTGCGGCGGCAATTGGAGTCTGACGTTCCACTGTAGGCATCATGGCCAATTCGGCAGGAGCGTCCTGGGCAGCCTTGTCGCGCAGGCTGGCCAGTTCGCTACGCACTTGGTCAAGAGCACGACGGTCCTTGGCATAGCGCAACTGGTTGCGGCGTTGCACAGCCCAGCGCTGGAATTCCGCGTCGTTCTCCAGCACCAGGAACGAGGTATATTCGCTGACGATCGAATAGCCCTCGCCCAGACGAACGATTTCGGGAATGGCCGGTGAACGGTCGCCCTGCCGATCTGCTTCGCGTAGCAAACCCTGCATGCGATGCCAGGCCCACATCCGTTCGATCGCGGGCTGACTGCCGGTGGCCGGAAAGCCGATGGTGGCAGCAGTTCGCACTTCGCGCCCAAGGACAGTGCCTTCCAGTACCACCTTGGCGTCGCCGCTACCACGGTAGCGCCCATAGACGCGCAGCGGGGTTCCGTGATAGAGATCCGGCAACACGCTGGGCTCCAGATCGCTGACCTCGATGCCGTCGATCTTCAGCCGCAGGTCGCGGGCGGCTGGCTTCTCCAACTTGCGTTTGAAGGCCTTGGCCTGACGGGTAAAGTCGTCACCTTGGGAAATGAACGCCGCCAAGCCGCCGCTGTCGCCGGCAAGTTGTTCGAGTAGCGGCCGATTGACGTCATTGCCGATGCCGATGCAGAAGACCCGGGCATTGCGCGGCCGTTCGCGGATCAGTCCGGCAAGTTCACCCCGTTCACGCTGCTCGGTCAATCCATCCGAAAGGATGATGACGTTGAGCATGCGATCGGCTTGCGCGTAGGTGTAGGCCAAGCGCATGGCTGGAGCCAGGATGGTGCCACCCTTGGCCTCCTGCTTGTCGAGGAACGCGCGCGCTTGTTCGAGCGGCCCGACGTCGGCCGCTTTCAGTGAACCGAAGAGTCGCTTGGCTTCGTTGTTGAACACCAGCACTTCGCAGCGGTCTTCAGGACCGAGGGCATCGACGAAGGCGGCCAGGGACCGTTTGGACGTCGCCAGTTTGCGGTCGTCCGCCATCGAGCCGCTGATGTCGAGCAGGAAGACGTGGTCCTGTGGCGGATTCAATGCGGCGGCATCTTCACCAGCGGTAATGGTCATCAGGAAGTGGCCATCGCCAGAACCATCCTTGGCCGCAACTAGATCGATGCCGGTATGGGCGCGCTCGGTGCGATAAGCAATGACGATATCGTGGTTGAGATCACCATTCTTGACCTCCAGGCTACCTTCGCGGACCTCTGGACCACTGCGGGTGAAGACCATGTCCTTGGCGTGGCTGGGGCTTGCGATTTCGGCGATCGGGATTGCGCTGCGGGCAGCGAAGTTGAAGCCCATGGTGCCGGCGACCCGGTTTCCGCTACCGCTGCGCCCATCCGCCATGGCCAGTGGATAGACGTAGGTCGCCCAGTCATGATCGGTGTCGAGTTCCTGCTGGTAGACGATCTCGACCTTCTGTTCTGCCTTCGCTGCAATGGGGAAGATGCGCAGATCGAAGGTCTTGTGGTCGGTCTGTTCCAGCAGGCCCGGATCCTTGTTCACTCGTTTGTAGCTGTCGTAGATCTGGCGGGCGCGCTGTTTTTCAATTACCTCACCGACCATCTCTTTGCCACCAATCCACATCGAGAAGTTTGACACGGAAGCTGCCTTTGGCACCGGGAAGGTCCACAGCGCCTCAATGGTGCGGTCTTCGCGATTGCGGAATACCTGAGTGACCGTGGTGGTGGCGATGCCGTGGTCGACGGTTACCTCGACGCGGTGGTCGACGATGTCGAGCATGCCACCGAGACCGCCGTCGGCGATGATGGCCGCCGCCGCATGGGCGCTGGTGGCCAAGCAGCCGATCGCAAGGAGGGGGACGAGACGGGAGAGGGTGGCCATGGTGAGTTCCTTGCCTGCTCATTGCGCGCCGTGTGCCAGTGGACGAGCAACGACTGGCCAAGGACTTGCGTGACGCATCGCCACGACACTGGGCATTCATTGTACCATCATGGGACATTTCCTGTATCATGCCGTCATGACCTGGACCGCTGCTGATCGCGCTGCCGCTACCGATCTCGTGACGCTGACCTATGTGAATCCCTTCACACCTGAACGACTACGTGTGGAAGAACGGCTGCTGGGCATGCCGGCCGGTCGCCATGCCGCTTGGCATGTCCAGGCGCCAGGCGATGAGTCGCGTTTCGCGCGTCTCGGCGCCATGGCCGAGCGCCTGCTTGCCATCGCCCCAGCGTCAGCGATCGATCAGCGCGAGAGTTTGGCGGTCTACGCGCTGTACGAGCGATATCGCCATCGCTTCGACCTAGCGGTGGCCGATGGTCCCGCTGCCCAGCTACCCTGGTTTCACGAGTTTGCGGTCGACGCTCGCGCGCTGTTGCCGTTGCCGCCGACCCGACCCGAGGTCGAGCATCTCCTCGCCTGCCTGATCCAGGTGCGTCGGGCCTTCGCCTGCATCCTTGCCCAACTGGTCGGAGCCTCATCGCCGATGGCCAACCTGCGAGCAGCATGCTGGGCGTCGATTTTCGGAGCTGACCTTCGCCGCTATCGGCGGTGCCTGTGGAACCGCATGCGCGACTTCCCCACCCTGGTCACCGGTCCTTCGGGCAGCGGCAAGGAACTGGTTGCCCAGGCGGTTGGCGGATCGGGCTACATCGCGGTCGACGGACGGCGCGGCTGTTTGCTGGGTGGAAGCGAACCGGCCTTCCTGCCCCTGGCGATCAGTGCCCTGGCCCCGTCCCTGGTCGAGGCCGAACTATTCGGTCATCGGCGAGGTGCATTCACTGGAGCCACCGAGGAGCGCGCTGGCTGGCTGGAGGTCTGTCCGGCGTATGGTTGTGTTTTCCTCGACGAAATCGGCGAGGTCGAACCCGCCGTACAGGTCAAGCTGTTGCGCGTCCTGCAGACGCGTGTGTTCGCCCGCGTTGGCGAACATGCCGACCGTACGTTCCGCGGGCGTCTGGTTGCAGCGACCAATCGCGATCTTGCCCAGGAAATCGCCACCGGTGGATTCCGCGCAGATGTCTACTATCGGCTCTGCGCCGATCACATCCGCACCCCGTCCCTGCACGATTTGATTGCCGACGACCCCGGTGAGCTTGACCGGCTTTGTCTGGCGCTGTCGACCCGCATCACAGGTCTTGACGATGCTCCAGCTGTGGCCGAGGAGGCTGCACGCTGGATCCGCTGCGAACTGGGCCCTGCCTATGCATGGCCTGGCAATGTGCGTGAACTGGAACAATGCATCCGCAGCCAACTGCTGCGTGGCAGTTACGCCCCGGTACGGATATCGGCGTCCAGTCTGTCCGACCAAGTCCGGGAAGGCCGATTGACCGCGGACGAACTGCTCGACCGCTATTGTGCTCAGGTCGTCGCTAGCAGCGGTGGTTGGCGCGAGGCCGGCCGAAGTCTGAGCATGGACTGGCGGACGGTCAGGAGCCGGGCGAAGCGGGCTGGCGTTTGACTCGTTGATGATGTGCTGACCCTCAGGGTCTATGCTGATCGAGATCGTCCGGCAGACGGTCAATGGTCGTCGGAGGAGCTGCGGGAATTGCAGGCTCGGATTGCGCATTGGCGGCCGGATTCGATTCAAATATAGTCATTCCAGGTCCGACGCCTTCGTTCGCATCCTTGACTTCGGACGGCGTCACCGGTGAAGCAACAGGCTTGGGCAGGCTTGGCGCGTCAACGGATTCGGCGCCGTGCGGGTCGAGGCTTACATGACGGTTGCCGGTGCAGGCGGCGAAGATCACGACAGTCAGGGCACAGAGAAATTGGCGAAGGACAGGTCGACTACTTCGAGGACACTGAGTTCGCCTCGACGAACCAGAGTCATGTCCCAGTCCGGCGTGAGATATCTGTTCGAGTGCTGCCCATTGCGTCTCTGGGATCGTACGCCCGACGTCGAAGTGTTTCACCGTGTATCGCCAGCGCACCTGATCGAGCAGGGTTTCTGGCGTGGTGAATTGCGGAGTTTCATGACGTGTGACGACCTTCGGCATGATCCCGGCTCATGGCAGTCTGTGGCCTGCAGGCCAGCGCCTGGCCAGTCCATACCGATGGTGGTCGCCAGTATTCTACGCGGCCGATGACGACCTGTAGCAGGGCCATGTCTGGATCATCAATGGCGAGCGGGATCCAGGCAGCATAGGCGGGACGCCAGCGGGTGATCATCTGGGCGCGGTCGACGATCATCGAGGCGCGTCCCGACACTGACACGTAACGCTGTGTTGCGGGATCGCTGTAGCTGAGGTTGACGTCAGGATTGGCAAGGATGTCAGCCGCCTTGTGAGTGGTAATGCCGGTGAAGAACCACAGGAAGCCGTCTCCATCGTCATCCTGGGTCACCATGGGCCGGCAGCTCAGAGTTCCATCCAGGCTGCGTGTCGTCAGCATGGCGAAGCGGATGTCGCAGATCAGGGAGGTCAGGGTGTTGGGCACTGATTCGGTAGCGGGCATGCTGGTTGTGTCCTGGAGGTGCGCGGGTCAGGCGACAATGCTGGCATGACCTTTGGCATGCTCTATGGGGTGAAACCAGAATCCCAGGATACGCAATATTCTTGGATCTACCCGATCCTTTGGCAGCCGACGCTCGACGGACTACGCGAACACCACCGTACGGTTGCCATTGATCAGCACCCGGCGTTCGAGATGAAGCCGCACAGCGCGGGTCAGGGTCTGGCGTTCCAGTTCACGACCCTTGCGGATGAGGTCGTCGACGGTGTCGCGATGCGAGACGCGGGCTACCGCCTGCTCGATGATCGGGCCCTGATCGAGTTGCTCGGTCACGTAGTGGGCGGTTGCACCGATCAGCTTCACGCCGCGTTCCTTGGCCTGGTGGTACGGCTTGGCGCCTACGAAGGCAGGCAGGAACGAGTGGTGGATGTTGATGATGCGACCGGGGCGGGCGCGGACGAACTCAGGCGATAGCACCTGCATGTAGCGTGCCAGCACAGTCAGATCGATGCGCTCACGCTTAAGCAGTGCAGTCTGCTCGGCCTCGGCGGCAGCCTTGTCGCTGCCGACTTCGATGTGTACGAACGGGACGGAGAAGTGCGCTGCGACCGGCTCCAGTTCGCGATGGTTGCTGACGATTGCCACGATGTCGCCAGCAAGATCGCCGAGGCGCTGGGCAAGCAGCAGATCATAGAGGCAATGCGGGACTTTGGTGCAGAACACCGCCACGCGCGGCCGGTGGTCATTGAAGCTCAACTCCCAAGTCAGGTCATAGCTGCGGCCCATCACCGTGATTGCGGCATGGATTCCGTCGCGATCGAGGCGGAAGCTGGCGGTGTCGAACACCAGCCGCATGAAGAATGTGCCCGAGTCGGGATCGGAATGCTGGTCGAGATCGATGATGTTGCCACCGTGGCGGAACACGAAGTCCGACATGCCAGCAACCAGGCCGGTGCGGTCAGGGCAGGAGACGAGGAGGGTGGCGATGGTCATGCTGGTGGTCCGGGGTCTGGGGTCCGAGGTCCGAGGTCCCCGTCCAATCGACTGAGCAGGTTGGCGAATCGCCTGGCATCGACGACCGGCAGCGAACCGGTGTCGTCGACCGGATTACGCAGCGGGATCCACGAGCGGCAGCCGGCATAGCTGGCGTGGTCGGGGATGGTCGCCGGGGTAGTCAACTGATGGACGCGCAGGGCCAAGACGAACAGGAAGGGCTGGTCGCGGTAGGCGAAGCGGGTGTCGAGTTCCGTTGCGGTCCACGGCAGGTCGAGGAGGTAGAGGCGCTGGCGGTCGGTCACCTTCCAGATCGCGGCGGCTTCAGCCCATGACGTGATGCGATGGTGGCCGGGCTTCGGGTCGGTTGGCAGGGGGGCGGGATCGCGCAGGCGGGTCGCGTCCTGGTGCAGGTAGGTCGGCATCAGCGCGAAGCGTTGGTGTTCCAGAGCGAAAAATCCGCCGTGGCGCTCGTGAATGCCGCCCTTCCTGACCGCCAGCATCAGTTGGCCACTGCCGAGTCGGTCGCAGATCGCCGCCCATTCTTGCAGCTCTACTCCGATCATTCAGGAC
>ENA-ORBV01004279-ORBV01004279.1-microbial-mat-metagenome-genome-assembly--contig:-NODE-4279-length-27574-cov-4.937411_pt1 | contig 27574 bp, 29 predicted proteins | sample MGYA00237777_ERZ505514 | MGnify/ENA primary metagenome ERZ505514 (study PRJEB26160, sample SAMN06269048) | microbial mat metagenome | isolation source: Oligotrophic lake microbial mat | place...
ATCGTAGTGGCAGCGAAAAAAATGCGCGATCCAGCGGCCATCCTGACCACGCAGGTCGCAGCAGGGGGTCCAGGCTAGCGGCTGCCAGGCGAGTTCTTCGCGCATTTCACGCAGCATGGCTCGTTCTGCCGTTTCGCCGGCTTCGCGACCACCGCCGAAGCAGGTCATTGAGGCGGCGGCGCGGCGGGCATCCGGGACGCGTAGCTCCAGCAGTAGGCGGCCACGGGCGTCCTCAATGATCGCGCAGGCGTACGATGGCTCGTTCAGCGGATGCCTTCAGCGTCGAGCATTGCCTCGATCCGGCGCAGGGCCTGGCGGGCGGTCGGCTGGTTGGCGGCAATCAGCTCGCACAAGGCGCCGATCAGGAGGGTCTCGTCAAGGCCGCGCTCCTCCTGCAGCTGGGCGATGCCGCGCAGCAGTTGGCGGGCGGTGACCGGACGAATCTTCGGCTTGCTTCGGCTGGTGACGGGTTTGGCGGCGGGGCGTTTTGTCCGTGATGCGGCCATGGGTGGTTCCTTGGTGGTGATTAGCCGGTCCGGGACGGTGGTACAAGCGGATCACGGCTCAGCGAGCGCCGCCAAGCAGCCGGCGTGACCCCACAGGAGAGGCGGAAGCGTCGCACCAGGTGGCTGGCGTCGGTGAAGCCGCAGGTCCTTGCTATGGCCGTCAGGTTCAGGGATGGGTTGGCCTGCAGCAGGTCGCAGGCGCGGCCCAGTCGTGCGCGTTCGATCACTGCGGCAGCTCCGCCGGATCCGGCCAATAGGCGGGAGACGTGGGTTGGCGAGATGCCGAAGGCCCGCGCCCACCCGTCCTGGCAGGCGTGCTGGGCAATCCAGGCGTAGGGCACCCATCATCGGGGGCGGTCGCTGCCGCGGCGACGGCGACGGCGACGGCGACGGAGAGCTGCCAGAGCAGCGCTCGCGCCAGGGCCAAGCGACGCGTTTGTTGGACATAGCCGGGCGACCCGGCCACACGGGCGTCCCGTACGCCCAGCGCCAGTGGTGCTGCTGACGTTGTAAAACGGCCGATGCTGCCGTGGCCCTTGCTGATGATCCCCATCAGCCGGGCCACGGAGCATCGGCCATGAGCCAGCATTCTCTCCTTTCCTTCCAACGCCACCTGCAGGCGCAGGGCAAGCGCCCGGGCACGCAGGAGCGGTACGTGTCGATCCTGGCGCGGTTGTTGCGCTGGGTCGACGTGCCGGCCGAGGCGGTGACGGCCGATCATGCCTACGCCTTCCTGGTGGATCGCGGTAACGAGCTGGGGCTCTCGGCGTCGTGGTTCAACGTGATCTTCCATGCCGTCGTGGCGTGGTTGGAGATGCGGCAGCTACCGACGGATCTCCGTGGTCTGCGGCCGCAGCGGGTCGCCCTGCAGCCGCCCCGGTGGTTCACGGCGGCCGACGCGCGTCGGTTGATCGGCGCGGTCGACCAGCGGTCGTTCCGGCTGTTCTTCCAGGTCATGCTGTCGACCGGCATGCGGGTGTCGGAGGCGATGGCGCTGCGGGTCCAGGATCTCGACACGGAACGGCCGCTGATCCGCATCCCGTGCGGCAAGGGCGGCGACGGGCGTCTGGTGACGCTCAGCGACACGCTGCGCGATCGACTGCGCGCTTACTGGCGGGTCGTCCGGCCCCGCGATGTGTTCTTCGAACGACGGCCCGGCCTCGACCGGCGACCGCTGCTGGCCGGGACGGTCAACGCCGCCCTGCGCCGTGCCGCCGTGCGGGCCGGCTTCACCGAGCGGGTCAGCTCGCACCGCCTGCGGCACTCCTACGCCATCCACAGCCTGCGTGGGGGCATGGATATCGTCGCGTTGCAGCAGGCGATGGGGCATCGCTGCATCGCCTCGACGGTGCGCTACCTGACGCCGGACATGGCCCGACCGGGTGTGCAGGTCGACCTGCTGCGCGACCTGGGAGTGGACCCGTGATCCGCGATATCGCCCTCGATCACGCGGATGATCCGGCCCTGCGGACCCGCCTGCGCCCGTACCAGATCCGCGCCCTGGAGCGCATCGCCACCTGCGGCACAGCCGCCGCCGGGTTGCACCGGGAGGTCTGCAGCCACTGCGACGATGTCCGCCTGCGGCCCAACACCTGCGGCCATCGCTGCTGCCCGCATTGCCAGGGGCGCGCCCGCGCCGACTGGGTTACCGAGCGCACGGCCGAACTGCTGCCATGCAGCTACTTCCACGTCGTGCTGACCCTGCCGCCGGATCTACGCGCGTTGGCTCTGGCCTTCCCCGTCATCGTCCTCGGCGCGCTCATGTCCGCTGCTGGTGAGGCCATCGACTACCTGTGCCACAAGCCCGACATCCTCGGTGCGACGGTCGGGCAACTGGCCGTCCTCCACACCTGGCGCCGCAATGGCACCTGACTTAACGGACCCCTCTGTCGGCTTTCAGGTGCCACTTGCTGCCAACGCGGAAAGCATGGCGTTTTTCAGCACGTCCAGGCCGACGCCGCTGCCGGCGCTTGCCGACGAAGTCAAGAAGGTCGGCGAGCGTCTTGCGGCTCTTCGGTGTGTCGTGCAACGCCACGGCGATGGCCGCGGCGATCACCTCCAGGCAGAGGGTGAAGACGCAGCGCCGGGCACGCGGAGCGTTCCAGGCGTCCCGTGCCACCATGGTGAGGGCGACGATCTCAGCTGCTTGGTGGACGTGCTCTTACGGCAGATGAACTTGCCGCCATGGGACTTCATCCCGGAGGTGTTCCGTGAACGTCCAACCGCAAAACGCTAAGCGCGCCCAAGATGTGGTTGGGTACTTTGCCCGATCAACTCAGTTGCCGATGCCCGTCGTAGAGACATGTCGCATGTATGCTTCGGAGTTGATTGGCTTAATTGACTCAGGCGGTGAAAAGCAGCAGTTTATACACCTGCTCGGTAAAATGGAGAAGGCCGGTGTTGCGGACATGGGATCAGCCGCCCACGAACTACTAAGCGTAGTTAAGGCAATTATTGACGTCGAACACAAGTGATCATCTCTTTGTCATTCGCCTCAGCGCCATGGGCCATCGACTTCAGGAGAACCGTTCTCCTTCATGCCGCTACATTCACGCCAGGACAACCATGAAGCCATCTGCAGTTTCAATCATAATCATAACTGTTCTTTTCCTGGTCAGTGAATCGTTGAGCGCTGCTGAAAATATCGAAGTACATGCAAAGGTCGGTAAAGGTGGACACGCACGAGCTGGCGCGTCCACCGACCCCTGACGGACGATAGTGGTCAACGAACCATCTGCGACAGCACGAAGCCGACCCGATTGGGCCGGCTTCTGTCGTCGTAGTGGTCTGCGATGCGCTTTGCGGTGGTCGATTCGTGGTGTTGCTCGACGGCGCCCCGGCGGCCGGTCAATGCCTGTGCGCCGTCCCGCTCAGGCAGTTCGGACAAGCACCCCCAGAGATCAATGCTAAGTTAGGACGGTATGCTGTGCGGTATGGGGCCGGCAACTTATCCGAGCGATGGCGACCGCTCGCCAATCGATGCTCCCCGCGGTACACGACAAGGTGTTGAGCATCCCTAGCTTTCGGGCGTAACTTCCATCAACCACTGCTCGAATGCATAGGACAATTCTCTTAGTCCATCGTGTTCGCCATCCGGAACCAACTCGGGTATAGAGCGCTGTAATTGGCAAATATCCGCTATTTCGTCTTCGATGCTTTTCCGGTGTTGGCGCATAGCCTCACTCGCCTGCAGTCCGGTTATGCCTAGCCGTACCGGCTCTTGCACTCGTAGAAGGAGTAGGGCGTCGAACCGATCCTTACCCAAGCGTTCACAGAATTTCTTAGGGTCGCGATTCTCGCGCTTCGCCTCGCGGTACTCGTCGAGGACGCTGACGATTGCGATGGCCTTCGACAACAAAAGGCCTAGTTGAGTAAACCGGCAGACTTGGAATTCTGCGATCCCTGGATACCGACATGGCTCCAGAAGACCGTGCGTCGGGTCCAGCCGCCTCAGCGTTGCGCACGCCTTCACGATTTTTGCGTTGCTGCTGTCCCGGATCCAGATTGGCGATCCCGGGTTATCTCCCACATCCGTGTAGACGAGCAATTCAACAGTGATCTCACCCCACGCTGGATTTTCCCAAATGAACGACCCCTCTTGTTGCTGCCTCCAACCGTTGTCTTCCAACGCTTTCCGCAATGCCTCAGGATGACCGGCGACTTGAACCGTCTTGCGCTCTACGCCAAGATCGATGTCCTTCGTGAAACGCGGTTCTTCGAGATCTCCGCCCGAATGACGAACAGATGGAATGATGGCATACCACCAGTCCCAAAGCGCCGTGCCGCCAACAATGAATACATTTTTGCGAATAACGGGTGCAGCCAAGAGTAATTGCCGCAACGCGTCGAAGACCCGGTCATCGCTCATTGGTCATTCCCGGGATTCAATTGATGACCCTTGTCGTTTGGTGTGAATGGCTCGATGTTGGCCGTCTGGATCTCGTCAATCCACTTCCGCCACTGATCCTTTGCCAACATGGCGATGCGTGGATTCGGATGATCGATGCAGTCCAGTGCGGCAAGTCCCAACGGCCATCCCTCACGCGACGCTTGCTGGCGTTTCTCGTAAATGCCAAAGATTGGGTGCCGAGCGTCGAGGATGGTCACCTCGCTGGCACCGGGCACCTCTCGCGTCTCAAACATCTTCATTTTTCCATTCGTCACCATGGCGCCAGCCGCCTCTTTTGTCGTGATGAAGGACAACTCGCGCATCGACGTCGAGGCGACTAGGTTCGCTCGTTGTTCAAGCACCGAAAGGCCGCTCACAATGAACGGTTGCTTTGCGTTCACTGCGACTTTTTTATATTGTTCGAGCTGCCCCTGCGCCGCAAAATATCGCCGAACGGGACTCCCGAGACGATCAGGGTACTTACCCGAACGCCAATCGATCCATTTCGCCTCGACGAATTCCGCCAGGGACTTCATGCCGTTATGTGAAACCGTATAGCGGCGATCACGCAGTGAGGCGGAAGCCATGAGCCAGTCATTTTGAACAGCGTCCTTCAGCCACTCCTCAATTGTATATCCGCTGAAGTGGACCGTATCTATCAGTAGACGCCGTGTGAGGTCGATAGGCAGAGAGATGGCCGCGACAGCAATCCACAGAAACGACGCATTGGGCCTACCGATCGTCTTCTCTCGCACCGGTATGACGCCGGGATTGACAATTCCGTCGATCATCGCGTGCAGCACGACCCCCTTGGCAATCACAGCAATGAGCCCATCGCCAGCCTGGTTCAGCCAACTGGTCGGAGCGCTATGTCCAAGAGGATGCCGACGTCGTCCCGGATAGAGAACCAGGGTCGGGTGCACCGAGTCATTGAATATGGATCTCGGGGCTTCATCGGCCTGGACCAGACGCATGGTAAGAGGGATGTTCAGCGCCCCGGTACCCGCAGCGTCATCGACCACCAGGCGGGCTAGCCCCTGGGCATCGGCGCCCTCGAAGCGGAACCGGAGGCTACCGGCGCGGAACAAGAGGCCCTTGAAAGCCGGGGGGAGCATAGCCTGGTTAAGCTGCATTGGGAACCCCCGTGATCAGACCTATTACCTGGCTTCAAGACTTACCAAGCTTGTAACCCCTTGCAACAGTGCCTTCGGTAGCCAGGCAACGACGACGTCACGTAGCCAGGTAACCCCTCCAAAACACCATATTTACCTGGTGGCCTGGTAATGTGCGTCAGCTTCGCCAACGCCGCGAGTTGCCGATTGTGCTGCAGGACGGTCGATGATGGCGGGTGGGCCTCATGCGCTGGGGATGGAAGCCCAAGTTCATGAAAGGCCAGATATTGGTGAATGCCCGCGGCGAAGAGACCCTGACTAATGGAGTGAAATCAAGCTGGTCCGCTCTGGTCAAGGCCGTCCTCGGTGCTGCATCAATTGACCAACCGTTTTCGTGAACACGTAACGCATTGGCTCTGTTGCCGTACACCCGAAGCATCCAGGCACTGCCACCGAACCACGGGACGTGCACTGCGCTGGACGTACCGCGACGCTCAAGCCAGGCGTCTGGCAGTTGGCGCGCTTCGCCCTCACGGTCAGTCGCCCGGATCAAGCCCTCGAATCCGCAGGTCCTCCCTTCTTCTGCGCCGCCGCCATGACTGGACCCAGCCCACCGTCATGGACTGATCTCGGGCTACGTGCGAGCCTGCTCGCAGCTCCGGAGGTGAACCCCTTGCGTGCCCTGGTGTCGGGAACGAAGCTGGGATGCGACTTCACCAAGTCGGTATTCATCGCCAATCCGCTCCCCATGCGCCTGCTAGGTGCAAGCGCCAAGCAGGCCATAGCGTCGTCGTTCATCGATGGACCGGCCCCGGTGGGATTGCTGGTCGAGTCGCGGTCGATCAGCACGGCGGTCCAGGAGGCAAGTCGGGGTGGTCGGCAATTCTGCTTCGTCTTGATCGACATTGCCGAAGTACCGGCCAACAGCCTGCGTGCCGATTCCTTCTGCGAGGCGGCTGATGGCCTGCTTCGACAAGGCAGCCTGCTGATCCCCGTGCTCGGTGGACTGCCAACGCCGCGCAGCCAATCACTCTGGTCGATCTGGCGCGAACAGGTCCACACCCGGCTGCCCGGACTGCCGATTCTCGACCTCTTTGCGGCCCGCGAATTCCATCAGGCCAATGGTCTACCGTTGCCTGATCCGGAAGTAGCCGGAGAGGGCTTGAGCGTGGCATTGCGGGACCTGCGGGCACGATTGCAGTCGGCTTTGCGACCACAACCTTAGCACCCCCCACGCTGAGGGGTTGGAACCACGTTCCGGGCATATATGATCGTGTCTCGCCGTAGGAGCCTCAATGCATCGCATCGTCGCCAATGATCAACTCGCCCCGGCCGTGCACCGCTTGGTCATCCATGCGCCGCAGATCGCCAAGGTCCGCCGGCCAGGCCAGTTTGTCATCGTCCGTCTCGATCAGGGGCACGAGCGCATCCCGTTGACCATTGCCGATGGCGATGCGACGGCCGGCACCATCACCCTGGTTATCCAGGCCATGGGGCACAGTACCAAGGCAATCGTGGCCACGCCGGTGGGCGGCATGATTCGTGATGTTGCTGGTCCACTAGGCGCACCGACCCACCTGATCGAGAAAGGCTTCGCCGTCTGTGTTGGAGGCGGAGTTGGCACCGCGGTGGTTCATCCGATCGCCCAAGCGCTGCATGCCGCCGGGGTGCGCGTCACCTCGATCATCGGCGGACGCAACCGCTCGTTGGTCATCTATCACGACGAGCTCGGCCGACTTGGCGAGGTCCAGGTGTGCACCGACGACGGTTCGTGGGGCCGGAAGGGGTTGGTGACGGACGCCCTGGTCGAACTGTGCGCGGTCGGCAAGCCGGACGTGATCTATGCCGTTGGGCCGGTCCCGATGATGCAAGCTGTTGCCACCACTACCAAACCCATGGGCATCCACACGGTGGTGTCGCTCAATCCGGTCATGGTTGATGGCACTGGCATGTGCGGCGGCTGCCGGGTCACGGTGGGTGGCCAGGTGCGCTTCGCCTGCGTCGATGGCCCGGAATTCGATGGGCACCAGGTTGATTTCGCGGAACTGCGCAGCCGCCTGGGCACCTACAAGATGTTCGAAGCCCAGCCCTGTGACGATGGTTCGTGCAAGGCCCGCCGGGCAGCCGACCAGATCATCCAGCAGCAACAGCAGTAAAGGACAGGTATGCAGCTCTCCCCCAAGCAGCGCATGGCGATCAGTCGGCAGGCCGTGCCGGCCCAGGACGCGGCCATCCGCTCGGGCACGTTTACTGAGGTCAACCTCGGCTTCACCACCGAACTGGCCCGACTAGAGGCCGAGCGCTGCCTGCAGTGCAAGAACGCCAAGTGCATCATCGGTTGTCCGGTATCGGTCGGGATTCCGCGCTTCATCGATTTCGTCGCCAAAGGCGACATGCAGGCCGCGGCCGCCTCGCTGATGAGCGACAACTGCCTGCCAGCGGTGACCGGCCGGGTCTGCCCGCAAGAGGCGCAATGCGAAAGCCAGTGCGTCCGTGGCGTGAAGGGCGAATCGGTCGCGATCGGAGCCCTCGAACGCTTCGTCGCCGACTGGGCTCGCGAGAACAACGCAGCTGACAGCGTTTGCGCAGCCCCCAGCGGCAAAACGGTTGGCGTGGTCGGCTCCGGCCCAGGTGGCTTGACCGCTGCCGGTGAACTCGCCCGGCTTGGCCATGCGGTGACCGTCTTCGAAGCGTTCCACACCCCCGGCGGCGTGCTGGTCTATGGCATCCCCGAATTCCGCCTGCCTAAGGCGATTGTCGCCAACGAGGTCGAGCGGCTGCAGCGACTTGGCGTCACCATCGAGGTCAACGCGATCGTCGGCCGCACCTATACGGTCGCCGAGCTACGCGAGCGCTTCGATGCGCTGTTCATCGCGGTCGGTGCCGGACTGCCGCAGTTCATGAACGTGCCCGGCGAGAACCTCAAGGGCGTCTACTCGGCCAATGAATACCTCACCCGAGTGAACCTCATGGGCGCCTGGGATGGCGACTCGCGGACCCCGGTGCTGAAGGGCAAGCGCGTAGTCGTGGTCGGCGGCGGCAATGTCGCCATGGACGCGGTGCGCACCGGCAAGCGCCTTGGCGCCACCGAAGCGGTGATCGCCTACCGCCGCGGCAAAGAAGAGCTGCCGGCCCGTCTGGAAGAAGTCCATCACGCCGAAGAAGAAGGCATTCGCTTCGAGCTGCTGGTCGCCCCCCTGCGGGTCATAGGCAACGCCGAAGGCTGGGTCACCGGGCTGGTCTGCCAGCGCATGCAGCTCGGAGAACCTGATGCTTCAGGGCGCCGAAAACCCGAGCCGGTGCCAGGCAGCGAGTTCACCATCGATTGCGACCTGGTGATCAGTGCGATCGGCACGCGCGCAAACCCCCTGCTGACTCAGACCTGTCCCGACTTGAAGCTTAATAAGTGGGGCAACGTCATCGTCGATCAGGACCTGATGTCGTCGATCCCGGGCGTCTTCGCCGGTGGCGACATCGTCCGTGGCGCTGCCACCGTCATTCTGGCGATGGGTGATGGCAAGACGGCGGCCAAACGCATCGACGCGTGGCTGAAGCAGAACGACTAAGCCACGCGCTTCAGGAACCCTGATTCAACTGAATGGCCAAGCCGATCACCATGCCGGTACACAGCGTGATGAGGATGGCGAACGGATTCGGATTCAGCCAGAGGACCAATGGCATCATCACCAGGGTGAAGACGGCGAAGCCGCGATACTGGCCCCAGTTGCGCCAGGCGATGAACCAACCGACCACGCCACCACCCAGAATACCTGCGCAGATCAACCAGAGGTTGGCGCTGACCACCATGCCAAGCCCGCCGAGGATGGCCCCGGCACTGGCCCCCTGCTTGACGAAGCGGGTGTTCATGCCGGCCCGTTCGATCTCGGCGATCTCCTTGAGCTGGTGCTTCAGCACCTCGCCTTGACCAATCTGCTGATTGCTGAGCGAGGCATGGCACTTCGGACAGCGCCGCTCCTCGCGGTTCGTCACCTTGCCGCAACGCACGCACTGCATCGCCACGGCCTAGAGACCTTGACCGAGGACCCAGCGTGCGACGTGGAAGAAGACCGGTGCAGCGAAGGCGAGGCCATCGACCCGATCGAGCACCCCGCCATGTCCACCTAGCGAAGCTCCCCAGTCCTTGACTCCGGCGTCACGTTTGATCGCTGACATGACGAGACCGCCTAGAACGCCCAAGAAGCAGGCTCCGGCTGCGAACGCGGCGGCCCGACCCGGCGAAAATGGCGTCATCCAATACAGCGCGGCCCCGATGGCCGTCGCCGTAAGGATGCCGCCGATCAGGCCTCCCCAGGTCTTGTTGGGAGACAAGGTCGGGGCCAGTTTCATCCGGCCGAGCGCCTTGCCCCAGACCCATTGGAACACGTCGCTCAACTGCACCACCGCCAGGAACCAGCAGAGCAGCGCGATGCCGTCCTCTGGCTTGGGCGTCAACTGCGGGATCGCCGCCACATGCGACAAGGCATAGACGCAGAACAACAGACCGAACTGTACCTTGGCGATACGCTCCAGAAACCGTGTGGTGTCGCCGGCCACCGCCGCCCGAGCAGTCAGCAGCAGGAAGGCCCACACCGGGATGAAGATCGTGAACATGCCGTACCAGGGCAGCGCGACGAACACGTACTGCAACGGCAGGACGACAAAAAAAGCCAGGAACAGCGCGCGGTGGTCGCCCTTGCGGGTGCGATGGATGCTGACGAATTCGCGCAACGCGCAGAACGAAGCCAAACCGAATAGCACTGCCAGCGCAGTCTGTCCCAGCCAGGCTGCTCCGAGGATGCTCCCGGCGAGGAACCACCAGGCCAGCAGCCGACTATTGGCGTCGGCGGCGGCGCCACGGGCTTTGTCACTGCGCGACAGCCAAGCGCCCAGGACGCCGGCAACGGTGGCAAGCGAGAGCAGGCCGAGAATGACGAACGCAAACCAGCGCAGGTCGGAACTCATGCCTCCTCCCGATTATCCGCCAGAGAGGCTAGCGCTGCGGTGCAACGCTCCAAGAAGGCTTCGCGGCTTTCGCCCTCGCCCAGGCGCAGAGGCGCCCCGAACGTAACGCTGGCCATGATCGGCACCGGCAGCCATTCGCCGCGTGGCAGGATGCGATTGAGATTATCGAGCAGCGTCGGTACCAGTTCCACCTCTGGCCGGTTGCGCGCCAGGTGCCAGATGCCCGGTTTGAACGGCAGCAGATCGCCATCATCCGAAGTATTCCGCCGTCCTTCGGGGAAGATCACCAGGGCATTGCCGCGGTCGATGATCGCTTCCATCTGGCGCAGCGGGTTGTTCTCGTGGGTGATCGCCTTGCGCTCGATCAGTTCGGCATGGAACACCCGCGTTGCCAGCCAATGATGGACCGGTGTCATGGTCCAGTAATCGCGGGCCGCGACCGGTTGCGCCCGCCTGCGGATCGCCGGCGGCAGGGCCGCCCACAGCACCGGCAGATCCAGATTGCTGAGATGGTTGGCGAAATAGACGCGTGGACGAACGGCCGGTTCGACTCCGACCCAGCGGGTCTGAACACCTGACAGAAGTCGGATAAGGAGAGCAATCATGGGGTTCCCCGCAACGCCTTCGACACCAGCCGAAGACGACGCAGGCAGGTGACGGTACTGCCCAGACAGACGATCGCTAGGCCCGCCGCGATGGGCCAACCGACGCAGGCCCAGTGCACCGATATGGCCTCAGCCGCTGCGGCGCAGGTCATCACCGCCATGCGGTGCTGCTTGGCCATCGGCCCGGCAAAGCAGGCCGGCGTGCCCTGGGCCCGACCCAGCTGTCGGACATACGCGGTCATCGCAGCCAAGAGGGCGGCAAGATAGCCAAGGTCTCGGCCCCATGGATGTTGACTGAGTGCCACCCCAGCGCCGATCAGGATGAGCGTGTCGCTCACCCGATCTGGCAGGTCGTTCCATAACTCACCCGTCCGCGATGGCGTGCGACCGCCTGCGAGGGCCACCATACCATCGAGCAGATTGCACACGAGACGGAACTGCATCCCCGTAATGGCCAGCAGGCAGAGCAGCGAGCGGGTTATCGCTTCATGTGGCCAAGCGAGGGCGGCGAAAGCTGCGCCAGCGATCAGGGCGCCCAGCATGCTGGTGGCAGAGATGGCATTGGGACTGACGTGGGCAGCTACCAGACGCAAACTCAGGCTGCGAGCCCAGCCTGTCTGGCGGCTGGCAATGGGTCGGCGATCAGCATCGGACATGCTATTTTCTACGGCTGATCTCCATCGAATGCCAGTTCTGAACCTCTCGCCGGCTAGGGGTTTGTCTGGCCGATGCGGTACTTGGATAGATCGCTGGACAGCCGTGGAAGAATTTCGCGTGGCGGCTTGAATTGTGCCGTTATCTCACGTTACTTCATGGCTCCGCTCTTTTGGACTGTGCTGGTAATAAGGGGAAGTAGATTGACTTATAAAATACCGACCGTACGGTATTATAACGTTACGTTGTAAACTGTCTAAGCTGTTTTCAAAACTTCAGGTGACCGATATTGTGAGATCTTTGTGAGGCGGGCATTGGGGCATTGGGGCATTGGGGCAGGTCGGACAGGGCGCTTGCTGATTAGGTCGCCATTGAGTTTGCCCAATCGCATGGACCAACCCCGTCAACTCTGACACCGCGCCCCCTCAGGTCATTCCCGCGTATAGGTGTGCACGCTGACGGCCGTACTGGGCAGATGATTGACCAGAAACCAGCACATCAGGACGACCACAAAGCAGCCAGCAATGATACCCAGTGCCAGTCGCGGCCGTTCACGCAGACCGCGTTCGCCATGGATCAGGGCGACGTAGGCGATCCAGGTCAGCAAGGCCCAGGTCTCCTTGGGATCCCAGGCCCAGTAATGCCCCCAGGCCTCCTTCGCCCAGATGGCGCCCAAGCACAGACCAAGAGTCAATAACGGCAAACCGGCATGGACCAGCCGGAACGGCAGATCCGGATCTGGGTGGCGACGAATGAATCGCCACAACGCCATGCCGCCGGAAATGCCCAGGACGGCATAGCTGAGCAGATACACAACGACATGGGGCACGAACAATGGGCTGCGCAGGGCCGGCATCAGGGTCTTGTCGAGAGCCTGCGGAAAAACGAGATTCAGCGACAGGAAGAGGATGCCCATGATCAGCATCGGGAGCCGCAAGGACGTGGTGCCCAGCCGCCAGGCCACCAGTGACCCGGCCACGACGGACAAGCCCGCGTACCAGATCCGCGTTTCGCCAAGGGTGCGCAGTGGCGGACGATCCAGGGCCAGCCATAGCCATCCAAGAAGCGTAACGACCAGCAGACAGCCAAGTCCGGTTAACCAGCGGTAGCACCCATCGCTGCGGCCCGGCCGGCGTATGGCCCGTACCGCCGCGATGCCGGCCACAAGCCAGCACAGCACCGCTCCTGCTTCCATCCACCAGGCCACCGTGCTCATACCCGGTCTCCGGCCATGCGCGGTTTCCACAGATGCATCAAGACGCCCAGGATCAACAGCCCGAGTCCAATGTAGACGGCGGGCAAAGCACGGTCTTCGATTGCCTCGAACGAAGCCGTGCGACTTGCCGGCCCCAGGGACTCGTCATACGACAGCAGGTAGATGGCCCAACCATCGACGCGCAGCGGATGATTGATGGTGATCTCATGGGACACGCCGTCAGCGCGGATCTTGGCCAAGTATCGCTGGGGACGCGGCTCGTCGAGATGTAACGACCTGCCGCCAGGCAGAGCGAGGAATAATTCGCTGCCATAGGGCCCCGGGGGATGCAGCCAGCCGTCTCCCAGGATGCCTCCACCAACGTCGCGGATGACAACGCGGGCGGCCGGATTGGTCCCCGGTTCGCTGAATGGCACGGGACGATCCGCGACCACTGCGGCTGACGGTAGCCACTCGGTCACCTCGATCTGCAGACCACGCACGAGGTCGTGCGCACCGGATCCGATGAGCACTTCGCCACGAAACAACGAACCGTCGGCTTCGGCGACCAGCAGCATGGGCGCATAGCGATCGAGGACGAAGTCATCCAGGCACAAAGCGACCGGCAGGCGGACCCTACGGCCATCTACGGCGGTCACGGCATCTCCTGGTTTGGCCCCCTCTTCCATGATGAATCTGGCACGGATCAGTCCGCCGTGTCCGGCTGCGCCACCAAGGATCGCGGTCAGCAGACCGAGATGCAGGATGGTGAAGCGCAGGCGGTCTGGCCCGCAGCGCAGGCGTCGGCCCAAGGACACCGCCAGGTTGATCGCGACCGCAGCCATGGCGATGGCGAACGGCAGCGAGGACAAGGGATCCGCCAGGCCGAACCAGTTCAGCCAATGCGGGGCATCGACACCGACTGGAAAGACGGCGATCGGCCAGCAGGTAGCGGCCACGGACAGCAGACTGGCGATGGCCAGACTAGCCGAACCAAGGCCGCGAACCAACGGATGTTCGGATCGCCACCAGGCCAGGGACGCTGCCAAGCCGACCGGACCAGTTGTGAGCAGCCAGTTCCACGGAGGACCAGGCAGCTGCAGCGCCAACGTCGGATGGATCGCCTGGACGATCCAAGCCCCGATCAGGACGCCAAAAAATGAGGTGACTGTGCGCATGTTCGCGGGTCAGGCTGGAACCAGCCTGCTTGGCCGCGGCACCATCGCGTTCAGTGGGCTTGGAGCAACGACGGCGGCGTGCCGTCCTTGCCGAAGTGCTTGATCAGGTCCTGAGCCTTTTCTTTAGTCGACCAGTCGGGGTAAACCACCGGATCGGTGACGCTGTGCTTGGCCAGGATGCGGGCGCAGGCGACCCGGCACTGCTGGGCCATGTCGGCTGCATCAGCTAGGATGCGCTGGCATTCCTGCGGGGCGTGGAAGCCCATACCGTTGTTGGCGGCGACGTAGTCCCAGCGCAACTGGGCTTTGCGCACGGTCTTGCGTACGTCAGCAAGTTCCTCATCGGTGGCTCCGGCCTGTTTGCAGGCGGCGATGTCGAAGTGTGCCTTGCACAGGGCCTCTTCGGCGACGAGGCGGCCGTGAAGCACCTTGTCCTGAATGCTTTCGACCCGGCTACGGATGTCATCTTCGCTCCACCGGTGGCACACCGCGCACGAGTTGCTGATGTTCAACAACGGCGACTGAACGTGGTGGTCGGTGAACTTCTGGCCACCCTCGGTCTTGTAGGGCATGTGGCAGTCGGCGCACGAGACGTTGCGGTAGGCGTGGATACCCTTGGTGTAAACCTCGTAGTCGGGGTGCTGCATCTTGATCATTTTCGCGCCGCTGATCGGGTGCGTCCAATCGGTGAACTGCTTCTCGTCGTAATAGGCGTCCATGTCTTCGACCCCGGTGCCTTTGTCCCACGGGAAAGTCAGATAGGCCTTCTGACCCTTGGCCTCATCCTTCTTGAAGTAGTACTCGACGTGGCACTGGGCGCAGACCAGCGTGCGCATCTCTTGGTGGCTGGACTGGGTGATGTCCTTGCCCTGGCGTTCGAACGCCTCGATCAGGGCCGGGCGGGTGATGGTCAGCGCCATGGTGTCGGGATTGTGGCAGTCGGCGCAGCCGATCGACGTCTTGATCTCGTTGTAGAGGTCCTTGGCCGGCGTGTCGTAGAACTTGGCCGGGCCCATCTGCGCCATCAGACGGGGGACGTCCGGGCTCTTGCAGGTCCAGCAGGTGCCGGGCTTGGTGCTGATGTCGCGGCCGGTTTCTTGGACGTCCTGCACCGCGTAGAAGTGTCCGCGGGCCTGCTTGTAGTCCTTCGAGAAGGCATAGCCGGCGAACAGGATGACGTTGTTGGTGTCGATCGCGAGAAGGTCGTGCTGGTACGAACCGCCATGTTTGGTGGCGGTGTCCTTTACGGACGTCGCCTTCCACGAGGCGTATTGGTGCGGCCAGTTCACGCCCCATTTGCTGGAATCGCTCTCCCAGGCACCGATCGGTTGCAGGGTACGCTGGCCCTTCGAGGCTTCGGCGCGTCGTTCGAGCACAGTTGCGAGAATAAGCCCGATCACCAGGACGGCGACCAGGACGGCGCCAAAGACGAGCCAGCCCTTGAGTGCGGACGGGCCGGAGGAAGTCGGTTCGGTCATGGCTTGGTTTCCTTGGTCGGTCGCGGTTCGCGTCCGCCGGTCTGCATCTTGTGAGGATCGTCGAGTACACCCGGCAGCTTCGGGGCGTTGATGTCAAATGCGGTGGACAGGCTGCTGACGCGGCCATGCGGGACCTCGCGGTGGCAGTCCCAGCAGCGGTTGTCGCCTGGAGTCCATTCGCGGGCATGGATCTCGCCGACCAGCTGCTCATGGCAACGCCGGCAGTTTTGTTCGACCACCGGCACGGCTCCGGATGACAGTTGGATCACCTGCGGCTCCATGCGCAGGGTGAACATGCTGGCGTGGCGCATGCCATCCTTGGCTTTGAAGGCGTACTGGCGCACGACGCTGTCATGGGGGACGTGGCAGTCGTTGCAGGTGGCCACGTTACGATGGCTGCTGTGGTTCCAGGTGACATAGGCCTGGGTCATAACGTGGCAGTTCATGCACGTTTCAGGCGAGTCGCTGAGGTAGCTGGGTGCTCGCGAGACATGAATGGTCAGGATGCCGAGACCGGCGAAGGTACCCAGGGCGATCATGATCGGCAACTTCCATGCCGATGGAACAAATCCGAGACAGAGGAGGTACTTCAGCATACCGGCATCCGCAGCCCCATGACGATGGCTGCCGCGACAACGGGCATCCAGATAAGTTCCTGAGAGCCGATGCGGGCTGGAGTTACAGAGGACATCGGTGTCTGCTTATCCACTAGCAGCACCGCGCGCGCAAGGCTAAAAGCGAACAGTAGTGGAATCCCCGGGGGTAACAGGCCGGCAGCCCAGCACCCGACGCTCAGCAGCAGGGCGATGACATGCAATTCGATGGCTAGGCGTCCCCATTGGGGGTCCTTCCTGGTCTGGGCGCGGACCAGCGGAACGATCAGGATCAGATGCCCGGCAAGTACGGCAGCTGCCGCTGCTGCCACCGCTGTCTTGGAACCGCCTGCGGTGGCAATGGCCCCCGCCAGGGCGGCGAAGGCGACCCCGGCAGCCGCAGATCCGAACCAAGACCTGCGACTGGACAACCAGACCCCAAGCCCGGCGGGCAGGGACGCGGCCGCTAGCCACGGGATCCAGCGGGTGTCGGCCGCAAGCACCGCAGAAAGCAAAAGCAGGCCCAGGGCGAGGCTCGACGCACCCACGACGACCACCGCTGAGCGCCATCCCGCCTCGGCCGTGGCTGCTTGTCGGGCTAAGACGGCTGCCAGCGCAGCCGTCAGTAGGGGCAAGCCGGCAAGGTGATCGCCCAACGGCAGCCCCACCAGGGCGGCGGCGGCCAACAGACCCCAGACGCCATGTTCACGTGGCATGATGATCGATCGCCAGGATGCCATACTAAAGACTACAACCTCGCCACATGATCCAGGTCAAGGCGGTCCCGCTTGCGAATTGCATTATAAGACCATTTTTCATACCCATGAGCGACCTGCCCCGCCCGCATTCCTCCATCGTCGTCGACGGTCCCGAGCGGGCCCCCTCTCGGGCGATGCTCTATCCGGTCGGCTTCACCAAGGACGACTTCCGCAAACCACAGATCGGGGTCGCCTCGCTCTGGTCGATGCTGACCCCCTGCAACATGCACATCGACAAGCTGGCCGAGGCGGCGGCGCGCGGAGCGGACTCGGCAGGCGGCAAGGGGGTGATCTTCGGCGCGATCACCATCAGCGACGGCATCGCCATGGGCACTGAAGGGATGAAGTACTCGCTGGTCTCGCGCGAGGTCATCGCTGATTCAATCGAGACCGTCGCGGGCTGCGAGGGATTCGATGGCATCGTCGCGGTCGGCGGTTGCGACAAGAACATGCCCGGCTGTATCATCGGCATGGCGCGCCTGAATCGTCCATCGATCTTCGTCTACGGCGGTACGATCAAGCCCGGTGACACCAAGGGCAAGGCTACCGATATTGTTAACGTGTTTGAGGCGGTCGGCGCCCTGGCCCAGGGCAAGATCGCGGCGTGCGATCTGGACGAGGTTGAACGTACGGCGATCCCTGGCCCGGGCGCATGCGGCGGCATGTACACCGCAAATACCATGGCGAGTGCGATCGAAGCGATGGGCATGAGCCTCCCTGGATCGTCGGCGCAGATCGCCGTGTCGATGGAGAAAGCCGAGGACTGCACCCGCGCTGGCCAGGCCGTCATCGAACTGCTGCGGCGCAACATTCGGCCCAGCGACATCATGACCAAAGAGGCGTTCGAAAACGCCATCACCGTGATTATCGCGCTGGGCGGCTCGACCAATGCCGTGCTGCATTTGCCGGCGATGGCGCATGCCATCGGCGTAAAGCTGGAGCTATCCGACTGGGAGCGCATCGGCGCCAAGGTGCCGGTGCTGGCTGACCTGAGGCCGAGTGGCAAGTACCATGCTGTCGATCTAGCGGCGATGGGCGGCATTCAGCCGTTGATGAAGACCTTGCTAGAGGCCGGCCTACTGCACGGCGGCTGCATGACCTGCACGGGTCAGACCATCGCGGAAAGCCTGCGCGATGTGCAGCCGTATCCTGCCGGCCAGCAGCTGATGCGGCCGCTGAACAATCCCATCAAGGCCGACAGCCACCTTGTCGTGCTGCGTGGCAACCTCGCCCCCGAAGGCGCGATTGCCAAGATCAGCGGTAAGGAAGGCCTGCGCTTCGATGGTCGAGCCCGCTGCTACGCCAGCGAGGAGGAGGCACTGAAACGCATCCTCGACCAGACGGTGCAGAAGGGTGACGTCGTGGTTATTCGCTACGAAGGCCCCAAGGGCGGTCCCGGCATGCGTGAGATGCTGTCACCAACCAGCGCCATCATGGGTCGTGGGCTGGGCAAGGATGTGGCCCTTATCACCGATGGCCGCTTCAGTGGCGGCAGCCACGGATTCGTGGTCGGGCACATCACGCCCGAGGCCTTCTCAGGTGGTCCGCTCGCCTTAGTCGAGGACGGCGACCGAATTACTATCGACGCCGTCGCCCACGCCATGACGCTGCATGTCGATCACGGCGAATTGGCCCGCCGCAAGGCGGCCTGGAAGCAGCCGGCTCCGCGCTACACTCGTGGTGTCTTGGCCAAGTTCGCCAAGCTGTGCACCTCCGCCTCGGAAGGTGCGGTCACAGACGCTTTTTAGTCAGGCCCCGCCGGCGATGGCCGGGACGATGTCGATGGTGTCGCCATCTTTCAGCGCCGTTGCCGGACCGTCGAGGAAACGGATGTCTTCTTCGCCGACGAATACATTGACGAACTTGCGTAGTTTGCCGGCATCATCGCACAATCGGGCCTTCACCCCAGGATGTGCCTCGTCAAGCGCGGCCAGCATCTGGTCGACGGTTCCAGCGGTGACCGAGACGGTCTCCTGGCCGGCGGTAAGGTTGCGCAAGACGGACGGGATGCGAACGAGGACAGGCATGGGCGGGCGTTGTAGAGCCATCTCCGACAGCGCCAAGCCTCGAACCTGGCTGGTTAGGTCCGTCGGCCAAGCGACGCGTCGACCAAGCGTCGGACTTCGGACACTTCGTAACCTCCGTCAACGCCGAGGCGGACCAAGGCGATCATGCCGCGACTACTGTCATCATCGACCGCCCCACTGGCGATACGGGCCAGTTCGCGGTGAAAATTCAGCCGTTTCACTAGAACATCGATGAGATCGCGGGCCCGCTTGACCTGATCCAGGGCTCCGGCCAGAGAGGCCGCGTCCTCAACATCACGCGTCCCATCAAGGACAGCGAGATTCGTCTGCTTCAACGCCATAAGCAGCGCCTGTTTGGCTTCCATAGAGCGATTGGTCAAGTCCGATTGGTCACGCACATCGGCGATCATCACCGCCGGATCGGCAGTGGCAACATTCAGCTGGCGAGAGCCTGACGGACCGCGCCAGCCAGCAGGTCCATGCCGCGATGCAGTTCGTCATCGCTGATGGTCAGCGGCGGCATGATCTTCACCACCTCGTCGTCGGGTCCGCTGCGCTCGACGATCAGTCCATCAAGCCAGGCCTGCCGCGAGATGCGCGCCGCCAGGGCCGGATCCGGACAATGCAGGCCCTGCATCAGGCCTCGACCACGCACGGTGAAACCGGCCGCGGGATGACCATCACGCATGTCGACCAGCCGCTGTTGCACATAGGCGGCACTGACCGCGATCTGACGGACCAGGGTCTGGTCGCGCCAATAGTGCTTCAGCGCGGCGGTGGCGGCGACGAAGCTCGGGTTGAAGCCACGGAAGGTGCCGTTGTGCTCGCCCGGCTTCCATAAGTCGAGTTCGGGGCGCATCAGCACCAGCGACATTGGCATGCCAATGCCGCCGATCGCCTTCGAGAGCAGTACTATGTCAGGACGCAGCCCGGCAGGCTCGAAGCTGAAGAACGTGCCGGTGCGGCCGCAGCCGGCCTGGATGTCGTCAACGATGATCAGAATGCCACGGCGGCGACATATCTCCTCGACGCCGCGCAGCCACTCGGTTGAGGCGGCATTGATACCACCTTCGCCCTGGACCCCTTCCAAGACGACGGCAGCAGGCAGATCCATGCCGCTGCTGGCATCGGACAGCAGGCGTTCGAGATGAGCCAGGCAATCGGCCGAGGACATGCCGCCCCAGCCATCGTACGGTGCGAAGGCGGTCCCGAGCAGCGGGATGCCTGCACCAGCACGAGCAAAGGTGTTGCCGGTCGCGGCCAGCGCGCCCAGGGTCATGCCGTGATAGGCATTCGTGAAGGCTAGGATGGTGGTGCGGCGGGTAGCCTTGCGTGCCAATTTGAAGGCTGCCTCGACTGCGTTAGTGCCGGTCGGTCCAGGGAACTGGATCTTGTAGTCGAGCGAGCGCGGCTCCAGAACCGTGCGTTCAAATTCTTCAAGAAACGACCGCTTGGCCTGGGTGTGCAGATCCAGGCTGTGCAGGATCCCGTCGCCAGCCAGGTACTCGATCACCGCCGATTTGATGGCAGGATCATTGTGTCCGTAATTGATCGTCCCGGCCCCGGCCAGGAAGTCGATGTAGGCGCGGCCCTGTTCATCCCACAGGGTTGCACCCTTGGCCCGCGCGAAGATCGCCGGAAACGAGCGGCAATATCCCCGAACCTCCGATTCACGGCGCACAAAGACAGCGCGGTCGTCAGTGACTGGGGCAGCGCTGGCTGTGGGCATCTGTTCCTCACCGGACATGCTCGTCATCTTGGTCAAGATCCTGTGAAGAAGGCCCGCGGTCAACCCTTAGTCCGGGCTCCTACCGTGGGCTGCCGCAATGAAGGCACGCATGCGCGCCGCATCCTTCTGGCCCGGGGCGGACTCGACTCCAGATGCCGTATCGACTGCGTACGGACGGCAGGCCGCGACCGCTGCACCGACGCTGTCCGCATCAAGCCCCCCGGCAAGGATGACCGGGGCACCCAGATCCCGTCCGAGGAGCCAGGCGTGGTTCCAACTGGTGCCGGTGCCGCCGTAGCTGCCGCTGACTGCAGCGTCGAGCAGATAGGCGTCAGCAGGGTATCCGCGCAGCCGGTCGAGATCATCCGCCGATGCGATACGGAACGCCTTAATCACCGATACGCGCCGGCGCAGACGTTCGGCCAATTCGGGCGGTTCGTCTCCGTGCAATTGGACGGCGCCGCACCGGGTGGCTTCAAGGGCGGCAAGAATCGTCGCTTCATCGGCATCGACGAAGAGGGCGACCACCTGGACCAGGGGCGGCACCTCGGCAGCCAAAACAGCGGCCTGGTCGAGCGGAATACGCCTCGGCCCACGGGCGAGGTTCAGGCCGATGGCATCGACCCCGGCTGCTACCGCATCGCGCACATCTGGGATACGGGTGAATCCGCAGATCTTCACCCGCATGACAGCCTCGCGAGGGTCGTGACGATGGTACCAGTGGCGCCAGCAGGCCCCAGCTCCCAGGCCCTGGGCATCCAGCAGCTTGGACTGATGTCGAGATGGGCGAACGGCACCTCGCCAGCGAAATGGGCCACGAACGCCCCGGCAGTGATGCACCCGGCTTCGCCTCCGCTGGGCGCATTGGTCAGCTGGGCGACCTGACCTCGGATGATCGCGCGGTGCTCGTGGTCCATGGGCAAGCGCCAGATTTTCTCACCGGTTTCGTTGCCAGCCGACAGAATGCGCTCGGCCAGCGCATCGTCAGTCGCCATCAGCGGCACATGGATGCGCCCGAGGGCGGTTAGCGCAGCCCCGGTCAAGGTTGCCACGCTGACGATGGATCCGGCACCGTCATGGCGAGCCAGGCCAATGGCATCGGCCAGGATCAACCGGCCCTCGGCATCGGTATTGCCGACCTCGATCGTGGTGCCATCGAAGGCGCGCAGGACGTCGCCCGGGCGGAAGGCCTTGCTGCCGATCGCATTCTCGACCAGTGGCAGATAGGCGCGCACGGTTCGTTCCGGCTTGCCCATGGATGCCACAGCAGCGATGGCGCACAACACTGCAGCAGCCCCGCTCATATCCTTGCGCATGAGCAGCATGCCCTCAGCGTTTTTTAGATTGAGGCCACCGGTATCGAAGCACACCCCTTTGCCGCAGAGGGCCAGCGGCGGCGACTTGCTGCGTCCCTTCAGTTCCAAAACGAGCAGCCTGGGCCGCCGTGGACTGGCCCGGCCGACCGCCAGCAGGCAGCCCAGTTTCAATTTGGCGCAGGCCTTCTCGTCAAGGACACGCAGAGCAAGCCCGGTTGACGCAGCCACCTGGCGTGCTTCCGCCTCGAATTCGGCCGGGCCAAGGTCCCCGGCCGGCAGGTTGGTCAGGTCGCGGGCCCGAGCGACCCATCCAGATAGATCACTGACGGCATGAGCGAGCGCTGGGCCCCCAGCACCAGCAGACACTAGCACCACTTCGGTGAGCCGATGCGATGGTGTCTTTTGATAGCGGTCCCAGACGTACGCACCCTGGTCAAATCCGATCAACAGGTTGCTCAAAGCCGCCTGAGCCACCCCCTCTGGCACGACCAGGGCAGCGGATCCACAGCGCTCGGCAAGCAGCGCGCGAGCAATGGCGCCTCCGCGTCGCCGCGTCTCGACGGCGTCCGTCCAGTTCGGTGCGCGAACCGCCACGACCAGTGGCTGGGCAGCAAGACCAAGGCTTGGAACCACCGTCACCGGTGCGACACGTAGACGTTCGTTGAGCACATGGCTGAGCTGAGGAGCCAGGTCGCCGAGATCGTTGGCCTCCCCAGCGAACCGGATCAGGGCTTGGATTCGGGCCGGGGGACGAGCCGCACAGGTCACACGCATGGCCGGATCGTAGCAGGTGCGGCCAAGGTCCCAATCCCCGCCGTCCGCTCGACAGCACGGCATCCTGTGCTTGACGTCTGGTGCGTCATACACACAAACATGCTCCCGCGCTGCACCTTTCCCGGTCAGCACGCCTACACCGTGGAGTCTCCCATGTCCGCCAGCACCATCACCGTACAATTCTCCAATGGCCCGCGCGCTGTCGAAGCCAGCAAACTGCGCGAACTAGTCGATTCTGGTCGAGTGACGGGCAGCATGCGGGTCGCCTCGATGGACGGCGGAGCTACCTGGATCACGGTCGACCAGGCTCTCGCCAGCGGCGCGACCGGCCAGGCTTCGGTTGCAGCCACCACCATCCCGGTCGAGTCGATCCCTGATGCCGTCCTGGGCGACGCCTGGGGTGCCGTTGCTGACGCCGGCGATCCGCCCTTCAGCGATGGATGGGAGCGCACCCCGACCCGCGTGGTCGCCGGCTTCCTCGACCTCGCCCGCAGCAAGCTTACCTCGTCGTACTTCCTGTGCGGCAGCTCAACCGCCGTGCGCATCGGCAACATCGCTGTCATCGTCGCCGCCGTGATCGGCGTCGTGGTGGCCGCGATCAACGCCGGCAAGGGCGAGAAATTCCGCATCTTCCTCGACGGCAGCATCCTCTCGGTCATCCTGCTGATCTGCCAGTACGCCGCGAACCGCGCGATTGGCGCCGGTGAACGCATCGTCGCCGCGACCCGCTGCAGCGTCCGTTCGCGCGCTGCGCTCGATCTGATCGCTCTGTTCGCCCTGGTCGCTGGTTTGGCCGCCTTCGCCTCGGGTATCGCCCAGACGGTCGACACGGAAAGCTATCCCGGCATCATCAATGGCACTGCTGCCATGCTGGTCAGCTGGTTCGCCGCCGCCCTCGCCTTCGCGCCCGGCCTCACCACCACCCGCGTCGACCATACCGTCAGCGCCTGGAAAGAGGCAGTCGGAGTTCTCGGCTTCATCGGCAAGTCCGCCTTGCGCATGGCTCCGGTGATCTTCGGCATCGCCACCGTCGTGGTGACCATCCACCTCGCCTGGTCGGCACGCTACATCGTCAAGGAGAACGCCCCGGTCGGTGATATTCTCGCCAGCGTCCTTGCCCAGCAGGGCACCTTGATCGGCCTGGCCGTGCTGCCAGCGATCGCCTACCTCGCCTTCACCGCCTGGTACGCCGTCCTCGCCCTGATCGAATCGGTCTTCCACCTCGAGCGCCAGGCCGCCCCAAAGGCGTGAACATGACCACCCTCCACATCAAGGCCGCGTCCGGTCCGCGACCTGTGTCTGCCGCAGCCGTGCGCGTCTTACTCGCCGACGGCCGCGTGACCCTGCATAGTCAGGTCCTGTCGCTTGACCGCGGAGCCACCTGGTTGCCGGTTGGCTCGGCACTGGCTGTGGTCGATGGCGCATGCATTGATGACGCTGTCGTCGACCACGCCCTGTCGGCGGGGCGTCTGCACCCGATGGCCATGCCACTGGGCGCGGCCGCCGGCATTTTGCTGATCGCAGGTATCGCCTTTGGTGGCGGCAGTGCGGCAACCACGGTTGCGGTTGCACCCGAGGTGATGTCGGCTGCTGCGGTCGGTATCACCCGCGCCGGCGCAAGCCGACTGGCCGACAGCGGCGCAGCTATAGGGCAGCTGGCTACGGCTGGCTGGACGGCCTGCTTTGCCGCTGGTCCAGCAAGCTCCCCGGTTACAAGCCCCGCGCGAGTGCCGTTCGACCATGCAGTCACCACCCCGCCGGACGCGACTCCGGCGGCAGGACCGCTGATAGATCTGCGGAGCGCGTGGTCAGCCATGGTCGCGGACCACGGCAGCACGCCCGAGGCATGGACTGGTCAGGCTGGTCAGTTGGCTGGACTGACTACAGCGCAGGGAATCACCGATTGGAAGCTACGGTTGGTCATGTCCGAGGCGATCTCTGACGCCAACCGCGCCACCGCTGCCAAGGAATTCCCCGGCGCCCGCAAACCACTCGCCTGGGCGATGTTAGAAGGCGACGGTGGTCTACTCACGGTCATGCTCGTTACCGAGAATGCCCAACTGGCAGCCCGGTTGGAGGACTTGGCAACCAAGACCCACGATGTGACAATACAAGCCAACGCCGGTGGCGTGGTCTATGCCGCCGAATCCCGCACGGTGGCGATCAGCGGCACGCTCACGGCGATCGAATAGCGACCGCCACCACTTGTCGCGGTCCACCGCCTCAGTCCGTTTTGAGGCCGGATGGTTGGCAAGACGAGCCAACCCACCCTCGCGCACGACGGAGGGGTCGTGTTGGACCTGACGTACCAGTAAAACAACTACACCCATGCAGTTGCATAGGTGTAGTGATGGTGGGCAGTACAGGATTTGAACCAGTCAAGAAGACCTATAGTGAAACGCCAGAAACAACACAACCCCATGCAATGCATGGGGTTGTAGATGGTGGGCAGTACAGGATTTGAACCTGTGACCCCTCGCGTGTGAAGCGAATGCTCTAGCCACTGAGCTAACCGCCCATCTGTAAAGAGCCTCCAAACTGCCTCCCACGGGGAGGTGCCCTTGCGAGCCAGTACTTTACCTCATCTGAAAGCGGGGCGGAGTATGCCGGAAGCGCGGCGTTTGGCAAGGGGGTACGCGGCAAGCTGCTCGGGGTGAGCAGGCGATCCGAAGCGCAGGCCGTGGTCTGCAGGCGCGGATGTTATCTGGTGTTCGACTTGCCTGCGTGCCGGATACGTCCCCACGCCGCCTCACGTTGGAACCCGGGAACATGCGCCGGTGGTTGATCGAAACCGGGACGGTCGGGATGACGGCGGTGATCCCGGCCTTCGCCAGTTCGGTCTCGGGGGTTGTGCTGACGTCGATGGCCGGATCGCCCAGGAGCCAGCGGTATTCGCGCAGGGCGGCGCCAACGCCGGGGCGCTGGCCATCGCTGTCGCCCGCCAGGATCCAGCGCATCGGAAGGGTTGGGGCCAAGGCCGCAGCCAGGTCTGGCAGCGCTGCCAGACGGCTGATGTCCCCCCCAAAAAAAAAGAACCAACCGTGCAGGAGCAATGTCGGATCTGCCCCGACAGCACGTGGACGACACCCCACAGTGCCAGTTGCCTGGCCTGCGCCGTCAACGTTCAGCGACGTCCTCGTAACGTATAGTGGCCATGCACCGCGCGAAAGAGATCGGCAGGCGCCGCGCACCAGCATGTCGACCTGCTCGGCCTGTAGCTGCGCGTCCGTTCCGGCAAGACGCGCATGCCAAGCACGCTGCCCGGATGCCGGCGCCGAAGCGCCAGAGGGCGTCGTCACCTGCGTCTTCTGCCACTGTGCCTGTCAGCGGCCTATCGTCGCCAGATCGTCCTCGATATCCGCGCTCTGCAGCGCGCCTGCCGGACCTCGGGGTGATGCGCCAACAACTGCTCGACCTGGATCGGGTACCACTCAACGCCCTTGCCAGAACACCTTGCTTCGCAGGGTCTTGCACATAAACAGATCACCATGATTCACGCTCGCGAGAAGTCTGCGCATGGGTGCTGGAAACTGGGCCGGGAGTAAGCATGGGATCCATACTAACCCATTCCGTTCTGGTTCTAATACTACGTTTGCGGTACGAACAGATGTCGTACCGCAGCGGCAGGTCCAATTAACTGTAAGGCCAATAGTATCATACCCACTCGAAATAGCGCAGAACCAAGATGGAGCCAGAACCGTGGTGGGCAAATGGAACGAGAACGGAGGCGGAGCGTCAAGAACCGAGCGGCCGGACGACGTGGTGACCATGGTTGGTATGGCGCCGCGAGTTCTTGACCGTAGCCGGTTACTGGAAATACCCAATAAATTGGCTCCGTTTCAACGCCTGGTTAGTCCGAATTACTAGTCCCCGAAGGAAATACTTATATCTGTATCTGGGTTAAGAAATAAATTGACGGCAATCGAAGCCATAAAGACCGCCGCTAATATGGCGCCTATAACTTTCATTTTTCTTTGACTAACTAATCCCTTTTCGACAACCGTTATGATCCCAAGATGAATGAAGACAACTGCCATCCACATGAAGTTGAGGGACATAATATATTTCACTGCCCAATTTCCATTCAAAAAAAGTTTTTGAATATAAACTGAACTGATAGATAAAGGCACAAGTCCAATCAAGATCAATATTGTTCCTGAGAACAAGCGTTCAATTCTAGCGCGCATATTTTATCGGACTAACATAAAGGTAGAGGGGCGCATGGCCGATGCAGCGATGCTGACGCGGATACCGCCGATGGCATTTGGATGTCGAACATCGACTGGAAGTGCATCGTCCATGTGCTCCCTTCTTAGTGACTGGTTAGACAAGGACTGTAAGACGTGCTGATCTGATAAGAACTGAAATCCCATATTCTACCAAGGGTCGAACCACAGAAGTCTTGCCTAAGATCAAGCCAAGCAAGCTGAAGTAATAATTAAGATAATCCAGATATCCACATGGGTCGAACCACATAAGTTAGTACCACAGAGGCAAGGTAGTCCTGACGCGAGTCGTTCGTTACGCCGGCGCCTGTGCAAGTTAGACGACTAGCAATTAATCTTCAATGCGCCGGATCCGTTCTTGAAGCCTGGACACGCACCGTGTTGATGTCCCCTGACATCTGACGGACGCTAGCAGTCAACGAACCTCCTCCGACAGCACGAAGCCGGCCCGATTGGGCCGGCTTCTGTCGTCGTAGTGGTCTGCGATGCGCTTTACGGTGGTCGATTCGTGGTGTTGCTCAACGTCGCCTCGGCGACCTTTCGGCCGCTGGCGTGTCGTGGTGCTGATCGAG
>ENA-ORBV01004281-ORBV01004281.1-microbial-mat-metagenome-genome-assembly--contig:-NODE-4281-length-27564-cov-7.486848_pt1 | contig 27564 bp, 33 predicted proteins | sample MGYA00237777_ERZ505514 | MGnify/ENA primary metagenome ERZ505514 (study PRJEB26160, sample SAMN06269048) | microbial mat metagenome | isolation source: Oligotrophic lake microbial mat | place...
GGCCAGTCAAATTCCTCCAGGCAGGACGGGCGAATTATCAGTCGTTTGATGTGTCGCGTGCCATGCGCGCGGCGGCCCTGGAGCACGAGCCGGTAGTGGCCTGAAGATACCAAGTAGTATTTTTAATTACTAGTCAGTATAATTTGCTCAACGCCAACCTGGCGCTGCACCTCGAGCCCCGGCATCACCCGGCGGCGCTGGCCTCTCTACTTTTTTTGGAGTGCTGACATGCCGTATCTTCGCCCCTCCCATCGCGCTGGCCGCCATGCCGCAACCTTGCTTGCTGCCGCTTTGCTTGGCGCCCCACTGGCACCGGCCTGGGCCGCAGACGACTGGAATTTCAACGCCGGTGGCCTGATGGCTGTGGGCCCACGCTTTCCGGGCAGTGACAGAGCCAAAGTGACGCTGGTACCGAACCTTCAGGCGCGCTACAAAGACTTTCTGGTCATCAGCCCGATTGACGGCATTGGCTTGGTGTACGCGGTCGACGATAAGCTGCGACTTAGCGCATCGCTGGGGTTCGATTTGACGACGCGTAAAGACGAAGACGACAGTCGCCTGAAGGGCCTGGCAGACATCAAGAGAACGGGTGCCGTGCGTATAGGGGCCAAATATCGCACCGGCCCGGTCTTTGCTGAAGCCAAGCTAACCACCCGCCTGGGCAGCGAGCAAAAGCGGGGCTCCCTGGTTAACCTCGAAGGCGGCTACAGCCTTTTTGCAACACGAGATGCCGGGGTGGACCTTGGCTTGGCCCTGAGCTGGATGGACAGCAGCTATAGTCGTAATTTCTTCGGCATCAGCCCAGCCCAATCGGCAGCCAGCGGCCTGAAAGTTTTCAATGCCACCAGAGGCTTGCAAAGCGCAGGCGTTTTTGTGGGCGGCTACCAACGTCTTAGCACCGACTGGACCGGCTTTGCCCGTTTGAGCCTGAACAAGCTGCAAGGCGATGCCGCCAACAGCCCGATCACCCGCAGCACCACGCAGACGAGCCTGGTGGTGGGTGCGAGCTACGCGTTTTGAGGCTCTTATGAATATCAAACGTTTGAGAGCAAACGCCTTGGTGGCAATGGTAATTGCGCTGAGCGCAGCAGGAGGATCCGCGATGGCAACAGAAGAGCCAACGTACAGCGTCAACTTGAAAGAGGGCAGTTTTGAGGTGCGCGACTACCCCGCCATGGTGGCGGCAGAGGTCAGCGTAAGCGGTGACCGCGGAGAAGCATCTTCAGAAGGCTTCAAGTTGCTGGCGGGCTATATTTTTGGTGGCAACACAAGAAAACAAAGTATTGCCATGACCGCACCTGTGGTTCAAGCCGCCGGCGAGAGTGAAAAAATTGCAATGACTGCACCGGTGCTGCAAACCGGGCAGTCAGGCAGTTGGACCGTGAGGTTTTTGATGCCCAGCAGCTACACCCTGGACACGCTGCCCAAGCCCAACGACGCACGCGTTCGTCTGCTACCAGTGCCTGCAACACGTATGGCGGTGGTGCAATTCTCCGGTCTGGCGCGTGAGGATGACATCGTGACCCAGACGGGTCTGCTCAATACCCTGGTCGCCCGCTACAAGCTGCAAGCCTTGGGCACACCAGCCTTGGCCCGTTACAACCCACCCTGGACACCCTGGTTCATGCGGCGCAACGAGATCATGGTTGCCGTGCAGCCCTGAGACATCTGCCTGGCAGGCCCATGCAACAACAAGTTCGGGGCGCATTGAGCAATTGAGTGGTGGTTTGAAGGGGTGGCGCCCGTTTTTTGGCTGGACTTGACCTCATATTAACGTTGCATATTAAACGTTGACCGTTTAATATGCAACGTATGCTTCACCGCTCCAGTCTTGAGAGAATCCAAAAACTGATGCACCAGTTTCCGGCGCTGGCCTTGCTGGGGCCGCGCCAGGTGGGCAAAACAACTCTGGCACGCGGCATTGCGCTCGATTTGAATGGTGTCTATTTTGACCTCGAGCGCCCGTCTGACCGGCTTAAACTGAGCGACCCTGAGCTGGTACTGGGCGCTTTGGCAGACCGCCTGGTGGTGCTGGACGAAGTGCAACGCATGCCGGGCCTGTTCGAAGTGTTGCGACCGTTGATCGACGAGCACCGCATGCCGGGCAGGTTTCTGCTTTTGAGCTCGGCTTCGCCCGACTTGCTGCAACAAGCTTCCGAATCGCTGGCGGGTCGCATGGGTATGGTCGAGCTGGCGCCTTTCAGCGTGGCAGAACTGGACATTGATTTCGACACCCTTCCGAAGTACCTGTTGCGCGGAGGTTTTCCGCAAAGCTGGCTTGCCTCTGACGACGATGCGTCGTTTGAATGGCGTGATGCGTTTGTGCGAAGCTTTTTAGAGCGCGACATGCCGCAATTCGGGTTTCGCTTTCCGGCCGCGACCTTGCAGCGCTTCTGGACCATGCTGGCGCATTGGCACGGCCAGTTGTGGAACGCATCACGCCTGGCGCAAAGCATGGGGGTGTCGGCCCCGGCCATCGGGCGCTACCTCGATGCACTGGAAGGTGCCTTCATGCTGCGCAGCCTGCAGCCCATGGGGGCCAACGTGATGAAACGGCTGGTGAAATCGCCCAAGGTGTATGTGCGCGACAGCGGCTTGCTGCTGTCCTTGATTGACGTGCGCACCCTGCAGCAACTTTCAGGGCATCCGGTGGCCGGTGCTTTGTGGGAGGGGGTGGTGATCGAGCAGTTGATCGGTGCCAAACCGCCCACCGTGCAAGCCAACTTTTACCGCACGGCGCGCGGCGCCGAAGTGGATCTGGTGTTGCACAGCAGCCGCGTGCGTGTGGCGATCGAGTGCAAGTTCTCCAGCACCCCCAAGCCCGCACGCGGGTTTCATGAGGCCATGGCAGACCTTGAGGCCGATCAGGGCTTTGTGATTGCGCCGGTACGGGCGGCGTTTGATCTGTCAGCCAAGGTGCGGGTGCTGCCGATCCATGATTTGTCAGCTGTGTGGAAAGCCTTGGGTTATTGAAGAGGGCAGCGGCGCGGGCGCCTGACGGGTGTTTGCCTACTTGCTGTCTTCGCCACTCAATCGCGGCAGCGAATCACCTTCGCCCAGCGACAGCAGCCCGGCCCGGGTGTAGATCGCCAGCTTGTCGCGGGTGTCGATGATGTCCAGGTTGCGCATGGTTAGCTGACCCGATGCGGTCCAGCGGCGTGAACGCACCTTCGACTTTTTCCATACTCAGGCGCTGGCCAGTCGCACGCTGGGCAGCCGCAGCCCCGCCGCCTGACCTGAAAGCCGCCTGGGCATCGGGTAAACCCTCGCGCTTCGTGGCCCCTCAACGGGCGCAACCCGCGTCAGGCGCAGCCCCTGCCCGCAGCCCGGGGTGCCGGGCCGCCTTCACGCGGCCTGCTGAAAATCTCCGCGCGCCGGCGCCCGGGGCGGCGCCCTGGCTTGCAATCGCAGATGCGTCAAGATGCGCTCGATTACCGCCGATTCGAGGATGGCGGCGATGATCTTGAGCTGGCCGCCGCAGTTCGGGCAGTGCTCGATATCGATCTCAAACACGCGCTTGAGCAGCCGGGCCCAGCTGATGCGCGCCGGTCGGCGGTGCGTGCAGCCTGGCTCGGTCGCGGTGAGCTCCGATTTGCCGGTGGCTTGCTCGGGGCCGTTCGGCACCACCAGGGCCCGTAGCTTGGCATTGGGCGCCAGCACCCCATGGAACCGAATGAGGTGCAGCCTGGGCCGCGGCACGGGCGCATTCAAGGCGCCCTTCGGTCGCCCGTGCGGCCAGCCGCTGCATGAACTCCAGCGGCGACATCACGATGTGGGTGGTGCCGTCACGCCAGGCGGTCTTGAGTTTGAGCACCACCTGCCCGGCGCTGTTGATCTGCACGCGCTCGTTGGCCAACGCCGGGCGGGTGATGGTGCGGCATAGCTGCTCCAGCCGCTGGCGCTCGTCGGCGTCGCAGCGCACCGCCGCATGCTGCGCTGTTGCCCTGATGGTCGGCACACAGATCCTGGGCGCGGGTGGGTTTCTTGAATTTTGCTAAAGCTGGGGTGCTGACAGCCACTACTCGAAACGCACCAGGGTGTAACACCGAATACGCAATGCGTACTACAATTGCACCATGGCCACTCAATTTTTGACTTTAAGACTGACAGCGGAAGACGCTGCGCTGATGGTGCACTTGCATGCGCAAACGGGCCTGACAAAATCTGACATCGTCAAACGCGCGTTGCGCCAACTTGTGAACTCGGAGGCGTTGCCTGTCGATGCTGGCTTGTTCGCGTTGGGCCAAGCCAGCTTTGGTCGCCAGGGTGATGCCACGCGCCAATCTGCCGATGTCAAGCGTGTGGTGCGCGAGCGCCTGCAAGCCAAGCAGTCTTGATGCCGCGTTTGCAGAAGGCCTCGCGCCCGGCCCCATTGACTGTCCTGGCCGACAGCGGACCGTTTGTGGCGCTGTACAACAACAAGGATCGCCACCACCAGCGCGCGCTGGATTTTTTTCGTGCGCACGGCGCGGCCTTGCGCTTGCAAACCACCTGGGAGGTGATTTCCGAGGTGATGTACTTTCTGGATTTCAGCGCGCAGGTGCAAGGCGATTTTCTTGAGTGGCTGTACGCCGGGCATCAACAGGGTTTGGTCACCATCGCCGCACTGGAACCCACCGAACTGCCGGGCCTTGCCACCATGATGCGCAAATACGCCGACCGCCCGATGGATCTGGCCGATGCCTCGCTCGTCTGGCTTGCCAACAAGCTGGACATGACCGACATCATCACGGTAGACCGCGCTGATTTTGCGGTGTACAGGACCGCAAAGCGGCGCTCTTTTCGCAACTTGTTCAGCTAGCGCGGGGTGCAACCGCTGCCAAGTCGCCTGCAAAGCGGGAAAGACTTGCCGCTTCATGCCTTGCGCTGTGGTCCAACCGCCCATCGATAGATCGACTTGACACGTTGCAACACGCGGCCTGGTCACTCGCAACGGCTTCCTCGATCCGTTTCACGGCCGCCATGATTTCGCCAGGCTTGGCCGATGCCACCGGACGGTTGCCCAGCGGCTTGAAGATGTGCGTTTCGAGTGAAGCCGTGATGCGGTGCAAGGTGATTGGCTCCCATTGGCCCGGCTGGTGCGCAAGCCAGGTGCGGGCCACGGCTTCGAGCGTGTTGACGCCATCCTGTGCCGCCTTCTCCTTTGCAGACTCGTGCGGCGCGTAATCCGCTCCGCCGAGACGACCGTCGGCCCCAAGCGCTCAGCCCTGGAACTGCATCAGGTCCTGCAGAAAGTCCCGCTCGCGCTTGCCCAGGTACCCGGCGAAGTTCGTGGTGCCATGCAATTCGCAGCACAGCCTCAGGCCGGAACAACTCGACATAGGTCGGCCACAGCTCACGCGCCAAGGCGACCAGACTGTCCCAGAACCCGTATGGCGGCAGGCGGCCAACCGTAAGGCCATCGCTCTTGCCTTGCACCACCCATTGCCCGGCCGCGTCGTCCAGGCGCACGTCGACGACTGAATGTGCTGTGTCGTTTGTAACAGCCGCATCGGCGTTGAACAAAAGGCCGCGAAGGTGTCCGCCCCGACTGCCTGCGCCATCCGAGTCTTGATCTCGATGACGGCCTCCACGACCGGTGCTTTGCTCAGGTTTGGGTCGTTCGGCATGGACATTGAATTTGACCTGTCAGCATACCGCAGCGGCGGGCGCCAAGGGGTTGGCGGGCCGAGCCGCCGCGAGACGCGATGAACTGGTTCAGCGAGACGTCGTCTTCGGCCGAAATGTTGAGTGCCGGGAATGGGAACAGGAAATTCAAACGGCATGTTTTCGGATCCACTGGGAAGGACTCGCCCGCTCAGGGCTGTTGCGGGGGGGAGCATTGGCCTGGCAAATCGCACGCTGGCCAGACCAAAACTCCCTCAAAACTCCTCGGTGCGCCACCCAGTGCGGGCGAGCCCGTGCCGGTGGGCACGAAAACATGCCGTTTGATTTTCCTATTCACGCGCTGGCGTAGCAATGCGGCGACGCCATTCCGATGGAGGCCGAGCGTGGCTTTTACATGACGCCCATGGCGCAGGGGCTACGGGTGGCCGGTACGGTGGAACTGGCCGGCCTGGGTGCGCACTAGCATCAGGGATTGAAGGGCGGTGACACGGCAATGCTCATCACACGGGATCGCGCTTTCTGGCGCGTGCCCGGGGGATTGGCTCTGGACGACTGGACTCAGCAGGAATTGTCATGAAACATGCTCAGCTTCGCGCCGGCAAGCGCGCGGGTTTTGTCGCAAGGCGCGATGAGGCCAAGCACGGTCGCGAGGCCGACACCGATCGGAAAGCTAGCGAGCAGAACTGGTTCGCAGCAGACAAGGCTTGGTCGTTGATTGCGCTGAGTTGGCCTTTGCCGATCATGTGCATGACCTCGATGCCCATGATCAGATTTCGGGCGCAGCCACAGGTCTTGAAACCGAGCATCGGCGGGTGTTGCGTTTGACGGCGGTGGTCTTGTTCGACGAGGTTGTTCAAGTAATTCGACTGGCGCATCTCGATGGGCAGGCCGCTGTCGGCCTGGATGCTCGCGATGGCGGCTGTATTCGAGCCGCTCTTGTTGATGGTGATCTCCTCGGGTACGCCGTGCAGGTCGATGGCGCGCTCGAAAAATGCCCGGGCCGCGGCGTGATCTCGCTTTGCACGCAGCAAGAAGTCGATGGTGTCGCCGTCGCGATCAACCGCCCGGTACAGGTACTTCCATTGGCCGCTGATCTTCACGTAGTTCTCGACCATTCAGACCTTTGCGGGTTTGTGAGACTTGAGCCAGTCTTTGAGCGCCGAGTCGACTCGCGTTTGCCAGCCCTCGCCGGTGTCGCGGAACCGCTGCACAACCTCAGGTGACAGGCGGATCGTAATTCGCTCTTTGATCGGTGCCTTCTGCGGGCCTCGAACATTGAGCTTGGCCAGCAGGCCCTTAGGCAGCACTTCCTTCGCAGGACGAAAACGCTTCATGTCTGCGGCGGTCAGCTCGCGCACTTCGCCTTTGGCGTCAATCAGGGACTTGGACTTTGGCATAGCGCTTTACCTCTCGATCATTGGCTTTGCGGAAACTGATGACGCGGATACCGTCAGATGTTTCCGTGAAGCAAAGGACGTGCAACCGTCCGTGGAGACTCCCGAGTGCGATATAGCGCACTTCGCTATATTCCTGCCGTGAGTCAGTCTGGATGTGCGCGGTTTCGAATTCGAATTCCGCCGCAAGTCCGAACGATAGGCTGCGCTCCTGGATGTTCCGCTCGTTCTTGCCTGGGTCGAAGGTTATGCGCACATGCAGAGTGTATGTACAAACGGCGGCCTGCACGAAGGCCAGCAGGTGCTCTGCGCCGATTGGATCGAGCGCATGCAACAAGCGTGTGATGTTGCGCCTTACTACGGATACCTGGTGTGGCTGAACCAGACCGGTCACCTGTTCCCGGCCGCACCACGCAGTTCCTGGTTTGCGATCGGAGCGGGCACGTCGCTGACCTGGATCGACGCGCAGCATCGCTTGGTATGCGTATTGCGCTGGATAGACGCGGCCCGCACCAAGGAGTGCATTGCGCGGCTGATGGCTGCGCTGTGAATGTCCGGTATGTCCGGGCCGCGTGAGCGGGCAGGCCGGCGCACACGCCGACGTGCGCGTTAAGATCAACGCCGCAACCCCATCGACAGACGATGGCCGAAGACCACCAGAGTCCGGCCCACCCAGATCAGGAAACACGACATGGCAGACATCGCATTTCTCGGCACCGGGCTTCTCGGCGCGGCTTTCGCGCAAGCCGCGGCCCAGCGCGGGGACTCGGTCACGGCCTGGAACCGTTCGCCGCACAAGGTGCAGGCGCTGGCCCAGTTTGGCGTCAAAGCTGCCGCGACCGCTGCCGACGCCGTTCGTGGAGCATCCCGCGTGCATCTGGTGCTCAAGGACGATGCCGTTGTCGACGCCGTCATCGCGGCTGCGCGCGACGGCCTTGCCCCGGATGCCATCGTGTTTGATCACAGCACGACCCTGCCCGTGTTTACCGCCGAGCGGATGCACCGGCTCAATTCACAAGGTATCCAATACCTGCATTGCCCGGTGTTCATGGGGCCCGCGGCAGCGCGCAATGCCCAGGGCTGGATGATGGCTGCCGGGCCCAAGCCACTGTTCGACAGTGCCAGCGCCGCCCTGGCGGCAATGACGGGGCGTCTGCAATACATGGGCGAACGCGCCGATCTGGCGGCGGTCAACAAGTTGTTTGGCAATGCCATGATCATCGGTATGTCTGCCGTTGTCGCCGATGTGCTGACACTGGCCCAGGCATGTGGCGTACCGGCGCAAGATGCCATCACGCTGCTGAGCGCGCTGGACCTGAACGCCATGGTCGCGGGACGCGGCGCCAACATGGCCAAGGGAGACTTCACGCCCAGCTTCGAGTTGGCCATGGCCAGCAAGGATGTGCAGCTGATGCTGGAGACAGCGGGCGAGCGACCGATGGCAGTATTGCCCGGCATCAAGGCGCGCATGGAAACACTGATCGCCGCCGGTCACGGCGCCCAGGATGCCAGTGTCTTGGGAATCGACGCTGTAAAACGCAGCTGACCGGCTGCACCACAAAAGGAACCGACGTGAACAAGCAGCAGTTCCTCGACGCGGCCGCGTCGCCATGGATTCTTGGGCTGTACGCCGCCATCTGCGTTCTGTCTTTCCTGGTGTACCTGGGTCTGCGCCGGCAATGGTCCCGCCCGGGCATGACCAACGCAACCCGCTTCAAGGAAACCGCGGCGCTGGCGATCGTCACCATCACGGCGCTTGCGCTGGTGTGGTTCGGCGCCGCGCTGCAGCATGAACGCGCTGCCGAAGCAGACGCCTTGGCCCGGTTGCAGGACAAGACCTTGCTGGCGTCGCAACTGCGCGCCAGGATCGACAAGGAGCTCGACGTGGCCCGCAGCCTGTTGGCCGACAGCACGGTGCAGAAGATTGCCAACGAGCGACTGCTTGAAGCCAGGGCCGACCTGGCGCGATTTGCAGCCTTTCAGGATCCGAAGATCAACCAGATGATCGCGCTGATCGACCGCGAACTGGAGATCCGCAAGCTCGTGACCCAGAGTCTTGCCGAGACGGCCCCAGACAGGCTGCTACCCATCTACGTCCGCTTGACCCAGCTGGCGCCGGCAAATGCCGACTACAAGGGAAAGGCCGAGCAGCTGCAGGCCATGACGAAAAAGTGACGGTCAGCTGCTTGCCTGGTGGCGGGCAGGCCGCTCTAGCTGCAACTCACGGGGACGGGCTAGCTAACCCCGACCTGGCGCATCAGGGTTTCGATGTAGGGGTCCTCGATAGACAAGGCCTGCAGTTGCGTCGCCAGGTACTCAAGGTACTGGCGATTCGAGCCGATCACACCGGACGCGCAGGCAATGATGGCTGCGGTTTCGTCCATCGGCAACTCGCCCACGTAATCCCAATGGGCCGGATTCGACGCAAACACCACCGCAGTGACAGGGCCTTGTGGCGTGTCGATCGGCAGCCACATCGGACAATAGGTGCCCCGGATCATTTCGCGTCGCCACAAGATGGCCGACTCCGTATCGACCAGCTCTGCGGCGATCCGAAACACCAGGCCGCGACAGCGACACTCGTCCTGCCGCTCCAGCGACAACATCAAGGCCGGACGGTCCGGCGAGCCGCGACCGAGCCTGGATCTGAACGTGAAACGCCGCTGGTAACCCGCAAGGTCGGCCAGCCTGACTTCGGAGAAATGAATTCCAGGGTCCCACATCAAGGAGCCGTAAGAGTAGATCCACAGGTCCTGGCTCCCTGCGTCCCGTCCCAGGAACACACGCCGGTTGTCTTCACGTTGCGGGTCGGGGATCCGCCAGTCGTCCGGCTGCCCGAGTTCGCGGGCATGTGCATCCCATTGCGCCAGCATCTGTGGCGTGATACGTACCAAGGACTGGTCGGGCGGGGTCAGCCTGCTGCGCAGGTCGGGAAGGTGCTTGAACGCGTCAGGGGTCACTGCTGGATCGGGAGATCAGGCGAACACGTCCAGCAACTCACCGGCCAGCGCATTGTCGGTCTTGAATACCGCCAGATTCGCGAGGAACGCGTTCTTGGCCTTGAGCTGGTCGACAAGATCCTGCTCCAGGGCCGGCTGCGCCACGGCGGCGCGCGTGGTCTCGGCAAAGACGCCACCGCCTTGCTGCGGGCTCTGGCTCACCTCGAGGCGGCGAAAGTTCGCAGTACCCAGATTGGCCACGTTGTGCGCGGACGCCCGCAACTGCGTTTGTGCCGCGTTCATTCCGGACAAGGCGATAGATGATGTTGTTTGCATGACAGGACCCACACATGGATTACCCGTCGATCCTACGCGCTGATGGCGGGTTGTCGCCCCCTACGGCCGATGCTGAGCGCGTATTGCGGTAATTTGACAGCCATGTCGGTACCGCCCGGCCGCTTCGAAGGTGCTGACGGCCCATCGCCACCTCCCGGCACGTGACGCAGGTCTGCGAGCCGACTGCACTACGATCGACACGCCGCAACCGAATCAACCCATCACCATGCCCGCCAACAAGAACACCGACGTTCGACGCGTCAGCCTGCAGCTTCGGCGCCAGGTATTTCTAGCCAGCGTGGCGGCCGTGCTGGTGATGTCGCTCGCGCCGGCCGGCGTCGAGCTACCCACGACGGGCTGGGACAAGACCAACCATCTGGCGGGATTCGCCGTGCTGGCCATCCTGGGCAACTGGGCCTATGGGAGCCGTACCACGACCGTCATGGCCGCATTGCTGGCCTACGGTGCCTTGATCGAGGTGTTGCAGTCCTTCACCACGTACCGAACCGCCGAATGGGGTGACCTGCTGGCCGATGCCATGGGCATCGCCTTGGGATGGGGTTTGACCCGCTTGCCCTTGGGTGAAGACCGCACGACGGCGTCCGGCGCATCCGCCGACCGCGGCGACGGGTAGCCGACGGCTCCATCAACCGGCGCCTTTTTGCCACGCCGCCAGCAAGGCCTCGGCTCGCTCCAGATCCGCAACCGTGTCGATGTCGGTCACAGCCCCGATGTCGTCGACCGGCAGCAAGCTAGCAGCATACGCACGCACGACCGACGCTGCTCCGCGCTCTCCATTCAAGTGCATCAGTTCCTGCCGGCAGTTGCGACCGAAGCCAACCGGATGCCCGCGCCGCCCCTCGTAGGTCGGTACAACGACGTCGTGTGACGCCATCTGCGCCGCAATCGACAACAAGGTCGTGCCGCGCAGCAGTGGCAGGTCACCCGGCAGTACCAACCACGCGGTCGCGTCGGCCGTGGCGCGCACGGCGGCGGCGATGCAATCGCCCATGCCGGGATGGGGCCCTTGCTCGAGATGCCATGGCAGTCCACTGTCGCGCACCGCCTGCAGGGTGTGCTGCAGCACCGACCGACCGGCCAACAACGCCCGCAACTTGTGTGTCTGGCCACCGGACGCGAGGAATCTTTTACCCCGACCTGACGCAAGCACCAACACGGTTGGGCCGGGAGGCATGGTACTGGCTCCATGATCGGACATGCGGCAGATTGTGCTTGACCCGCATCGGTTGGCGACCCGCTGGTCTACACGACACGTCGCAACGTGGCCGCCATCGCAGACAATACGCGCCGCGGCCAGCATGGCCGCAACCCATGAACAGTCTCTCAGCCGTGCCTGCGACCTCACTTCGTCAACGCGCCATCACTTTCCTGCCTCTGCTGGCCTGTTGCGCCGCTACGGCCTGGTCGCAAACAAGCAGCAGCGTTGCAACAAGCACCAACTACGCCGCTGAACTGAGCCAGGCCGAGTCGATGGCACAACAAGGCCATGCCGTTGCGCAATTCAATCTGGGCGTCATGCACGACTTCGGACAGGGAACGCCGAAAGATCCCGAACAAGCCGTCAAGTGGTACCGCCTGGCCGCAGCCCAGGGGCATGGGGGCGCCCAGTTCAACCTGGGAGGCCTGTATTTCGACGGCCTCGGTGTGCCGCGCGATCTGGTTCGGGCCACGATGTGGTTCACACTCAGTGCCGCAGCCGGCATACCCGGCGCCGCCAAGAACCGCAGTGCCGTCGCCGGAGCGCTGACGCCGACCGAGCTGGGTCGCGCCCAGGAGATGGCGGCGGTCTGTCGCCAGAAACGGTTCCAGGACTGCGATTGAGCGCCCATGGCGTGGCACCCAGACCACCGTGCGGCGATCTGCGCTCCAATACGGTGATGAACCACACCGACCCGACCCCCGAGCGACTGGACGACCTGGAGATCAAGGCCAGCTTCACCGACGACCTGCTCGACGCGATCAATCGGACGCTCTACCGCCAGCAGCAGGAGATCGACCAGCTTCGCCGCGACCTGCAGCAATTGCGCGAGCAATCCCTTGATGGGGGCGCCAACGCGGTGCGTAGCTTGCGCGGCGAGTTGCCACCGCATTATTGAGCGGCAACGAGCGACACGTGCCGGCGCGGACCGCGCGCTGACGACCGCGCTTCCTACAATGTGCCCAATGCTGCGCATCTACAACGCCGAAGAAGTACACGCCGCCCTGCCCTGGAACGCTCTGGTCGATCGCCTTGCCCATGCATTTGCGCAGGGTGCCGAGGTGCCGATGCGCCAGGCCCACGGCCTGGGCGGGCGCGACACATTGCTGCTGATGCCGGCCTGGTCGGAGTCGGCACTGGGCGTCAAGCTGGTGACGGTGATGCCTGGCAACGCGGCGCGCGGCACCGCCACGGTCCAGGCCACCTATCTGCTGCTCGACCGCCAGACCGGCCAGGCCCGCGCACTGCTCGACGGCGACGCACTGACGCTGCGGCGTACGGCTGCGGCCTCGGCGCTGGCAGCGCGTTACCTGGCCAGGGCCGACGCGCGCTGTTTGCTCATTGTGGGTGCGGGGCACCTGGCGCGCTGGATGGCGCGGGCCTATTGGGCCTTGCGACCGGACCTGCAGCGCGTGCTGGTATGGGGCCGCAATACACAAGCGCGCACCGACATGGCGCGCGCACTCGCGTCGGAAGGCCTGCCGGCGGTCGCCAGCGACGACCTGGAAGCAGCAGTGCGTGTGGCAGACATAGTGAGTTGCGCCACCACGTCGACCGAGCCCCTGGTACTGGGAGGCTGGCTGCAACCGGGCACCCATGTCGATCTGGTCGGCGGATTCAAGCCCGACATGCGCGAGGTCGACGACGACGCAGTCGTGAAGGCAAGGGTCTTCGTCGACACCTATGCCGGCGCATTGACCGAAGCCGGCGACCTGGTGCAGCCGCTGCAGCGCGGGAGCATCACGCGGTCGCATGTGCTGGCCGAGCTGGCCGACATGGCACGTGCTGGCGGCGCCGCGCGCCGGTCGGCCGCCGAGATCACACTGTTCAAGTCGGTCGGTACGGCGCTCGAAGACCTGGCGGCAGCGCAGATGGTGTACGACGCCGACCGATCATCGTTGCCGCCGGCGGCGGCCTGAACCACTCGCGTCAGTCGCAGCAGTCGCGCCAGGCGCGCCCCGACCGGGCATCGACAGCCACGCCCGTTCCGTATACTGGTGGCGCATGTGCAGCCACTACCAGGCCATCAAGGAACGCGAACGCTTCTACCGCTTGTTCGGCGTTTACCCGCCGGATCCGGACGGCAAATACGACATGTGGCCAGGTTACACGGGCGTGATGGTGCGCCGCCCGCAACCACATGACGTGGGCGACGGCGCCGTCGCCGCGCTCGAAGCCCTGCCGGGGCGATTCGGCTTGTTGCCGTTTTGGGCCAAGGACGAAAAGCTGGCACGCCACACCTTCAACGCCCGGTCGGAAACGGTCCATGAAAAGCCGAGTTTCCGCGACGCCTGGCGCCAGGGCCAGCACTGCATCATCCCGGCGGAGGCGATTTATGAGCCGGATTGGCGCTCCGGCAAGGCCGTGGCCACCCGGATCGCTCGCGCCGACGGCGAACCGATGGGCCTGGCCGGTCTATGGTCCAGATGGAAATCGCCGGCCGGCGAGGTGGTCCACAGCTTCACGATGCTGACGATCAATGCCGACGACCACCCGTTGATGCGCAACATGCACAAGCCGGGTGAAGAAAAACGCATGGTCGTCATCCTGCCCCAGGGCGCGTTCGGCGACTGGCTCGCTGCCCCGGCGCATGCCAGCCGCGACTTTCTGCGCCAGTTCCCGGCGGACCGAATGCAGGCCAGCGAGTAACCTACCCAGATTCAAGCGATCGTTGCCGCGAGCATGTTCTTCCCGCTGTTGCTCGGCGATAATCGCGGCATGAAATCCGCTGCAGATACGACGCCATCAACCGAAGCCGGATCGCCCGCCGCCTTCAATCCCGACAGCACCCAGACCTTCCAGGCAAAAATGCCCAAGGCACCGGTCTGGGTGTCGTCCATGGCAGCGGGCAACAGCCGTGAAAAGAACCGGTTGCGGGGCGAGCTGATACAGATCAAGGGCGCGCTGACGCTATTGATGAAACAACGCAACGGCGGCACCTGGAGCGCAGAAGATCGCCAGGAACTGCGCAAGCTGATGCGCTCGGTCACCTCGGTCAGTCCCTACCTGCTGATATGGGTGGTGCCCGGCTCGATGCTGATCCTGCCCTTCCTGGCCTGGCATCTGGACACCCGCCGCAAACGCCGTTCACGCGCTTCACAAGTGCGATGAGCCTGCCGCTCCAAGCGGGCGGTTTGCTTTGATCGAAAACAAATCCGTGTCAACGACCGGGTAATCCTCTATTGCGCGCGATGATCAGCCCGATACCATTGGACAGTTGTAATTTGCAGTGGCCTGACGGCCTTGCATGCCCCTCAAGGAGTTCCCCATGACCTCACGTCGCCTGGTCCTATCCCGAAGCGCAGCCCTGATCGGCGCTGCGGCAACCAGTCTGTACCTGCCCCGATTCGCACAGGCGCAGGGAAACAAGATTCGGGTCGGGCTGATGCTGCCCTACACCGGCACCTTTGCCCAGCTCGGCGTGGCCATCGAGAACGGTTTCCGGCTGGCCATCAACGAACAAGGCGGCAAGCTCGGCGGCCGCGAGATCGAGTTTTTCAAGGTCGACGACGAGTCCGACCCGCCAAAGGGCGTGGAGAACGCCAACAAGCTGGTGCTGCGCGACAAGGTCGACGTCATCGTCGGCACCGTGCATTCGGGTGTGCAGATGGGCATCCAGAAGGTGGCCCGCGATACCGGTGTGCTGAGCATCATCCCCAACGCCGGCGTGCTGGCCGCAACCGGCGCCCTGTGCGCACCCAACGTATTCCGTGCCTCGTTCAGCAACTCCCAACCCACACGGGCGCTGGGTGCCCCGATGGTCAAGGCCGGCCACAAGAAGGCGGTATGGATCACCTGGAAATACGCGGCCGGCGACGAGGCTTTCCTGGGCTTCAAGGAAGGCTTCGTGGCAGCGGGCGGGACCATCGTCAAGGAAATCGCCATCCCCTTCCCGAATGTCGAGTTCCAGGCCCAGTTGACCGAGATTGCGGCCCTCAATCCGGACGCCGTGGCCTGCTTCTTCGCGGGCGGCGGCGCGGTCAAGTTCCTGAAAGACTACGCCGCGGCCGGTCTCAAGGGCAAGATTCCGCTGTACGGCTCGGGCTTCCTGACCGAAGGCGTTCTGGAAGCGGCAGGTAGCGCGGCTGATGGCGTCACGACCACGCTGCACTACGCAGACGGCCTGGACAACCCGCAGAACAAGGCATTCCGGCTTGCCTATGCCAAGGAGTTCAAGCTGCAGCCCGACGTCTACGCGGTGCAGGGCTACGACTCCGGCAAGCTGCTGATACTGGCTGCCAATGCGGTCAAGGGCGACTTTTCAAACAAGAAGGCTTTGTATGCCGCCATGGCCGGCGCCACCATCGACAGCCCGCGCGGCAAATGGAAGATGAGCAAAGGGCACAACCCGATCCAGGACATCTACCTGCGGCGCGTCGAAGGCGGCGAGAACAAGGTCATCGGCGTGGCCGCCAAGCAGTTGACCGATGACGGCCCGGGCTGCAAGATGGGCTGACCCGCTCCAATTGCAATCAACGGGAGGCTCACCTCCCGTTTTTTTTTAAGCGATGGACTTTCCGACCTTCCTGATACAGCTTTTGAACAGTGTGCAATATGGTTTGCTGCTGTTCATGCTGGCCGCCGGGTTGACGCTGATATTCGGCATCATGGGAGTCGTCAACCTGGCCCATGGCAGCTTCTATATGCTGGGCGCCTACATGGCCTTCACATTCACGAGTCAGTTCGGCAGCCTTGCCCTGGCCATCATCGGCGGCACGGCGCTGGCAGTGCTGTTCGGCCTGCTGCTCGAATGGCTGCTGTTTCGCCATTTCTACCAGCGCGATCACCTGGACCAGGTGCTGCTGACCTTCGGGCTCATATATATCTTCGAAGAAATGCGTTCGATCCTCTGGGGCGACGACGTGCACGGCGTGCCAGTTCCCGAGTTGTTGCGCTACTCGATCCCGCTCACTGAAAATCTGTCCTACCCGGTCTACCGCCTGTTCATCGCCGGCCTGTGCATCCTGCTGGCGCTCGGCCTGTACCTGCTGATCTCCAGGACCCGACTTGGCATGAAGATCCGCGCCGGCGCATTCAACCGTGACATGGCCGAAGCGCTGGGCGTCAACATCAAGCTGATCCACGCCATCGTGTTCGCCATGGGTGTGGGCCTGGCGGCGTTCGCCGGCATCATTGCCGCACCGATCTCCAGCGTCTACCCCAACATGGGCTCCCAGGTGCTGATCATGTGTTTCGTCGTGGTCGTCATCGGCGGCATCGGCTCGGTGCGCGGCGCATTGATTGCGGCCCTGCTGGTCGGCCTGGTCGACACCTTCGGCAAGGTCCTGCTGCCCCAGGTGGCGGGCATGCTGGTCTACATGCTGATGGCAGCCGTTTTGCTTTGGAAACCCGAAGGCTTGTTCAAAGCATGAGCGCGGCCAAATCCAACCTCGAAACCCTGCCACGCGGCGTGCGGGTCGTGCTGTTTCTGGGCCTGATCGCCTTGTTGATCTTCCCCTTTGTCGGCACCGAGTTCTATACCCAGACGGTCACGCGCATGATGATTCTGGCGATCTTCGCGATGAGCCTGGACCTGCTGCAGGGTGTGACCGGCATGGTGTCGCTGGGCCATGCCGCCTATTTCGGCCTGGCGGGTTATGTGCTGGCGTTCGTGATGCCGCAAAGCGAGGCGATCAGCCTGTGGTGGTCGTTGCCGCTGGCTGTGCTGGCCTCGGGTCTCGCGGCGCTGGTGATCGGCTTTTTCGTCGTGCGTACCCATGGCATCTACTTCATCATGGTGACGATGGCGTTCGCGCAAATGGTGTTCTTCCTGTTCTTCGACAACCGGGCGCTGGGCGGCTCGGACGGCATCTACGTCTATTTCCGGCCCACGATGGCAGTGGGAAGCACCACGCTGCTCGACCTCGACAACAAGGTGTCGCTCTATTACCTGACGCTGGCGTTGCTATTGCTGGTCTATGTCTTCCTGCGCCGGCTGCTGTGGAGCCCGTTCGGCCGCGCGCTGGCCGGCATACGCGTCAACGAGCACCGGATGCGTGCCATGGGTTTTGGCACCTTCGCTTACAAGCTCAGTGCCTTCACGCTGGCTGGCGCTCTGGCCGGACTGGCCGGTTACCTGTGGGGTGTGGTCACCGGCTATATCAACCCCGAGTTGATGGGTTTTCACATGAGCGCCCACGCCATCATGATGGTGATCCTGGGCGGTATGGGCAATTTTGCCGGCGCCATCGTCGGTGCATTCACGTTCGAATATGTGCTGCATCTGTTCAAGGACCTGCCCTATGTCGGCGATGTCCACCTGGGCAAGCACTGGCAGCTGTGGATGGGCAGCTTCATCGTGCTGGTGGTCCTGTTCGCGCCGCGCGGCGTGCTGGGCCTGGTGCAGTCGCTCACCGGCGGCCGGCGCAAGAAGGCAGACGGCGATGCCTGAAATCCTGCTGCGCGCCACCAACCTGACCAAACGCTTCGGCGGCCTGGCAGCGGTCGACAACGTGTCGATCGACCTCCGCCGCAACAACATCCATGCCGTGATCGGCCCCAATGGTGCCGGCAAGTCGACGCTGACCAATCTGCTGTCCGGCGATCTTCCGGCAACGTCCGGCAAGGTCGTGATCGGCGCAAAGGACGTGACCGGCTGGCCGCCCGAGAAGGTCTCACGCCAGGGCCTGGGGCGCAGCTACCAGAAGACCAACATTTTTCTGCCCTTCAGCGTCTGGGACAACGTCTTTCTGGCCGCGCAGTCGCGCGATCCGCAGCAGCCCTGGAATCCCATTCGCTGGCTGCGCCCTGCCGCCCGGTCGGTTGCAGCGCAACGCCGCTGCAGCCAGGCCATCGAGCTGGCCGGTCTGCAGGACCGACGCGATGCGATCGCGGCAACGATCAGCCATGGCGAGCAACGCCAGTTGGAGATCGCGATGACGCTGGCAACCGAACCGCAGGTGTTGCTGCTCGACGAGCCGCTGGCCGGCATGGGCACGGCTGAGGCCGAGAAGATGGTCGCACTGCTGCTGCGTATCAAGAAAAATCACGCGATCTTGCTGGTCGAACACGACATGGATGCTGTCTTCACGCTGGCCGACGAACTCACCGTGATGGTCAACGGGCAGGTCATCGCCAGCGGCGCGCCCGAGTCGATCCGCAGCGACGCCAATGTGCAGGCGGCCTACCTGGGCGAGGAGCATTGACATGGGAAGCGCGCTGATCGACGCCAAGGGCCTGAACAGCTATTACGGCGCCAGCCATATTCTGCGCGGCATCGATTTTGCAGTTGCGCGCGGCGAGACCATCGGACTGATGGGCCGCAACGGCATGGGCAAGAGCACCTTGCTCAAGAGCATCATGGGCCTGGTCAAGCCGCGCTCGGGCCGGGTCGACGTGATGGGACGCGACATGACCGGACGCGCGCCGTTCGAAATCGCCAAGCTCGGCATCGCCTATGTTCCCGAAGGACGCGGCATTTTCGGCAACCTCAGTGTGGTCGAAAACCTCAAGATGGCCGCGCGCGCCGGCAACACCGACGCTGCGCGCGAACGCGCCCGCACCGGTGAGGACTGGACCTACGAACGTGTGCTCGACACCTTCCCACGCCTGAAGGAACGCCTGGGCCATGGCGGCCAGCAGCTCAGTGGCGGCGAGCAGCAGATGCTGACCATCGGCCGCGCACTGATGACCAACCCCGACCTGCTGATCCTGGACGAGGCCACCGAGGGCCTGGCGCCGCAGATCGCACGCGAGATCTGGCGCATCTGCACCATGATCCGCGAGAGCGGCATCTCCAGCGTCATCGTCGACAAGAACTGGAAACACGTCACACGGATCACCGACCGCAATGTCATCCTGGTCAAGGGCGAAGTGGTGTTCGAGGGTAGCTCGGCCGAGCTCACAAACAGGCCGGAGTTGCTGGAACAGTATCTGGGGGTGTGAGAGCGTGAGAGACAATCCGTTCTGACTGACCCACGCACATGGAACATGTCGATGTACTGATCGTTGGCGCCGGCTTGTCCGGCATCGGCGCGGCCTGGCATCTGCAGACGCTGTGTCCGCAGCACAGCTATGCCATCGTCGAGGCGCGCGACGCCATCGGCGGTACCTGGGACCTGTTCCGCTACCCCGGCATCCGCTCGGACTCGGACATGTATACGCTGGGTTACCACTTCAAGCCCTGGACGCACGCCAAGGCCATCGCCGACGGAGCCTCGATCCGGCACTACGTCAACGAGACGGCACGGGAAAACGGCATCGACCGCAAGATCCGGTTCCGCCATGCCGTCAAGGCGGCGTCCTGGTCGACGCAGGACGCACGCTGGACGGTGCAGATGGAACAAGGCGACGACGCGACCCCGGTCCAGATCAGCTGCAATTTCCTTTATATGTGCGCCGGCTACTACCGGTACGACAAGGGTTATACACCCGACTTCCCCGGCATCGAGACCTTCGGCGGACAGGTCGTGCACCCACAGCAATGGACCGAGGACATCGACTACAGCGGCAAGCGTGTGGTCATCGTCGGCAGTGGCGCCACGGCGGTCACCTTGCTGCCGGAACTGGCCAAGAAGGCAAGCCATGTGACGCTGCTGCAACGCTCGCCCACCTATGTGGTCGCCCAGCCAGCCGAGGACGCGCTGGCTTTGACGATGCGCCGCCACCTGCCTGAGTCCTGGGCCTATGCGATCACACGCTGGAAGCGCCTGCTCTGGGGCATGGTTGTGTTTCGCATGTGCCGCAAGGACCCGGCCAGGATGAAGAGGCTGCTGCGCGGCGGCGTGCGCCAGGCCCTGGGGCCGGACTACGATGTCGAAAAGCACTTCACGCCACGCTACAACCCCTGGGAGCAACGCCTGTGCCTGGTGCCCGACGGCGACATGTTCCGGGCCATCCGCAGCGGCGCCGCCTCGGTGGTGACCGACCATATCGCGCATTTCAACCCGGCCGGCATTGCGCTGAAATCCGGCGCGCAACTCGATGCCGACCTCGTGGTCACAGCCACCGGACTGAACCTGCAATCCTTCGGCGGTCTGCAGCTCACGGTGGACGCTCGACGCATAGCCCCGGGCAAGACCATGGCCTACAAGGGCTTCATGTTCAGCGACCTGCCCAATTTCGCGTCCTGCTTCGGCTACACCAATGCATCGTGGACCCTCAAGGCCGATCTGACCTCGCAATACCTGTGCCGGCTGTTGCAGTTCATGCGACGCCGGGGCTTCACTCACTGCATGCCGCGCAACGACGATCCGACGCTGACCGAGGAGCCGTGGGTGGACTTCTCGTCGGGCTATTTCCAGCGTGCGCTCGATATGCTGCCCAAGCAAGGCTCCAAGCTGCCCTGGAAGCTGCACCAGAACTACATCCGCGACATCTGGCTGCTGCGCCGCGCAAAGCTCGACGACGGTGTGCTGCAGTTTGCCCGTTAAGCCCTGTTCACACTACGCGATTCGGCCAATGCCGTCAGCGCCGTGCCCACGTCAAGCTCCACCTTGAGCGTCAACACGGCATCGGCGCGGGTCCGGCCCCGGTTCACGACTACCACCGGTTTGCCGCTGGCCAGCGCATCCTCGACAAAGCGGTAACCCGAATACACCATCAGGGACGAGCCGGCCACGAGCAAGGCGTCGGACTCTGCGAGCGCCGCGCGCACTGCCACAACCCGGTCACGTGGCACGTTTTCACCAAAGAAAACGACATCGGGTTTGAGCATGCCGCCACAGGCGGGGCAGTCGGGTACGTCGAGCGAGGCAAAGTCCTGGTCTTCCAGATCGGCGTCGCCATCGGGGGCACTGAGCGCGTCGCGCTCGGCCCACTGCGGGTTGCGCCGCAGCAGTTCTTGCTGCAAAGCCAGGCGCGGGCTGCGTTGCCCGCAGCCCAGACAACAGACGGTATCGATTCGCCCGTGCAGGTCGACCACGTTGTTGCTGCCGGCCGCGCCGTGCAGGCCGTCGACGTTCTGTGTCACCAGCAAACGTACCAAGCCTGCCGATTCCAACCCCGCGAGCGCGCGGTGTGCGGTGGTCGGCCGCGCCTGCGCCATGGTGCGCCACCCCACCATGCTGCGCGCCCAGTAACGCTGGCGTGCCAGCGTATCGCCGACAAACAGCTGGAATCGCATCGGCGCAACACGTTTCCACTCGCCATTGGCGTCCCGGTAGTCGGGTATGCCAGCCTCGGTACTGCAGCCGGCGCCGGTAAGCACCAGCATGCGCGGATGGCGGTCAGCGAATGCCAGCAGCGAAGCGATGCGGTCCATGCCCCGATTCACGCCCGCGTCGTTTAGTGGCATCACGGCTGTACCGGCGCCGCAATGCGGGGCGTCTCGCGCCGGACCAGGTACAGGCCGCTGGCGATGATGATGGCGCCCCCCAGCAACGTATGGGCTTGCGGCGCCATCTGCCAGAAGATCCAGTCCAGCCCCACCGCCCAGGCCAACGCAGAATATTCGAACGGCGCAATCAGCGCGGCCTGCCCGTGGCGAAACGCTTCGGTGATCGCCAGTTGTCCGAGGAAACCGGTGACAGCCAGACCGAGCAAAATCAGCCAGTGCGCGGCCTGGATTTCGACCCAGTTGGCGGCGCCCAGAATGCCGCCGCCCAGCGCCATGCTGACCGTGGTCCAGAACACTAGCGTGGCGCTGGGTTCGGTGCGGCTGATCAGCCGCCCGACGACGTTGGACGAGGCATAACAGACCGCTGCCAGCAACACGGCCAGCGCCCCGACGGATACCAAAGCGCCCTGCTCCGGCCGCATCGCGACCACCACGCCGGCCAGGCCGACCAGGATCGCGAACCAATGCCGCGCGCGTACGACCTCGCCCAGAATCGGTACCGACAACAAGGTCAGGATGAATGGCGCGACAAACGCCAGTGTGTAGGCTTCGGCCAGGCCCAGCGTCTTGAGGCCGTAGGTGAACGTGGCCATCATTGTCACGCTGAAGAATGCACGCAACAGATGCAAACGCCAACGCAATTGCCGGCTGAACACAGCGGACACCTCACGCCGCCACACGACGTACAGGCACACCAGCGGCAACGCCGTCAGGCCGCGCAAGGCGGTGACCTGCAGGGGAGGATAGGTTCCGGCCAGCGCCTTGAGCAAGGCGTCCATGCAGGCGAACATCGCCATCGCAGCGAGCATCGCAACGATGCCGCGCAGATTTCCGGTCAGTGGCATGGCGTGAGCTTACCCGCGCGCCATGACCGGTGCATCAGGCAATGAAAATGACCAACCCGGCGGACCGTCGGCTGGGGTAAATTCGCAGCATGGTCGGTGATTGACTGACCCACGTGCCAGCCCCGGTCGCCGGTCGGCGCCAGGGCGTGTCATTCGGCATCACCCAGGAGTTCCTCACCATGCTTGAACCCGGCCTCATGATGGACCGGCCTTTGCTGTTGTCAGAGGTCATCGAACACGCGCCTGCCCTGGCCCGCCCGTGAATCCCTCCATCAGCAACGCCAAGACTGCGGCGACTCTGTGGCTGAGAACTACCGTCGGCGCCGCACGCCGCCATCCGTGGCGCTGCCTGTTCGCTGCGCCCGCGCTGGTGCTGTTGTACGTGCTGGTGTTGATTCCCTTCACCCCCGGCATCGGCGACCTGCGCAAGGCCAAGGTAGGATTACCCACGGTGTTGCTGGCGGCGGACGGCACGGTGCTGGCCGAATACAAGCAGCTCAACCGCGAGTGGGTCAAGCTCGACCGGATTGCAGCCAGCGTGGTCAACGCCCTGATCGCGACCGAGGACCACCGCTTTTTCCAGCACTACGGCATCGATCTGCGGCGCACTGTTGGCGCATTGCTGAGCACGGTGCAGGGCGATCTGCAGGGCGGCTCGACCATCACACAGCAACTCGCGCGCAACCTGTATCCGGACGAGATTGGCCGCGCGACCAGCATCACGCGCAAGATCAAGGAGGCGATCACGGCCCTCAAAATCGAGGCCGTGTACACAAAAACGGAAATCCTGGAGACCTACCTCAACACCGTACCGTTCCTGTACAACGCCTTCGGCATCGAAATGGCGGCGCGCACCTATTTCGACAAGTCTGCGTTCGAGCTGAACGTGATCGAAGGCGCCACACTGATCGGCATGCTCAAGGGCACGAGTTACTACAACCCGGTGCAAAACCCCGAGCGCGCACTACAACGCCGCAACCTGGTGCTGGCGCAGATGGTGAAAGACGGCACGCTGAACGCGAGCGAGCTCGACGCCTTGTCCAGGAAACCGCTCGGGCTCGATTTCGAACGCCAGGTGGCGCCATTGGGCCTGGCACCCCACATGGCGCAATACCTGCGCAAATGGCTGATCGCGTGGGCTGACGACCAGGGTTACAACATCCATGCCGACGGCCTGCGCGTGGTGACCACGCTGGACGCCGGCATGCAGAAGGCCGCAACCCAGAGCATGGCGCGGCAGATGGCGCAGTTGCAGAAACTGGCCGACCAACGCGGCCCCAAGGACCAGGACCGCCCGGTCTTGCAGGCCGGCTTTCTGGCCCTGGACCCGCGCGATGGCGCGGTGCGCGCGTGGGTCGGCAGTCGCGACTTTGCAACCGAGCAATTCGACCATGTCAGCCAGGCGCGACGCCAGCCCGGCTCGACCTTCAAACCCTTTGTCTACGGCGCCGCGTTCATGCAGGGATTCAAGCCGCAAGACACCTTCATCGACGAGGCGGTTGCCATCCGGCCCCAGGGCGGTGGTGAGATCTGGGCACCGAAAGACGAGACAGCGCCCAGCGGCCGACCGATGACGCTGCGCGACGGTCTGGCCTATTCGAAGAACACCATCACGGCGCAGCTGATGGACAAGGTCGGTGCCAAGAAAGTCGCTGGTCTGGCGCAGGCGCTCGGTGTACGCCAAAGCAAGCTCGAACTGGTGCCGTCACTGGCGCTGGGTACCAGCCCGGTCACGCTGCTGGAGATGGTGACCGCCTACGCCAGCGTGGCCAACGGCGGCAACTACAGGGCCCCGATGCTGGTGCAACGGGTGCAAGACCGCCACGGACAGGTGCTGGCGCAGTTTGCGCCAAGCGCCAAGCCCGAACGCGCCATGCCCTACAAGGACACGCTGACCCTGGTCAATGCCATGCGGGGCACCATCGACGAGGGCACGGGCACGGCGATCCGTACTCGCTATGGCATTCGCGCCGACGTGGCCGGCAAGACCGGCACCACGCAGGAAAACACGGACGGATGGTTCATCATGATGAACCCCCAGCTGGTGGCCGGGGCCCGGGTCGGATTCAACGACAACAGCGTCACGATGGGCTCCTGGGGTCAGGGTGCGCGTAGCGCCCTGCCGATCGTTGGCGAGGTGTTCCAGCACGCGCTGCGCAACAAACGCATCGATGCCCAGGTGGAATTCGACATCCCGCGCCCCAAACCCAGGCCGCCGCCAGCGGCTCCCGCGGAGCCAACGCGCAACAACCCGCTGATGGAAATCGTCAACGAGGTGGTCGAGGAGATATTTCGCCAGTTGCGTTAAGGCTCTCAGTCAGGCTGCCTTGACAGGCGCCTTGGTCGTGCGCAGGTAAGGCAGCTTGACGTCGATCTGGCCGTACTTCTCGCGCGCCTGTGTGTCGTTGAGCGACATCGCCACGATCACGTCCTGCCCGACCGTCCAGTTGGCTGGCGTTGCGATCGGCGCATTGAACGTCAGCTGCAAGGCGTCGAGCGCACGCAGCACCTCGGCGAAATTGCGACCTATCGTCATCGGATAGGTCATCGAGAGCTTGAGCTTCTTGTCTGGGCCGATGATGAAGACCGAGCGCACGGTTGCGCTGTCGGCCGGCGTACGACCGTCCGGCAGATAGGCCTCGGCTGGCAGCATGTCGAATGCCTTGGAAACTGCCAGAGCCTCGTCGGCGATGATGGGGAAGCCCGCTGCCGCGCCGCCAAATTTCTCGATATCGCCCTTCCACTTTTTGTGGTCTGCGACGCCGTCAACCGAAACGCCGATCACCTTGGTGCCGCGTTTGGCCCATTCTGGTGCCATCTGCGCTACAGCGCCGAACTCGGTCGTGCACACCGGCGTGAAGTCCTTGGGATGCGAGAACAGGATGGCCCAGCTATCACCTATCCACTGGTGGAATTCGATCGGGCCCTGGTCGGTCTCGGCGCTGAAATCGGGTACGGTGTCGTTGATGCGTAATGCCATGGTTCGCTCCTGGTAAAAAGAAAATTCTAGACCCACCGGCCGGGCAACGCCAGCGGCGTGGTTTCGACGCGGCGCAGACCGCTGGCGCGCACCGCCAAGGCAAACGGCAATGGCCCCACGGGTATTGGGGTATCCGCGTGCGATGCCACAATCGCCGCTTCCTTAAGGGGAGTAGCAGTCCCGGTCCGCAACGGACCGGGTTAGCATGTGTCGTCAATACGTCGTTGTTCCATCCTTGTGATGCAACTGCGGCCGGTACATGCAGAGGTGCCGCCAGGCGCTCTCCCGCAAGACCTTATGGAAAGCCATTGTCGCTTTTCATTTTTTTGAGGTCTTGTCATGGAAACAATCGCGCCACTGTGGCTGTGGGTCACTTTTGTCGGCATTGTCCTGGTGTCTTTGTTCGTCGATTTCGTCGTGCTCAAGAAGCAGGGCGCGCATGCAGTCGGTATGCGCGAGGCGCTGAACTGGTCGCTGATCTGGATCGCGCTGAGTTTTGTCTTCAATGGCCTGTTCTGGTGGGCCGTCAAGGACACCACCGGTTCGGTGACGATCGCCAACACCAAGTCACTCGAATTCCTCACCGGCTACCTGATCGAGAAGTCGCTCGCGGTGGACAACATCTTTGTCTTCCTGATGATCTTCACTTACTTCGCGGTGCCACTGCAGTACCAGAAGCGGGTGCTGATGATCGGCATCATCGGCGCCATCGTGCTGCGCACCGTGATGATTCTGGTGGGCGGCTGGTTACTGCAGCAGTTCCACTGGATCCTGTATCTCTTCGGCGCCTTCCTGGTGCTCACGGGCATCAAGATGTGGTGGGCGGCCGGCCAGGAGCCCGACCTGGAGGAAAACCCGGCCCTGCGCCTGTTGCGCAAGCTGATTCCGGTCAGCAAGAACTACGACGGCGAGAAGTTCTTTACCGTCGAGAACGGCACGCGCATCGCGACGCCGCTGTTCATGGTGATCTGCCTGATCGCGGTGACCGACGTCATCTTTGCGGTCGACTCGATTCCCGCAATCTTTGCGATCACCAGTGATCCGTTCATCGTGCTCACCAGCAATGTGTTCGCCATCCTGGGCCTGCGCGCCCTGTATTTCCTGCTGGCGGCAGTAGCCAGCAAGTTCCATCTGCTCAACTACGGCCTGGCCGTGATCCTGGTCTTCATCGGCGTCAAGATGTGCCTGGTCGACGTGTTCAAGATCCCGGTTCTGGTGTCGCTGGGGGTGATCGTGGGCGTGCTGGCGGCAACGATGCTGCTCAGTGTGCGCAGCGCGACTGCGCGGCCCAAGTCCAAGGCCTGATCCCGCCTGTGGGCGGGTTCGCATCAGGTGCCAGCCCGCCCTGCTCCAGCCAGTTCCCGGCGCTCAGCCGGCAACCGGCTTTTGCGCGGTCAGCATGTTCTGCGCCGCCGCCGCGACGCTGGAATCTGTGCCACCGGCCACTTGCACCGTCGGGAACGCGAACTTGATGCCGTTGGCGTCGAACGCGGTCTTGATCGCAGCAAAGGCCTTGCGCCGGATCACGAACTGCTCGCCCGGTCGCGTCATCATCTTCATGCGGATCTGGATTGCGAAGTCGCCGAACTGCTCGACGCCCTGCATCTTGAGCGGCTCCAGGATGTTGGGCCCCATCTCCGGGTCGGCTGCCAGATCCTGGCCAATCTTCTTGATCAGCTTGCGTGCCTTCTCCAGATCGCTGTCGTAGGTGATGCCGATCGACAACTTGTCGATCACCCAGTCGCGGCTCATGTTCTGCACCGCGCCCAGTTCGCCGAACGGAACGGTATAGACCGGCCCGCGGTGGTGGCGCAGCCGCACCGAGCGCAGGCTGAACGACTCGACCGTGCCTTTGTAATTGCCACTCTGGATGTATTCACCGACGCGGAACGCATCGTCGAACAGGAAGAACACGCCGCTGACGATGTCCTTGACCAGGGTCTGGGCACCGAAACCGACCGCGATGCC
>ENA-ORBV01004282-ORBV01004282.1-microbial-mat-metagenome-genome-assembly--contig:-NODE-4282-length-27561-cov-7.399542_pt1 | contig 27561 bp, 27 predicted proteins | sample MGYA00237777_ERZ505514 | MGnify/ENA primary metagenome ERZ505514 (study PRJEB26160, sample SAMN06269048) | microbial mat metagenome | isolation source: Oligotrophic lake microbial mat | place...
GAATCACCGCATTGGTCGAGCCGCCCACGGCTGCCAGCACGCGAATCGCGTTCTCAAACGCTTTCATGGTGCAGATGGTGGACATCCGGGTGCCCTCCAGCGTCAGAGCAACCGCGCGACGGCCGGCCTCACGCGCCAGACGCGATCGCCCGGCATCAACTGCGGGAATATCGGCGTTACCAGGCAGGCCGATCCCCAACGCCTCCACCATCGAGGCCATGGTGGAGGCCGTGCCCATAATCATGCAATGGCCAATAGACGAATTCAGGCAAGACTCAACACCGCGAAAGTCAGCTTGCGACATCTTGCCGGCACGCACATCCTCCGACATCTTCCACATCATCGTGACGCTGATGGGTTGCCCCTGGTAGTGCGCCTTCTTCATCGGTCCGCCCGAAACACCCACCGTGGGTAGATCGACGCTTGCAGCGCCCATCATCAAGGCCGGCGTTGTCTTGTCGCAGCCCATCAGCAGCACGACGCCGTCAATAGGATTGGCACGCAAGGTTTCCTCCACGTCCATAGCCGCCAAGTTGCGGTACAGCATAGCTGTGGGACGCATCAGCGTCTCGCCCAGGGACATCGCTGGAAACTCCAGCGGCAGCCCCCCGGCATCCAGCACACCCCTTTTGACATGCTCGGCCAACTCCCGGAAATGCCCGTTGCAGGGTGTCAAATCTGACCACGAATTACAAATGCCGATCACTGGGCGGCCATCGAGCGCATCGTCTGGCAAGCCCTGGTTTCTTAGCCACGAGCGGTAGATGAAACCATCGAGTCCTTTTCGTTGAAACCAATCGTGTGATCTAAGTATGTGGGCCATCTGACCTCCGTCATCTATTGAATGCATCGCTCACTGCCCTGCTTGGCCACCTGGAAGGCGCCGTCCACCAAAAGTACGCCCACTAACTTTCAAGATGCCCACGCTTCACCCCGCATCATGAAAGTATTCTCACCTTAACGAACGACGCCTCGCCAAAAGCAAGGAAAACAGCCAGGGACTGATTTCCCGGATTACTGAAGGTTCGAGTGATCGTAGTTTGTCGGCAGGTGTGCAGCAATGTTGTCTAATGAGCAGCATTGTTGTTGTTGTATACGGAACATGAGCTCACTTGAAAAGGGCATGCTGGCGTTACGGCTGTTGTCAGAAACACGCCGACGTCTCAGGGTGTCGGACGTTGCGGCCGAGCTGCGCCTGCCCGCAAGCTCAACGTCGCGCCTTCTCAAAACGCTGGAGGGCCAGGGTCTTCTCACCCATCTCGGCCGAAATATCGGATACGAAGCGGGCCATGAACTTCGGCGCCTCGCCGACCTGAGAGGCAACGAGTTCGATCATCTGCTCAAGGCGGCCAGGACGCAGCTTCGAAAGATCGTGGTGAAAAAGCCGGTCACCGCCTACATTTCGACTCTGCAGGGAACGGACGCGCTGATCATCGAGTGCGTGGAGTCCAACAGCCCCATCCGGTTCGTCGCGTCGGAAGGAACGATGATTCCCGCATTCGCGACAGCCGTGGGCAAGGCCCTCTTGATGAGAACGGACAACCGCCAGGTGCGCAAGTTTCTCCCCAAGCTGCTTACCTACCCGCCGCTGCGCTACCGCATGACCAGGGACAGGCTGTTGATGGAACTCGATGCCTCCAGGGCGCGCAAGTGGACGCGGCTCAATGACAGTGCAGATCGAGGAATCGACGCCGTCGCGTCGGCCGTTCGCAGTGCCGACGGTCACATGATCGGCATGGCCTTGTGCTTCCTGCAAGACGGGGTTTCAGCGGCGGAATTCGAGCACCTGACGGATCTGCTTTTGGGTTCTTGTCGCGAGGTGGGAAAGTCCTTTGACGATCCCTATTGGCGCGAATGAGCCGCACACCACGCCAAAACCTTCAAACGCCGCAGCCAGCAGCGGTTTGGCCGCCAGGCGCTTCCAATCGTCGATTGGCGTCGCGCTGCACAGCCTGCAGTTCATCGGCCCGAGCGGTACCAAGCGATTCCTGAAGGGCGGGTGCGTCGCCGGCCTGTGCTTTCCGATCGGCGGGGCCGGCAAGGTGGTCTGCATCGCCGAGGGATACGCCACCGACGCCAGCATTGATGCGGCCACAGAATATGCCGTCGCTGTTGCCTTCAACGCCAGCAACCTCGGGCGGGGTCGCCGCAGCAATTAGCGAGAGCCATCCCGATACACAGCTCATCATTTGGTAGGTGGGTAGGAACATTGTGCATTTTTGCCGACTAAAAAAGCCACGTCTCTTTCGAAACGTGGCTCAGAATAGATTGACTGAAATTAGGCGCCCAACAGTTCACGCTCGTGAAGCACGGCCCGCCCAGACGCTTGTCGTAAATCAGCGGCCTCAACAGTAGCCACGCCGATGGTGTTTCCATCCAAGCTCAAAAACTCCACTTCGTAGGCAGCACCCTTTCCATAAGTGTGCACCACGACCCCAACATCGCCCGGTTCCAAGCCTAGACTTGGCAGGGGACTCTTAAGCACTATTTGGGTATGTTCATCAAACATTGTCGTCAAATCCTTACTGGGTAGGCAGTAACAAAACGGACTCCTTTTTGTCCATCGTCCTGTATCCATACAGCTCGAACGATGGGCAGAGGATTCCGACCATCAGGGGTACCCAAGCCTCCGACGACAATGTACTTCGTTCCGTAGCTCGATGCAACCGCCTCAATTACCGGCATGGCCTCTGCGTGCACCATCAGGGCATCGTAAAGCGACTCCCATTCGAGCATCGTAAAGCCAAGTGTATAGAACAGGTGGGCTTTGCCATGCCCCTTTTCAGGATGTAGCAAGTATTCCACCAATTTAGTTTGGTCGATTCGCCTCTCCTGAGGGAGGCGCAACTCACTCATATACGGTCCTTTCAAAACTGGAGAGGGCAGCTCCCTCGACAAACTGGTCTCGAGACGTATACGTATAGGGAGGCATTTCAACTGAGCATCAACAGAATGTGTAGCCGTTAAGTACAGCGATGAATATATCCAACTTGTCCTGCAACTTGGCAATGGATTTGGTCGTCGTCCAGGTCTTGCGGGCCAGCACAGCCACGCCCGCCCGAATCTTGGCTCAGGTGTGGTTCACGCTGAACATCGGGTAGAAACCGCCCGTCAATTTGGCGCGCTTCTTCGCGTTCACCACGGCGTGCGGTATCGCGGCCGCACGGGCGCAACCACGCAGGGTGACGCCCTCACAGAGCAGGCGCGCCAGGACGCCGTTGATATCCGGGCGCTTTTGGCAACGTTCCGGGCTCAAGCTTCGGTCGGAGAATACTAGCCCTGCCTGCTGCGTCCATGCGGGTCTGCAGCATGGGTTCGACTCTTGCTAGCGCAAAGCAAGCCGGAAGCGTCCAAAGCCTTCCGGCTATCTTCATTCACCCTCGGAAAATTCGTCTTGGCTCGGATGCTTGTCGCGCTGGGGCCATTTGCGCGGCCACTTCTGTGTGCGTCGACAAACTTGCCTTGTTGAAACAATAAGTCATACCATATGCTTTTTCAATTGATCGCAACAGCCAGACGTTCCGGTCATGAACGGCAACAACTTCGAAACAACGCGCCCCAGCCTCAAGCGCGGCCTGAAAGACCGGGTCGTTGAAGAGTTCGGCAGCGACATCATCGGCGGGCGCATGTTGCCGGGTGAACTACTGCCGAGCGAGTGCGGCTTGCTGACGCGTTTCGATATCAGCCGAACGATGCTACGCGAGGCGATTACCGTGTTGTCGGCCAAGGGGCCGGTCGAGGCGCGCCAGAAACACGGCACCATCGTGCGGCTGCGGCTGCAATGGAATCGGCTCGACCCGTCGGTGATCGGCTGGTCCGGCGCGCAGGGGGAAAACCTGTCTTTGGACGATGTCGCCGATCGACTCGACCAACTGATCGAGGTGCGGCACATCATCGAACCGGCTGCCGCCGCGCTTGCGGCACAACGCGGCACACAGGAACACTTCGATCATATTGCCGCCGCTTACCACGCCATGGAGGCGGCCGGGCCGGACGTGCAGGCGTCCATGCGGGCCGACCTGGCGTTTCACATTGCCTGTCTGCGCGCCAGCGGCAATGTGTTCCTGCTGCCGATCGCGCACGCCATCCGTACCGCCATGGCCACATCGCTGCAGATCACCAACAGCAACCCCGCTTCCAACCGTGCGGTATCGCTACCGCTGCACTGCGCCGTGCTCGACGCGATCCTGACACGCAAGCCCAAGGCCGCCATTGCGGCGATGACCCGCCACCTCGAAGACACGCGCAAACGGCGCGAGGCACAGGGTCGGTGTGTCGGCTCAAAGGCATTGACCGACTGACTGACCACCCATCACCACTGTCCACCCAGCATCCATCCATCCGCCATGAAGATCATCGACATCAAGACCCACATCCTCACCACACCACTGGACGAGCCGTTTGCCTTTTCGATGGGCTGGGTCCACAGGCGCAGCGCCGTGCTGGTCGAATTGCTGACCGACGATGGTGTGACCGGCTGGGGCGAGTCCCTCTGCCACGGCCTGCAGCCGCCGGAGATCGCCGCCGCCATCATCAACCACGCGCTCAAACCCATCGTTCTAGGGCAGGATCCTTTCGACGTCGACGTGTTGTGGGAGCGCATGTACAACCTGACGCGACCGTTTGGCCAGAAGGGCGCCGTGCCCAACGCGATAGCCGGCGTGGACATCGCCATCTGGGATTGCATGGGACGCGCCCTGGGAAAACCGGTGCACAAGCTGCTCGGCGGCGCACACCGCACGCAGGTGCAGCCCTACGCCACCGGTTTTTACCGGCGCCAGGGCGGCGCCTACCCGGCGGAAGCGATCGACGAGGCACGCCGGCACCTGGCCAACGGCTTCACGGCCATGAAACTCAAGGTCGGATTCGGCGTGGAAGAGGATATCGCCTACATCCATGCGGTGCGCGAGGCCATCGGACGTGGTCCCAAGCTGATGATCGACGCCAACCATGCCTACAACGTCGGCTCGGCTCGACGCATCCTCAAGGCCATCGAGTCGGCGGACATCCATTGGTTCGAAGAACCGATCTCACCCGAGGACATCGAGGGTTACCGCGAACTCAAGAACCTGACCAACATCTACCTCGCCGCCGGCGAGAACGAATTCACCAAGATCGGTTTCCGCGAATGGGTCTCCCGGCGCGCGGTCGACATGTTGCAGCCCGATCTGTGTTCGGCCGGCGGCTTCACGGAATGTCGCAAGATTGCGGCGCTGGCGCAGGCCTGGCACATGCCGATCACGCCCCACGTCTGGGGCTCCGGCATCGGCCTGGCTGCATCCCTGCAGTTCCTGGCCACGCTGCCACCGGCGCCCTTGGCACTGCATCCCATCGAACCCATGCTGGAGTACGACCAGTCCGCGCACCCGTTTCGCCAGGACCTGATCTTCGGAGCTATTACCATGCAGGATGGCCGGGTGCCTATCCCGGACAAACCCGGTATCGGAGTCGACATCAACCGGGAGATCATCGAGCGTTATGAACAACACTAAATAGCACTGCAACAGTGCATGGCCATGGAGGGCACGCCTACGACCAGCAGACTGACAACCGTTGTGCGCCAAACGGGCCGTGACCCACGTTTCACCACCGAGCCGGGGAATCCCCCCTTACCTCTTTCTTTCTTTCTTACTTAACGACTTCATTCAAGGAGACAAATCATGAAAATCAAATCACTGGTGATCGCCATGTCATTGGCAGCCGGCTTCGTCGGCATGTCCAGCGCGCAGGTGACGATGCGCAGCAGCATTTCCATTGGCGAGAACTCGCACCAGGGCATTGGCCTGGTCGTGTTCGCACGTGAAGTCGAAAAACGCACGAATGGCCGCTACAAGATCCAGAATTTCTATTCCGGCTCGCTGGGCGGCGAGCGTGAATCCATCGAGGCCGTGCAGTTGGGCACGCAAGAGCTGACGCTCACATCGACCGGACCGATCCCGAACTTCGTGCCCGAGGCCAAGATCCTGGACATCCCCTTCCTGTTTCGCGACAAGGCACATGCCCACGCCGTGCTGGACGGTCCGATCGGCCAGGAGATGCTCAAGCAATTCGAACCCAAGGGCTTCAAGGCACTGGGCTGGGCTGAAAATGGCGTGCGCCACATGACCAACAACAAACGCACGGTCGTGGCTCCAGACGATCTCAAAGGTCTGAAGATGCGCACGATGGAGAACCCGATCCACATCACGGCCTACAAGGCTTTCGGCATTGTTCCCACCCCGATGGCCTTCCCCGAGGTGTTCACCGCCCTGCAGCAAGGCACCGTGGACGGCCAGGAAAACCCCTTGTCAGTGATCATGGCGGCCAAGTTCGACCAGGTGCAAAAACACCTGAGCCTGACCGGCCACGTCTACTCGCCGGCGATCTGGCTGATGAACAAGGCCGCGTTCGACAAACTCAGCGCCGCCGACAAACAGGCCTTCATCGATTCGGCCACTGAAGGCACCAAGGCCAATCGCGCGCGTGTTGCCGAAGACGACTCCAAAGGCGTCACCGAATTGCGCGGCAAGGGCATGACGGTCGTCGAAAACCTGGACAAGGCCAAGTTCGTTGCCGCCCTGGCACCGGCGTATGCCGATTTCGAGAAGCAGTTCGGCAAGCCGGCCATCGACCGCATCCGCAACTTCAAGTAAGGCAAACCGACCGCCATGACCGTCATCTGCCAGGGCTGCCTCAAGGCGCAAGCTGTCACACGCATGTTCCTTCTGCGGCGCGGCGGTGACGCACCATGAAACAGGTCTTCCTGCGCATCGAACGTCTGACAACCGGTTTCGCCATGCTGGCGGCCTGCGCCATGATGACGATCGCGGCCAGCCTGGGCATGTTCCAGATCATCACCCGGTTCGTCCTCGAGCAACCCGCCGAGTGGACCGAGGTGCTGATCCGTTTCAGCCTGATCTGGATGGTGTTCATGGGCATCCCCATGGCATTTCGCCAGGGCGCGATGATCAGCGTCGACGTCATGTACCGCTGGAGCCCGCCCAAGCTCAGGCGGGTGCTCGACTGGGTCGTTTTTTTCGCATCCCAGGCGCTGATCCTGATCATCATCTGGTGGGGCTGGGACTACGCGCAACGCGGCAAGGTCCAGACCGTCATCGGCCTGGAGAGCATCTCGATGTTCTGGGCCTACCTCGCCATGCCCGTCGGTGGTGTGTTTTGCGTCATCGGCCTGATCGGCAATCTGATCGACCCAAAACGCCACGAACTGGAGACGGCGCAATGAGTCGCAGGGCCGCTCCCAAGGCGAATGCCGCAGCGCGTTGCGCGAAGGCTTTGTCATCCTGTCGCAGGGCCGCCCCCAAGGCGAATGCCGCAGCGCGTTGCGCGAAGGCTTTGTCATCCTGTCGCAGGGCCGCTCCCAAGGCGAATGCCGCAGCGCGTTGCGCGAAGGGTTCACTATGAGTCTTGTCATGGTCTCCACGATGGCGCTGTGTTTTGCGCTGTCGGTCTCGGTCGCGGTTTCGATCGGTCTGGCCGCCATCATGGGTATGCAGACCAACAACGCGCATATGCTGATCTCGGTCAAGGAGATGTACAACTCCTTGAACAAGTTTCCACTTGCCGCGATTCCGTTCTTCATCCTGGCCGGCAACATCATGGAAACCGGCGGCATCTCGCGCCGGCTGGTGGAGTTCGCCAAGAGCATCGTCGGTGGGGTGCAGGGCGGCCTGCCGATGACCTGCGTATTGACCTGCATGATCTTTGCCGCGGTGTCGGGTTCGTCGGTGGCCACGACGTTTGCCGTCGGCGCGATCCTGATCCCGGCGCTGGTGAAGCACGGTTATCCCGTGACCTACGCCGCCGCCCTGCAGGCCACCAGCGCGGAACTCGGTGTGATCATTCCACCGTCGATCCCGCTGATCCTGTTCGGCGTCAGTGCCGAGGTGTCGATCGGCGAGTTGTTCATAGCGGGCGTGGGCCCCGGCATCCTGATCAGCGCCACCTTGATGGTCTTTGTCTACCTCTATTCGAAATTCAAGGGCTGGGGCCTCACCGACGGCGAGGGCAGACAAGGCATCCTCAAATCCACATGGCAGGCCGGTTTTGCGTTGTTCATGCCGGTGATCATCCTGGGCGGCATCTACGGCGGCATCTTCACGCCGACCGAGGCATCGGCCGTCGCCGTGTTCTATGCGCTCTTGATCGGTGGTGTGGTCTACCGGGAAATCAGCTTCGCGGATCTGGGACGCATCTTGCGCAAATCGGTGATGTCCAGCGCCGTGATCATGTTCATCATCGCCAATGCCGGTCTGTTCGCGTTCCTGATCACCCGCGCCGGTATCCCGGATGCGATCGGTCGCTGGCTCGAACTGGTGCTGGAGACACCCCACATGTTCTTGCTCGGGATCAATGTCGCCTTGTTCCTGATCGGCATGTTCATCGAAACCAGCGCGGCCATCATCGTGCTGGCACCGATTCTGGTGCCGGTGGCGATCCACTTCGGCATCGACCCGATCCACTTCGGCCTGGTCATGGTGGTGAACCTGGCCCTGGGCATGATCACGCCGCCGTTTGGCGTGAACCTGTTTGCCGCGTGCACGGTGGCCAAGATATCGCTGGACCGCATCGTCGTGCACCTGATTCCATTCGTGCTGGTCATCGTGGCCTGCCTGATGGTCATCACCTACGTGCCCAGCCTGTCGCTGGCGCTGCGCGACCTCGTGTACGCACGGTAGCAGGCGCTGGCGCCGACGGTGTTCAGCGGCGTCCGCCATCGACCGGCCGGCCATCCGGCCGGGTCGACGCGTCTGCGGGCCGGCTATATGAGCTGGCTGAAGATCATCACCATGCCCACGACCGACACCGCCCAGACGCCCGTGCGAAGCCAGGGGATGCCGGCGCCGTAGACGAACACGTACACCAGGCGCGCCCAGAAGAAGACCTGGGCACCCATAAGCGTCGTGGCATTGGACTTTCCAGCCACCACAGCCACCAGCACCAGGGCGGCAAACAAGACCAGGTTCTCCAGCATGTTGCGGTGCGCCCGCTGCATGCGGCCGACCCAGCCTGTCAGTTCGGGCATCGCGTCTCGATTCGCCGCCAGTGCCGGCAGGCCAACCTGCAAGGTCGCCCCCGTCGCCAGCACCACGACCTGCACGAACGTCAGCGCGACGGACCATACCAACCATGTCAATTCGGGTGCCATTGGGAACTCCTGAAGTTATTGAATCCGACTTGCGCGAGCAGTATCGAGAACCCGCGCGACAACGTCAACCACCCAACTCGGCACCTGGACCTGCCCATGCAGCGTCTGATGCACCGGGCAGCCGGACACAGCCCGCACGCGTGTTTCGATTCGCCCGACGAAACGCATGCGGGTGACCTTGCCGTTGCGTCCGCAAATCCGCCAGAATGGCTTTCCCCGGGGCCGCGACCCCGCCAACAGGAGACCACACCATGCGTATGTTTGCCGCGTCCATCGGAACCGAGACCAATACCTTCTCTCCCATTCCGACGGCGCTGGAAAGCTTTCACGAGTCGTTCTACGCGCCGCCCGGCCAGCACCCGGACGACGCCAAACTGTGCACCGCGCCGTTATGGGTCGCGCGCCGGCGCGCCAAGGCCGAGGGCTGGACCCTGGTGGAGGGTTCCTGCTCTTTTGCCGAGCCGGCCGGACTGGTCTCGCGCGACGCCTACGAGTCGCTGCGCGACGAGGTGCTGGGCCAGCTGCGTGCGGCCATGCCGGTGGACGGCGTTGTGCTGGGTCTGCATGGCGCGATGGTCGCCGACGGGTACGACGACTGCGAAGGCGATCTGATCGAGAACGTGCGCGCCATCGTCGGCGCCAAGGTGCCGATCGGGGTCGAGCTCGATCCGCATTGCCACATGACACAAAGGCGGGTGAAGAATGCGACGCTGATCATCTGCTTCAAGGAGTTCCCACACACCGATTTCGTCGCCCGCGGCGAAGAGGTGGTCGAACTGACATTGCGCGCGATACGCGGCGAGATCCGGCCGGTGATGTCGCTGGTGGATTGCCGCATGATCGGCAGCTTTCCAACCACCATGGAGCCGATGCGCAGTTTCGTCGACAAGATCAGCGCGCTCGAAGGCAAGGACGGTGTACTGTCGATCTCGATCGCACACTGCTTTCCTTACGCGGACGTGCCCGAATTGGGCGCCCGCATGCTGGTCGTGACCGACGACCGCAAGGCGGCCGGCGACACGCTCGCACGCGCACTGGCAGACGAGTTCCTGGGCATGCGCGGCAAGACCCAACCCGACTACCACTCACCCGACGCGGCGATCGACATCGCATTGAACACGACCGGCACGGTCGTGATCGCCGATCCGTCCGACAACCCGGGCGGTGGCGCCCCAGGCGATTCCACGACCATCCTGCGCCGGATGATCGAACGCGGCGTCAAGAACGCCGCGCTGGGACCGATCTGGGATCCGATTGCGGTGCGCATGTGTTTCATGGCTGGCACGGGGGGCAAGCTGGCATTGCGCTTCGGTGGCAAGACAGCGCCCACATCCGGTCAGCCGATCGACGCCCTTGTGACCGTCACGCATCTGCAACGCGACGCCACGCAGACCTTCGTCGATGCCAAGATTGCCCTGGGCGACTGTGCAACGATCGACGTGGATGGCATTGCGGTGGTGTTGATCAGCAAACGCACGCAGGCGCTGGGCAGCGACCTCATGACCGGCATGGGCGTGCAGATCGAGGATTGCAAGATGGTGGTCGTCAAGTCGACCAACCACTTTCATGCCGCGTTTTCGCCGTTCGCGAGCCGGGTCCTGTATTGCGACTCGAACGGCCCGATACCGCGTGACCATCGCAAGGTACCCTATACCCGGATCCAGCGCCCGATATGGCCGCTGGACGAATCTGTGCAGCCGGTGCTTTTGGTCTGACGGCAACACACCATTAATTTATTTCACCAGGAGAAACAGCATGACCCCTTACGACCGCCTGAAAGAGCTCGGACTCGAATTGCCGACCCCAGCCACCCCCTTGGCCAACTATGTGCCGTTTGTACTTGTGAACGGCTTCCTGTACCTGTCCGGGCAAGGCCCCAGGCGCGCCGACGGCAGCCTTCACACCGGCAAGGTCGGCGCCGATGTGAGCGTCGACGACGCGTACAAACACGCCCAGCTGACCGGGCTCAACCTGCTGGCTGTGGCCCACCTGGCGTTGGGCGATCTGGCACGGGTGCGCCGCGTGGTCAAGGTGCTGGGCATGGTCAACGCGATACCCACCTTCGGCGACCACCCCAAGGTCATCAACGGTTGCTCCGACCTGTTCGTCAATGTGCTCGGGGACGCCGGACGCCATGCCCGATCTGCGGTGGGCATGGGCTCGCTGCCGGGCAATATCTCGGTCGAAATCGAAGCCATCCTGCAGGTCGACGGTTAGCCGCACGCGCCACCACGATGCGCCCAGCCGTCATCGCCGCGCTCGACGCTGTGCGCAACGGCGATATCCGGCAATCGCTGGGGCTACGCCCGATCATCAACGCCTCGGGCACGATGACCGTGTTTGGCGCCTCCATCATGGTGCCGCAGGCCGTTGCGGCGATGGCCGCCATCGCCGCCGAGTTCGTCGAGATGGACGCGCTGCACGCGGCTGCCAGCGCGGTGATTGCCGAGGCCACCGGTGGCGAAGCCGGTTTCGTCACCGCCAGCTGCGCCAGCGCGATCACGCTGTCGGTCGCCGGCGCCATGACCGGCGATCAGCTGCTGGCCGTCGAACGCCTGCCCGACACCACGGGCCTGCGCAACGAGGTGTTGGTGCAAATGGGCCACATGGTGGGATACGGCGCATCGTTGCAACAAGGCATAGCGATGACCGGTGCCCGCGTGGTGCCGGTGGGCACGGTCAGCATGGCGCAGCCTTACCAACTCGACGACGCCATCAACGAACACACGGCATGTGCGGTGTTCGTGGTCTCGCACATGACGGTGCAATACGCGATGCTGGCACTGGAGCCGTTTTGCGCGATCTGCCATGCGAAGGGCGTGCCGGTCATCGTCGACGCCGCCTCCGAATACGACCTGCGCGGCTTCCTGGCGCGCGGTGCCGACATCGCCGTCTACAGCGGTCACAAGTTCTTGGGCGGACCGACCTCGGGCATCGTGAGCGGCCGCCGGGCTCTGGTGCACGCCGCGAGCCTTCAAAATCGCGGCATCGGCCGTGGCATGAAGGTCGGCAAGGAGAGTATTGCGGGCGTGATGGGCGCATTGCAGGCCTGGCGAGAGCGCGACCATGCAGCCGTTCGAGCGCGCGAGGATGCCGCACTGAACTTGTGGCTCGATGCTCTTTCCCCCAATACGGCGGTCAGCTGCCAGCGCGTCGACGATCCGACCGGCAATCCCTTGCAGCGGCTGCGGGTGCGGCCGTTGCCGCACAGCGGCTGGAGCGCGCGCGCCCTGGCCGACGCCCTGGCTGCGGGAACACCACCGGTCATGGTGCGCAACTACCAGAGCGACCTCGGCTACGTCGATCTGGACCCGTGCAACTTGCATGACGGCGAAGCGTTTGTCGTCGCGCAGCGTTTGCGTGCGACGCTGCAATCACCGCCTGCAACAGTCGCCGTCCCACATGTGCCGTGAAGCGCTGGCACGGCGGCGGCGTACCGGCGGATCGGCGACATGTCAAGTTCGCGGATGTTTCATCAGGCGATTGATCGATTGGTACTTACCCGCGTCGGCTTGCCCACCCCAGATGAATGTGCTTAAATAATTTCGGACCTGAAAACACTGGCTGAAACATTGGCGCAAAGCCGCACCCAATCACAGCCAACCACAAGGAGATGTAACGATGACCCATTCACGGCGTTCCGTTCTGACTGTTGGTATAGCCGCGGCGGTGGCCGGCGCTGGCGTGCCACTCCTGGGGCGGGCCCAGGCCAGACCGCCCCGGCAGGCGCGCATGGTCCCGCACGGCGACCTCAATGTGCTAGACCCGATCTGGACAACCCAGAACATGGCGGCCTACCACGGCTCCATGATGTACGACACACTGTTCGGCATTGACGCCAACTTCACTCCGCAGCCGCAGATGGTCGGCAAGACCGACATCTCGGCCGACAAGAAGACCTACACCTTCGAATTGCGCCCAGGTCTCAAATGGCATGACGGCACGCCGGTCACGGCGCGCGACTGCGTCGCATCGCTGCGCCGCTGGCAGGTCAAGGACGGCGCCGGAACCCACTTGTTCGCGCGTGTCGCCGATACCCCCGTTGTCGACGACAAGACCTTCCGCATCGTGCTCAAGGAGCCCTACGGCCTGCTGATCGAGGCCCTGGCCAAGACCAGCACCCCGGTGTGCTTCATGATGAAGGCCGAGATCGCGGCCACCGACCCGAACACCCAGATCACCAAGCACATCGGCTCGGGCCCGTTCCGGTTCGTCGAGTCGGAATACCGCCCAGGCAGCCGCGTCGTGTACGAACGCAATGCCGACTATGTGCCGCGCAGCGAGCCTGCCTCCGGCATCGCCGGGGGCAAGGTCGTCAAGCTCGATCGTGTGATCTGGGACATCATGCCGGATGCGCAAACCGCTGCCTCGGCGCTGATGACCGGCGAGGTCGATTTCTTCGAGGTGCCACCGATCGACATCCTGCCCGCACTGGCTGCGGCACCCGGCGTCAAGGTCGAGGTATTCAACAAGTTCGGCAATGTCGGCTATTGCCGGCTCAACCATCTGCACCCGCCATTCAACAACCTCAATGCGCGCCGCGCAGCGCAGCTGGCGATCAACCAGGAAGACGTCCAGCGTGCGGCGGTCGGCAACAAGGACTATTACCGTACCTGCGGTTCGCATTTCACCTGCGACTCGCCGATGGGCGTGGAAGACGGCTCCGACGCACTGATGCTCACTGCGCCGATGCCCCAGCGCCAGGCGCGGGCACGTGAGCTGCTCAAGCAGTCCGGCTACGACGGCAAGGCCATCATCGCGCTGCACGCCACCAACATCCATGTGATGAACCAGACCATGCTGGTGATCGCCCAGAACCTGCGCCAGGTCGGCTTCAACGTGCAACTGGCCTCCACCGACTGGGGCGCCGTCGTCACCCGCCGCTCGAACCAGAAAACTCCGGAAGAAGGTGGCTGGAACGTGTTCTTCACCTGGGGCGGTGGCAATGCCACAGCCAATCCGATTGCCCTGTCGGCGCATGCCTCCAATGGCACCAAAGCCTGGTTCGGATGGCCCGAAAACGCGCTCAACGAGGAGCTGCGCACCGAGTGGTCGGCGGCGCCCACGCTGGAGACGCGACGTGCGGTGGCCCGCAAGCTCAACCGCAACATGATGGACTACGTGCACGACGTCAAGACCGGCCAGTGGGTCGGTCCGGTGGCTTACCGTGCCGACCGGTTGCGTGGCCTGATTGCGGTGCCAGAGATCATCCCATGGTGGAACGTGGAGCGCTACGCCTGAGAGCCGCTGCACTTGAAGACCGAGGCTGACGCCATCGGAAGCCCGCGCGCCGCCAGTGTGGCGCGGGGCTGTCTGTTGCCATCGTGCGGCCGACGAATCCCCAACTGAAAACCGTCGCGACCCACTGATGCTCTCCTACATCATTCGCCGATTGCTCGGCGTCATACCCGTCATGCTGGTGGTGGGCATCTTTGTATTTTCCCTGCTCCACCTCGCACCCGGCGACCCGGCGGCCATCATCGCGGGCGACAACGCGACGCCCGAGAACATCGCCAAGATCCGCCAGAGTCTGGGCCTGGACCGACCACTGCTCGAACAGTTCACATCTTGGGGCTGGGCCACGCTGCGCGGCGACCTGGGTGTATCCATGTTCTCCAATATCCCGGTGACGACGCTGATCCAACAGCGCATGGGGCCAACGGTGTCGCTGGCTATCACGACGCTGATCGTCGCGGTCAGCATCGCGGTCACGCTCGGGGTGCTGGCGGCCTGGAAGGCCGGCTCGCTGCTGGACCGCGCAGTGATGGGCCTGGCGGTCACCGGATTTTCCGTGCCGGTATTCGTCGTCGGCTACATCATGGTCTATTACATCGCCCTGCAGTGGCGCTGGCTGCCAGTGCAGGGCTACAAGGAGTTGTCCGAAGGCTTCTGGCCCTGGCTGCGGCACCTCATACTGCCTTCGTTCGCACTCGGCCTGGCCTATGTCGCGCTGATTGCGCGCATCACCCGAGCCAGCATGCTCGAGGTGCTGGCCGAAGACTACATCCGCACTGCCAGCGCCAAGGGCGTGGCCACGGTGCCCATGCTGCTGCGCCATGCACTCAAGAACGCGGCGGTTCCCATCATCACCGTGATCGGTATCGGTATCGCGCTGCTGATCTCGGGTGTCGTCATCACCGAGAGCGTATTCAACATTCCCGGCATCGGACGCCTGGTCGTGGACGCGATCGCGCGCAGCGACTACCCCATCATCCAGGGCTCGATGATCGTGTTTGCCGGTGTCTATGTGCTGATCAATCTGGCGATCGACATCTCCTACTGCTTCTTCGATCCCCGCATCCGGTATAGCTGATGGACACCGCAGTCCCTGCACGCCGCTCCGGCAGCGCCGAGTTCATACGGCGCCATCCCACCATCGTCATCGGCGGCTTGCTGCTGATCTTGATCACCCTGGCCGCCATCTTTGCGCCCTGGCTGGCACGCGACCCGATCGCGTTCGAGCCCATCAACCGGCTCAAGCCGCCGGGCAGTGAATTCTGGCTCGGCACCGACAGCCTGGGGCGCGACATCTTTGCGCGCATGGTCTATGGCGCGCGCATCTCGCTGATCGTTGGCCTGTCGGTGGCTGTCATCGCCATTACCTGCGGATCGGTGATCGGACTGCTGGCGGGCTATTTCAACCGCGTCGACATTGTCGTCATGCGCTTGATGGACGGCATCATGGCGATTCCGTCCATTTTGCTGGCCATCGCGCTCGTCGCCTTGCTGGGCTCCAGCGTCACCGTGGTCATCATCGCCATCTCCATTCCCGAAGTACCGCGTGTGACCCGCCTCGTACGCGCGGTCGTTTTGTCGGTGCGTGACCTGCCGTTTGTCGAGGCCGCGCGCTCCAACGGCACCCGGGTCGGTAAACTGCTGCGCCGGCATATCCTGCCCAGCACGATCGCACCGCTGATCGTGCAGGCCACCTACATCTGCGCGTCCGCCATCCTGACCGAAGCCGGCCTGAGCTTCCTGGGCGCCGGCACGCCGCCGGAGATTCCGACCTGGGGCAACATGATCGCCGGCAACCGGCTCTACCTGCAGATCGCGCCGTGGACGATCTTCGCGCCCGGCATCTGCCTGGCGTTGGTCGTGCTGGCCGTCAACCTGCTCGGCGACGGCCTGCGCGACCGGCTCGACCCACGTATCTCCCGGGGCATGTGATGGCAACACCGGTGCTCCAGATCGACGACCTGCACACGCGTTTCTTCACGCGCGACGGTGTCGTGCGCGCGATCGAAGGGCTGTCGCTGAGCGTGCAGGAAGGCGAGGTGCTGGGCATCGTCGGCGAGTCCGGCTGCGGCAAGTCGGTCACCGCGTTATCGGTGATGCGCCTGATACCGCCCAAGGCCGGTCGCATCGTGCAGGGCTCAGTGCATTTCGAGGGCAAGGACCTGGCCCACCTGAGCGATACCGAAATGCGGACCATCCGCGGAAACCAGATCGCCATGGTGTTCCAGGAGCCCATGACCTCGCTCAACCCGGTGCACAGCGTCGGCGCGCAGATCGCCGAGGCGGTGCAGATCCACCAGAAACTGTCCAGGAGTGCAGCGATGGCGCGCGCCGTCGAAATGCTCAAGCTGGTGCACATCCCGGATCCCGAACGCCGGATTTCCAACTACCCGCACCAGTTCTCGGGCGGCATGCGCCAGCGGGTGATGATCGCGATGGCACTGTCGTGCAACCCCAAGCTGCTGATCGCCGACGAGCCCACGACGGCGCTCGACGTCACCATCCAGGCGCAGATCCTCAAGCTGATGGTCGAACTCAACGGCCGGGTCGGCGCCTCCATCATGCTGATCACGCACGACCTTGGCGTGATCGCCGAGACCGCGCACCGGGTCGTCGTGATGTATGCCGGACGCAAGGTCGAGGAGGCAACGGTCGAGGCCTTGTTCGAGCGACCTGTGCACCCCTATACGCGTGGCCTGATGGCCTCCATCCCGCGCGGGCGCCAGGGTGCGCGTACGCGCCGGCTGAGCGAGATCCCCGGCATCGTGCCCTCGCTGCGCGAGTCGGTTCCGGGCCAGCCGGCCTTCAAGGGCTGTGCCTTCGCACAGCGCTGCGGCTTTGCGCAGCCACGTTGCCATGAGCAAGCACCGCCCCTGCTGCAATACAGCGCAGGCGCCACGGCCCAGGTCATCGCGGGCCCAGCGCCGTTGGGCGCGCACCTGGCGGCCTGCTGGGAGATCGACAAGGTGCTGGCGTCATGAAAAATGTTCTGAAAGTCGAGGGGCTGAAGAAACACTTCCCGGTGCACCAGGGTGTGCTGCAACGCGTGTCCGGACAGGTCAAGGCGGTGGACGGCATCTCGTTCTCGATCCAGGCCGGCGAGACACTGTGCCTGGTGGGCGAATCGGGTTGTGGCAAGTCCACCGTCGGCAAGACCGTGCTGCGCCTTCAGGAGCCCACGGCCGGGCGTATCTGGCTCGGCGACACCGAAGTCACGGAGCTTGGCGAAGAGAAAATGCGCGAACACCGGCGCGAGGTCCAGATGGTGTTCCAGGATCCGTATTCCTCGCTCAACCCGCGCATGCGAGTCGGGCAGATCATCGCCGAGCCGTTGGAGAATTACGGCCTGGCCAAAGGCGGCGCCGAGGGTAAGCGGCAGATCGCCAGTCTGCTTGAAAAAGTGGGACTGCGCGCCGACGCGATGGCGCGTTACCCGTTCGAATTCTCCGGCGGACAGCGCCAGCGACTGGGCATCGCGCGTGCGCTGGCGCTCAACCCGCGCCTGATCGTCGCCGATGAACCGGTCTCCGCGCTCGACGTCTCGGTACAGGCCCAGGTGCTGAACCTGATGATGGACCTGCAGGAGGAGTTCGGTCTGGCCTACCTGTTTGTCTCGCACGACCTAGCTGTGGTCGAACATATCGGACACCGCATCGCCGTCATGTACCTGGGCCGCATCGTCGAGCTGTCCACGCGCGACCGTATCTTCGGCCAGCCACAACACCCGTACACCGAAGCCCTGATGGCGGCAGCGCCGATCGCCGACCCGAAGGCCAAACGCCAGCGGCTGGTGATCGAGGGCGACGTACCCAGCCCGATGAACCCTCCTTCGGGCTGCCACTTCCACACCCGCTGCCCCTATGCCGTGGCCCGCTGCAAGGTCGACGATCCGCCGCTGCTGGAGATCGCGCCGGACCACGTCGTTGCCTGTCATCTGCGCACGCCAGAAACCCTGGCAGCCAAGCTGGCGCAATGACCGATCCCAAAGTAAATGGCACCGAGGCGCAGTGCGCACAAGCGGGCGCGGTCCCCGGTCTGCATGAACGACTGGGCTTGACCCGGCGCATCAATGCGGCCGGCACACTGACACGCCTGGGCGGCAGCCTGATGGCGCCAGAGGTGCTGGACGCCATGCGCGAAGCGGCCAGCCACAGCGTCGACATCGCCGAGATGCAGACGGCTGCCAGCGCCCGAATCGCTGCGGCCACCGGCGCGCAAGCCGGCATCGTGACCTCGGGTGCGTCGGCTGCCCTGACGCTGGCCACGGCCGCCTGCCTGGCGCGCTGGGACGTCGCGCGCATGGCCGCGCTGCCCGACACCTCCGCCATGCCAAACGAGGTGCTCATGGCGCGCACCCACCGCAACAGCTACGACCACGCGATCCGCGTGGCGGGCGGGCACATCGTGGACATCGGCCACAACGACCGCGGCACCGGCGCCGGCATCCGCGGCCTGGAGGCCTGGGAGCTGGATGCCGCGATCGGCCCGCAGACCGTGGCCTTCGTGTTCGTTGCCCATGCAGCATCGCTGGCCAGTCTGCCGATGGTGATCGCAACCGCCCACGCGCACCACGTGCCGGTGATCGTCGACGCCGCCGCACAGTTGCCCCCGCGTGAGAACCTGCACCGCTTCATCGACGCAGGCGCCGATCTGGTGCTGTTCAGCGGCGGCAAGGCGATCGGCGGACCGCAGACCAGCGGCATCCTGGCCGGCCGGCGCGACCTGATCGGCTCGGCGCTGGTGCAGATGATGGACATGGACGTACATCCGCAGACCTGGTCTGCCTCGCCGCTGATCGACCGCACGGCCTTGCACGGCATCCCGCACCACGGCATCGGTCGTGGCTTCAAGGTCGGCAAGGAAGAGATCGCCGGCCTGCTGGTGGCGCTGGAGCGTTTTGTCCAGCGCGACGACGCGGCGTTCGCGGCGCGCCTGCGCGAACGCCTGGTCTGCATCGCCGGCGCACTGGTCGGTGCCGGCCCGGGCCTGCATACACGCCTGGATGACGACGCGCCGATCCCGACGCTGGAGTTGCACGTGGCTGGCGGCCAAGCCCAGGCGCTGAGTCGTGCGCTGCAACACGGCAATCCACCCATCCATCTGGGCGAAGGCCGGATGGAAGCCGGAATCCTGACCTTCAACCCGATGACCGTACGCGACGACGACGACGCCACCGTGCTGCGCTGCCTGCTTGCGGCCTGCCAGAACCTCCCACCACCATGACACAAACACAGCATGACCTGATCCTGCGCGGCGCCCGCGTGATCGACCCGTCGCAGGAGATCGACCGCGTTACCGACCTCGCGTTTGCAGGCGGCAAGGTCGCCGCCATCGGCGACCAGCTTCCCGCGGGCCCGACCACCGAGGTCCGCGACCTCAAGGGCAAGGTCGTCACCCCCGGCCTGATCGACCTGCACACCCATGTTTACTGGGGCGGCACCTCGATCGGAGTCGATGCGGTGGCACTCGCGCGCACCAGCGCCACCGCCACCTTCGTCGACGCCGGTACCGCCGGGCCGGCCAACTTTCCGGGGTTTCGCAAACACGTGATCGAACCGGCCATGCCGGTACGCATCCTGCCACTGATCAATCTGTCCTTTGCCGGCATCTTCGCGTTCTCGCACACCGTGATGGTTGGTGAATGCGAAGACCTGCGCCTGCTCGACATGCGCGAATGTGTGCGCGTGGCGCGCGAACACCTGGACCTGATCGTCGGCGTCAAGGTGCGTGTCGGGCGTGGCGCCAGCGGCAACTCGGGCATCGCCCCGATGGACATGGCGCTGGAAGTGGCGGAAGAACTTGGCCTGCCGCTGATGGCCCATCTCGACCATCCGCCGCCGTCACGCCTGGACGTGATGTCGCGGCTGCGCAAGGGCGACATCCTGACCCACTGCTTCCGGCCATTTCCAAATGCACCATCGATGCCCGGCGGCGGCGTACGACCCGAAGTTGCAGCCGCACGCGAGCGCGGCGTCATCTTCGATATCGGACATGGCGGCGGGTCCTGCGGCTTCAAGACCAGCCGCGCGATGCTCGATGCCGGCTTCAAGCCCGACGTCATCTCGTCGGACGTGCATATCCTGTCGATCAACGGGCCAGCCTTCGACCTGTTGCATACGCTGGCCAAGTTCCACGCGCTGGGCATGAGCCTGCCGGAGGTCGTGGCGAGTGCCACCGTCAACGCCGCGCGCGCCATCCGCCGCCCGGAACTGGGCACGCTCAAACCCGGCGCGTTGGGGGAGGCCAGCATCTTCGAGGTGCTGGAGCAGCCCACCGAATACCGCGACGTGATCGGCGAAGTCATCGCCAGCAACACCGCCTTCAAGGCCCACGGCCTGGTACTGGACGGCCGCTGGTGGACCTGAAACCGACGACCCGGCGCGCGCCCGCACGACAACTCAACCCATCGGAGGCCCCATGTCCAACCCCACCATGATCTTCACCGACGTCGATTACGACGCGCAGGGCAAACAGGTCGACTGGCTCTACCTGCCGCACTCGGTCACCCGCTCGGCCTATGGCGCACTGGCGATACCGATCGCGGTGATTCGCAACGGCGACGGCCCGACCGTGTTCCTGATGTCGGGCAACCACGGCGACGAATACGAAGGCCAGATCACGCTGGCCAAGCTGATCCGCGAACTCGAGCCCGAGCATGTGCGCGGGCGCATCATCATCTTGCCGGCGGCCAACATGCCGGCTGCCATGGCCGGCGCGCGGGTCTCGCCGATCGACGAGGGAAACCTGAACCGGGCCTTCCCCGGCGACCCGCAAGGCACGCCGACATGGGCCATCGCGCACTACATCGACAGCGTGTTGTACCCGATGGCCGACTTCCACCACGACCTGCACTCGGGCGGCTCATCGCTCAAATACGTGCCGTTTTGCTCGATGCGCAAAAGTGGCGATCCGGCGCTCGACGCGCAGTCGATGGCCGCGCTGCAGGCCTTCGGCGCGCCGCTGAGCATGGTGTGGGCCTACAACCCCGAAGGCCGCCTGGCTGGCGCCGCAGCAGCGCGGCGCGGCCTGGTCTCGCTTGGTGGCGAATTCGGCGGCGGCGGCGACGTCAACCGCGCCAGCCTGGCCATGCTCGAAGGCGGCGTGCACCGCTTCCTGGCCTTTGCCGGTGTACTGGCCGACGCGCCGGCGCCCGAGCCGCGCAAGGACATGCGCATGATCGAGGTCTCCAGCCGCGAACATTACGTCTATGCCAACGAGGCCGGCTTGCTCGAGCCGCTGGTGGACCTGGGCGCCGAGATCCAGGCTGGCGATTCGGCCGGGCGCATTCACTTCATCGACAACCCGGGTCGCGAGCCGGTGATCTGCCACTTCCGCCGCTCCGGCATGGTCGTATGCCAGCGCCACTTCGGCCGCGTCGAACGGGGCGACTGCGTGGCGCACCTGGGCACTGACGTCTGAGAACCCCGCATTACCCGATCCGATCGCCCACCACCCATGCATCCATCCGTTTCTTATCCGCGCCTGCCCGACACCCCGGTATCCCACCTGCCCTTCAGCCCAGCCGTGCGGGTGGGCAACCTGGTCTTCGTCTCCGGCCAGGCATCGGTCGATGCCACCGGCAAGATCGTCTCCGACACGTTCGAAGGCGAGTTCCGCCGCTCGGTGGAGAACCTGCGCAAGGTCTTGCAGTCGGCCGGCGCCGATCTGGCCAACGTGGTGCAAACGCGCAACTACGTGCGCGACGCCGAGGACCTGCCGCTGTTCAACCGCCTGTACGCCCAATATTTCTCCGCGCCTTACCCGGCCCGCACCACCATCACCGGATGCCTGTCGGCGGCGCTGCGGTTCGAACTCGAATGCATCGCGGTGACCGACGAGGGCCACCCTTGAGCTTGGCGTGCGGTGACGGACGGTGTCGCCGGCCCGGCACGGGCCTCGTTTCCGATCACAGTTGACGGTATACGGCCTGCGCCAGTTCCATCAACTGCGCGCGCGACAAGGCCCCGGCCAGCGCATAACCGAAACCCTGGTCGACCCAGTAAAAGCCAGGCACCGGTCCATCAGCCGAAAAACTGAACGCGGACTCGGTGCGATCCGGTGATGGCGCAGCGCCGGGCGCGTCCGCGCCGGCGACGTGCGACAAGGCGCCCAGATACAGGGTCACGCGTTGGCGCTCGGCATTCTCGAACATGAACTGCGCACGGGCACCGTCGGTACCCGGCAAGAGGCGCCCCCCGACCAATTCGTACCCCTGGGCGCGCAGATCCGGTACCTTGAGGGAGCGCTCCAGCCGTTTGGACAACCACTGGACCAGATGCTCCTGCTGCGCCGCGCCCACCTCCACCGGGTGGCGCACCTCTGGCGCATACACCATATGTGCCACCGAGGCCTGGCGCACGAAGTCGCGCGCCGCCGACGGCGCCCGGCTCTCGGCGACCAGCTGCGCCGATGCGCCCGGTGCCGTGTCGAGACCTCGCGCCATCCACCCGAGGCCAAAAACACACACTACACCAGCGGCGACACCGCCCCAGCGCCACCACCCATTGACCTGCTGGCGGGCGCCCGCCGCCCGCTGCGCGGCCACCAGCAATGATGGCGGAATGGCTTCCTCGAGCAAGGACGGGTGCAGGGCGCGCAAAGCATCGCGCTGACGCTGCCAGGCGATGCGGGTCGCCAACGCGACCGGGTCGCCGGCCAGGCGCGTTTCGATCGCCTGACGCTGTACGTCGTTCAGCCGTCCATCGACCAGGGCGTGCAACTCGTCCTCGGAAACGCGGTCGGCGGCTCGGTTCGGTTCGGTCTTCATGGATGTGCTGGCAACTCTATTTCATTCGGCGCAACACGGGAGCGGCATCGCCCGTGGCTGCCGCCACCGGCCCCGGTGGCATCACTTGCGCGCCACCTGCGTCCATCAATTCGCGCAATCGGCTTCGGGCACGGGACAGGCGCGACATCACCGTGCCCACCGGCACCTTCAGGACCTGCGCGACCTGCGCATACGACATGTCCTCCAGTGTGACGAGCAGCAATACGGCCCGCTGGTCCTCGGGCAGCCGCACCAGACAACGCTGCAAGTCGAGCCCGGTCTCGTGCCCGGTCGCAGGCGCTGCCAGCGTGTCTGCCAGGTTGTCGACATCGACCAGTTGCCCCGAGCGGGCGTCGCGCATTGCACGGCGCACATGGTTGACGTGCACGTTGTGCATCAGTGCAAAAAGCCAGGCCCGCAGGTCCGAGCCCACCAGCCACAGGCGCCACTTGCTGCACGCGCGCTCGAGCGTGTCCTGCACCAGGTCGTCGGCCAACCATGCGTCGGCCGTCAGGGCGCGCGCATAGCGGCGCAGTCCCGGAATATGGTCGACGAGGGCCTGACGTGGCATGGCGGCGCGCAGTGCGCGTCAGGGTTTGACGATGTGCCAGACGTTTTGCACGCCGTCCCCGGTTCTGTCCCCGGCCTTGGTGTCCTTGATCCAGTAATACAGGGGTTTGCCCTTGAGCGCCCATTGTTTCTTCCCGTCGTCACGGGTCAGGACCGAGTAGTCGCCAACCGGCTTGTCGGCATCGGACGCCATCAAAGGAGGCCAGTTGACGGCACACGGCCCGTTACAGACGGACTTCGCGCCACCCGCCGGGTCGCGGTCGAAGGTATACAAGGTCATGCCGTTGGCCCCGACCAGCATGCCGTCGGCCATCTTGGCCGGGCCCGCGCCCATGGAGGCACAAGCGGAAAGAAAAGCGGCGGTCACGATCGCCAGGATGGGTCGTTTCATGGTTGCTCCAGATAAAAGTGTTGCACAGGAACTCCCTGCACTGAGGTAAACACCGCGGCGGGGCCACCTATTCCATCCTCGACAGAAATATTTTTCGCGCCGTGCGCGTCGGGTCAGCGCCGCTGGGTGGTCAGGCTGCGGGATAACTCCGATTGACCCGCACCCCATCGCCGACGACACTGCAACGCGTGGCGTCGCGCCGTATTGCGTGCCTACAACCAAAGCTCTGCAGCCCGATAGTACGTAGCCCAAGGACACCATGCCACGCTCCATCACCATTGCCGCTGCCCAGATGGGCCCGATCGCCCGCACCGAAAGCCGTGCAGCAGTGGTCCGGCGCCTGATCGAACTGATGCGCGAAGCGGCCTCCATGGGCGCGCAGGTGGTTGCGTTTCCGGAAGCTGCCTTGACGGCCTTTTTCCCGCATTGGTGGATCGAGGATGAGCAGGAGATCGACAGCTGGTTCGAACGCGAAATGCCCGGCCCCGACACCATCGCCCTGTTTGACGAAGCGCGCCGACTGGGCGTGGGTTTCCATCTCGGTTATTGCGAGCTCGATCTGACCACGGGCCACAAACGCCGGTTCAACAGCGCCATCCTGGTCGACCGCAATGGCGAAATCATCGGCAAATACCGCAAGATCCACCTGCCCGGTCACGCCGACCACCGGCCGGATACGCCTTTCCAGAATCTGGAAAAACGCTGCTTCGAAGTCGGCGACCTGGGCTTTGGCGCCTGGAACGCCTGGGGCGGCGTTGCCGGCATATTGATCTGCAACGACCGCCGCTGGCCCGAGGCCTACCGCGTGCTCGGCCTGCAGTCGGTGGACATGATCTTCTGCGGCTACAACACGCCGGTACACCACCCCGCGGCGCCAGACCACGACCGGCTCGGCCAATTCCATAACGAGTTGTGCATGCAGTCGGGTGCGTACCAGAACAGTACCTGGGTGGTGGGCATCGCCAAGGCCGGTGTCGAGGAAGGCATAGCCATGATCGCCGGCAGCTGCATCATCGCGCCCAACGGCGAGATCGTGGCACGCAGCAGCAGCGATGGCGACGAGGTGATCGTGGCGCGTTGCGATCTGGATCTGGGCCGTTCCTACCGTGAAACCACCTTCAATTTCGCGCTGCATCGGCGGGTCGAGCATTACGCGATGATTGTCGATCGCACCGGCGCGATCCCCCCGTGACCTACCAGCGGTACCGCACGACCCACGTAGTACACCACCATGTTCCGGCCCTGAAACCGGCGGCCACGCTGCAACCGCCTATGACCTGACATGGCCTGGATCCATACGCTCAGGTTCAAGATCGTCGCGCTGGCTTTTGTCACGGGCGTGTTGTCGGTCGTCGCAACCGCGCAGCTGATGTTGCAGACCACGCAACGAGACATCGAGACGCTGCTGCTCGACAGCGGCGCCAGCAACCGACAGGTGTCGGCAGCACTGCTGGCGAACAAGCTCGAGATCCTGCAGACCACGCTCACCGCCATCACCCGATCAATAGCGCCGACGTTGTGGGCCGATCCTGCCGCGCTGGAACGTCATCTGCGCCAGGAGTCTGCGGCGAACGAGTTGTTCGACGTGGTCCTGGCCAGCGACGCCAGCGGGCAGATCCAGGTCCGGCTGGTCGACGGAAAAGCCAGCGACGACCGGCCCAACATCGCCGACAGACCCTATTTCCAGCGTGCGATTGCCACCGACCGGATGGTCATCTCGGACCCCATCATCGGTCGGGCGACCTATGTGCCACAGCTGATACTGGCGCTTGCCGCTCCGCAGCTGGACGGCAAGCCCACGGGAATCATCGGCGGAAGCTTGCCACTGGGGTCGGCCGGCGCGTTCCACAACATCGGCCTGGGCGACCCGCGCAGCGGCTCGCGCAGCCTGGTGATCAACCGCAGTGGGACCATCCTGGCGCATCCGGATCCGGCCAGGCTCATGGGCACGGCATTGGATGAACCCGGGCTGGGAGATGTCTACCGGCGTTGGCGCGACGCCAGCGGTCCTGCCCAAACCAAAGGCAGCGCCACGCTCTCGTCGGGTTATCTGATATCGATGGCCCCCATCGCGGTGGCGGACTGGATGCTGGTGCGCATGACACCGCAAGCCATCGCCTTGCAGCCGCTGCGTGCGGCCAGGCGCGCGGCCTGGATCTCCGCCGCCGGTGTTGGCCTGACGGCGGCCCTGCTGGCGGTCTGGTTCGGCCTGCGCGTGGCACGGACCTTCGACAAGTTGCGCGACCGGGCGATGGCGTCGTTGACCGATGTCAGCGGGAAACTGCCGCCCTGGCCCGCGTGGAGCGGCGAGATCGGCGAGTTGGCGCGCGTATTCCAGCATGTCGAAGACCAGCGCGTGCGCCGCGAGAGCGAAACCCGGGCCCTGCTGCTGCAACTGGAGGCGGTGCTCAACCACGCTGAAGTCGGTATCGCACTGACACGCAACAGCATGTTCGAGCTGGTCAGTCGCCGCTTCTGCGAGACCTTCGGCATGGGCAAACACGAGATGGAAGGCAACTCCACCCGCATCATCTATGGCTCCGACGAGGCCTACCAGGCGCTGGCCGCACGTGCCCGACCCCAATTCATGGAACAGGGTTTCTTTGCCGGCGAGGTCGAGCTGATGCGCAAATCGGGCGAGACCTTCTGGGCCCACATGCGCGGACGTGCGGTCGTGGCCGGCGACATGTCCGAGGGAACCATCTGGACCTTCGAAGACGTCACCCATGCGCGCGCGCGCCGCGAGGAACTGACCTGGAGCTCCAGCCACGACGCACTGACCACGCTGGCCAACCGGCCCGCGTTCGACATCTTGCTGGCCCAGGCCACCGCACAGGCCCAGGAGTCCCCTTTTTGCGCCATGTTCATCGATCTGGACCACTTCAAGCAGGTCAACGACACAGCGGGGCATGCCGCTGGCGACGCCGTCTTGCGCGATATCGCCAAGGCTCTCGTCGCGCAGGTGCGCAAGTCCGACACCGTGGCGCGGCTGGGTGGTGACGAGTTCGCCGTGCTGCTCAGCGAGTGCCCGCTGGGCCATGCGCGCGAAATAGCCGAAAAAACGCGCCAGGCCGTCGCAGACTATGGCCTGGACTGGGAGGGCAGGCAGTTGTCCGTCGGTGCCAGCATCGGCCTGGTCCGCGTGGACGGCAGTTTTGTCGACATCGCAGAGGTTCTGGCGGCTGCTGACGCTGCCTGTTATGCGGCCAAGCGCCAGGGCCGCAACCGCGTCGTCGTACACCTGGATTGACGTGCGGGCACAATAGCAGCGACAGTGAATGCAGGGCACCAGCCGCCGCAGCCAAGTCACGGCACCAACTTCTTCAGAGACACCATGACAACAGAAAAATTCGATGCCATCGTCATCGGCACTGGTCAGGCCGGGCCGCCCATTGCCGCGCGCTGCAGCAAGGAGGGCCTGCGCACCGCGGTCATCGAACGTGGCCCGTTTGG